>Ga0126307_10003233_pt1 | contig 11102 bp, 12 predicted proteins | sample Plot28_FD_89955 | JGI IMG/M metagenome (GOLD analysis project Ga0126307, IMG submission 89955) | Serpentine soil microbial communities from UC McLaughlin Reserve, CA, USA - Plot28 | ecosystem: Environmental > Terrestrial > Soil > Grasslands | place: USA: UC McLaughlin Reserve, Lake County...
GAAGATCGACTTCGACCGCCGCGAGGTGGTCGAGTGCAAGAGCACGTCGTCGCTGTTCCGCGGCTACAGCGTGTTCATGAAGGGCAAGGACCCGCGCGACGCGGGCTTCATCACGAGCCGCATCTGCGGCATCTGCGGCGACAACCACACCGTCTGCTCGAACTACGCGCAGCAGATGGCCTACGGAATCAAGCCGCCGCCGCTGGCCGAGATGATCGTCAACCTCGGCGAGTGCGCCGAGTACCTGTTCGACCACACGATCTTCCAGGACAACCTGGTCTTCGTCGACTTCTGCGAGAAGCTGGTCAAGGAGACCAATCCCGGCATGCTCCAGCAGGCGGACAAGACGGAGGCCCGCAACGCCGAGCTGCACGGCTACCGCACGATCGGCGACATCATGCGGGCGTTCAACCCGTTCCAGGGCAAGGTCTACCTCGAGGCGCTCGGCGTCAGCCGCACGACGCGCGAGATGTTCTGCCTGATGGAGGGCCGGCACGTCCACATGTCGACCGTCTACCCCGGCGGCGTCGGGACGGTCGCGACTCCGACGCTGTTCACCGACTACCTCAGCCGGCTGATCCGGATCATCGACTTCGTCAAGAAGTCCGTCGCGATGAACGACGACGTCTTCGACTTCTTCTACGAGGCGCTTCCGGGCTACGAGGAGGTCGGCCGCCGGCGCGTGCTGCTCGGGTGCTGGGGGGCGTTCCAGGACCCCGACGTCGTCGACTACGACTACCGCCACATGACGGATTGGGGCCGGGCGATGAAGGTCACGCCGGGCATCGTGGTCGACGGCGAGCTGCTCACGACCGACCTGGTCGACATCAACCTCGGGATCCGGATCCTGCTCGGCTCCTCGTACTACGAGGACTGGGAGAACGAGGAGATGTTCGTGCCGCGAGACCCGCTCGGCAACCCGGTCGACCGGCGCCACCCGTGGAACCAGACGACGCTGCCGATGCCGCAGAAGCGCGACCTCGAAGGCGGCAACTACTCGTGGGTGATGAGCCCGCGCTGGTACGACAGCCGCACCGGCGACCACCTGGCGCTCGACACCGGCGGCGGGCCGCTGGCGCGCCTGTGGGCGACCGCGCTGGCCGGCCTCGTCGACACGCCGTACGTGAAGTCGACCGGCCGCAGCGTGACGATCGACCTGCCCAAGACGCCCGGCATGGGCGAGATGAAGCTGGAGTGGAGCATTCCGAAGTGGTCGAATGCGATCGAACGCGACCGCGCGCGCGCGTACTTCGTCGCCTACGCGGCGGGGATGGCGCTGCACTTCGTCGAGAACGCGATGGCGGAGCTGCGCAGCGGCAGGACGAAGGTGTTCACGGACTTCGACGTGCCCGACGAGGCGATCGGCTGCGGGTTCCACGAGGCCGTGCGGGGCGTGCTCTCTCACCATCTCGTGATCCGCGACGGCAAGATCGCCAACTACCACCCGTACCCGCCGACGCCGTGGAACGCGAGCCCGCGCGATTCCTACGGCACGCCGGGGCCGTACGAGGACGCTGTGCAGGGCATGCCGATCTTCGAGGAGAACGGCCCCGACGAGTTCAAGGGCATCGACATCATGCGCGCGGTGCGCTCGTTTGACCCGTGCCTGCCGTGCGGCGTGCACATGTACGTCGGCAAGGGGCGCACGATCAAGCAGCTGCACTCGCCGATGTTCGGGGCGCAGCACGCGTGAACGACGGCGAGGCACGCGAGCGGGCCGCCCGCCTGGAGGAGCTCCTCGAGGCGCTCGAGCTGCTCCCGTCCGCGGCGCGCGAGACGGCGACCGACGCCGTCGCGACGCTGCTCGAGCTCTACGGAGAGGGGCTCGCGCGAATCGCGGCGCGCGTGCCGTCTGACGCTCTCCGCGGCGACGAGCTGGTCGAGCACCTGCTGATCGTGCACGGCCTGCATCCGATGCCGATCGAGCAGCGCGTCGAGGCCGCGCTCGACGAGGTGCGGCCGTACCTGCGGTCGCACGGCGGCGAAGTCGCGCTGCTCGGCGTGCGCGACGGAGTCGTCCGGCTGCGGCTGCAGGGAACCTGCAGCGGCTGCCCCGCCTCGCGCACGACGCTCGAGCTGGCCGTCGACGAGGCGATCCGCAAGGCGGTGCCCGAGGTGGAGGCGATCGAGGCCGAGGACGGCCACGACGAGCCGGCGCCCGGCGCGATCCCGCTGACCGTCGTCGGAGCTGGCGCGCCGGCGGCCGCGTACGACGCCTGCCCGCTGCCGATGGCGCCGGGGGGCGGCGAGTGAGCGAGCTCGCGTCTCCGCGACTGGCGCGGCTTGCACAAGGTGCGCCGCCGCCGGCGCCCGAGGTCGGCGACGACTGCGACGTCTGCGGCCGCCCGCTCGAGCCGCATCACCGGCACATCGCCGACCTCGAGCAGCAGCGCCTGCTGTGTGCCTGTCACGCCTGCCGGATCCTGTTCGACCGCACTGCGGTCGGCGGTGGCCACTTCCGCCTTGTCCCGGAGCGCGTGCAGGCGTTGCCCGGTTTCGTGCTCGACGACGCCGACTGGGCGGCGCTGCGGATCCCGGTCGACATGGCGTTCTTCTTCTCCAGCACGCCGGCTGGCCGCGTCGTAAGCCTCTACCCCGGCCCGATGGGCGCCACGGAGTCGCTGCTGGAGCTCGACGCCTGGGACGACCTTGTCGCCGCCAATCCGGTGCTGCGGGAGCTGGAGCCGGACGTCGAGGCGCTGCTCGTGCACCGTGCGGGCGGCGCGCGCGATCACTTCGTCGTGCCGATCGATCGCGCCTATGAGCTCGTCGGAACCATCCGCGGCAGCTGGAAGGGGCTCGGCGGCGGCAATGCGGTGTGGCGCGAGATCGCGGCGTTCTTCGACCAGCTCTCCAAGGAGGCTGCATGACGATCAAGGTGGGCAAGGCCCAGGTGTCGCACGACAAGCCGGCGCACGTGAAGGGCGTCAGCCGCGGCAACGCCACGGGTAACTACGAGAAGATGCCGGGCCACCTGCCCGACGGGCGCTCGACGGCCGAGCGCTCCACGGGCATCAACCCGAAGGCGCACGACCCGATCCTGCCCGCGATGCCGAACCTGTCGCCGGGATAGCCGGTGAGCGCCGTCGCCGACCCGCGTGCGGTCCCGCGGCTCGCCTTTGCCGTCGACGGCGCAGCCGTGCAGGAGCTCGCCGCGGTGCCGACGCTGCGGCTGGGGTTGCGCGTCGAGCGCACGGGCGGCGGGCCCGTGCGCTCGATCGCGCTGCAGGCGCAGGTGCGCATCGCCGCGCCGCGCCGCGGCTACGACGACGCGACGCAGGAGCGGCTCGCGGAGCTGTTCGGCACGCCGGAGCAGTGGGGCCGGACGCTGCACAGCCTGCTGTGGACGCACGCCTCCGTGATGGTGCCGCCGTTCGACGACGCCACGACGGTCGCGCTCCTTCTGCCCTGCACGTACGACTTCGAGGTCGCGGCGGCGAAGTACCTACACGGGCTGCGCGACGGGGACGTCCCGCTCGAGCTCATGTTCAGCGGCACGGTTTTCTCCCGTGACCCCGAGGGCCGCCTGCAGGTGACCCAGATCGCCTCGGATTGCGAGGCGTCGTTCGCCCTGCCCGTCGGCGTCTGGCGCGCGGCGATGGAGCGCGCGTTCGGCGAGAGCACATGGCTGCGGCTCGACCGCGAGGCGTTCGACCGCCTCTACGCCTACCGCGCGAGTCGGGCGCTCGGGACCTGGGAGGCCACACTCGACACGCTGCTGCGGGAGGCCGGAGCGTGACCGGCGACCCGGTCGACGCGATCGCGCGCGCCGTTCTCTACGAGGGGTATGTGCTGTGGCCGTATCGGCGCTCGGCGAACAAGAACCGCCAGCGCTGGACGTTCGGCGGCGTGCATCCCGAGGGCTGGAGCCGCGAGCATCCCGACGACCGATCCGTCCTGCGCACGCAGTGCCTGCTCGAGGGCACGCGGGACGCCGCGGTCGACGTGTCCGTGCGCTTCCTGCAGGTCGTGCGCCGCCAGCCGGTCGACGACGGGGGCGAGGCGGTCGACGAGCTCGACGGCCGGCTCGCCTGGGACGAGGCGCGCGAGCGCGAGCTGTCGCTGACCCTGCGCTCCGCGCAGCCCGCGCGCGCGGCGATCGCGATCGCCGCGGGCGAAGACGTCGAGCGGGTCGCCGGCGGAGCGCTGCTGCGCAGCTGGGAGGCGCTCGCGGGCACCGTCGACGCGTCCGCCGAAACGCTCGGCGCGCGGCTGCACAAGGTCAGCGTGACGGTCGCCAACGCGACGCCGTGGGATGGCGGCGACCGCGACGCAGCACTGCGGCGCACGCTGGCCTCGACGCACGTCGTGCTGCGCTCGCGCGGCGGCGCGTTCATCTCGCTGACCGACCCCCCGGCCGCGCTGCGCGAGCACGCGGCGGCGTGCGAGAACTCCGGCGCCTGGCCGGTGCTGGTCGGCGACCGCCACACCATGCTGGCCTCGCCGATCATCCTGCCCGACCATCCGCAGATCGCGCCCGAGAGCCCCGGCGACCTGTTCGACGGCACCGAGATCGACCAGCTGCTGATCCTCAACGTGCTGTCGCTCACGGATGCCGAGCGGCGCGAGGCGCGCGCCAGCGACCCGCGCGCGAGAGAGATCATCGACCGTTGCACGGCGCTCGCGCCGGAGGACCTGATGCGCCTGCACGGCGCGCTGAGGGAGCCGTGAGCGACGGTTGGATCGAACTCGGCCGCAAGCCGCCGGCATCGACGCTCGTCGACGGCGTCGAGCTGCGCCGCGGCAGCCGCGTGCGGCTGCGCCCGCGCGCCGGCGCCGACGTGCTCGACCTCACGCTCGCCGGCCGCACCGCGGTCGTCGACGCGGTCGAGGAGGACACCGACGGCGCGCTGTACCTCGCGGTGATCCTCGAGGACGATCCGGGCCGCGACGTTGGCGGCCTGCGCAGGCCCGGGCGGCGGCTGTTCTTCTCCACCGGAGAGGTCGAGCCGCTCGCGGCGCCGGCGGCCGCGCCGCCGCGGCGGGTGCTCGTCGCGGGCATCGGCAACGTCTTCATGGGCGACGACGGCTTCGGCGTAGAGGTTGCGCGGCGGCTCGCGGCGCGATCGCTGCGTCCGGGCGTCGACGTGCGCGACTTCGGGATCCGCGGCATGGATCTCGTGTTCGCGCTGCAGGACTACGACGCGGCGATCTTCGTCGACGCCACGCCGCGCGGCGAACCGCCCGGCACGCTGCAGGTGATCGAGCCCGAGCTCGAGCCCGGCGCCGTGTCGCTCGACACGCACGGCATGGACCCGGTGCGGGTGCTGGCGCTGGCGCGCGAGCTCGGCCCCGTGCCCGAGCGCCTGCTCGTCGTCGGCTGCGAGCCGGCGACGCGCATGACCGGCGACGAGGATGAGGTCGTGTCCGAGCTCAGCCCACAGGTGCGCGGCGCGCTCGACGAGGCGGTGCAGCTGGTGGAGTCGCTGCTGGACGAACTGGAGGAGGCATCCCCGTGACGGCCAAGGTCAACCCCACTTACCTGCTGGTCGCGCTCGCGGCGCTGCTCGCCGCGGCCGTTGCGCTGCAGCTGCCGGAGATCAAGCGCTACCTCAAGATGGAGACGATGTAGGCGGATGCACAAGACGAAGATCAGCGTCGTCGAGGGCGTCCTCGACGCCAACGACACGATCGCCGCCGTCAACCGCGCCGACCTCGACCGCGCCGGCGTCGTGGCGGTCAACCTGATGAGCGCGCCCGGCGCCGGCAAGACGTCGCTGCTGGAGCGCACGGTCGGCGCACTGCCCGGCATGCGCGTGGGCGTCCTCGAGGGCGACGTTCAAGGCACCGCGGATGCCGATCGGCTGGCCGCGCTGCACGTGCCGGTGGCGCAGCTCAACACCGATCCCGGCTTCGGCGGGGAATGCCACCTGGACGCCAACATGGTCCGCTCCGCCCTGCCCTCGCTGCCGCTCGAGGAGCTCGACCTGCTCGTGATCGAGAACGTGGGCAACCTTGTCTGCCCGGCCGAGTTCCGCGTCGGCGAGCACGTGCGCGTGATGGTGTCGGCCGTCACCGAGGGCGAGGACAAGCCGCTCAAGTACCCGCTCATGTTCCGCGCGTGCGAGCTCGTGCTGATCAACAAGATCGATCTGCTCGAGCACCTCGACTTCGACCTCGACCACTTCATGCACCATCTCGATGCCGTGCATCCGGGCGTCGAGCGCATGCTCGTGAGCGCCCGCACCGGCGCCGGGCTCGACGCTTGGCGCGACTGGCTGGCGGCTCGCGTGACCCGCACGGAGGTGCCCACATGACCGCCACGATCCAGGACCAGCTCGTCTCCTACCTCACCGACGCGCACGCGCTCGAGCAGCACGTGGACGCGGTGCTCGCGAGCGCCCTGCGCATGACCGACGTGCCCGAGCTGCGCGGCCCGCTCGAGCACCACAAGCAGGAGACCGAGCGCCATAAGCGACTGCTGGAGGAGCGCCTCGCGGCGCACGACGCCTCGCCCTCGAAGGTCAAGGACGCCGGCATGGCGCTCGGCGCGCTCGCTCTGGGGATCTTCCAGCGCGTCCGCTCCGACAGCGTCGGGAAGCTCGCCCGCGACGCGTTCGTCGCCGAGCACCTGGAGATCGCCGCCTACGAGATGCTCGAGCGCGTGGCCGACCGCGCCGGGGACAAGGAGACCGCCGACGTCGCTCGTCGCAACAAGGCCGACGAGCAGGCGATGGCGGCCAAGATCGCCGCGCTGTGGGACCTGGCGGTCGACCTCTCGCTCAAGGCGGAGGGCGTCGAGGGAACGCCGCCGATCCCCTCGCCCAAGGGGACGGCGATGTGACGGCGCCGGTCGCAGGGCATGACCTGCTCGAGCGCGCGCTCGCCGTGCGCACGATCGCCGGCGAGCGGTTCTTCGAGGCGGAAGCAGAGCGGATAGCGCGCCTGTGCCACCGCATGGCGGAGCGGTTTGCGCGCGGCGGGCGGCTGCTGGCCCTCGGGCGCTCGCCGGCCGCGCGTTCGGACGCGCGCCACGTGGCGGTCGAGTTCGTGCATCCGGTGATCGTCGGCAAGCGCGCGCTGCCTGCGATCGCGCTGACCGCCGAGGGCGGGCCGCTCCCAGCGCAGGTCGCGCTGGTCGTCGAGCCCGACGACATGCTGATCGCGTTCGATGCGGGCGAAGCCGAAACGGCCGCGGCGCTTGAGCCGGCTGGACGGCGTGGCAGTCTCACGACCGCTTTCGCGCCCGGCGTCGCCGACTGGGTGTTCGAGCCGGAGGGCGACGAGTTCGTGCGCCAGGAGATCGTCGAGACGACCTACCACGTGCTGTGGGAGCTCGTGCACGTGTTCTTCGACCACCGCGGGCTGCTCGAGGGGCGCAGGGCCGGCCCGCTGCAGGACGCAGGCCCGTCGAGCTTCCTGTATCCGTTCCTCGGCGAGCAGGAGTCTGATCTCGAGGCGGTCGTGCAAGACGTGCGGGCCTCCGTGCTGATGAAGGCGCACGAGACGGCCGGCCTGCGCCGGCAGACGGTCACGGAGAACGCCGGCGCGCTGGCGGCGGCGCCCGCCGAGCTGCGCGCGAGCCTCACGGCGGGTGGGCGGCTGCTGACGCTCGGGAACGGGGGTTCGGCCACCGACGCGATGGACGTCGTCGCTGACTTCCGCACATCGCTCGGCGGCGGGCCGGCGCGGGCGGCGCTCGACCTGACCGAGGACGCGGCGATCCTCACCGCGATCGCCAACGACATCGGCCCCGAGGCGATCTTCGCCCGCCAGGTGATCGCCCACGGGCGGCCCGGCGACATGCTGCTCGCGCTCTCGACCAGCGGCACGTCCGGCAGCGTGATCGCCGCGCTGCAGGAGGCGCGCCGACGCGACGTGCGCACGATCGCGATGGTCGGCTACGACGGCGGCCGCGTGGCCGCCGAGCGGCTGGCGGACCACGTGGTGATCACGCGATCGGAGCACATCCCGCGGATCCAGGAGGCGCAGGCGACCGCCTACCACCTGTTGCGCTCGCTCGTGGAGGAGCGATGAGCCACGCATCGGATGACATCGCCGCCGCGACCGAGATTGCGCACGCCGGCGTGCGCGGTGCGATCGCGGCCATGGCGATGACGGGCATGCGCGTGGTCACCGTGGAGCTCGGCCTGCTGAAGGAGAGCCCGCCGCAGGGAATCGTGCGCCAGCGCGCGCGCCAGCTCATCAGGCAAGCGCCGCGGCGCCACCGTCGGGCCATCGTCGAGCTCGCGCACTGGGGTTATGGAGGCGCCGGTGGAATCGGCTTCGCGCTGCTGCCGAGGAGCGTGCGCAGCCGTCGCCGCTGGGCCGGGCCGATCTACGGCCTGTTGATCTGGCTGGGCTTCGAGCTCGGGCTCGCGCCGCTGCTGGGTCTCCGCGAGGCGCGTGAGCGCCGGCTCGTCGAGCGTGCCGCGCTCGCGGCCGACCACCTGCTCTACGGGCTCGTCCTGTCGGAGATCCGCGCGCGCCCGCGGAGCTGATGGCGACCCGCGTCCGCGCACGGGTGCAGGGCACTGTGCAGGGCGTCGGCTTCCGGCCCTACGTGTACCGGCTGGCGCGGGCCGAGCGGCTCGGCGGCTGGGTGCGCAACGACGAGCGCGGCGTGGTGCTCGAGGTCGAGGGCGCCGTCGACGCGGTCGAGCGCTTCCTCGCGCGGCTGCCGCGTGAGGCGCCGCCGCTGGCAGCGGTCGAGCGCGTGCGCCGCCGCGCGCTGGCGTGCGTGGGCGAGAGCGAGTTCGCGATCGTCGAGAGCCGCGGTCGCGGCCCGGCCGCCGCACCGGTCGCGCCCGACACGCCGCCGTGCGCGGCGTGCCTCGACGAGCTGCAGGACCCGGCCGATCGCCGCTTCCGCTACCCGTTCGTCAACTGCACCGACTGCGGGCCGCGCTTCACGATCGTGTCCGGCGTGCCGTACGACCGCACACGGACGACGATGGCGAGCTTCGAGATGTGCGCCGCGTGCCGGGCCGAGTACGACGACCCGCTCGACCGCCGCTTCCACGCCGAGCCGAACGCATGCCCGGATTGCGGCCCGCGGGCGCGGCTGGTCGATGCGGGCGTACGCGACGCGGGCACGGAGGCGCGCGACGCACGGGCGGCGGCGGCCGCATCTCTCGTCGACGCGGAGTTGGCACCGCGCGACGCGGTCGCGGCGGCGGCGGCCGCGCTGCTCGACGGCGCGATCGTCGCCGTCAAGGGCGTCGGCGGCTACCACCTCGCGTGCCGCGCCGATGACGAGGCGGCCGTCGCCGCCCTGCGGGCGCGCAAGCACCGCGAGGACAAGCCGTTCGCGCTGATGGCCGCGGATCTCGACGCGGCGGGCGCGCTCGTCGAGCTCACGGCCGCCGAGGAGCGGCTGATGACTGGCCGCGAGCGCCCGATCGTGATCGCGACTCGCAGACCGGCCGCTGCGGTCGCGGCCGCCGTCGCGCCCGGCAGGCCCGATCTCGGCGTGATGCTGCCGTCGACGCCGCTGCACCACCTGCTGCTCGCGGACGCGGGCGTGCCGCTCGTCATGACGAGCGGCAACGTGTCCGACGAGCCGATCGCTTTCGACGACGCGGACGCGCTGGAGCGTCTGTCCGGCGTCGCCGACCGCTTCCTCGTCCACGACCGCCCGATCGAGACGCGCGCCGACGACTCCGTCGTGCGCGGACCGCTCCTGCTGCGCCGCTCGCGCGGGCTCGTGCCGGCCGCGATCGAGCTGCCGGCGGCGCAGCGCCCACTGCTGTCCTGCGGCGCCGAGCTCAAGAGCACGTTCTGCCTCGCCAAGGGCGGGCGCGCCTGGGTCGGCCACCACATCGGCGACCTCAAGAACTGGGAGACGCTGCGGTCCTACCACGCCGGGATCGCGCACTTCGAGCGACTGTTCGCGATCGCGCCCGAGCTCGTCGCGCACGATCTCCATCCCGACTACCTCTCGACCGCCTACGCGCTCGAGCGCGACGGCGTCGAGCGGCTGGCCGTGCAGCACCATCACGCGCACCTTGCCGCGTGCCTGGCCGAGCACGGCGAGGCCGGCCCGGCGGTCGGCGCCATCTACGACGGAGCCGGGCTCGGGAGCGACGAAACCGTCTGGGGCGGAGAGCTGCTCGTCGGCGCCGTCGCCGGTTGCGAGCGCGCCGGCCACATCTGGCCGGTCCGGCTGCCGGGCGGCGACGCCGCCGTGCGCGAGCCGTGGCGGATGGCGTGCGCGTGGCTGCACGCGCTCGGAGACGCGGACCCGGCGATGCCGCCCGCGCTCGCAGACGCGGTGACGAGGGAACGCTGGGAAGCGGTCGCCGCGCTGGTGAGAAGCGGCACGGCCGCTCCCGTGACGACGAGCGCCGGGCGCCTGTTCGACGCCGTCGCGGCGCTCTGCGGCATCCGGTCGGTCGTGAACTACGAGGGTCAGGCCGCCGCCGAGCTCGAGGCGACGTGCGACCCGCACGAGCGCGGCGCCTACCCGATGCCCGTCGCCGCGGCTGCCGCTCCGGCCGCGCGTGCCGCGCCGGTGGCGAGCGGCGCCACCGATGCAACGCCGCCGTTCGTCCTCGACGCGCGCGCGACGATCGCCGCCGTCGTCGACGATCTCGGCCGTGGCGTGGCGCCGGCCGTCGTCGCGGCGCGCTTTCACGGCGCGCTCGCGCATGCGACCGCGCATGCATGCGAGCTCGTCGCCTCCCGCCACGGCCTCGACGCCGTCGTCCTGTCCGGCGGCGCGTTCCAGAACCGCGTCCTGCTCGAGGGCACGTCGGAGCTGCTTGCGGGCCGAGGACTGCGCGTGCTCTTCCCGCGCCGGCTGCCGCCCAACGACGGCGGCATCGCGTTCGGGCAGGCCGCGATCGCCGCGTCGGCTGCGCGGAGCTGAGCGTGCTCGGGCTCGACGACTGGATCGCAGGGCTCGGCGCCGGAGGGGCCATCGCGGTCGCGTTCCTCGTCGCCTTGCTGCTGGGCCTGCGGCACGCGACCGACCCGGACCACCTGACCGCCGTGTCGACACTCGTGCTCGGCAAGCGTCGCGGCGGCACGCGCGCTGCCGCCGTGCTCGGGCTGTGCTGGGGCGGCGGGCACGCGCTGACCCTGATGGCGCTCGGCCTCCCGTTCGTCCTCTGGGGCGACGCGCTGCCGGAGACGATCCAGCGGGCGGCCGAGATCGCGAC
>Ga0126307_10003235_pt1 | contig 11096 bp, 13 predicted proteins | sample Plot28_FD_89955 | JGI IMG/M metagenome (GOLD analysis project Ga0126307, IMG submission 89955) | Serpentine soil microbial communities from UC McLaughlin Reserve, CA, USA - Plot28 | ecosystem: Environmental > Terrestrial > Soil > Grasslands | place: USA: UC McLaughlin Reserve, Lake County...
CGTTGCACGTCGCGGTCCGAAGCGTTGGCATGCACATCCCGAGGAGGTGGTCATGAGGACGATCGGTGCGGACGATCCGTTGGCCGTCGCCGCGATCGAGGCGATCCACGCCGGCGATGTCGAGGTGCTGCGCCAGCTCCTGGCCGAGCATCCTGAGCCGGCTACGGCCCGGTTCGGAAGCGAGGAGTGCCAGGACGAGCCCGGCGCCAACGGGCTCCGTGTCATCTTTGGTTGACGACGACGAGTCGTCAACCTAGGTTGACAGTGTGCAGCGATTGGGCGACCTGGACGCCGCCGTCGACAGCCGTGATCCCGCCACCGGCCTCGGGGCAGTAGCGGCCTTGCGACAACTGGTCGAGGAGCTCGAGGAGCTCCACGTGGACAACGCCCGAGCCCTCGGTTGGTCCTGGCAAGCGATCGCCGAGGCCCTCGGCGTCAGCCGCCAGTCGGTCCACAAGAAGCACCACGTGCGCCGCGGACGTCGCAGGAGGTGAGCGACATGTTCGACCGATGCGACTCCGACGCCACCGAGGTCCTCGATACCGGCCTCGCCGAGGCCAAGCGTCTCCGACACAGCTGGCTCGGCACCGAACACCTGCTTCTGGCCCTCACCATCCAACGCCATCACCTCCTCGACACCGTGGAACGACTCCTGCCGACCGAGGACCGGGTACGCGCCGCGCTGACCGCGGCCGTCGATCCCGGGCCGCCGGCGCCTGACCCTGAGCTGCTCGCAGCCCTCGGGATCGATCTCGAGGAGATCCGCTCTGCGGTCCGGTCCACGTTCGGGCCTGAAGCCATCGACCGGCTCGCCCAACGTCACGTCCACCAACCCTGGCAACCCTGGCGCCGAGCGCACCGGGCCTGTACCTCGCTCCTCGCCGGGAACCTCAGCGTCGCCCCACGAGCCAAGCAAGCATTCCAACACGCCCTCGATGACGCCAACCAACGCCAACGAACAAGGATCGACCCCACCGCGCTCCTCGCCGGCATCCTCCAGGTCGAAGACGCCTTCGCCAACCGCCTCCTGCGAGACCTCGGCGTCGACCCTGACGACATTCACACCGCGCTCCGCCACGCCGTCCCGCGCTGAGACGGGCCCTCCCCGACCGCCGCGCCGTCCCGCGCGAGAGGCCCCCCGAGCGCCCGCTACCGGCCCAGGGGCATCTTGGCGAAGCGCATCGACAGCCACCACGTCTCGGTGAGGTTCCGCCGCACCGCCCACCCCGGTCCCGGCGATGGCGAGGAAGGTCCCAGGGGCCGTCCGCAATCACCCAACTGAGATGACGCCTCGGACGACCTCACGGGCGACGGTGGGGCGATGGAAGGGCTGGGGTCGCGGGTGCAGACGTGGGTCGCCGCCGTCCTCATCGTCGGCGAGGTCGGCAAGCTCGTCCGGGCCGCTGTCGCACGGCAGGCCCTGCCCGCAGGCCCCGAGGTTCCCCGTGGCTGACGAGGCGGCGGTCCCGCCCTGGGTGCGACGGGTCGGCGTCGGGGCGTGGAGCTTCGTGGGGCTCGTGGCCGCCGCGGTGATCGTGGCCGCCGCGCTGGCCGCCGTGAGCGAGATCGTGCTGCCCTTGACGTTCGCCGCCGTGTTGGCGGTGATCTTCAGGCCGGCGGTCCGGTGGCTCGAGCGCCACGAGGTGAAGGCCACCTATGCGGCCGGGATGGTCGTCGTCGGCCTTCTCGCCGTGGTCGGCCTCGTCGTCGCCGCCACCGTGCAGGGCGTGGTCGAGCAGGCATCCCAGATCGGTGACGTCGCCGACGAGGCGCTGGACCATGTGGCCGAGGACGTCGACGCGCTCGGCCTCGACCGAGCCTCGTTGCAGGACGCTCAGTCCGCGACCGAGGAGATGGCGCCGATGATCGGCGGGGGCTTCCTCACCACGGTGGTCTCCGGTGTCGGGACCCTCGTCGGGGTGGCCAGTGGACTGATCCTCGGCGCGCTCATCATGTACTACCTGCTCAAGGATGGCACCCGCCTCCGGCGTTCCGTGGTGGCGCAGGTGGGCTCCACCCGTCGTGGTGAGGTCGACGGCTTCATCGGCGACTCCTGCCAGGCCCTGCGCGACTACGGGCGGGGTCGCACCGTCATGTCCGCGGTCGTGTCGATGGTCGTCGGGTTGGCCAGCCTGCTGCTCGGCCTCCCCCTCGTCTTCACGATCATGGTCGTCAACTTCATCGGCGGCTACATCCCCTACATCGGCGCCTTCCTCGGCGGCGGGCTCGCCGTGATCGTCGCCCTCGGCGAGATCGGGCTCGACGGGGCCGCCGTCATGCTCGTGGTCGTGCTGGCCTCGAACCTGCTCCTCGAGAACTTCGTCGAGCCGAAGGTCATGGGGCGCACCCTCGACATCCATCCCCTCACGGTGCTCCTCGTGACCGCCCTGGGCGGCATCGTCGGCGGGATCGTCGGGCTCATGCTGGCCGTCCCTACGGCCGTCATCGCCGGCGACGCCGTCCGCCGCCTCCGGTCGCAGGGCGTCCTCGAACGCGTGGCCGAACGGGCCGAGCCGACCGTGCAGCACATGTTGCGCTGATGCCCGGCGACGACCGCCCGCAGCTCACGTTGGTCCGTCGCTGCGCCGAGTGGGGGCGGGCGCAGCTCTCGTCCGAGCCTCGTTTCGGGTCCCCGGCCTCGGACGCCTCGCCACGCGACCCACCGTCGCCCGCTTCGTCGACCTCGACCGGGCCGGCGACGAGCCGGCGGCCAGGGAGGGCCCGCCGTCCCGGATCGGCGAGTGACCCCTCCGCTCAGGTCCCTGCGCCGAGCGTCTCGGCGCTCGTGTCGCCCTCGGGGTCGTCCGTGCGATCACCGGCGGCCGCCGGGTGTCGCTGGCTCAGCCGGGGCCGAGTCGCCGGCTCGGCGGTGGGCCGGACGTCGGCGGGCCCGCCCGACCGCTCGACGTACGCCGCGTAGCGACCGGCCAGCGGCTTGGCGGTCAAGGCGTGCGCCACGACGCTGAGCAGGACCGTGGCGGCACACGGCACGCAACAGCCCGTCCATCGCAACCGGGTCGCCCCGCTGCGCGCCCGCGAACCACCCTCCGACGCCGGCGTCGCCGGACAGCGCGCCCCGACGTCACCCGAGGCACCCTCGGGTTTCGCCGATCTGCGAGAGTCCCGGATCACCAGCCCCACGCCTCCCACCACAGCGTGGTGACCTCGCGCTGCACGGGGGGCGGGACCGCTTCGAGGGCCGCTCGCAGCTCGTCATAGCGAGCGGCCGGCAGGCACAGGCGCCGACCGATGCGCGCCACTCTGTCCTCGTCGTCCTCCCCGAGCATCTGCATCGACCGCTGCCACCGATGCTGCTGCACCTCGAGCCCTCGGCCGGTGAGCACGTCGATGACATCGTCGACGGTGGGCCCATCGGGCTGGGCCAGGCCATGCAGCGCCTCCCAGTAGGGGCGCATCCAACTCATCGGGTGAACCGACGTGACCTCGACCACGACCCGCCGGCCCGCCCGGTCGGAGCAGGCCTCGACGAACGAGGCCAGATCGGCCACGTTGTAGGCCACATGATGGCAAACGACCACGTCAGCGCGTGGTGTGGTCGAGACCACATCGGGCCAACGGCCCTCGACACACTCGGCCTCGATCCCCAGACGCGCCGCACGTTCCGCGAACGCATCTAGAAGCTCGCGGTTGACATCGACCCCGACCACGCGGGCAGCGCCCAACCGGAGACTCGCTGCGCCCGCCCCGACGCCCACATCGAGGACCGTGCCCCCAGGAGGGAGCGCGTCGCGGGCCACGCGATCCGACGGCGTGTCCTCCTCGCGAGCGAGCGCCTCGTCGGCCGCCCCCGCGAACACCTTCGAGTCGAAGAAGTACGGCGACTCTGGCGCCGCCGCCACCAAGGCGTCGGGGATGGCCCAACGCGCCAGTGCCTCCGCCCAACGCCGGTTCGCGTCGCTAGTATCGCCCACGCATCCTCCCTCACGGCACGCCCGACAGTCTGCGCCAACAGACATGCCTCCGCAGACGGCGAACCGCTCCAACGGGTCGCAGGCGTGCTGGGCCACGACGGGGCTCGCATGGTGGCGCAGGTGTACCCGCACGCCGTGGCGCCGACGGTGGACGCGCCCCCGCTGTCCCGATGGAACGGCTCCTGGGGAGCCGCAGAACGTGTATGGCTCCCCTTCGGCTCCTCAGGCGCAGGAGTGTGCCGGCCAGACGCGAAGGTGACCAGGCTTGACGGCCTGGTCACGTCCGGTGGGCCGTAAGGGATTCGAACCCCTGACCCCCTGCGCGTCATGCAGGTGCTCTAACCAACTGAGCTAACGGCCCGACGGGTCACGCAAGGTAGCACACCGCCCATCGACCACGAACGTGACGACTCGTCGCCCGCAGAGACCCGCAGGTGCCGTGCGGGCAGAACGACCGATAGCCTCGGGGGACCGATGCGTGCCGGAGGAAGCACTCTGCCCGATCCCATCCCCGACCCGCTCCCGCCCGAGCTGGCCCCGTTCGTCGCCGCCGAGCAGGCGCGCCTCGAGCAGGCCACCGAGGGCCTCGACGCCGACGCCACGATCGCCCACCTCGAGGCGGCGATGGTCCGGGCCGAGGTCGAGGCCTCCCGCCTCGGCTTCCGCTTCCCGCCGGCCGACGTGCTCGGCGACGCCGGCGTACTGAGCGACACCGGGAACACCCCGGTCGTCGTCATCCAGCAGATCGACGATCGGCCCTAGCCGGAGCCCCTAGAGGTTGCCGCGGGCGTCCTGCTCCCGCTCGATCGCCTGGAACAGCGCCTTGAAGTTCCCCTCGCCGAAGCCCTGCGCGCCCTCGCGCTGGATGACCTCGACGAACACGGTCGGCCGGTCGCACACCGTCTCGGTGAACACCTGCAGCAGGTGGCCGCCGCGGTCGCGGTCGACGAGGATGCCGAGCCGCTCCAGCTCGGCCCACGGCAGGTCGATGCCGTCCATCCGCCCGCGAGCGTCGTCGTAGTACGACGGCGGCACGGTCAGGAAGCGGACACCCCGCTCCCGCAGGGCCGACACGCTGGCCACGATGTCGTCGGTCCGCAGCGCCAGGTGCTGGACGCCGGGCGACCGGTAGAAGTCGAGGTACTCCTCGATCTGGCTCTTGCGCCGCCCCTCGGCCGGCTCGTTGATCGGCAGGACCACGCCGCCGTGGTCCCACACCACGGTCGAGCGGAGCGCCGAATACTCGGTCGAGATGGCCTCGTCGGAGAAGTGGACGAGCTGGTCGAAGCCGAACGCCCGCGTGTAGTAGTCGACCCACTCGTCGAGCCGACCCTCCTCGACGTTTCCGACGATGTGGTCGACGGCCTCGAGGCCGACGGCCGGGCCCGGCGCGGTGGCCACCATCGGGTCGGCGAAGCCGGGGGCGAAGAGCCCGCCGTAGGCGGACCGGTCGAGCAGCGTGTGGATCGTCTCGCCGTAGGAGCCGACGACGGCCCGCACCACCGTCCCCGAGTCGTCGGAGGACGGGACCGGCGGCTGCACCGGGCGGGCGCCACGGGCCACGGCGGCCGAGTAGGCGGCCTCGGCGTCGTCCACCGCCAGGCACACGTCGTGGACGCCGTCGCCGTGGGCGCGCACGTGGGCGGCGATCGGCGAGTCGGGCCCCAGGGCGCCGGTGACCACGAACCGGATCGAACCCTGCTGGAGCAGGTGCGACACTCGGTCGCGCCGGCCGGTTTCCGGGCCGGCGTAGCCGACGACCTGGAAGCCGAAGGCGGCCGACAGGAAGCCGGCGAAGGCGCGGGCGTTGCCCACCCACCACTCGACGTGGTCGATGCCACGGAGGGTCGGCGGGGCGACGCCGGTCCCCTCGACCGCTGCGTGGTGCGTCACCGTCATGCGAGCAGGACCTCCCGGGTCGCGACACCGCCCGGGGCCGCGCCCCCGGGTGGTCGTCTGGCCACTCAAGGAAACGAGGTCGTGCCCATCAGGTCAACAGAACGGGGTCCGGCTGGGCAATCGGCCCAGTAACAACCACGCTGTGCTAAACAACCTGTTCATGTTGCCCACAGGGATCGACGCCCTCGACGCGCGCCTGATCCGGGCGCTGTGCGACGTTCCGCGCGCCGGCGTCATGGAGCTCGCCCGCCAACTCGGCGTCGCCCGCGGCACCGTGCAGGCCCGGCTCGACAAGCTCCAACAGCGGGGCATCATCAGCGGCTTCGACCCCGACCTCGACCTGCGGGCGATGGGCTACGAGGTGCTGGCGTTCGTCAGCCTCGAGATCGCCCAGGGCCGGCTGTTCGACGTGGCGTCGCAGTTGGGCGAGATCCCCGAGGTGCTCGAGATCCACTCGGTGACCGGGCCCGGCGACCTGCTGTGCCGGGTCGTCGCCCGCACCAACGACCACCTGCAGCACGTGATCGTGCGGGTCCTCGAGATCCCCGGCATCGACCGCACGTCGACCCAGATCGTGCTGACCGAGCAGCTGCGCCATCGGGTGCTCCCGCTCGTCGAGCAGGTCATCGAGGCCGACGACGGCCTCTCCCACCCCGAGGACGACGCCGAGGCCAGCTGACGCCCCGGCCGGGCTCAGGAGCCCGAGTCCGGGGCGAAGCCCTGGCGCAGCGTGTTCTCGGTGACGACCCGTGGGTCGGCGAATTGCAGCAGGTAGTCCGGCCCGCCGGCCTTGGACCCGACACCGGACAAGCCGTAGCCCCCGAACGGCTGGCGACCCACGATCGCACCGGTGATGTGCCGGTTGACGTACACGTTTCCGGCCCGGAGCTCCTCGGACGCCTGCCGGATGGCCGCCGGCGAGCGGGAGTAGACGCCGGCCGTCAGGGCGTAGGCGCTGTCGTTGGCGAGCGCGATGGCGTGGCCGAGCGACGTGGCCCGCATCACGGTGAGCACCGGCCCGAAGATCTCGTCGGTCGCCACCGGCACGTGGGGGTCGTCGACCTCGACGACGGTTGGGCCCACGAAGAAGCCCTCGTCCGGCACGCGATCGTGGGTGATCAGGACCCGGCCCTGCTCGGGGGCCTCCTCGACGTAGCGCAGGACGCGCTTGTGGGCGTCCTCGTCGATCACCGGGCCGACCTGGGACGAGGGCGAGGCCGGGTGGCCGACGATCAGCTCGCGGGTCGCCGCCACCAAGCGGCGGACCACGGCGTCGTAGGCGGGCTCGACCACGATGAGCCGGCTGGCGGCCGAGCACTTCTGGCCGGCGTACCCGAACGCGGAGAGGACCACCCCGGGGACCGCCTGATCGGGATCGGCGTCGGCGTCGACGATCAGGGCGTTCTTGCCGCCCATCTCGGCGATCACCCGCTTGACCATGCGCTGGTCCGGCGCGGTGACGGCGGCCCGCTGGTTGATGGCGAGCCCCACGGCCTTGGACCCGGTGAAGGCGACGACGGCCACCTCGGGGTGCTCGACCAGCCGGGCGCCGACCACCTCGCCGTCGCCGGGCAGGAACTGGACGACCCCGGGCGGCGCCCCGGCCGCCACCAGGGCCTCGATGAGCTGCCAGGCCACGAGCGGCGACTGCTCGGCCGGCTTGAGGATGACGGGGTTCCCGGCCGCCAGCGCCGCCACGACCATGCCGGTGGGGATGGCCAGCGGGAAGTTCCACGGGGCGATGACGGCGGTCACGCCCTTGCCCTGGTAGGTCAGCCGGTTCGTCTCGCCGGGCGGCGACTGGACCCGCTCGGCCGCCTGCGCCTCCAGCCGCAGCGCCTCGCGGCCGTAGTACTCGCAGAAGTCGATGGCCTCGCACACGTCGCCGTCGGCCTGGTCCCAGGGCTTGCCGGCCTCGAAGCACTCGAGGGCCGCCACCTCGTGGCGGCGGCGACGCAGCCAGTCGGCCGCCCGGAACAGCAGGCCGGCCCGCTCGACGACCGGCGTGTGGCGCCAGGACGCCGCCACCCGCGTGGCGGCGGCGACGGCGGCGTCCGCGTCGGCGGCCGTGCAGGCGGTGGCGGAGGCGACCAGGCGGGACGGCCGGGCCGGGTCCACGGACGCCAGCACGTTCGGCCGGGTGACGTGCTGCCCGTCGACCAGGCCGGGCACGCGCCCGCCCAGCGACGACTCGGCCCGTTCCAGCGCCACCGTGAACTCGGTGCGGGTCGACGGGCGCCGCCACTCGGACACGGGCTCGGGGGAATAAGGCGACGGCGCCGTCGGGTCGGTTGCCGGGCGGGGCGTGGTGAACGTGGCCGGCGGCAGGACGTCGACGGCCGGGGCGGCCAGGAGGTCGTCGAGGTCGCGGCCCTCGGCGAAGCGGTGGCGCACGAAGGACTCGTTGGACGTGTTCTCCAGCAGCCGGCGGACCAGGTACGCCATGCCGGGGACCAGCTCGCCGACCGGCGCGTACACCCGGAGCCGCAACCCCATCCGCCGGATGGCCGCGTGCATCGGCTCGGCCATGCCGTAGAGCATCTGGACCTCGAAGCCGGAGTCCGGGATGCCCTGGGCGCGGGCGTAGGTGATGGCGTACGCCAGCGAGCGCAGGTTGTGCGAGGCGAAGGCGGCCCGGACCGAGCCGTGGTGGTCGTGCAGCAGGCGGACGCACCGCTCGTAGTTGGCGTCGGTCTCGGCCTTGTTCTCGAACACCGGCACCGGCCAGCCCTCGGCCCGGGCGTGGACGGTCTCGGCGTCCCAGTAGGCGCCCTTGACCAGGCGCACGGTGATCGGCACCTTCCGGCCCGACGACCAGGCGATGAGGTCGGCCAGGTCGTCGCGGCTGTCGCGTAGGTAGGCCTGGATCACGATGCCGGCGGTCAGGTCGGCGAAGCGGTCCTCGGACAGCAGCTCGCGGAAGACCCGCAGCGTCAGGTCCTTGGCGTCGTAGTGCTCCATGTCGACGTTGACGAAGGCCCCACGCCGGCGGGCGTCCTCGAGGATCGGGCCGAGTCGCTCCTTGGCCGCGGCGACGCCCTCGTCGGCGGACAGCGGCTCGTAGTGCGTCGCGAGCGCCGTCGGCTTCACGCTGACGTTCACGCGCGGCAGGGGGCCGAGGTCGTCCCGCTCGAGGTGGTCGTCGGGTGCCCACCCGACCGCGGCGGCACTCAGGGTGGCCAGCAGCTCGTGCACGCGGGCGGCATAGGCGTCGGCCTCGGCGGACACGACGGTCTTCTCCCCGAGGAGGTCGACCGTGGCCGCGCTGCCCTGCCGCCACAGGCGCTCGAGCCCCGCGGCGGCCGCCGCGGCGTCGGCCCCGACGATGAACTGCTCGGCCATGCGGGAGATGTTGCGGCGAGCCACGCGGGCCTCGACACGGGCGCCCAGCGGCACCCGGTGGGCGATGTCGATACCCAGGTCGAGGGCCTTGGGGACGTCGACGCCGTCGAAGTACTCGCCGAGATGTCGGGCGACGTCAGCGTCGTCCACCATCGCCGGGAAGACGTCGACGAAGCGGAACAGCTGGGTCTTGAACTCGGGGCGCGCCATCGCCCAGTCCATGACCCGCTCGCTCCACCAGGACATGTGGAAGACCCGCGAGCGCTCACCGCTGCCCAGCTCGGCGATCCGCCGGGCCAGCGCTGTGGTCTCCCGATCGATCTGGGGCGCCATCGGCTCACGGTACCGCCACGCTGCGTACATGCCGGGACACCCGGCGCCATCCGCCGCCCCGACCACGCATCGTGCCGAGACGGGGGCGGAGCGACGTCTTCTGTCGCCCACCCGTCACCTTCGGCCGACCACGGCGTAGCCTTCCGGCGCACGGTCGTAACGTCTGCACGACCAGAACACAGATAGGCAGAGGCACCATGGCAATCGGCACGGTCAAGTTCTTCAACGCCGAGAAGGGCTACGGCTTCATCTCGCGGGACGACGGCGACGACGTCTTCGTCCACTTCTCCAACATCCAAGGCGCCGGCTACCGGACGCTCGAGCAGGGCCAGCAGGTCGAGTTCGAGATTGGCCCTGGGCGCAAGGGTGACGAGGCGCAGAACGTGCGGGTGCTGAGCTGACGTGTCGCGGCGCCGAACGACCTTCGGAAAACTGCAGCGAGACCGTGACAAGCAGGCCAAGGCGCGAGCCAAGGTCGAGAAGCGGCAGCAGCAGAAGACGGACCAGGGCGACGAGGCCCTCGAGGAAGACGTCGCACCGGAGGTCGACCAGGCCAAGGTCCTCGACCAACTGGCCCGGCTCCACGAGGCCTACGACGACGGACGCATCGAGCTCGACGACTTCGAGGAGAAGCGAGCCGAGCTGACCAGCCTGTTGCGGGTCGACTGACGCCGACGTGCCGGGGTGTGGCCCACGGGCCCGCCCCGGCACCGGCGCTCCCCGCCCGACCTCATTGGAGGGAGCCGGTCGCTCCCCCGTCGATGGGGACGCTGGCCCCGGTGAGGAACCGCGCGTGCTCCGAGCACAGGAACGCCACGGCCGCCCCGAAGTCGTCGGGGTCGCCGAGGTGGCCGGCGGGAACGGCCGCGGCGGCCTGCTCGATGCGGTCGCCATACAGCTCGGCGAGACGCGGCGTGGCGTGCAGCCCCGGCTGCACCGTGTTGACCGTGACCCCAGCGCCCGCCACCTCGGTCGCGAGCGTCTTGAGGAACGCTGTCACCCCGGCGCGGGCGGTGTTGGACAGGATCAGCGTCGCCGACGGCTGGCGCACCGACGACGAGGTGATGCCGACGACCCGGCCCCAGCCCCGCTCGGCCATCGCCGGGACGGCCGCCCGGCACATGGCGACGGTCGACAACAGGTTGAGCTGGAGCGCGGGCAGGTAGGCGTCGTAGGGCGTCGAGGCGAACGTGCCGGCCGGCGGGCCGCCCGCGTTGGCCACGAGGATGTCGACGCCGCCCAAGGCATCGATGGCCGCCTCGACGAAGCCGGTGGCGCCATCGGCGGTGCTCACGTCGGCGACGAGGGGCACGACCAGGACATCCGGGCCGTCGGGGTTGCTCAGCGTCGACGCCGCCTCCTCGACCTTGGCCCGTGTGCGCCCGCACAGCGCCACCTGCACACCCTCGGCCACGAGCGCCCGGGCGACCCCCAGGCCGAGGCCCGAGGAGGAGGCCGCCACGGCGGCGCGGCGACCGGCGATCCCGAGGTCCATGGGCGGCACGGTACCGCCGGGCCCCGGTCGGACGGGCCCCACCCGACGGGGGTAGACGTCGCTTCCCATGGGACGCGTACTTTTTTCCCACCTTC
>Ga0126307_10003236_pt1 | contig 11095 bp, 9 predicted proteins | sample Plot28_FD_89955 | JGI IMG/M metagenome (GOLD analysis project Ga0126307, IMG submission 89955) | Serpentine soil microbial communities from UC McLaughlin Reserve, CA, USA - Plot28 | ecosystem: Environmental > Terrestrial > Soil > Grasslands | place: USA: UC McLaughlin Reserve, Lake County...
CCCCCGGGCCGGCCGGCGCTGGGCCGGCTCAGGACTCGATCCAGACGAGCCCGGCCTGTCGGCCGGTGGTGCCGTCGCGGCGGTGGCTGAAAAGCTCGGGGTTCTCGGCGGTGCACCGGGGATCGGCGACGACCCGCGGGATCCCGAGCGCGGCCAGCTGCCGGGCGATCCCGGCGCGCAGGTCGAGCCCCGGCGTCCCGGCCCGGGTGGTGGCGGCACTGCCGGGAAGCGCGGCCTCGACCTCGTCGCGCATGGCCGCCGGCACCTCGTAACACTCGCCGCACACGGCCGGCCCGAGCAGGGCATCGATACCGACCGGGGAGGCATCGAGCCGCCCCATCGCCGCCACCGCGGCCGGCACCACGCCGGCCGCCGCTCCCACCCGGCCCGCGTGCACCGCCGCGACCACGCGAGCACTCGAATCGGCTAGCAGGACCGGCACACAATCGGCGACCAGCACGCCGAGCCCGAGATCCGGCGTGGCGGTGACGAGCGCGTCCACGCCCGGGACGGGATGTGCCCGCGGGCCGTCGACGGCCGCGACACCGCCGCCGTGCACCTGCTCCATCCATACGATGCGCTCCGGCGGCAGGCCGGCGGCGCGGGCCAGCCGGCGGCGGTTCGCCGCGACGGCGGCGGGGTCGTCCCCGACGCGCCCGCCCAGGTTGAACGACTCGTACGGCGGCTTGCTGACGCCGCCCGAGCGGGAGGTGACGATCCGGCGGACCCGCGCCACTCGCGGATTAGCCCTTGAGGAAGTCGGGGATGTCGAGCTCCTCGTCCAGCCCCACCGGGCGCCGCACGTGCCCGTTGGAGCCCGAGGGCACGGTCCGGCTCGGCGAGACCGCAGGGCCGGCCGTGGCGGGAGGCCCGTACCGCGAGGTGACGGTCGGCGTGGCCGGCGTGGCAGGAATCGAGGGTGTCGTGCGCTCGCGAGGCGGGGCATCTGCCGGCCGGTGCTTCGGCGCACCGCCGTCGAAGCCGGCGGCGATCACGGTGACCCGCACCTCGTCGCCGAGCGCGTCGTCGATGATCGCGCCGAAGATGATGTTGGCCTCCGCGTGCGCCGAGTCGGCCACCATCGAGGCAGCCTCGTTGATCTCGAAGATGCCGAGGTCCGAGCCGCCGGAGATGGACAGCAGGACGCCGTGCGCGCCCTCCATCGACGCCTCCAGCAGCGGGCTGGCGATCGCCAGCTCGGCCGCAGAGATCGCACGATTGTCGCCGCGGGAGCTGCCGATGCCCATCAGCGCCGAGCCGGCGCCGCTCATCACCGACTTGACGTCGGCGAAGTCGAGGTTGATCAGGCCGGGCGTGGTGATGAGATCGGTGATCCCCTGCACGCCGGACAGCAGCACCTGGTCGGCGCTCTTGAACGCGTCCATCACGCTGACGTTCTTGTCGCTGATCTGCAGAAGCCGGTCGTTCGGGATCACGATGAGGGTGTCGCACTCGCTGCGCAGCTGCTCGATCCCAGACTCGGCCTGCGCGGCGCGCTTCTTGCCCTCGAACGAGAACGGCCGGGTGACCACGCCGATGGTCAGCGCGCCCAGCTTGCGCGCGATGCTCGCCACCACCGGGGCGCCGCCGGTGCCGGTGCCGCCGCCCTCGCCAGCGGTCACGAAGACCATGTCGGCCCCCTTGAGGACCTCCTCGATCTCCTCCCGGTGGTCCTCCGCGGCCTTGCGGCCGACGTCGGGGTTGGCGCCGGCGCCCAGGCCGCGGGTCAGCTCTCGGCCCACGTCCAGCTTGACGTCGGCGTCGCTCATCAGCAGCGCCTGCGCATCGGTGTTGATCGCGATGAACTCGACGCCCTTGAGGCCGACCTCGATCATGCGGTTGACCGCGTTGACACCGCCGCCGCCGATGCCGACGACCTTGATGACCGCGAGGTAGTTGTGCGGTGGTGTCATCCGACTGCCTTCCCTCGTGTCGTCGCCGGGCTACCCGTCCTTCTCAGGCCTCACCCTTAGGTTGACCGTTATCGTTATGTCAACCTCGCCGCTCGTCCGGACAGTAGGCAGCGGCCCAGGGAGGGTCCAGGACCGGCGCGGCGTGTCGCGCCCAATACTCGGGGAACCCCCTGTGTCCACCACCGTGATAAGCGACGGTCACGCTGCCGCCCGGCCACTACGCGCCGGCCGCGTACGAGTTGTCGGCGAATCACCGGTCCCGCATCTCCCTGGACACGAGGCCATGACCGTGTCGTGACCCTCAGCGGGCGGTGACGACGGCCGGAGTGCTCACGTCGAAGCGCGTCCCGGGCCGGCGCAGCAGCGCGGTCAGCACCCGCGCCTTCTCGCCCGCCTCGGCGGTGCCGCCCCAGACCACCACCCGCCGCCCGGTCAGCTTGAGCGTCACGGACTCGGGCGTCGGGGCGGCGACTGCGAGCACCTGCCGCGCCACGTCCGGAGGCAGCGCCGCGAGCGCACGCAGGGCCGCGTCGGTGGTGGGATCGTCGGGCCCGGCCGCCGCCACGTCGAGCCGGGGCAACGTGCGAGGGCGGGTGGCGACGCGCTGGAAGACGTAGCCGGCGGCATCGACCAGCCAGATGCCGCCGTCCCGACCGACGACCGCGACGCCTCGCCGCTCGGTCACGGTGATCCGCAACGTGCTCGGCCAGGAGCGGGAGACGGCGACCCGGGCGACCCCGGCGAGCCCGGCGACCCGGTCGCGCACGGCACCCAGGTCGACCCGGGCGAGCGGCTCGCCGGTCCGGACCGCGGCGACCTCGCGGACCTGGTCCGCGGCCAGCACCCGGGTTCCGGACACGGCGACCGTGCGGACGCCCAGGACTCCGGTGAAGCCGACGACCCAGACGGCGGCCGCGAGCATCAAGGCCGCGACGACCACCGCCGCCACCATCCGCCCGCGGCCGCCGGCCGCGGGCGGCGCCTGGCGCGGCGGCGCGGTCCTCGTCGTCCCCGTCACTGATCCCCCGCGGAGGGCCAGTCCGTCATCGGGCGGCTCCGGGAACGGACGGCCGGGCGGCGAGCGCGTCGAGCACGTCCGGCGCCAGCGCCGTCACGTCGCCGGCACCCATGGTCAGCAGCAGGTCGCCGGGCCGGGCGCGGCGAGCGAGCTCCGCGGCGACCGCGGAGCGGTCCGGCTCGAAGCGCACCCGGTCGGCCGGGAGGGGCACGGCGTCGGCGACCAGCGCGCCGGTGATCCCGGGAACCGGGTCCTCCCGCGCCGCGTAGACGTCGAGGACCAGGACCTCGTCGGCCAGCCCGAGCGCGGCGCCGAAGTTCTCGGCGAACGCAACGGTGCGGCTGAAGAGGTGGGGCTGGAAGGCGACGAGCACCCGCCCGCCGCCGGCCACCAGCCGGGCCGCCCGCAGCTGCGCGGCGACCTCGGTCGGGTGGTGGGCGTAGTCGTCGTAAACCCGGACCCCGCCGACCTCGCCGCGCAGCTCGAACCGCCGCCGCACCCCCGCGTACCGCCCGATCCCGGCGGTGAGCCCGGCCGCGGGCAGCCCGAGCTCGAGGCCGGCCAGCAGCGCGGCCGCCGAGTTGAGCGCCATGTGCCGGCCGGGCACCGGCACCCGCACCCGCTCGGCGTCGGCCAGCGGCGCGCCGTGGAGCACGGCGCCCCAGGTCGTGCCCGCAGCGTCCTCCGCGACGTGCGTCAGCCGGAGGTCCGCCGACGCCGACTCTCCATACGTCCGGACCCGCAGGCCAGCCTCCCGGGCGGCCGCAGCGGTGCGGCAAGCGCCGGGGTCGTCCGCGCTGGAGACCAGGAAGCCGTCCGGGTCGATCCGGCGCACGAACTGCTCGAAGACCAGCGCGACGGCCTCCGCGGTGCCGTGCTGGTCGAGGTGGTCGGCCTCGACGTTCGTGACGACCGCTGCGTACGGCGACAGCAGGAGGAACGAGCCGTCGCTCTCGTCGGCCTCGGCGACGAAGACCTCGCCGGTGCCGTCCCCCGCGTTGGCGTCCGAGCCGGTCAGGTCGCCGCCGATCGCGTACGCGGGGTCCGCGCCGCAGGCCTGCAAGGCGGTCACGAGCATGGAGGTGGTCGAGGTCTTGCCGTGCGTGCCCGCGATCGCGACGCCGCGGCGACCGGACATCACCGCGGCGAGCGCGGCGGCCCGGCGCAGCACCGGCAGGCCGCGCCGGTGCGCCTCGACGACCTCCGGGTTGGCGTCCCGGATGGCCGTCGACACGACCACCGTGTCCACATCGGACCCCACGTTGCCGGCGGCATGTCCGATGTAGACCGTGGCGCCGAGGGCACGCAGCGCGTCCGCGGTCGTCGACCCGCGCGCGTCGCTGCCGCTGACCGGCACTCCGCGGGCAAGCAGGATCCGGGCGATCCCGCTCATCCCCGCCCCGCCGATTCCGACGAGGTGGACGTGGCCGAGCTCGGCCCCCGCGACGGTCACGACCCCGCCGCCTCGAGCACCATGCGGGCGAGGACCACGTCGGCGTCCCGGTGGCCGAGAGCGGCGGCCGCCTTGCCCATCGCCTCCAGCCGACCGGCATCGCTGAGCAGCGGGACGAGCGTAGCGGCGACCCACTCCGAAGTGCAGGCCGCGTCGTCGACGAGCAGGCCGCCGGCGGCGGCGACGACCGGCTCCGCGTTTAGCCGCTGCTCGCCGTTGCCGTGCGGCAGCGGCACGTACGCGGCTGGCAGGCCCACTGCGGTCAGCTCGGCGCTGGTGTTCGCGCCCGCTCGGCAGAGGACGAGGTCGGCCGCCGCGTAGGCGAGCTCCATCCGCTCCAGGTACGGCACCAGCACGTACGGCGGGGCGCCGGGGGCGCGCGCCGGGGGGTCGAGCGCGTTCGCCGGGCCGGCCGCGTGCAGGACCTGCACGCCGGCGGCCGCCAGCGCTTCTGACGCGCCGATAGCGGCGCTGTTGAGCGTGCGGGCGCCCTGGGAGCCGCCGGTGACCAGCAGCGTCCGCCGGTCGCGATCCAGCCCGAACAGCGCCCGGCCCTCGTCCCGGCGGGCGGCCCGGTCCAGCGTAGCGATCTCGCGGCGCAGCGGCAGCCCGACGGTCTCCGCACGCGGCAGTGGGACGCCGTCGGTCGCGGTGGCGACCCGAGCGGCGAAGCGGGCGCCGAGCCGGTTGGCCAGGCCCGGCCGGGGGTTGGCCTCGTGCACGACTACCGGGACGCGGCGGCGGCGCGCGGCCAGGTACGCCGGCGCCGACACGTAGCCGCCGAAGCCCACGACGACACCGGCACCCGTCCGGTCGATGACGTCGGTCGCGGCGGTGACCGCTCCGCGCAGCCGGCCGGGCAGCCGGAGCAGCTCCGCCGTGGGCCGGCGCGGCACGGGCACCCGGGGCACCAGCTCGAGCCGGTAGCCGCGCGCCGGCACCAGTGTCGCCTCCAGCCCCCGGGCGGTGCCGAGCGCGGTGACCGCGGTACCGGGGGCGATCCGGCCGAGCGCGTCCGCGGTCGCCAGCAGCGGCGACACGTGCCCGGCCGAACCGCCGCCGGCGAGCACGACGGAGACGGGACGGGTCATCTGCGGCGTGCCTCCCGGCTTGCGGGTGTGCGGGTGGGCGAGGACGTGGTCGAGGGGGCAGCCGAGCGAACGGGTCTCGGCTGGTGCGGCTGGTGCCGACGCTGCTGACCGGCCGTGCCGCGCGCCGCCGATCTTGCCGGGCCGGCCGCGGTGTCCGCCACCCGGTCACCCGATCGGTCGACGCCGCGACCGGCCGCGCGGGAGGCCGCGCGCGCCGGACGGCTGGCACCGCGCCGCGGGCGTGCCGGCCGCGAGCCCGCCGCCCGCGGGGTGGGCAGCCACAGCAGTCTCGCCACTCGACCGCGGCGGGCGAGCTGCGCCGCCGCCGCCGGCTCGTGCCGGGCGAACGAGGCGAGCATGCCCAGGGCAACCAGCGTCACCAGCAGCGAGGTGCCACCGGCGGAGATCAGTGGCAGCGGCACCCCGGTCACCGGCAGCAGCCCGCTGACATAGCCCACGTTCACCAGCGCCTGACCGACGATCCAGACGGTCACGCCGGAGGCGGCGAGCCGGGCGAACGGGTCGGCGGTCCGCCGCGCGACCCTCAGCCCCGCGTACGCCAGCGTCGCGTACAGCAGCAGCACGACGAGCCCGCCCACCAGGCCGAGCTCCTCCCCGATCACCGCGAAGATGTAGTCGGTGTGGCCCTCGGGCAGACCGACCCACTTGGCCCGGCCCTGGCCGAGGCCGACCCCGAACCAGCCGCCACTGGCGAGCGAGTCCAGCCCGAGCAGCGGCTGGTAGCCGACCCCGGTCGGGTCCGCTCCCGGGTCGAGGAAGTGCATGACCCGGGCGAAGCGGTACGGCTTCGCGACCGCCAGCGCGGCGACAGCGGACAGCGCGACGACCAGCAGCGCGCCGAAGATGCGGGCCGGCGCCCCGACGGTCCACAGCAGGCCGAAGAGCACCATCGCGAAGCAGAGCGAGGTGCCGAGGTCGGGCTCCAGCACGACCAGCGCGGCCATCAGCGCGGCGACCGGCACCAGCGGCATCACCAGGTGGCGCGCCTGGCCGAGCAGCCGGTGCTTGCGGACCAGCAGGTCGGCGCCCCAGAGCGCGAGCGCGAGCTTGGCAAGCTCGGCCGGCTGCATCTGCACCGGGCCGAGGTCGAGCCACCGTTGCGCGCCGTGGTAGCTGCTGCCGACGTCCGGCAGCAGCACGGCCACGAGCAGGACCAGGCTGACTAGCAGGGCCGGGTACGCCAGCCGGCGGTAGCTGCGCGGCGACAGCCGTACCCCGAGCCAGAAAGCGGGAAGCCCGAGCAGGACGAATGTCGCCTGGTTGGCGAAGACCGCGTACGCGCTGCCCCGCTCGCGGAACGACTCGACCATCGAGGCGGACAGCACCATCACCAGCCCGAGACCCAGCAGCAGGCCGGTGCTGGCCAGGACCAGGTGCAGCGAGGTCAGCGGCCGGTCGAAGAACGGGACGCCGGCCGGCCGGGAGTCCGGGGAGGTGGCGGTCGAGCGGGAGTCCTCCGCGGTCGCGGTCACGACCCCTCCATCGCGCGGACTGCGGCGGCGAAGGCATCCCCACGCGCTGCGTAGTCGCGGAACATGTCCATCGAGGCGGCGGCCGGGGCGAGCAGCACCGTGTCGCCGGGCCGGGCCAGCGCCGCAGCGGCGCGCACGACCTCGGACATGGCCTCATCGTCGGTCCTGCCGACCTCGACCACGGGGAGGTGCGGGGCGTGTCGCGCGATCGCGGCCCGGACCGCCGCGCGGTCCGCGCCGAGCAGGACCGCGCCGGCCAGCCGGTCGGCCGCCGCGGCGACGAGCCGGTCCACCGGTGCGCCCTTGAGCAGGCCACCGGCGATCCAGACCACCCGCGGGTAGGCGCTCAGCGACGCGGCCGCGGCGTGCGGATTGGTCGCCTTGCTGTCGTCCACGTACGCCACGCCCCCGAGCTCGGCGACCCGCTCGTTGCGGTGCGGGTCCGGCACGAACGCCAGCAGCCCTTCGGCGACCGCGTCCGGGCGCACCCCGTCCGCGCGGGCGAGCGCCGCGGCCGCCAGGGCGTTGGCGACGTTGTGGGGTCCGGGCGGGCGGACGTCGCGGACCTTCGCGAGCTCCACCGGCCGGCCGCCGAAGGCGGCGTCGACCAGCACCCCGTCCACCACGCCGAGCTGCCCCGGCGCCGGCCGGCCGGCGGTGAAGCCGACCCGCCGCCCGGGCGCGTCGGCGAGCCGGGACGCGACCTCGGGGTCGTCCGCGGCGCCGATCGCCACGGTCTCCGGGCCGGCCCAGATCCGCTCCTTCGCCGCCGCGTACGCGGAGTACGAGGAGTGCCAGTCGAGGTGGTCGGCAGCGAGGTTGAGCAGCGCGGCCGCGGCCGGCCGCACCGAGGGCGACCAGTGCAGCTGGAAGGACGACAGCTCGACGGCGAGCACGTCGTAGGCCGGGTCGGCGAGGACCGCGTCGACGACCGGCAGCCCGACGTTCCCGGCGGCCACCGCCCGCAGGCCGGCCGCCTGCAGGATCGCCTCGAGCATCCGCACCGTGGTCGTCTTGCCGTTCGTCCCGGTGAGCGCGAGCCACGGCGCCGCGCCGGCTGGCCGCAGGCGCCAAGCCAGCTCAACCTCGCCGATCACCTCGATCCCGGCAGCGGCCGCGGCGACCAGCAGCGGCGCGTCCGGGCGCCAGCCGGGCGAGGTGACCACGAGGGCGGTGCCGGCCGGCGGGGTGTCCAGCCCGAGCACGACGGTCGCGCCGGCTTCGGCGAGCGCCTCCGTACGCGGGGACGCCGCCCGGTCGGCGACGGTGACCCGGGCGCCGAACCGCAGCAGGGCGCGCGCGGCCGCCTCCCCGGAGGCGCCCGCGCCGGCCACCAGCACCGGCATCTCCGCCCAGCCGGCCGTCATCCCGGCAGTCCGTACGAGATGAACTCGGCATAGAACAGCCCGAGCCCGAATGCGACCGCGAGCCCGGCCACGATCCAGAACCGGACGATGACCGTGGTCTCGGCCCAGCCGGCGAGCTCGAAGTGGTGATGGATCGGGGTCATCTTGAACAGCCGCCGCCGCCGTGTCTTGAAGACGGCCACCTGCAGGATGACCGACAGCGTCTCCACCACGAACAGGCCGCCGAGCACGACGAGCAGCAGCTCGGTCCGGGAGACGATCGCGGTGCCGGCGAGCAGGCCGCCGAGCGCCAGCGAGCCGGTATCGCCCATGAAGATCCGGGCCGGCGCGGCGTTCCACCAGAGGAAGCCGAAGCAGGCCGCCATCGCGGAGGCGGAGATCAGCGCGACGTCGAGCGGGTCGCGGACCTGGTAGCAGGCGGCAGTGTTGACCGTCTCGCACGCATTGCGGAACTGGTAGAAGGAGATGGCGGTGTACGCACCGAACACCATCGCCGAGCTGCCGGCCGCGAGCCCGTCGAGCCCGTCGGTGAGGTTCACCGCGTTCGATGTCCCGCTGACCACTAGGTACGCGAACAGCGCGAACAGGATCGCCCCGAAGCCGATCTGCGGGATGTCCCGGACGAAGGACAGGTGGGTCGACGCCGGCGTCAGCCCGGACGAATCCGGGAAGCGCAGCGCCAGCACGGCGAAGGAGATCCCGACCGCGAACTGCCCGCCGAACTTCGCGGTCGCCGACAGGCCGAGGTTGCGCTGCTTGCGGATCTTGATGAAGTCGTCGAGGAAGCCGACGATGCCGAGCCCGGCGAACAGGTAGAGCAGCAGCAGCCCGGTCGCGCTCGGCCCGCTGTCGGTGGACAGCAGGTGGGACAGGAAGTATCCGGCCAGGGTGGCGATGATGATCACGGTGCCGCCCATGGTCGGCGTCCCCCGCTTGGCCTGGTGCGACTCGGGCCCGTCGTCCCGGATCTCCTGGCCGAAGCCCTGCCGGCGGAAGAGCCGGATCGCCAGCGGGGTGCTCAGGATCGACACGAACAGCGACACCAGCGCTGCGACCAGGACCGACCTCACCGGGCGGCTGCCTTGACCGCCTCGCGCAGCACCACCCGGTCGTCGAACGGGTGCAGCTCCCCGGCCACCTCCTGGCCCTGCTCGTGCCCCTTGCCCGCGACCACCACCGTGTCGCCGGGCCGGGCCGCGGCCACCGCGGCCGCGATCGCGGCGCGGCGGTCGCCGACCTCGACCACCTTCCCCCGCTCCCCGGGCGGCACCGCCCGAGCGCCGGCCAGCACGGCGGCGCGGATTGCGGCCGGGTCCTCCGATCGGGGGTTGTCGTCCGTCACGATGAGCAGGTCGGACAGCCGGGCGGCCGTCTCCCCCATGACCGGGCGCTTGCCGGGGTCCCGGTCGCCGCCGCACCCGAGCACGGCGATGACCCGCCGGGCGGCGGACGCGCGCACCGCGGTCAGCACCGCCCGGACGGCGCCCGGCTTGTGCGCGTAGTCCACGTACGCGGTCCAGGGCTGGCCGGCGTGGACCGGCTCCATCCGGCCGGGAACCACCGTCCGCTCCACCCCCTTGGTGGCCACCCCGGGATCGACGCCGACGGCGGCGAGGGTCGCGACCGCGAGCAGCGCGTTGGCGACGTTGAAGGCGCCCGGCAGCCGCAGCGCGGCCGGTAGGTCGACGCCGCCCGGACCGACCAGCCGGAAGCGCTGCCCGCCGCCGGGGTCCGGCTCGATGTCGGCGGCCCGCCAGTCGGCGGCGAGATCACCCGCCGCCGAGACGGTGACCGTCCCGGCGCGGACCAGCCGCCGGCCGTACTCGTCGTCGATCGTGACGATCTCGCGTGCGCACCGCCCATCGAAGAGCAGCGCCTTCGCGGCGAAGTAGTCCTCCATGTCGGCGTGGAAGTCCAGATGGTCCTGGGACAGGTTGGTGAATGCGCCGGCGGCGAACCGGGTCCCGTCCACCCGGCCGAGCGCCAGCGCGTGGCTGGAGACCTCCATGGCCACCGCGGTGACGCCTCGTTCGGCCATCGCCGCGAAGGTGGCCTGCAGGTCGGTGGCCTCCGGCGTCGTCCGGGTGCTCGGCACCGACTCTCCGGCCATCCGGGTCTCCACGGTGCCGATCAGCCCGGTTGTGTGGCCTGCCGCCCGCAGCCCCTCCTCCAGCAGGTACGCGGTCGTGGTCTTGCCGTTCGTCCCGGTCACCCCGAGCACCAGCATCAGGGCGGTCGGGTCGTCGTGGACCAGCGCGGCGAGCGCGCCGAGCACCGCGCGGGGCCGGTCGGCGACGAGCAGCGGCACGCCGGCGTCGCCGGCGAGCTGGGCGCCCTTGGGGTCGGTGAAGATCGCGACGGCGCCCGCCGCCACGGCCTGGGCGGCGAAGCGGGCACCGTGGGAGCGGGAGCCGGGCAGGGCGGCCAGCAGGTCGCCGGGGTGTACCGCCGCGGAGTCGTGGGTCAGCCCGGTGACCGTCGCCTCGCCGGTCGGCGCTGGCAGTCCCAGCGCCGCGGCAAACTCCCCCAGCCGGTGTGGACGGGGCCGGCTGGGCCTGCTCGCCCTGCTGGGCCGCGGCGGCCGGGTCCCGGACACGGGGGGCAAGGTTAGTCGGCCGGGTCGACCGTCAGCTTCGGGGTCGGCCGCCGCCCGCCGTCTGGGGCAACGTTGCGGGCGGTCAGCGCGTACGACATCACGTCCTTGAACAGCGGGCCGGCGACCGCTCCGCCGTGCCCGCCGCCCTCGGCCTCGTCGATGAC
>Ga0126307_10003237_pt1 | contig 11093 bp, 10 predicted proteins | sample Plot28_FD_89955 | JGI IMG/M metagenome (GOLD analysis project Ga0126307, IMG submission 89955) | Serpentine soil microbial communities from UC McLaughlin Reserve, CA, USA - Plot28 | ecosystem: Environmental > Terrestrial > Soil > Grasslands | place: USA: UC McLaughlin Reserve, Lake County...
CGAGATCGTGCGGCCCGACGGAGACGCCGCCCGACGTCACGAGCACGTCGGCCGCGAGCCCGCGCTCGAGCGCGTCGCGCGTCGCCCCCTCATCGTCCTCCACGCGGGGCAGCCGTTCGACCACGGCGCCTGCGTCCGCGAGCTGCGCGCCAAGGGTGTACGTGTTCGACTCGTAGATCTCGCCGTCGGCGAGCGAGGCGCCGGGCGGGCGGAGCTCGGTGCCGGTGGCCAGCACGGCCGCGCGCGGGCGGCGACTGCACACGACGGTCGCAAGCCCCGCGGCCGCGAGAGCGCCGACCTGCGCCGGGCCGAGCCACGTCCCCGCGCCCAGAACTGTCCCGCCTGCCTCGACGTCTCCGCCGCGCTTGCGGATGTTGTCTCCTTTGCCAACAAACGCTGGGACGCGGATCCGGTCGCCCGCGTCCTCGACGTTCTCGATCGGAACGACAGAGTCCGCGCCGGCAGGGACGACGCCACCGGTCGAAATCGCCATCGCCTCCCCGACGCCCAGCGCGCGACCGACCGGCCGGCCGGCGGCGATGCGCGCGACCACCGGCAGCTCGCCCGGTGCGTCGTCCGCCCGCACTGCGAACCCGTCCATGGCCGAGCTCGCAAACGGCGGGAGGTCGACCGCGGCCCGTGCCGGCGCCGCGAGAACGCGCCCCGCAGCGTCGCCGACCGCGACCTCGTCGCCCTCGAGCGGCACGACGCGCGCGAGTACGGCAGCCAGCGCGTCGTCGATCGAGAGCAGGTCGGCCACGGCGTGACCACCATACTTTCCGGCGTGTCCGACACCGTCATCGCGGGGCGCTACCGCCTGCTCGAGCCACTCGGGAAGGGGGCGATGAGCGTCGTCTGGCTCGCCGAGGACACCGAGCTCGGCCGCCGGGTCGCGGTCAAGATCCTCGGGCGCGACGCGGCGCGCGACCGGTTCGAACGCGAGGCGCGCGCGGCGGCGTCGCTGTCGCATCCGCACATCTGCCTGCTCTACGACTACGGCGCCGCGCGCGGCGAGCCGTACATGGTGCTCGAGTACCTCGACGGCGGGTCGCTCGAGGAGCGTCTGCGCGCGCACGAGCCGGCACCCGTGGCCGACGCCGACACGCTGCGCGTCGCCGCGGAGGTGGCGGCCGGGCTGGCGCATGCGCACGAACGGGGGCTCGTGCATCGCGACCTCAAGCCGGCAAACGTGCTCTTCGACGCCGAAGGGCGGGCGAAGATCGCCGACTTCGGGATCGCCCGCGTCGGCGGCGGCGGGACGCTGACGGAGGCCGGGACCGTCCTCGGAACCGCGTCGTACATCTCGCCCGAGCAGGCCGCGGGGACGCCGGCGTCGCCGGCCAGCGACGTCTACTCGTTCGGCGTGATTCTCTTCCGGATGCTGACGGGTCAGCTCCCGTTCACGTCGCCGAACGCGATGGAGCTGGTGCGGATGCATCGCGACGACCCGCCGCCCTACGTGGCCGAGCTCCGCGCCGACGCCCCGCCCGGCCTGGCGCGGATCGCCGACGCAGCGCTGGCCAAGGACGCAGCCTCGCGACCGCCCGACGGCGGCGCGCTCTTGGCCGAGCTTCGCGGCGCGACGGACGACGCGACGACAGTCGTCGCGCGAACCGAAGAGGCGCCGGACGCCGCCACGACCGTGCTCGCGCCTCCGCGGCGCATCGCCGGCAGCCGTCGCGCGCAGCTCCCGCTCGTGCTCGCGGGCCTCCTCCTGCTCGTGGCGGCGGGCGCGGCGCTTGCGCTCGTCGCGACGCGCGGCGGCGACGACCCGGCGCAGACGACGCCCGCGCTGACGCTGCCGTCGGTCCCCGCGGTCGCGACGACCGAGCCCGAGCAGACGCAGACGGAGGCGGAGACCGAGACGGACACGGAGGAGACCGAGCCCACGACCGGGACGGTCGCCACGACGACGGCACCCGCGACCACGACGGCGCCGGCCACGACGGCGCCGGCGACGACGCGGCCTGCCACCCCGCCGCCCCTCACGCTCCCGCCCGCGACGACGATTCCCCCTGCGACGACGACGGCACCGGCGACGACCGCGCCGACAACGACGGGCGAGGTCACGACGACGACCGCGGAGACGCTCCCGACGATCTCCGTGCCGACGGTCACCCTCCCCGGGGGCGTCGACTGAAGGCGCTCTGGTTCGGCACGTACGACCGCGCCCATCCCCGCAACGCGCAGGCGATGTCGGCGCAGCGTCGCGCCGGGATCGAGGTGACGGAGCGTCACGTCGACCTGTGGCGCGGGCGCGAGCGGCTCGGGCCGCTCGGCGCGCTCAAGGTCGCAGCGGCCGAGGTGAAGCTGATGATCCCGCGGCGCCGTACCTTCGACGCCATCGTCGTCGGCTACCCCGGCCACTTCGACGTTCCGCAGGCGCGTAGCTTCGCCGGCCGCAGGAAGCCCCTCGTGTTCCTGCCGCGGGTCGCGCTCGCGCACGAGTTCGTCGACCGCCGCGAGCGCTTTCGGCGGCGGTCGCTCGCCGCGCGCGTCCTCGAGGCGACGGACGCGCGCGCGCTCAAGATCGCCGACGCCGTCGTCGCCGACAGCGACGAGACCGCTGCGTACCTGGCGGAGCTCGCGAAGCTGCCGCGCGAGCGGCTCGTGACCATATTCGCGGGCGCCGAGGAGCGCGTGTTCTGCGAGCAGTGGAGCCCCGTCTATCCGTTCGGCGCGCTCCACGTGTCGGGCCCCGGCGTCAACCTCGCGCTCCTGCTGGAGACGGCGCGGCGCGCGCCGGAGCTACCGATCCGCGTCGTCGCCCCCGCGCGAGCCGATCCACCGCCCAATGTCGAGTGGCTTGCGACGGCGTACGAGGAGCTCGGGCTCGCGTACGCGCACGCGGGAGTCGCGATCGGGTCGCTCGAGGCGTCGCGCGAGATCCCTCAGGGCGCGTTCCACGCCCTCGCGACCGGTACGCCGCTCGTCACCGCCGACACGCCGGCGGTACGCGAGCTCCTCGACGACGAGGCCGCGCTGCTCGTCCCGGCGGCGGACGCGAACGCCGCCGCCGAGGCGCTCCTCCGGGTCGCCGGGGACGACGACCTGCGCGCGCGGCTGTCGGCGGCGGGGCGCAGGCTGTACGAAGAGCGCGCAAGCGAGGGCGTCCTGGGCGCACGCTGGCGGACGCTGCTCGAGCGTCAGGTCGGGATCGTCTGAGGCAGGAGGTATGCGCACAGCGCGAGTGCGAGCGCCTGCGCGGGACGGTCGTCATCGGCGGCCGAGAGCGGCACCGTCCACACGACGTACCAAACCGCGAGGTACGGAAGCGCGAGCAGCAGGAGCCCGAGCGCGAGGCCGAGCCGGGCGCGGCCCTGGGCCGCCTCCCGCAGGAGCCAGGCGTACGCGAGCGCGAACGGGACGAGGAGCGTCCACGACGGCAGCCCGAGCCGGTGCGGGAACGCGTAGCTCGTCTCGCGCGTCGCGTTCCGCGCGAGCGGAGTCACGACGTCGAGCCAGGCGAAGCCGTACGCGGCAGTCGCCAGGGCGAGCACTGCGACGGCGGCGACCGCGAACCCGACGTGGTCGACGCGGCGGCCGGTCGCACGGGCCTCGAGCGCGCGCAGCGGAAGGAGCAGCAGCGGAACCCACTTCAGGAGTGCCGCCACGGCCCACGCGACCCCGGCAACGCGCGGGCGCTGCGCGGCTCCGAGCGCAAGCGCGGCCGCGACGAGCGCCATCATGAGCGCATCGTTGTGGCCTCCGCCCGCGAAGTGCATCGCCAGGACCGGGTTCCATCCGACGAACGCAGCTGCAAAGGCACTCCGGCGCGAACGGCGGGCGGCGAGAACGGCGGCGGCGAGAACGGCAACGGCGGCCGCGGTCTTGAACGTCCATGCGGCGACGTCCGGCGAGTCGACGGCCGCCAGAGGCTCTGATGCGAGGGAGAACGCAGGACCGTAGACCGACGTCTTGTCGCGCCACTCCTCGCCCGCGTAGAGGCCCGCCTTGCCCGCCTCGGCCGGGGTGTCGCGATACGGGTTCTCGACCTTCGCGTAGGCCCAGTACGACCACGCGTCCGTCGACAGCAGCAGGGGCGCCGCGAGCGGCGCGAGCTGGATCGCACACGCGATCGCAAGCACCGGCCGGAGCGTCCCTTCGCGGCGGAGCAACCACAGCCCGGCGAGGTACGCCGCGAAGGCCGCGGCCAGCGCGAAGAGAAAGACGCGGCCCCAGGCGGGGTCGCCGTGCGCACGGCCGCCGGCCGCGGCCGCGACGGGCGAATCGTCGACCCAAGCGCATGCGACGCACACGCCGACCGCCGCCATGACGATCGCGCCGGCAGCGAGCGCGCGCCTAGTTTCCGTCGTCGTCCGTGGTCGTGGACGTCGACGAGTCGTCGTTCGTGTACGAGAAGTACCCGTAGTCGTGGCGTTGGAACGACGTGTAGACGGGGTAGCGCTCGGGAAGCGCGAAGTCGCGCGCGACGCGGCCGGATTCCGCCTCCCTCATGAACTCGTGCCAGATCGGGACGGGGTAGGTGGCCCCGGCGACGGGGACGCCGTGGACGCTCTGCATCTCGTAGATCCCCGTCTGGCCGCGGAGGTAGCCCATCCAGACCGTCGTCGAAAGGTCACGCGTGTAGCCGGCGAACCAGGCGTTCCCGTGGTTCTCGGTCGTCCCCGTTTTGCCGGCGTTCGGGTGGATGCCGTCGCCGGAGCCGGCGCCGGTGCCGGACTGCGCGTTCTCCCTCAGGATGTCGTTCACCTTCCACGCCACGGCCTCCGAGATCGCGCGCTTCGCCTGCGGCTTCCCCCAACCCGCTTCCTTGTCGACCTTGCCGCCGGGGAGGACGACCTTCGTGATCGCCGTCGGCTTCGCGTAGATGCCGCCGGCGGCGAAGGTCGCATACGCCGCCGCCAGATCGAGTGGCGACACCGAAAGCGAACCGAGCCCGATCGACGGCACCGGCCCCTGCGTGAGCCGAACGCCGAGCCGCTTCGCGAAGTTCCACACGTAGCGCGGCCCGACGTCGAGGGTCAGCTGCGCGTACACCGTGTTGTCGGAACGAAGCGTCGCCTGCGTGACCGACGTCGACCCCGCGTAGTCGTGGCCGTAGGTCTCGACGTGCCAGCAGTCGCCGCTCGCGCAGTCGGGCTTGCACCACTCGCTGTCGGTGCACGTGTACGGCGACGACGTGTAGTACGTGCCGTCGGGATCCATCCCTCGCTCGATCGCCGCAGCGAGGACGAACGTCTTGAACGTCGATCCGGGCTGGCGCGCCGACTGCGCGGCGAGGTTGATCTGGTTCTCGCGCCCGCGCACCAGGTTCTTGTCGTTCGGAGGCACGACGGCGGTCATCGCCCGGATTGCGCCGGTGCCGGGCTCGATCGAGACGAGCGCCGCGGCGGGGTCGCTGTTGTAGGGAAGGACGTCGCGGATCGCCTTCGCGGCGGCGCGCTGGTAGCGCGGGATGATCGTGGTAGTGACGCGAAGCCCTCCGGAGCGGACCGTGTTCCCGCCGTACTCGCGCTGCAGCTCCTCGCGGACGTACGAGAAGAAGTACGGCTCCTTGATCCGCGTGTAGATCCGGCCGGGCCGGAGCCCGAGCGACTTCGCCTGCATCCCCTGCTCGAACTGCGTGCGCGTGATCGTGCCCGTGGAGACCATCGCGCGCAGCACCTCCTTGCGGCGAGCGAGCGCGGCCTGCGGGCGGTGGAACGGGTCGTACACCGACGGCGCCTGCGGCAGGCCGGCGAGAAGCGCCGCCTGGAGCAGCGTCAGCTTGCGTGCGCTCTTCGAGAAGTACGTCTGCGCCGCAGCCTCGACGCCGTACGCGTGGTTGCCGTAGTAGACGGCGTTCAGGTACTCGGTCAGGATCCGCGGCTTCGACCAGCGGCGGCTGAGCTTGATCGCGAGGCACGCCTCCTTGACCTTCCGCTCGATCGTGCGCTCGTTGCCGATGTAGAGCTGACGGACGAGCTGCTGCGTGATCGTCGAGCCGCCCTCGACGGCGCGGCCTGCCTGCACGTCGCGCCAGAGCGCGCGCGCGATGCCCTCGTAGTCGACGCCCCCGTGCTCGTAGAAGCGGCGATCCTCGATCGCGACCGTTCCGAGCGGCACCCACTTGCTCATCCGCCAGAGCGCGATCGGCTGCCGGTTCCGCTCCGCCGGGATCGAGCCGAGCAATGTCCCGTCGGCGGCGAACACGAACGAGTTCTGACCGATCTCGACCGGGCGCAGCGAGTTGAGGTCGCAGCTCTGAAGGACGGCAGCGCCGCCGCCGACGCTCGTGGTCACGAGCGCGACCACGACCGCGATCAGCGCGAGCGCGAACAGGAGCCCGGCGCGACGCCGGCGGCGGACGCGATCGGTCCGCTTCTTGCGCCGGTTCCGGTGGCTGAGCAGGAAGTCGAGGTCGTCCCTGCGCTCCCTCGGGCTCACGACACGGCTCCTGCCGCGCGCAGGCGGCCGTGAACCTCGAGGCGGAGGTCGCTCGCGGCGCGCTCTGCGATCCGATCGTCCGCGATCGTCCTGCGGACGGTGATCGTCACGTCGTCTGCTCCTAGGTCCGTCACATACACGTCGTCCGACTCCCGCGCCAGCGCCGCCACGACGGCGGGCAGGTCGGCCGCGACCGGAACCCGGACCGTTACCTCGGCGAGCGTCCCGGGGCTGCGAATAGTTGAGTTGCGGATGGTATCCGAGGCGAGCTTTTCGTTCGGGACGACGTAGCGGTCGTTGTCGCGAGTCCGGATCCACGTGTACGTGAGCCCGATCTCCTCGACGACGCCGCTCGCACCTTGCACCTCGACCTCGTCGCCGAGGCGGAGGGGCTGGGTGAAGGCGATCAGGAGGCCGGCGACGAAGTTGCCGATCGTGCGCTGGCTCGCGAAGCCGAGGACGAGCCCGACGACGGCCGACGACGCGAGAATGCCGCCGGCGACCGTCTGCACCTGCGGGATGACGAGCAGCGCCGAGAACACGCCGACGAACACGATCGTGATCCAGATCGACCGGCGCAGGACGCGGTAGCGCGTCGCCGTCTCAGGCGCCAGGTTGCGGCGCGCGATCCGGCGATCCACGACCCGCGCGACGACACCCGCCACGCCGATCATCACCGCCGCAATGGCGAGACGCTGCCAGAACTCGCTCATTCCACTGCTCTTTCGCCCCAGTCGACCGGTTTCCGCCCCGCGTACCCCTCCTCGAGGCCATGCCAGAACGCAACGCGCTCCTCGCCGACGTGCCAGCACAGGAGAACGTCTTCGCCGTGACGGCGCGCCGGGAAGTCGACGAGCCCGAGGTCGACGTCCTTGACGACGATCCCGAGCGCCTCGAGCGCCGCGACACAGGCCTCGAGCTCCTCGAGAAGCGCATCGAAGTCCTCGCGCCGTGCGTCGTTGACGGCGAAGCCGCTCCCGTTGCCGGCGATCGTCTGCACCAACTCACGCCGGTCGCGCTCCAGCTCACGCAACCGCTCGCGCAGCGCGACCATGCGCTCGGCGGCCGGCCGCACCTGCGCGAGGGCGGTGTTAGCCTCGGCCGGAGTGAACGTGCGGTCGGACACGGACGCGCGGCCATCTTACGAGCAGCGCGGCGCCGACCCAGCGCGCCTCGCCGCATGGCTCGCCTTCGTCGGCTTCCTCGTCGCGCTCGCGTACGCTCAGCGCGCCGAGGGCGGCGCCCCCGACGGCGACGTCTTCTACCGCTACTCCACCGCGGTCAACGGCGTCGTCGCCTACGGAATCATGCTCCTCGTCACGCTCGCGATCGCAGGCTTCGATCGCGACCGGCTCGCGCTGCGTCGGCCGCGCTCGTGGCCGCTCGCGCTCGGGCTCGGCGTCCTCATGATCGTCGTGGTCTTCATCGCGATCGCCGTGCTCGAGCCGCTGCTCCACGGCGGCGAGGAGCAGGGGCTCACCCCGGACGAGTGGCAGCCGGACCGCGCCGGCGCGTACGTCGTGAACGGCGCCGTCACCGTCGTCCTCGTCCCGTTCGTCGAGGAGCTGCTCTTCCGCGGCGTCGGGTTCTCGCTCCTCGCGCCGTTCGGCGCCTGGACCGCGATCGCCGGAACGGGAATCGCGTTCGGCCTCGCGCACGGGCTCGTCGGCGGCTTCATCCAGATCGCGCTCCTCGGCTGCTCGCTGGCGTGGCTCCGGAGACGCGTCGACAGCGTCGTGCCGGGGATACTGATCCACGGCACGTTCAACCTGATCGGTCTCGTTGCCTCCGTCACGATCGGCGGCTGAATCATCTAGGTTTTTGTCTGATGCGCCGCGCCGTCTTTGCCGCGCTCGCCGCACTGGCGACGGCCGCTCCGGCGCAGGCCGCCGACTGCTCGTTCTCCTCCTCGAGCGCACGCGGGCCGGCGCCGCTGGCCGTCGCGTTCACGGCCACGTGCGGCGACGGCGCGACCGTCCACTGGAGCTTCGGCGACGGAGCAGTCGCCGACGGCCTCGCGGCAGCCCACACCTTCGGACTCGGCTCCTGGCGGCCGTCCGCCGACGTCACGGCGGCGGATGGGACGGTGGCGCACGTCGTCCTCCGCCCGGCGGTCGCCTACCGCGTGACGCTGTCTGCGCCGCGCCGCGCGCGCTACGGCGAGATCTCGACGCTTCGCGCGCGGGTCACGCCGACGCTTCGCGGCGGGATCACGATCGCCGGGAGCCGCGCCCGCAGGACCGGTCCCGGCGCGTACCGCGTCCGCATGCGGATGACGCGGCCCGGCCCGTTCACCGCGTCGTTCGCGGGGACGCGGTCGGCGCCGGTGTGGGTTCGGCTCGTGCCGAAGCTCGAGGTGTCGCTCGCAGGAGCGCCGACCGTCGGCTCGGCCGTCCGCGTCGTCACGCGCCTCGTCCCGCCCGGAGCGGGGACGGTGCGCGTCCGCGTCGACGGACGCGCGACGAACGCCGTCGACACGCGCCGTATCCACACGGCGCACATCGTCGCTTCGTCGACCCCGCGCAAGGGGTGGGCACCGGCCGCGCGGTCGCTGGCGGTGACCGTGGTCGAGCCGACACTCGGGGTCGGGTCGAGCGGCCCGGCCGTACGCGCCCTCGAAGAGCGGCTGCGCGATCTCCACTACGCGTTGCGCGGCGCAGACGGCGTGTACGGCTCCGACGACGCCGAGGCCGTGCTCGCGTTCCAGAAGGTGAGCGGCCTCGCGCGGACCGGGCGAGTCGACCGCGCGCTGTGGGCGCGGCTCGCAGCGGCAGAGGTGCCGCAGGCCCGCTTCGGCGGCACGCACGTCGAGGTCGACAAGACGCGCCAGGTCCTCTTCATGGTGGCGGACGGCCGCGTCGGCGAGGTCGTCCACGTCTCGACCGGCGCCACCGGCAACACACCCGTCGGGCTGTGGCACGTCTACTCGAAGGTCCCGGGGTGGAGCTGGGTCCTGTGGTACCCGAACTACTTCCTGCGCGGCTTCGCGATCCACGGCTACCCCGAGGTGCCCGCGTACCCCGCCTCGCACGGGTGCGTGCGGGTGCCGATGTGGATCGCGACGAGCCTGTACGCACGGATCCCGTACGGCTTTCCGATCTACGTGTACTACTAGGCGCCGTGGCGGCACCTGACCACGACCCGGTGATCCGGGAGTTGCGTGAGCAGATCTCAGAGGTCGACCGCGAGATCCTGGAGCAGATCAACAGGCGGCTCGACCTGGTGGCGCGGCTCAAGCGCCACAAGGACGAGCACGGGATCTCGTTCCTCGACCCCGAGCGTGAGGCGTCGATGGTCGACTCCCGGGTGCGCGAGAACGGCGGCCCGCTCTCCGACGAGGGACTGCGGTCGTTCTACGCCGAGCTGCTCGCGCTCACGAAGCGCGAGGTCTCGTAGCGCCGCCGGGGGAACCTCCCGGTTCCACCAGACCCCCTCCAGCGGTCCGCTTCGCGGACGGGCGCCATGCGCCTCACTCGCGCTCGGCCTCGTCGTCCTCTTCCTCTTCCTCGACCTCGGCCTCCGCGAAGTCCTCCGCCGACACCCGGTCGAGGAAGCTCTTGAACTCGTCGATGATCTCTTCCTCGTTCACCTCTTCACCCTCGAACTCGATCGCCGACTCCTCGATCACGGCGTCGGCGGCGAAGATCGGCGCCTGCGCGCGGACGGCGACCGCGATCGCGTCGGACGAGCGCGAGTCGATCTCGATCTCGGTTCCGTCGCGTGCGACGGTGATCGAGGCGTGGAACGTGTTCTCGCGCAGCTCGGTCACCGTGACGCGAACCACGTCCACCTGGAGCTCGCCGAGGATGTTGACGAGCAGGTCGTGCGTGAGTGGCCGCGGCACGGTCGCGTTCTGGAGCTTGGTGAGGATCGCCGCCGCCTCCGAATGCCCGATCCAGATCGGCAGGAACTTGTTTCCGTCGGCCGTCTTGAGCAGAACGATCGGCTGCTTGCCGACGAGGTCGAACGACACGCCGTAGATCTCCATCCGCGTCATCCGAACCTAGATTACCCCCGGCTGCCGCCCCAAACGCGGTGGGGTGCTTGGGCTACACTGGCCGCCGCGCGGGCGATTAGCTCAGCTGGTTAGAGCGCCGCTCTGATAAGGCGGAGGTCCCTGGTTCGAATCCAGGATCGCCCATTCCTCGCGCGCGCGCCGACCCTCTCTCGGCGCCGTTGGGGCACACTGGCCGCGTGGACTCGCACGCGCTGGCGGTGCTCGAGTTTCCGGCGATCCTCGAGCGGCTCGCGGCGGTTGCGGCCACGCCCGTCGGGGCGGCCGACGCGCGGGCCGCGGTTCCGTCGGGCGACCCGGAAGAGGTGGCACACCGGCAGGCACTGACGGCCGAGGCGATCTCGCTCTTCGAGGCGTCGGCGGGCCCGGAGCTGGCCGGGGTCGAGGACGTGCGCGAGGCGGCGCAGCTCGCTGCGCGCGACGGCGTCCTCGGCCCCGGTCCTCTGAGGCGGATCGAGATCGCGATCCGCGTCGCGCTGGAGGCGCGGCGCGTCCTCGCGGACGAGACGGAGCTCGCGCCGCTGCTGCACGAGCTTGCGGAGCGGATCGATCCCGCGCTCGGAGAGGTCGCCGACCCGATCGCGCGCGCGGTCGAGGAGGACGGGACGGATCTGCGCGACAACGCCTCGCGCGAGCTGCGCCGCCTGCGGACGGAGCTGCGGAACGGGCAGAGCCGGATCGGCGAGGA
>Ga0126307_10003238_pt1 | contig 11093 bp, 5 predicted proteins | sample Plot28_FD_89955 | JGI IMG/M metagenome (GOLD analysis project Ga0126307, IMG submission 89955) | Serpentine soil microbial communities from UC McLaughlin Reserve, CA, USA - Plot28 | ecosystem: Environmental > Terrestrial > Soil > Grasslands | place: USA: UC McLaughlin Reserve, Lake County...
CATGAAGATTATCCTCCTCCCGTTCTCCCTCGCTTTCCTTCTCCTCACCAGCCTCGCCGCGCAACAGCCGCAGGTTCCCTCGTCTGCCGACGATGTGCGCGCGCGCTACACGAAGTACGAATTCAGAGTGCCGATGCGCGATGGCGTGAAGCTCTTCACCTCCATCTACGTGCCCAAGGACATATCGCAGAAGTACCCGTTCCTGATCACGCGGACGCCCTACAGCGTCGGTCCTTATGGCATCGACCGATACCGGACCGCGCTCGGCCCGTCGGAGCACTTCCAGAAAGAGGGCTTCATCTTCGTCTACCAGGACGCGCGCGGCCGCTACATGTCGGAAGGGGAATTCCAGCAGGTGCGGCCGTTCGTGCCCGACAAGAAGTCCAACAAGGATATCGACGAGAGTACCGACACTTTCGACACGATCGAGTGGCTGCTCAAGAACGTCTCGAACAATAACGGCCGCGCCGGGATGGTCGGCGTTTCGCAGCCAGGCTTCCACGTCGCCGCCAGCATCATCAATTCACATCCCGCGCTGAAAGCGGCGTCGCCGCAGGCGCCGACGGCCGATTACTTCATGGGTGACGACGTCTACCACAACGGCGCTTTCATGCTCGGCGCCAACTTCGGTTTCTACTCCGGGTTCGTGCCTCGCGGGGACGCGCCGCAGCCGCCGCAGCAGGCGCTGCAATTCGATCCCGGCACGCCCGACATGTATGACTTCTTCCTGCGGATTCCCCCACTCGCGCGCGCGAACGCCGTGCTTTTCGGCGGGAAGGCCACTTACTGGCAGGAGATCGTCGATCACACCGTCTATGACGACTTCTGGAAGCAGCGTTCCCTATGGCGCTACATGGACGACGTCAAGTGCGCGGTGCTCAATGTCGGCGGCTGGTACGACGCTGAGGATCCCATGGGTCCGTTGCACATTTACCGGTCGGTCGAAAAAAAGAATCCCGCAGCGGTGAATCAGCTGGTGATGGGCCCATGGTCGCATGGCGGGTGGGGAAGGGGCCCCGGCAACCGCCTCGGCAACGTCGGTTTCGCCATGAACACCGGCGAGTTCTTCCGCGAGCAGATCCAGTTCCCGTTTTTCATGAAACACCTGAAAGACAAGGGACCAGATCTGCCGGAGGCATGGATGTTCCTCACCGGCATCGACGAGTTCAGGAAGCTGCCTGCATGGCCGCCGAAGGATCTCTCGCCGAAGGCGATGTATCTGGACGCGGCTGGACATCTCTCGACGACGCAGCCGAAAGACGCGGCCGCTTTCGATGAATACGTGAGCGATCCCAACAAGCCAGTTCCGTACATCGGTTACATCGGCGAGGGGATGACATCCGATTACATGACCGAGGACCAGCGGTTCGCGTCGCAGCGGACCGACGTCCTCACCTATCGTACCGAGCCGCTCGACAAAGACATGATCGTCGCCGGCCCGATCAAGGTGAACCTGAGAGTGTCGTCCACCGGAACCGACTCCGACTTCGTCGTAAAGGTCATCGATGTCTATCCCAATGATTACCCGACACCGGCAGCGACGCCCGGGCAGCCGGTCGCGGCGAACGCTGTCAAGATGGGAGGCTACCAGCAGCTCGTCAGGGGCGAGCCGTTCCGCGCGAAATTCCGCAACAGCTTCGAGAAACCGGAGCCCCTGAAGCCGGGCGAGCCGGTCACGATCTCGTTTGAGTTGCCGGACGTCTATCACGCGTTCCGCACCGGGCACCGAGTGATGGTGCAGGTTCAGAGCTCATGGTTCCCGCTGGTCGATCGCAATCCCCAGAAATTCATGGAGATCCCTCAGGCCGCCCCTGCGGATTTTCAGAAAGCCACGCAGCGCATCTATCGCTCATCGTCGATCACGTTGATGCTCGAGGGAACGAGATGAAACGGCCGTGTCTCCGTGCCTGGTCTATCCTGTCCTCCATGAACAAGCTCTTCTTCCTGTTCGCCACGCTGGTCGTGGGGGCGGTGCTGTCCGCGCAACAGGGTGGTAATCCCGTGCGTCAATTCATCAAGAACGCGGAGCCGGCGATCGCGTTGACGAACGTCCGCGTGATTGACGGCACCGGCGCTGCGGCGCGTGAGAACCAGACGATCGTCATTCGCAACGGCAACATCGCGGAGCTCGGGGACGCCTCGAAGGTCAAGGCTCCCGCCGATGCGGTCACGATCGATCTCGCGGGAAAGAGTGCGATCCCCGGTCTCGTGATGGTGCACGAGCATCTCTATTACCCGACCGGCGGCAGTGTCTACGCGCAGCTCGGGGCCAGCTTCGTGCGGCTGTATCTCGCCGGCGGCGTCACGACGATGCGGACGGGCGGAAACGTGAACGGCGTCATGGACATCAAGATGAAGCAGGAGATCGAGGCCGGCCGGCAGGCGGGCCCGGCAATCGATGCGACGGCGCCGTATCTCAACGGACCGAACTCCTTTCTCCAGATGCATGCGCTCAAGGATGCCGACGATGCCCGGAAGCAGGTCGCCTACTGGACCCACATGGGTGCGACGTCGCTGAAGGCGTACATGAACATCACCCGCGCAGAGCTTGGAGCCGCCGTCAAAGAGGCGCACAAGCGCGGGATCAAGGTGACTGGCCATCTCTGTTCCGTGACGTACTCGGAAGCCGCGGATCTCGGCATCGATAATCTGGAGCATGGCTTTCTCGCGTCCACGGATTTCGTCGCGGACAAGAAACCCGATGAATGCCCTGCCCAGGGACGCGGGCAGCAGACCATCACGGCGCTCGATCAGAACAGCGATGGGTTCAAAGCGCTGGTGACGAAGCTGGTCAACAAGAAGGTCGCGCTCACATCGACGCTGACAGTCTTTGAGACCTTCACCCCCGGCCGGCCGAAGCCCCCAGGCCTCGACGTTCTCGTCGCGGACCTGCGGCAGCAGTACGAACGCGTTTACGAGCGAACGTCACAGAACGCCCAGTCCAACTACACGAAGCTGTTCCCGCACGCAATGGCGCTCGAACGCGCGTTCGTCAAAGCGGGCGGCATGCTGATCGCCGGCACGGATCCTACCGGGTCGGGAGGTGTGATCCCCGGCTACTCGAATCAGCGGCAGGTCGAGTTGCTGGTCGAAGCAGGCTTCACGCCACTCGAGGCGATCCAGATTTCGACCGCGAACGGTGCGAAGTACCTGGGCCGCGATGCGCGAGTGGGAACCATCGCTGCCGGCAAGCAGGCCGACCTGGTGGTGATCAACGGCGATCCGTCGAAGCACATCGCCGACATTCGAAATGTCGACACGGTGTTCAAGCAGGGTGTCGGCTTCGATCCGCAGAAGCTGATCGAGTCGGTGAAGGGGAAGGTGGGGCTCTGGTAACATCGCGCCGAGCCCCTGACATGACGCTGCCGAACGATCTCGCCGGCCTCATCACCGCATGGGTCGCGCGGGTCCATGCGCCGACGCGCCTTTGGCGCTTCAGACCCGCTAACCAGATACCTCCCAATTCGCGACTCCCAAATGGTGAGACTTGGTTTTTGGGAGTTGAGCGTTGGAAGTCACTCAGGGAGCGTAGCGACTATACGTTTGGGATCCAGACGCCAGACGTTCTGGGCGCGCAGGTTCGAGAGCCACACCGACCCTAAGCCAAAGCGAATCGCGTCCCCGCCCGGTCCGTAGAACTGCTGCACGACCTTGTTGCTCGAGACATCGATACGCGTGATCGGGAACTCGAACGACGTGACCCACACAGATCCGTCGCCGACCGCAATCTCGCCTCCTCCGCCGGGGATGCCCGCCTCGATGGTCGCGACCACCTTGCTGGTTTTGATGTCGACGCGGGTGATCGAACCGTCGCCCTGGTTCAGCGTCCAGACAGATCCTTCGCCAACCGTGAGGAATCGCGGCTTTGGTCCAACCGGGATCGTCTGTTCCACGACGTTGCTTTGAGCATTGACGCGGGTGAGCAGGCTCTTGTCGGTGCTGGTGACCCAGACCGCGTTCTCGCCGAAGGCGACCGTATAGGAGCCCGGCGCGACGGAAATCTCGGCCACTGCTTTGTTGGTGGCTGGATCGATCCGCGTCAGCGTTCCGTTCTTATCGGTCATCACCCAGATGCTGCCGGCGCCCGACGCAATGCCGCCCTCGGAATCCGGCACGCCGAAGGGCAGTGTCGCTTCCACTTTCGGGTCCTTCAGGCTGACTCGCGCCAGGGTGTTGTCGCCACAGTTCGGCACCCAGAGGCTGCCGAAACCAACCGCCAGGCCCGAACAGGGATTCTTGCCGGTGGCGACGCTTGCGAGCACGGTGTTGGTCTTGGGGTCGAGCTGGTGGACGGTCCCTTTCGGGTCGTTCGAAACCCAGACCTGCTCGTCCACCGCGAGCCAGTCGGGAACGCCAGGAACGCTGAAGACTGCCTCCGGCTTGAGCTTTTCGATCGGGATCTTCACTCCCGGCGTGCTGACCCCAGGTCGTTTGGGACGGGCGGCAGCCGCCTGTGGAGCGGGGGCAGGAGGCTGCGTCTGACAGAACACGGCAATAAGTATGGAACCGGCGGCGGCGGCAAACAGATTGTGCATGCGTAGTCTCGTCTCCGCGGGCATAATAAGCCTCCCCAGCCCAGCGCACCATGCGAAAAGCACAGGTTCACGTTCCTGCACTCGTCCTTTGTGCTGCCTCGATGCTCGTGGCCAGTACCGCCGTGCGCATTGCCGGCGCGCCGCAGGCGCCTGCCGCCACGCCGGCTTCTGCGGCCACGCCGGCTTCTGCGGCCACGCCGGCTTCTGCGGCCACGCCGGCGCAGCTCGAGTTTTTCGAGGCGAAGGTCCGTCCGCTGCTGGTGAACTCCTGCTTCGATTGCCACACGGCCGACGAGAAAGGCGGCCTCCGCCTCGATTCGCGCGAATCGATTCTCAAAGGCGGGGAGTCGGGGCCTGCGATCGTTTCCGGCAACCCGGACGCCAGTCTGCTGATCAAGGCCGTGCGCCACGTCGAGGGCGTCTCGAAGATGCCGCGCAGCGCACCGAAGCTGGCTGACGCTCAGATTGCGGCGCTCGCCGAGTGGATCACCATGGGCGCGCCGTGGCCCGCCGCCGCGAGCGGGAAGGCAATGCCGGTTGAACCGGAGCGTCCGATCGATCCGCAGCTGAAAGCGTTCTGGTCCTTCCAGCCGATACGGAAGCCTGCCGTGCCGCAGCCCGGGGATGCCGGCTGGACAAAGAACGATATCGATCGCTTCGTGCTCGCGCGCCTGGAACGCGAGGGAATGGCACCGGTTGGCACCGCCGACAAGCGGACCCTGATTCGTCGAGCCACGCTCGATCTCACCGGTGTGCCGGCGACGATCGAAGAGATCGAAGCCTTTCAGAAAGACGGGAGCGCTGACGCGTTCGCGAAAGTTGTCGACCGCCTGCTCGCCTCGCCGCGTTACGGCGAGACCTGGGGCAGGCTCTGGCTCGATGTCGCGCGCTACGGTGAAGATGATCCGCGCAGCCTGGATCCAATGGGCCGCGGCTATGCCCCATATCCCAATGCCTATCTGTATCGGGACTGGGTGATCAAGGCATTCAACGACGATCTCCGCTACGACCAGTTCGTCAAGGCGCAGATCGCGGCAGACCTGATGGACGAGAAGTCCCGGGTCCGGCATTTGCCGGCGCTTGGCTTCCTCGGTCTCGGTCCGTGGTACTACGACAATGGATCGGTTGAAGTCACGCGCGCCGATGAGCGGCACGATCGCGTCGATGTCGTGACGCGCGGCTTCCTTGGATTGACGGTCGCCTGTGCCCGCTGTCACGACCACAAGTACGATCCGATCGCGGCGAAGGACTACTACGCACTCTCCGGCGTGTTCCTCAATTCGCCTTACACCGAGTACCCATTGGCGCCGAAGTCGGTGGTCGACGAGTACAAGGCAGCTGAGAAGAAGATCAAGGACAAGGAGAAGCTCCTTCGCGAATTCGAAGAAACGGAGAGCCGCCAGCTGTCCGAAACCCTGGCGCTGCAATCGGCGAAGTACATGCGCGCCGCGTGGAAGGTCCAGGGTGAGCCGAAGGAAGACGTCGCCAGGGTCGCTGCCCGCGAGAAACTCGACTACGAGCTGTTCGACCGCTGGGTGAGGTTCCTCGCGAAACCTCCCAAGTACTATCCGTATCTCACCAGTTGGCAGGCGATGGTCAAGGACGGCGGCAGCGACGAGGAAGCGAAGAAGCTCGCCGAGGAGTTCCAGGGCGTCTTGCTGGAAGTGATGTTCGAAGCGCGCGAAATGAAGGAGGAGAACGACATCATCCGCGCGAAGGCACTGCCCGGTACCAAGAAGAAAGAGCCGTCAAACCTGCCGAACGAGTTCGTTACCAACGACGACTTCTGTCCGGGCTGCGGCCTCGAGCTCAAGAGTCAGACACCGGAACGCGGCTACCTGCTGCAGGATGTCTTCCGAGTGGACATTTTCGACGCGTTCGGCGCCGCGCCCGGCACGCAGGATGCCAGGCCGGGGCTGCTCAACTTCAGCGGCTGGACGCTGGAGCGGTGGCTCGGCGCCGACCGCCGCAAGTACGTCGAGGATCTTCGCACCGAAATCCAGACGATGAAGAAGGCGCTTCCGGAGAAATACGCCTACGTTCACGGTGTGGCGGAGGCGCCGAAGCCGACTGAACCCAGGCTTCTGATTCGCGGCAATCCGATGCGCGAGGGAGAGGTCGTATCGCGGAGATTCCTCACAGTGCTGAGCCCTGATACGCCGGCTCCACTGACCCGCGGCAGCGGCCGCATGGATCTTGCCGAGGCCATCATCCAGCAGCCCATCTCCACCCGCGTCATCGTCAATCGCGTGTGGAAATGGCACTTCGGCACCGGGATCGTGAATACACCTAGCAACTTCGGCAGGCTTGGCGAGGCCCCGACCAATCCTGACCTGCTCGAGTACCTGTCGCAGTCCTTCATCGACAATGGCTACTCGATCAAGGCGCTGCATCGACAGATGATGCTCAGCGCGACCTACCAGCTGAGTGCTGCGGATTCCGCGACCAACCTGGCCAGGGACGCCGGTAACCGTTTGTACTGGCGGTCGAACCGCAGGCGTTTGAGCGCCGAGCAGATCCGGGATTCGGTCCTGGCGGTGTCGGGGACGCTCGAAGACAAGATGGGCGGACCGTCAGTGGCGTTGACGACGACCGGCACGCGCCGAACGGTGTATGGGAAGGTGAGCCGCTACAAGCTCGATCAATTCCTGCAGCTGTTCGACTTCCCGGCGGCGACGATCTCCGCCGAGCAGCGTTTCTCGACCAACGTTCCGCTGCAGCGGCTGTTTTTCATGAACAGCGACTTCATGCAGCAGCAGGCCGAGAAGCTTGCCGAGAACCTCCAGTCCGAGCCCGACAACCGATCGCGCGTGATCAAGGCATACCGGCAGGTACTCGGGCGCGACCCGCAGGCCGCCGAATTGACCGCAGGGCTCGAATACCTCGCGGCCGAGCCGTTGCGTGCCTACGAAGAGCGAAGGCTGGCCGACGAGGCGAAGAAGAAGGAGATCGCCGCCGATCCGAAGAAGGCGCCGAAGCCGCCGGCTCCTCCGGCCGAGGGGATGCCCATGGACGGGATGATGGCAGGCGTGACACCATCCGCCGCCGGTTCAGAGCCACCGAAGAAGCAACTGCCGGTGACGCCGCTCGGACGGTACGTGAAAATCCTGCTTAGTTCGTCGGAGTTCTTGTTCATCGAATAGCTGGAAGCTGGTAGCTGGAGCTGGTAGCTGGAAACAGACATGTCTCACCGCTCATCCGCGCCCGTAACCCGTCGTGAAGCGCTCTGCCGGATCGGCAACGGCTTCGGCATGCTGGCCTTTGCCGGGATGGTCGGAGAGTCGCTGAACGTCGCGTCCGTGCTGGCGCAGAGCCCCGATCTGGCGCGCCGTAGCCCTGGCGGAGGCGGCCTGAATGGTGGGTTGCATCACGTCGCCAAAGCCAGGCACGTGATCTTCCTTTTCATGAACGGCGGACTCTCGCAGGTGGACAGCTTCGACCCGAAACCGATGCTCGACAAGTACGACGGCCAGCCGCTGCCGGGTGGTCCGGTGGCCACCGAACGGAAGACCGGCGCGTTGATGCGCTCGCCGTTCACATTCAAGAAATACGGGCAGTCGGGCATGGACGTCAGCGAGCTCTTCCCGCACGTCGGCAGCTGTGTGGACGATATCTGTTTCGTGCGATCCGTGACGACCGATATCCCGAATCATGAGCCGTCCATGCTGATGATGAACACCGGCCACACGCAGGTCGGCCGGCCATCACTGGGCGCGTGGCTGACCTACGGCCTGGGTACCGAGAACCGCAACCTGCCCGCGTACGTCGTACTGTGCCCGAACACGCCGACGACCGTGGGGCCGCCGCTTTGGAACAACGCGTTTCTCCCCGCCGTGAACCAGGGGACCTTCATTTCCAGCAAGGTCGAGAACAAGAACGAGATCATCGGCAAGGATTTCGATCCGAAGAAGCTCGTGTCGTTCATGGCCAACGAGAAGTTCAGTCTGCCGGAACAGCGGCGCGAGATCGACCTGCTGGCAAGGCTCGATGGCATGCGCGGGATCAAGGATCCGCAGCTCGAAGCCGCGATCGAGTCGATGGAGGTTGCCTACCGGATGCAGACCGAAGCACCGGAAGTGTTCGACATCCGCAAGGAAACGCAGGCGACGCTGGAACTCTACGGCGCCGGCAGCACCGCTCGCAGCTGTCTGATGGCGGTGCGCCTGGTGCAGCGCGGCGTCCGCATGGTGCAGGTCTATTACGCAGCCGGCGATCCCTGGGATCACCACGGCAACATCCAGCTGCACCGGAAGAACGCGCTCGATTCAGACCGTCCGTTCGCGGCGGTGATCAAGGACCTGAAGTCCCGCGGGCTGTTCAAGGACACGATCGTCGTCTGCGGATCGGAGTTCGGCCGCACGCCGGTTGCGGAAGTCGGCTCGGGTGGCAATGGCTCCGGCCGCGACCATAATCCATTCGCCTTCACGATGTGGCTGGCCGGCGGCGGCATCAAGGGTGGCACCGTCTACGGCAAGACCGACGACTTCGGGTTCAAGGTGACGGAAAATCCCGTGCACGTCCACGACCTGCACGCCACCATACTGCACCTGCTCGGCATCGATCACACCAGGCTCACATACCGGTACAGCGGCCGAGACTTCCGGCTGACCGACGTCTCCGGGCGGGTCGTCAACGAGATCCTAGCTTAGGGAAACTCCCAACGTCGAACTTCCAACTTCCAAACGGACCAACTCGTTTGGAGTTTGGCGTTTGGAATTTGGAATTGAAGGGATCTGAGAATTGGCAGTTGGAAGTTGGGAGTTGTAACGTAGAGGCGTGTCGAAGTTGAAACCGATCTGTAACACCATTCTCGACGCCATCGGCGGCACACCCATGGTGCGCCTCAACCGCATCACGCGTGAGGTGCGTGCCGACGTGCTCGCCAAGATCGAGACGTTCAACCCCGGGAACTCGATCAAGGACCGGATGGCGGTGAAGATGATCGAGGATGCCGAGCGCAGCGGCAAGCTGAAGCCAGGCGGAACGATCATCGAAGGAACGTCGGGTAATACCGGGATGGGGCTCGCGATCGCCGCCGTCGTCAAGGGCTACAGGTGCATTTTCACGACGACCGACAAGCAGTCCAAGGAGAAGGTCGACGCGCTGAAAGCCTTCGGCGCCGAGGTCATCGTCTGCCCGACCAACGTCGACCCGGAGGATCCCAGGTCCTATTACTCGGTCTCGTCGCGTCTGGTTGCGGACGTGCCGAACTCGTGGAAAGCCAACCAGTACGACAACCTGTCGAACGCCGCCGCGCACTACGAGCAGACCGGGCCGGAAATCTGGGAACAGGCCGGCGGCAAGGTCGACCACCTCGTCGTCGGAGTGGGCACTGGCGGAACGATCAGCGGGGTCGGTCGATATTTGAAGGAACGGAACCCCAGAGTCAAGGTGTGGGGCATCGATACCTACGGATCCGTGTTCAAGAAGTACAAGGAAACCGGCGTCTTCGACAAGAACGAGATCTATCCGTATATCACCGAGGGTATCGGTGAGGACTTCCTGCCGCAGAACGTCGATTTCTCGGTAATCGACCACTTCGAGAAGGTCACCGACAAGGAAGCGGCGCTGATGACCCGCCGCATCGCACGCGAAGAGGGGATCTTCGCCGGCAACTCCGCCGGCTCCGCACTGGCCGGTCTACTCCAGTTGAAGGACCACTTCAAGGAAGGGGAAGTCGTCGTCGTGATCTTTCACGATCACGGATCCCGCTATCTCGGGAAGATGTTCAACGACGACTGGATGAGGGAGAAAGGCTTCCTGGAAAAATCCGGGATGACCGCCAAGGATCTCGTCGCCTCACGCATCTCCGGCGAGCTGTTCGCGGTCGAAGCCAGCCGGCCGGTTGAAGAAGCCGTCCGGGTGATGAGCGATCACGATTTCTCGCAGATCTCGATCACCCGGGAGGGGCGCGTCGTCGGGTCGTTGAACGAAACTCATCTGTTCGATGAGTTTTTACGGAATCCGGATATCAAGCGCGAGCCGGTGGAGACGATCATGCAGCCTGCCTTCCCTTTCGTCGACATCTCGACGCCCGTCGAGCTGTTGTCGACCATGATCACCCCGCAGAATCCGGCGGTGCTGGTTCGAGACTTCAAAACCGACAAGAACTTCATCATCACGCGCTCGGACGTAATCCGCGTCCTGTGCTGAAGATCCAAGCAAAGGCTATTACATGAAACGAACACTCCAGGCGATCGTCGCGCTCGTCCTCCTTGCCGGGCCGGCCTTCGGGCAAACGCCGGACATCATCGGCAAATGGGACCTGTCGATCGGCACCGCGCAAGGCTCGATGCCGGCAACACTGACGGTGAAGAAAGAAGGAGACAAGCTGACCGGAGTGATCTCCTCCATGCAGGGGGAAATCCCCACGACGGTCACGCAGAAGGAGAAGGAGGTCTCGATCGAGATGTCGATCCAGACACCGAATGGTCCGCTGAACATCGTCATGTCTGGAACGGTCGACGCCGACACGATGAAGGGCACGGCTGATTTCGGCGGACGCGGATCGGGTGAGTGGAGCGGGAAGAAGTCCGGGGCCACGGCCGCTCCCGGGGG
>Ga0126307_10003239_pt1 | contig 11093 bp, 11 predicted proteins | sample Plot28_FD_89955 | JGI IMG/M metagenome (GOLD analysis project Ga0126307, IMG submission 89955) | Serpentine soil microbial communities from UC McLaughlin Reserve, CA, USA - Plot28 | ecosystem: Environmental > Terrestrial > Soil > Grasslands | place: USA: UC McLaughlin Reserve, Lake County...
CGTCAATCCGGACGAGGTCGTCGCCGTCGGCGCCGCGATCCAGGCGGGCGTGCTCAAGGGCGAGGTCAAGGACGTCCTCCTGCTCGACGTGACACCGCTGTCGCTCGGGATCGAGACGAAGGGCGGCGTCTTCACGAGGCTGATCGAGCGGAACACGACGATCCCGACGAAGAAGTCGGAGGTGTTCTCGACGGCCGAGGACAACCAGCCGTCGGTGGAGGTGCACGTCCTCCAGGGCGAGTCGGAGATGGCGCTCTACAACAAGACGCTCGGCAAGTTCCAGCTCGTCGGCATCCCGCCGGCGCCGCGCGGCATGCCCCAGATCGAGGTGACGTTCGACATCGACGCGAACGGGATCATCCACGTCGCCGCGAAGGACCGCGGCACCGGCAACGAGCAGCAGATCCGCATCGAAGGTGGCTCCGGCCTGAAGGACGACGAGGTGCAGCGGATGATCCGCGAGGCGGAAGCCCACGCGGACGACGCGCATCGCCTGCGCGAGCTCGCGGATGCGCGAAACGCGGCCGAGCAGCTCGCGTACCAGACGGAGCGCTCGATGAAGGATCACCGCGACAAGCTCTCCGAGTCCGATGCCTCGACGATCGAGGGCCGGATCATGGAGCTCCGCGGCGTGCTCGAGTCGTCGGACGTGAACGAGATCCGGCAGAGGACGGAGGCGCTGCAGGAGGCGTCGCAGAAGCTCGCCGAGGTGCTGTACGCGCAGGCGGCTTCGCAGGCGCAGCAGCAGACGGCGCCGTCGGGAGACGGCGACTCGAGCTCATCGGAGGACGAGGTCGTCGAGGAGGCCGACTTCGAGGTGGTCGACGAGGAAGAGGGCGCCACGCGGTCATGAGCGAGGAAGCTCGGACAGAGGAGCAGCTGCAGGAAGAGAGCGCCGAGGCGGAGGAGGAGGAGGCCTCCCTCGAGGAGCGTCTCGCCGCCGCCGAGGCGCGCGCGCAGGAGCACCTCGCGGATCTCCAGCGTGTCGCGGCCGACTTCGACAACTACAAGAAGCGGGCGGTGCGCGAGCGCGACCAGCTCGTCGCGCGTGCGGCGGAGCGGCTCGTGAAGGAGCTCCTGCCCGTGCTCGACGATCTCGAGCGCGCGCTCGAGGCGGCGAACGAGCACGAGGAGGCGAAGCTCGAGGAGGGCGTCCGGCTCGTGCATCGCGCGCTCGCCGACGCGCTCGCGAAGGAGGGCCTGACGGAGATCGAGACGGAGGGCGCCTTCGATCCGCACGTGCACGAGGCGCTGCTCTCGCAGCCCGGCGACGGCGCGGAGTCCGGCTCCGTGCTCCAGGTGCTGCAGAAGGGCTACCGCCTGGGCGACCGCGTGCTCCGCCCCTCCCGGGTGATCGTCGCCGAGTAACCATGGCGTCGCTGTACGACACGCTGGGCGTGGCGAAGAACGCCTCGCCGGACGAGATCAAGAAGGCGTACCGCAAGCTCGCGCGGCAGCTTCACCCCGATCACAATCCGGGCGACGCCGAGGCGGAGGCGAGGTTCAAGGAGGTGCAGACCGCCTACGACGTCCTCTCGGACCCGGACAAGCGCAAGCAGTACGACGCTTTCGGCAACGGCCGGCCCGGCGGAGGAGGAGGCCCGGGCGGCTTCAACGTCGACTTCGGCAACATCGACTTCGGCGACATCGGGGATCTCTTCGGAGGGATCTTCGGGCGCGGCGCGCGCGGCGGCCCGGGCACGCAGCGGCGGCCCGCAGCCGAGAAGGGCGCCGACGTCGAGGCGACGGTGAGCCTCTCGTTCGAGGACTCGCTCAAGGGAATCCAGACGCAGATTCCCGTCGAGCTCGTGACCGCCTGCTCGCAGTGCGGGGGGAGCGGAGCCGAGCTCGGCACGTCGCCGGTGATCTGCCCCGAGTGCAACGGCCGCGGCGTCAAGTCGGAGTCGCAGGGCCTGTTCGCGCTGTCCCAGCCGTGCCCGCGCTGTCGCGGCAACGGCACCGTGATCGAGAAGCCGTGCCCGCGCTGCGCCGGCAGCGGCCGCGAGCGGCGGACGAAGCGCTATTCTGTTCGCGTCCCGGCCGGCGTGAAGGACGGGACGCGGATCCGCCTCGCGGGGAAGGGCGAGGCCGGCCTTCGCGGCGGGCCCGCGGGCGACCTCTACGTCGTCACGCGCGTGGGGTCGTCGACGCTCTTCGAGCGCCGTGGCGCCGACGATCTCGAGGTCGAGGTTCCGGTCACGTACGCGGAAGCGACCCTGGGCGCGTCGATCGACGTCCCCTCGCCGTACGGCGACCGGCTCTCCGTGAAGGTTCCGCCGGGCTCGGAGACCGGCAAGCTGCTGCGTCTGAAGGGGCACGGCGCGCCGAGACTCAAGGGCTCGGGCCGCGGCGACCTGATCGCGCGGCTGCGAGTCACCGTCCCGAAGAAGCTGACGAAGAAGCAGCGCGGCTTGCTCGAGGAGTTCGCGCGCGCGACGCAGGAAGAGCCGCGTGACGAGGTGTTCAGCTGATGGCCGGCGGCGAGTACCCGCGCTACATGATCTCGGTCGCGGCCGAGCTCGTCGGCATGCACCCGCAGACACTGCGGATCTACGAGCAGAAGGGGCTGATCCGGCCGAAGCGCACGCCCGGCGGCACGCGGCTCTACAGCGACACCGACCTCGATCGCCTGCGCCTGATCCAGCAGCTCACGACCGAGCTCGGCCTCAACCTCGCGGGCGTCGAGCACGTGCTCCGGCTCGAGGACGAGCTGCGGAAGATGCAGCGCCGGATGCAGCGGCTCGAGCGCGAGATGCGAAGCGCGATCGAGGAAATTCACAGGCAGTACAAGCGCGAGCTCGTCGTCTGGCAGCCGCCGAGCGAGCTCGCACGAAGAGGAGCGCGATGGACTTCAACAAGCTGACGATCAAGTCGCAGGAGGCGATCGCGGCCGCGCAGGAGCAGGCGCGTCGCCGCGGCAATCCCGAGCTCTACCCGGAGCACCTGCTCCTCGCGCTGCTCGACCAGCCGCTGTTCGCGGACTGGGGCGGGCTGCGCGACGACGCCGAGGAGCGCCTCGCGCAGCGGCCCGCAATCCAGGGTGCGCAACAGCAGCCCCAGGTCGGCGCCGCGTTCTCACGCATCCTCGACCGCGCCGACCAGGAGCGCGCGCAGCTCGAGGACGACTACGTCTCCACCGAGCACCTGTTCCTCGCGCTCGACGCCGTCCCGCGCGACGAGGCGCTCACGTGGATCAAGAAGGTGCGCGGCAACCAGCGCGTGAGCTCCCAGGATCCGGAGGGGTCGTACCAGGCACTCGAGAAGTTCGGCCGCGACCTGACGGAGGCCGCCGAGAGCGGAAAGCTCGACCCCGTGATCGGCCGCGACGAGGAGATCCGGCGCGTGATCCAGGTGCTCTCCCGGCGCACGAAGAACAACCCCGTGCTGATCGGCGATCCGGGAGTCGGCAAGACCGCGATCGTCGAAGGCCTGGCACAGCGAATCGTCGCGGGCGACGTCCCTGAGGGCTTGAAGGGCAAGCGGGTCTGGGCGCTCGACATCGGCGCGCTGCTCGCCGGCTCGAAGTACCGCGGCGAGTTCGAGGAGCGGGTGAAGGCGGTGCTGAACGAGATCCGCTCCAGCGAGGGCGCGATCGTCCTCTTCATCGACGAGCTGCACACGATCGTCGGCGCGGGCGCGGCCGAGGGCGCTGTCGATGCGGGCAACCTGATGAAGCCGCTGCTCGCGCGCGGCGAGCTGCGCGCGGTCGGCGCGACGACGCTCGACGAGTACCGCAAGCACGTCGAGAAGGACGCGGCGCTGGAGCGGCGCTTCCAGCCGATCCTCGTCGGCGAGCCGTCGGCCGCGGACACAATCGCGATCCTGCGCGGGCTGAAGGAGCGCTACGAGGCACACCACGGCGTGCGCATCCGCGATGCGGCCCTGGTCGCCGCGGCTGTTCTCTCCGACCGCTACATCGCCGACCGCTTCCTCCCCGACAAGGCGATCGACCTCGTCGACGAAGCCGCGTCACGCCTTCGCATGGAGATTGACTCGTCGCCCTTGGAGCTGGACGAGGCCGACCGCCGCGTGCGCCAGCTCGAGATCGAGCTGGCGGCGATGGGCAAGGAGTCGGACGCCGTTCGCGAGCCGGTCGAGCGCGAGCTTGCGGAGGCGAAGGAGCTCCGCGACGGGCTCGCCGCGCGCTGGAACAAGGAGAAGGAGGCGCTCGACCGCATCAAGGAGATCACGCGCCGGATCGACGAGCTGCGCATGGAGGCCGACCGCGAGGAGCGCGGCGGCAATCTCCAGCGCGTGGCGGAGATCCGCTACGGCGAGCTGCCGTCGCTCGAGCGCGAGCTCGCCGAGCGCGAGCAGCAGGACGGGTTCGAGCCGATGGTGAAGGAAGAGGTCGACGAGGACGACGTGGCCGAGGTGGTCGCGCGCTGGACCGGCGTGCCGGTCTCACGTCTGCTCGAGGGCGAGACCGAGAAGCTGATCCACATGGAGCAGCGGCTGCACCGGCGGGTAATCGGTCAGCACGAGGCGATCAACGCTGTCGCGAACGCGCTGCGTCGCGCGCGCACCGGTCTCCAGGATCCGAACCGGCCGATCGGCTCGTTCGTCTTCCTCGGCCCGACGGGCGTCGGCAAGACCGAGCTCGCGCGCGCCCTCGCCGAGTTCATGTTCGACGACGATCGCGCCATGGTGCGGCTCGACATGTCCGAGTACCAGGAGCGGCACACGGTCGCGCGGCTCGTCGGCGCGCCGCCCGGCTACGTCGGCTACGAGGAAGGCGGCCAGCTTACGGAGGCCGTTCGCCGGCGCCCGTACTCCGTCGTGCTCCTCGACGAGATCGAGAAGGCGCACACGGAGGTTTTCGACGTGTTGCTGCAGATCCTCGACGACGGGCGGCTCACGGACGGCCAGGGGCGGACCGTCGACTTCCGCAACACCGTGATCATCATGACCTCGAACCTGCGAAGCACGGAGGCGATGCGTGAGTTCTTCCGCCCCGAGTTTCTGAACCGGATCGACGAGATCGTCGAATTCGCACCGCTGACGCGCGAGCAGCTAGCCGACATCGTCGAGCTCCAGCTCGAACGCTTGCGCGGCCGGCTCGAGGAGCGCGCTCTCTCGCTGGAGCTGACGGACGCGGCGAAGCAGCGGATCACCGAGGCGGGCTGGGATCCCGCGTATGGCGCCCGGCCGCTCAAGCGCGCGCTGCAGCGTCTGGTCGAGAACCCGCTCGCGCTCCGCCTGCTCGAGGGCGACTTCGGCGACGGCGACGCGATCCGCGTCGACGCGCAGAACGGCGAGCTCGTGTTCGTGAAGGCCGGCGTGGCCGAGCCGGCGGCGGCCTGAAGAGCTTCCTTTCCGGCCGCGCCGGTGTCGCGATCAAGCGTCTGTGCGACGAGGCCGCGAGTCCGTCGGACCTCGGCGAATTGCTACGAGCGCGCGAACCGCAGCCTCTGGCGTCGCTTGACCCCCGGCACCGCGCCGCGTAGCCACGAATCGACGCCGCGGCCGCCGTTGGGCGGCCGCGGCGTCGCGTGGGAGTCACCCGTTCGTCACACCGGGTGTCGCCGTCGACGAGATGCTGAAGTCGACGGAATTCGCGTTCGTGTCGTGACCGTCGGGCTTGCGCACGATGCTCGAGCCCGGTGGTGCCGTCGCCGGCGGTGCCGGCGCGGCCGTCCCTTCGACGAGCGCGTTCGTCGCCGTGCCCCAGCCTGCGCCGTCGAGCAGCGTCCCGGTCGAGTCGCGGACGCCGACGCCGCCGCCGGTTGCCGCGATCGCGGTCGAGAACGAGCCGTCGGCCGCGTGCGCACCGGCGTACGCGCTTCCTCCGAGCAGGAAGAAGCCGCCCGCCGGGATGGTCGTTCCCGTCGGGATGGTCGCGAGCGTGACGTCGCTCGTCCCGGCCGCGGAGCGGTAGACGACCTTCCACCCGCCGATGTCGGCGGCGCCGGTGCCGACGTTCACCAGCTCGACGAACTCGTCCGCGGCCGAGCCCGTCGTGCCCGTCTGCACCTCGTTGACGCGGACGTTCGAGTCGGCGCCGCCACCGCCGCCCGTCGTCCGGACGCACGTCAGCGTCACGTGTCCCTCTGCGTCGTAGGCGATGTCGATCTTCCCGGCGCCGTCCGGCGTCGTGCACGCTACGTCGTCGAGGTCGTCGAAATCGCCGATCCCGCCGCCCGGATCACCCTTCGGCCCTTGCGGCCCAGTCGCGCCGGCGGGCCCTGGCGGTCCCGAGGCTCCTGCGGGGCCGACCGGCCCGGCCGGTCCGGTCGAGCCCGCCGCGCCCTGCGGCCCTGTCGGCCCTGCCGGGCCCGTCGCGCCGGCGGGACCCGCCGGGCCGGTCGCGCCGGCCGGACCTGCCGGGCCGGTCGCGCCGGCGGGCCCGGGCGGTCCTGCGCCGCCGTTCGAGCCCGAGCTCCACGTCACGAGGCGCTCGTTCCGCCGGCACTTCGACGCGTCGGCCACGATCCTCAGCTTTCCGTCGTGTTTCACGCACGCCATGATCAGGTCGGACGCGCGCTTGTGGGATCCAACGTTCGCGGCGGACACGCCGCCGACGATTGCGACGGCGACCACGGCCGCCGCGAGCAACACCGGAACACGCATGAGGCTTGCTCCTCTCGTTTGGGGAGCAACCGTGGTATCGCCGCGGCCTGCGCACGACTAGTGTCCGTCACAGAGTTGGCGCACAAACCGCACGAACGCGTGCCGAACGCGCTCGCTCTACGCGAAGATCGGGCTCAGACGGAAGAATCGAGGAACTCGGCGTGCCCGCGCTCGGGCGGCGCGCCGTACGCGTACAGCAGCAGCTCCTCGTCGCCCTCGTTGACGATCTGGAGCGGCGTCTCCGCCTGCACGTGAACGAGCCCGCCCGCACCGACCTCCTGCCGCTCCGGCGGGTCGCCGAGGTACATCGTCAGCGTGCCGCGGAGGACGACGAACGTCTCCTCTTGGAGCATGTCCCGGTGACGCCGCCCCTTCGCGCGCGGCTCGTAGCGCCAGAGGTTCGCGCGCGTGTACGCGAACCCGGCACGGTCCGACAAGGCCGCGGCGTGCCGCTGCGGCTCGCCGGGCTCCGACGGCCGTGTCTCCCAGTCCAGGTCGTCGAGGCGGATGACCGCGTAGCCCATTGCGCGCGAGTCTACGTGCCGTCCGCTGCGCGCCCTACGCTCGCCGGAGTGCTGCCGCCGATCGAAAATCGCGACCCGGGCGACGAGACCACAGACGACGACTAGGTGCGGCGCCCGCGGCCGCCCCGTCGCGCTAGTCTCGGGCCGTGCCCGGGCGCAAGGCTGCGATTCGGCCGTTCCGCCGCGAAGACGAGCCGCTCCTGTTCGGGCTCGCCCGGATGACGTTCGGAGGCGAGCAGGGCTGGGACGACCGCCGCACGCTGACCGTGCTCGAGACGGAGCAGGTGTTCGTCGCCGAGATCGGCCGCCTCCCCGCGGGCTTCGTCGCGCTCGACGAGGTCGGGGACGCGGTGCGGATCGACGAGCTGCTCGTGACGCCGGACCACGAGGCGGAGGGAGTCGGCACGCAGCTCCTCGAATGGGCGGAGGGGTACGCGATCTCCGTCGGCGCGCTCCGCCTGCAGGTCGTCGTCGAGGAGGAGAACACGCGCGCGCGGCAGTTCTACCGCGGGCGCGGGTTCGTCCGCGCCGGCAACGAGCTGCTCGAGCTCGTTCTGCCGCGCCCGTAGGCTTCCATCCGTGAGAGAGGAGTTGCCGCCGCCGCTGCCCCCGGCGGAGCGGACGGTCGGGCAGCTTCTCGCGGAATCGATGCGCCTGTACGGCCAGCGCTTCTGGAACGCCCTGCCGCTCGGCCTGCCGCTCGGCGTCGTCGACCAGGCGACGCTCGGGCAGGACGCCGGCGTGCGAATCGTGGTGTTCGCGGCGGGCGCGCCGCTCCTCGCGGCTTCGTACACGGTTGCGTCCGCGCTCGCTGCGCGCACGAAGCTCGACCGCCGCGCCGCCGCGATCGCGATCACGACAGGTACCCTCGTGCTCCTTCCGGCATCGCTCCTGATGGTCTGGTTCGCGTTGCTCGCCGCGGCCTACCTCGCGCTCGTCGGCCTGGTCGTTCCGGTGGCGGTGATCGAACGGCGCGGCCCGCTCGACGCGTTCCGCCGTGCCGGCGACCTCGCTCGAGCCGACTTCGTGCACGCGTTCGGCGCGCTGGCCGCGCTCGCAGTCGTCTTCTTCATCGCGCGGATCGGCCTCGTCGCACTTCTGCAGGCGCAGGCCGAGAACACGGTCCGCGCCGCCGTCCTGCTCGCGGACGTCGCCCTCGGGCCGCTCCTCTTCCTCGGCGCGGCACTCCTGTACTTCGACCAGGAGGCACGTCTGTCGGCTCGTCCGCGCGCGAGCAGGATCCGCACCCGCGCCCGACATCGGCAAGGCTCCGTGCGATCCGTCAAATCTCGAAAGGGGTGACGCAGTGCCGATCTACATCATGTTGTCGACGCTTACGGTTCAGGGCGTGCAGACGTTGAAGTCGAATCCGGAGCGCCTTCGCCAGGTGAACCAGGACGTGGAGGAGCTCGGGTGCAAGGTGCTGTACCAGTGGGCGACGCTCGGTGAGTTCGACTTCATCAGCGTCGTCGAGGCGCCCGACGAGAAGACGATCGCACGCGTCTCGGTCTCGCTCGGCGCGCGCGGATCGACGCAGGTGCGCACGTTGCCCGCGCTCGACGTCGACGAGTTCCTCAGCTCGATCAACGCGTAGCCGGCCGAGCGACGACGGAGCTTCAATTCGTCCCGCAAACTTAGCGGGATGAGACGCGACGTCGCGGTCGTCCTGTCCGGCGGAGGGATCAACGGCGTGCTGATGGAGCTCGGGTTCCTCCAGCGGCTGCGCGCCAGCTCGTTCTGGCCGCGCATCGGCTGGATCTTCGGCACATCGGCCGGCGCGCTCGCGGGCACGATGGCGGCGCTCGACCGCCTCGACGACCTGGAGCGGTTCCTGCTCGAGCTCCAGCCCGAGGACACGTTCCGGCCGAACCGGCTCTGGCGTCTGCCGCTGCTCGGCCTCCATGAGTACGCGCTGCCGGCGACGATCGATGCACGGGTCGGCGACCTCGCCGAGATTGCGCGGGACCTTCGCGACTCCGAGATCGAGCTCGTCGTCTGCGCGACGGATGCGACGCCGTCGACCGAGGAGCTCGACACGCGCGACTACGAGCTTGTCTACTCCTCGCACCGAACCGAGCCGGGGGAGATGGCGCAGGCGATTCTCGCCGCGGCCGCGATTAGCGCGCTCGTGCTCCCTGTCCCCGTCGGCGAGCGGATCGCGACCGACGGCGCCTGGGTGCGGAATTACCCGCTGGCGCACGCCTACCGCCGGCCCGGCGTTCGCGAGATCGTCGCGTTCCGGTACGTCCCGCGCTACCCGTCCCTCGGCGCCGCGCCGCTCGTGCGGCTTCGGACGCGCCTCGAGCGGTTCGGGCGCGTGCCGCCGGTGCGTGCATTCGTCGCCGAGCTTCGCCTTGCGGAGGAGCGAGACGCGCGCGGCGAGCCGGCGCACCTTCCCGAGATGATTCTGCGGCTGATGCGCGCGGCGATCGTCCGCAACACGGTCGTCGACGAGCGGATCGCGGACGAGACGGACGAATCGATCGAGGAGCTGCGCAGGCTCGATCACGACGTGCACGGCCTGATCCGCGAGCACGTCCGGTCGCGTCGCGACCGCGCGCGGCTCGAGGCGGCCGTGTCGGAACGCTTCGCGACGTCGCGGTTCCCGTTCCGCCACTCGCGCGCGCTGCCGCGGATCACGGTTCGCGGCTCGGTCGAGGAGGTCACCCTCGACCCGGGTCTCCGCGATCAGCAGCCGTGGACGGTCGCGTGCAAGCAGTCGCTGATCGACCGCGGCTTCATGCTCACCGACGCCGAGCTCGCCCGGGCCGGCGTCGACATCGCCGCGGCGACGGCCTAGCCCGCGAGTGCGACCGCAAGCTCGCCCGCGAGCGTCGCGTTCTGTCCGATCAGCTCGCGGTTCGCCTTCAGCGTGCGCCCGCCGCTCCGCTCGTGCAGGAACGCCAGCACGGCCGGCGTCACGTCCTTGCCGCGCACGCCGCGCTCGGTTGCCTCGCGGAGGCCCGCGTCGATCAGCGGCTCGACGTCGTCGAGGCTCTCGTCCGGCGGACGAGCGAGAACGAGGCCCGCGCCGCCGAGCTCCCAGTGTGCGCTCGCCACCGCGGCCGCCTCGGAAGCCGACTCGACACGAGCAGGTACCGGCGGCCCGCCACGAGCGGAGTAGAAGCGCGGCAACTCGTCCGTCGCATACCCGAGCACCGGCACGCCGAGCGTCTCCAGCAGCTCCATCGTGGCCTCGACGTCGAGGAGCGACTTCGCGCCGGCGCAGACGACGACGGCCCGCGTCCGCGCCAGCTCGCCAAGATCGCTGGACACGTCCGGCCGTTCCTGCCACGCACGGTGGACGCCGCCGATGCCGCCCGTCGCCATCACGCGAACGCCGGCCGCGCGCGCGGCCGCGAGCGTCCCGCCGACCGTCGTCGCGCCGACCACGCCCTGCACGCACGCCGCCGCGAGATCCCGCGCACCGACCTTGCGTGCTTCGGCGTCGAACCGCTCGAGCTCCTCGGGCCGGAGGCCGACTCGCACGACGCCGTCGAGGACGCCGATCGTGGCCGGCACGGCACCCGCCGCGCGTACTCGCCGTTCCGACTCGAGCCCGACGGCCGCGCCCTCTCCCGGTGGAAACCCGTGCGCGACGAGCGTCGTCTCGAGCGCGACGACGGCAGCGGCCTCGCGAACCTCGGCCGCGACGGCGATCACGCGACTTCGTCCATCTCGATGAACTCGACCTTGCCCCACCTCGCGAAAGTGCGGACGTGCCGGCCGGTCTCGCGGAACCCGGCGCGCTCGTACACCTTGACCGCGCGCTCGTTGAACGCGGCCACGTAGAGCCGGATCAGGCGCGGCGCGTAGCGTTCGCGACCGAATTCCAGCCCCATGCCGAAGAACCGGAAGCCGAGCCCGCGCCCGGTGAGGTCGGGGCGGAGCCCGAGGCCGTACTCGAGGACGTCGCCCTTCGGCTCGAAGTAGAAGAAGCCGACGATGCTCCCGTCGTCCTCGTCGTCGCGCGCGAAGAAGAAACGCTCCGGGTTGTGC
>Ga0126307_10003240_pt1 | contig 11091 bp, 11 predicted proteins | sample Plot28_FD_89955 | JGI IMG/M metagenome (GOLD analysis project Ga0126307, IMG submission 89955) | Serpentine soil microbial communities from UC McLaughlin Reserve, CA, USA - Plot28 | ecosystem: Environmental > Terrestrial > Soil > Grasslands | place: USA: UC McLaughlin Reserve, Lake County...
CACGAACGTCGAGACGCTGAACATCAGCATCGCCGGCACCGACTCGAACGCGCGCAGCTCGAGCCGCAGGTCCTTGCGGATCAGCGCCGACACGGTGCCCCTCACGCGTACAGCCCTCGCACGTCGGCCAGCCGCACGCTCGCGGCCGGCGCCCAGATCGCCTGGCGACCGCCGCGCAGCCCGAGCACCCAGTCGGCCTCGGCGAGTCCCTGCTCCGCGTCGTGCGAGATCAGCACGCGGGCGGGACCGGCCGCACGGCCGATCAGTGGCGCGACCGCGACCGCGCCGCCCGGGTCGAGGTTGGCGAGCGGCTCGTCGAGCAGCAGCAGCTCCGGCGCGTGCAGCACCGCACGGCAGATCGCGGCGCGCTGGGTCATCCCGCGCGACAGCGTGCGGACGGGGTCGTCGGCGCGCGCGGCGAGACCGACCTGCTCGCACAGGGCCTCCGGACGCCGCTCGTCGACGCCGTGCAGGCGCGCGTGGAAGCGCAGGTTCTCGCGCACCGTCAGGTCGCGGTAGAGCATCGGCTCGTGGCCGACCAGCCCGATCCGCCCGCGCGCGCGATGCGCCTCGCGCGGCAGCTCGGCGCCGAGCACCGCCGCGCGGCCGGCGTGCGGGCGCAGCAGACCGGCGAGGATCCGCAGCAGCGTCGTCTTGCCCGCGCCGTTGGCGCCGAACACGGCGACGGTCGCGCCGGCCGGCAGCGTGAAGGAGACCTCGCGCAGCGCGACCCGCTCCCCGTAGGCGCGTCCGACTCCCTCCAGCGCGACCGCCGGGAAGCTATCCCCCGTGGCGGTGGTTGCCATGGCTGGAGTCGCCGCGCAGCGTCTGCACCGCGTGCTGCAGCACCGGCGCGATCACCGGGAACAGCTGCTCGATCGCCTTCGGGCTGCCGGGGAAGTTGACGATCAGCGTCGACTCCGAGATGCCGGCGATCCCGCGCGTGAGGATGCCCAGCGGCGTATGCCGCGCTCCCTCCGCCCGCATCGCCTCGGCCAGCCCGGGCGCCTCGCGGTGGATCACGACGCGCGTCGCCTCGGGCGTGATGTCGTCCGGCGTCATCCCGGTCCCGCCGGTCGTGAAGACCAGGTCGCAGTCCGCGTCGACGAAGTGGTGCAGCCGGTCCTCGATCAGCGCGAAGTCGTCGGGCACGACCTCCATCCCGACGATCTCGCAGCCGGCCTGCTCGGCCAGCCCGGCGAGCACCGGGCCCGATCGGTCCTCGCTGCTGCGGTTCGCGACCGAGGTGGAGACGGTGAGGATCGCGGTGCGGATGGCCGGAGACTAGGCGGTCAGCTCGCGGAACCGCGTAACGTCGACGTTGCCGCCGGAGAGGATCACGCCGGTGCGCAGGCCCGCCGCACCCACGTCGCCGCGCAGCAGGGTCGCCAGTGCAGACGCGCCGCTCGGCTCGAGCACCAGCTTCAGCCGCTCGAAGGCGAAGCGCATCGCCTTGACGATCTCGGCGTCCGAGACTGTCGTGATCGCGCTCACGCGCGCCTGCACCACCGGGAACGTGCGCCGGCCCGGGGTCTCGACCTGCTGGCCGTCGGCGATCGTGCGGCCGATCGGGACGACGACGCGCTCTCCCGCGGCGAGCGAGCGCTTGGTGTCGTCGCCCGACTCCGGCTCGACGCCGACGACGCGGCAGTCCGGGCACAGTGCGGTCGCGGCGGTCGCGCAGCCCGCGATCAGCCCGCCGCCGCCGACCGGCACGACCAGCAGGTCGAGCTCGCCGCCGTCCTCGATCAGCTCGAGCGTCGCGGTTCCCTGCCCGGCCATGATGCGCTCGTCGTCGTACGGGTGCACGATCGTCAGTCCCTCGCGCTCGGCCAGCTCGGCGAGCAGCGCCTCGCGGTCGGCCGAGTAGCGGTCGAAGCGCCGGATCCGCGCGCCGTAGTGGGCGGTCGCCGCGGCCTTGGACGCAGGCGCGTCCTCCGGCATCAGGATCGTCGCGGTGACGTCGTGCAGCGCGGCGCTGAGGGCGAGCGCCTGGGCGTGGTTGCCGCTGGACGCGGTGACGACGCCGCGGGCACGCTCCTGCGGCGCCAGCGACGCGACCGTGTTGTAGGCGCCGCGGAACTTGAACGCGCCGGCGCGCTGGAGGTTCTCGCTCTTGAGCCGCACCCGCGCGCCGGTGCGTTCGTCGAGCGTGCGCGACGTGACGACCGGCGTGCGATGCGCGACGCCGTCGATCCGCTCCGCCGCCCGCCGGACGTCGTCGAGGTCGATCACGCGGCCGCGCGTGCGTGCGCGATCTGGGCCGACTTGATCAGCTCCCACACCGCGTTCTCGTCGCCCGAGCGCAGCAGCTCGATCGGGTCCGGCTCGCCGTTGACGATCCCCTCGAAGAAAGCCTTGCGGTCCTGGTAGGTCGGCAGCGTGCCCTTGGCCCAGCCGCGCACGTCGTTGAGCAGCACGGCGAGGCGCGCGTACTCGTCGCCGAACTCCTCCGCGACCTGGCGCTTGATCCGCTTGGCGAGCGCCGGCGACGCGCCGGCCGTCGAGATCGCGATCGCCAGCGGGCCGGTGCGCACGATCGCCGGCAGGATGAAGTTGCACAGCGGCGGGACGTCGACGATGTTGACGAGCATCGCGCGGCGCTCAGCGTCCTCGTAGACGCGGATGTTCGTGTCCGTGTCGTCGGTCGCCGCGATCGCGATGAACGTGCGCTCGAGGTCGCCGGACTCGTAGTCGCGCCGGATCCATTCGATCGAGCCCTCGGCGGCGAGCTGCTCGAGCTCCGGCACCGCCTCGGGCGCGACGAGCACGACGTCGCCGTCGCAGGCGAGCAGTCCCTCGACCTTCTCCAGCCCGATCTCGCCGCCGCCGACGACGACGCAGCGGCGCCCGGTCAGCCGCAGGCAGGCGATGTAGAACGGCGTCTCCAGCATCCCCTGCACGCAGGTCTGGTCGCAGATCCCGCGGCGGAACTGGCAGACGCACTCCTTGCCCTGATAGGCGGCGGCCGGCATGGAAGTCAAGGTACTACGAGCGCGCCACTGCCTCGCGACCTAGCCGGACAGCGGTCCGCGCGAGCGGCAGCGCGCCTTCGCGCAGCGCCGACCAGCGCTCGGACCGGCGGCCGTGCAGCAGCCGCGCCGAGGCGGTCGCCGCGCGCAGCAGCGCCGGGTCGTAGGGCAGCCAGCGCGCCGAGCGCAGGCGCGTCGGCTGGGACGCGAGCTGGCGCGATGCGACGTGCCTCGCGAGCCGGACCGGCGCGGCCGGGGACGCGACCCCGTGCTCGTTGATCCAGGCGATCTCGGCTCCCAGCCCGCGCGCGACGATCTCGCCGTAGTCGCGGTCGCCGGTCCAGACCGAGATCGTGCCGCCGGTTCCCGTCGCGAGCGCGATCGCCTGGTCCTCGCCATCGGCCTCCAGCAGGGCGAGCACGGGGCCGGGCACCGGCTCGCGCAGCAGTGCGGCGTCGGGCGGCACGCCGCGCACGACCGCCGGTGCGAAGAACGCGCCGCCCGGCAGGTCGACCGGCCCGCCGCACAGGCGCGTCGCGCCGGCGGCCTCGGCCTCTGCGACGAGCGCCTCGACGCGATCGCGCTCGGCCGGGCCGGCAAGCGGGCCGACCTCGGTGTCCGCCCGGCTCGGGTCGCCGACGTTCAGGTCGCGCGCCCCGCGCTCGATCCCGGCCGCGAGCTCCTGGGCGTGCTGGGGCACCGCGATCACGCGCCCGAGCCCAGCGTGACGGCGCCCGCCGCCGGCGAACGCCGCCCACAGCGCGCCGGTCACCGCCCGGTCCAGCGGCGCGCCGTCGAGCACGAGCATCGCCCCCTTGGTGGCCGGCGGGTCGAGCGTGACGAGGTGCGCGGCGCCGGCGAGCTCGTCCTCGCCGACCAGCTGGAACAGCTCGTCCGGCAGGCCCGCCCTGACGAACGCGTTCTGCATCCGGGCGGCCGCGCGCGGCGCCGCGGGAACGAGCAGCGCCGCGTTGCCGGCGAGCAGCGCCGCCGCGACCTCGAGCAGCGGGCCGGCCCACGGCGAGCCGTCGCGGACATGGATGCCGGCGACGCCGTGCGGGACCTGCACGAGCGTGGAGCGGCGCCCGGCGCGCAGCGCCGGCACCGGTCCGAGCCGCCGGTCGGCCAGGGCGTCCGGACCGTCGCCCGCGAGTCCGTGCAGGCCGCCGACGGACGGCAGCAGCTCGGCGAGCATCGCCTCGCTGCGCGGCTGTCCGGCCTCGGCGGCGAGGAGATCCGCGAGCACGTCGAGCTCGTCGAGCACCGCCATCGCCGCCCGCCGCAGGTAGCGCGCCCGGTCGCGCGGCGCAACGAGCCCCCACAGGGGCTGCGCGGCGGCGGCGCGGTCGATCGCGTTCATGGCGGCGGACGCTAGCGGGCGGCGGGTGGCGACGATCGCCCGCCCGGCCATGCGACGACGTCACGTCGCATGGCGACGTCGACTCGTCAAGGAGCTCCCGACGGGCCCGGCCCCGCACCCTTCAAGGCGCAGGTTCACGCGCCTCGAAGCGCTCGACGGCTGCCGCCTCGCGCCGCAGCGCCGCGTCGATGCGCGCCGGCACCGGCGCGAACGGTTCGATCACGACCCGGCCGCGCCGGCGCGCCCACGTGCCGACCACGCGCCCGCCGGCGATCGCCGCCGCGCGCACGATGCCGCCGCCCGGGTGCACGCGCCGCGCGTGCTCGGCTTTGACCGCGAAGGTCCGGTCGCGCCAGCCGACCAGGTAGGGGTCGAATGCCGCGAGCAGGCGCGGGAGCAGGCGCGCCGGCGGATCCGGCCGGCCGGCGAGATCGAGCAACGGCCCGTCGTGCGTGAGCTCGCCCGCGATCGCCGCCAGGCCGGCGCGTGCGTCGCCCAGCGGCAGGCCGGACCACGCAGCGAGGTCGGCGTCGGTCGCCGGGCCGTGCGCGCGGAGATAGCGCTGTGCGAGCTCAGCCAGCGCGGCATTGCGGTCAGGCGGCCGCTCGGGCGTGCCGAGCCAGTCGCGTGCGAGCGCGAAGCAGTGGGCGCCGTCGAAGACCGGACCGAGCACGACGTCTCCGTGCGCGGCGGCGAGCGCGAGCAGGTGCGGCATCACCTGGCCCTCCGCCGGGATGCCCGCTGCGCCGACGCGCTCGGCCAGCTCCGCACGCGACAGCGGTCCCTCGTCGGCGAGAGCGCGGAGGATCACCGGCGACGCGTCCTCGAACCGGACGCCGAGCTGCCCGAGCCGGCGGCGGCTGGTCGCTGCGCCGAGCGGCGCCGTCAGCGCGTGCAGCCAGACGTAGTCGTCGCGCGCGACCAGATGCAGCGTTCCGCGCAGCAGCCAGCTCACGACGAGCGAGCTGTCGTCGGTCAGCGCGGAGTCGACGTCGGCCGCGCTGCGCGCCGCGCCACGGGTGCGCAGCGCAAGCCGTGCCGCGCGGAGATCCTGCGCCTGGACGGCGAGGAGCTGACCCACGGCCGCAGCGGAGTCGACTCCCGGCGCGGCCGAGCCGGCGAGCAGCTGCGCCGCCGCGCGCCGCCGGCGCAGCTCCGCGGCGGTCATTCCGCGATCAGGATCCGGTAGCCGAGATCGAGCTCGTCGCGCTCGAGCAGGTCGGCGTTGCGCCGCTCCCACTCGCCGCGCTCCAGGTCGGCGCGCAGCGAGGCGACCATCGCGTCGACCTCGGCCGGCGGCAGCAGCGCGAAGACGGAGATGTTGGCGCGCACGAGCGGATCCAGGTAGGCCTCCGGACGGCGCCAGTACGCCATCAGGAAGCCGTCGCGGCAGTCGTGCGGAATCGGCACGGGCACGACGCGGGTCGCGCCGAGCGCCTGCTTCACCGCCGCGAACGAGCCCTCGACCCCGCGCGCGAACGAGGGCAAGTGCTCGCGCGCCAGCCAGAACGCCTCGCGGAACGCCGGATCCCACTGGAACACGACGGCGCACCGCCCGACCCGCCGCAGCTCGCGCAGCCCGGCGAGCCGGTCGCTCCAGTGGTGGTCCGACAGCACGGCCAGCGTCGCGTCGAACGAGCGATCCGCGAACGGCAGCGCCTCGGCGCGCGCGTCGATGCACGGCGCCGCCCCGGGCGGGCGCTGCGCGCGCATCACCGCGGACGGCTCGACGGCCGTGACCGCCCGATCGCGCGGCTCGTACGCGCCCGCGCCGGCGCCCACGTTGAGCACCGTCCGCGCGGCGCCGAGCGCGTCGTGGATCGCGGCCGCGATCCGCGGATCCTCGCCGCGGGTGACGACGTACGAGCGGCCGATGCGGTCGTAGAGCGCGCTCACGGCTCCCTTCCCCGCGCCCGCCGCAGCTCCGCGAGGCGCTCGCGCAGCTGCGGCTCGGCGTCGTCCGGAGCGTAGAAGCGCAGCTGCTCGAGGCCGGCCGGCAGGTGCTCCTGCTCGTTCACGTGCCCGGGTTCGTCGTGCGGGTTCTCGTAGCCGACGCCGCGCCCCGTGCGCCGCGCCGCCGGGAACGCAGCGGAGCGCAGCGGGTTCGGCGCCGGCTGCGCGCCCTGCTCGACGATGTGCTCGCGTGCGGAGAGGATCGCGTGCTTCGCCGCGTTCGACTTGCGGGCGAGCGACAGGTAGATCGCGGCCTGCGCCAGCGCGAACTGGCACTCGGGCATCCCGACGTGCTCGACCGCATGCGCCGCGGCGACCGCGATCGGCAGCGCCTGGGGGTCGGCGTTGCCGACGTCCTCGGAGGCCAGCACGATCATCCGGCGCGCGATGTAGCGCGGGTCCTCTCCGCCCTCGAGCATCGCGGCGAGGTAGTAGAGCGAGGCGTCGGGATCCGAGCCGCGCGTCGACTTGATCCAGGCCGAGATGTAGTCGAAGTGCTGGTCGCCCTCCTTGTCGTACAGGACGGCCTTGCGCTGCATCGCGTCCTCGGCGTCGGCCACCGTCACGCGGCCGCCGCCGCCGCCGGCGTCGGCTGCCGTCTCGCACGCCAGGTCGAGCGCGTTCAGCGCCGCCCGCGCGTCGCCGCCCGAGCGTGCGGCGAGGAACGCGACGGCGTCGTCGTCGACCGCCACCGCGCCGCACTCGCCGCGCGCGAGCGCGCGGCGCACCAGCGCCTCGACGTCGGCGGCATGTAGAGCGTGGAGCTCGTAGACCTGGGTGCGCGAGAGCAGCGCCGAGTTGACCTCGAAGTAGGGGTTCTCGGTCGTTGCCCCCACGAGCGTCACGAGCCCCTCCTCGACCGCCGGGAGCAGCGCGTCCTGCTGCGCCTTGTTGAAGCGATGGATCTCGTCGAGGAAGAAGATCGTCGGGCGGCCGCTGCGGCGGCGCTCGCGTGCACGAGCGATCACCTCGCGCACCTCCGGCCGTCCCGCGTTGACGGCCGACAGCTCCTCGAACGCCGCGTCGGCGTGCTCGGCCGTCATGCGCGCGAGCGTCGTCTTTCCAGTGCCCGGCGGGCCGTAGAGGACCATCGAATGGGGTCGGCCGGACTCGATCGCCGTGCGCAGCGCCGAGCCCTCGCCGAGGAGGTGCTCCTGGCCGACGAACTCGTCCAGGCTGCGGGGGCGCATCCGCGCCGCCAGCGGGCCGTCGAGCGGCGGTGCTTGCGGCCGCGGCTCCGCGGGCTCCTCCGGCTGGAACAGCTGGTCCATCGACGCAGTATCCCGCCGGCGCGAGACGGTCACGCCGCTGCGCGGCGGGCCCGGGTAGGGTCGCCGCCCGTGCGCGAAGAGATCGCCCCTGACGGGATCCGGCCGCCAGGTGCCAGCGAGCCCGGCGGCGCGCGGCCGGCCTCGCTGGCGACCGTGCTGCGCGAATGGGGTCGCCTCGGCCTGATCGGCTTCGGCGGCCCGCCCGCACACGTGGCGCTGCTCCGCGAGCTGGTCGTGGAGCGCCGCCGCTGGATCGACGCGCGCGAGTTCGAGGACGCGAACGCCGCGTGCCAGCTGCTGCCGGGCCCCGCCTCGACGCAGCTCGCGATCTACTGTGCACAGCGCGTCGGCGGCCTGGCCGGGGCGATCGCCGGCGGCGTCGCGTTCATCGTGCCCGGGCTCGCCATGGTGCTGGCGTTCGCGGCGGTCGCGCTCGGCGAGGCGCCGCCGCAGTGGATCCTCGGGATCGGCGCCGGGGCCGGCGCCGCGGTGGTCGCGGTGGTCGTGGACGCCGGCATCTCGCTCGGGCGCTGCTCGCTCGCGGGGCGCCGCGACGTGCGCGCTCCGGCGTACATCGCCGCGGGCCTCGCCGCGACGGTGATCGCCGGGCCCTACGTGGTCCTGGTGCTGCTGGCGGCGGGTTTCGTCGAGCTCGCGTGGCAGCGCCGGTCGTCGCTCGCGCTGCACGCCTGGCCGCTCGCGGCGGTCGGAGCGGCCGCGCTGCCGGGACTGGCATGGACGGCGTTCAAGGTCGGCGCGCTGTCGTACGGCGGCGGCTTCGTGATCATCCCGCTGATGCAGGGCGACGCCGTCGACCGCTACGGCTGGATGACCGACACCGAGTTCCTCAACGCGGTCGCGTTCGGCCAGCTCACGCCCGGGCCGGTCGTGCAGACGGTCGCGCTCGTCGGCTGGGCCGCCGCCGGCCTCGGCGGCGCGCTGCTCGCGGCTGCGATCGCGTTCGCGCCGTCGTTCGTGATCATCGGCCTCGGCGGCGAGCGCTTCGGCCGCCTGCGCGCGAACCGAGCGGCGCGCGCGTTCCTCGACGGCGCCGGGCCGGCCGCTGTGGGCGCGATCCTCGGCGCTGCGGTACCGCTCGCGACGGCGCTCGGAGAGTGGTGGCAGGCGGTCGTGCTGGCGGGCGCAGCCGTCCTGCTCGTGCTGCGGCGGGCGCCGCCGTGGGCGCTCGCCGGCGGCGCGGTCGCGGGGCTTGCGGTCGCGCTGGCGGGCGGGCCGCTGCCGACCGCATAGGCTCTACGGATGGACCTGCAGGCCGAGGCGACCGACGTCCTCTCGCGGCTGATCCGCTTCGACACCGTCAACCCGCCGGGCAACGAGCGGGAATGCCAGCAGTGGCTCAAGCGCTACCTCGAGGACGCAGGGCTCGAGTGCGAGCTGCTGTGCGCCGAGGGCCCAGAGCGGCCGAACCTCGTCGCGCGGCTGCGCGGCGAGGCCGACGGGCCGGTGCTCGGCTATCTGTCGCACGTCGACACGGTGCTCGCCGACGCGGCCGACTGGCGCCACGATCCGTGGTCGGGCGAGGTGCACGACGGCGCGCTCTGGGGCCGCGGCGCGATCGACATGAAGTCGCAGACGGCCGCCGAGGCCGTCGCCGCGGCGCACCTCGCGCGCAACGGCTGGCGCCCGCCGCGCGGCGAGCTCAAGCTCGTCTCGGTCGTCGACGAGGAGGTCGGCGGCCGGCTCGGGGCCCAGTGGCTGACCGAGCAGCGCCCCGACGCGGTGCGCGTCGACTGGCTGCTCAACGAGGGCGGCGGCGCTGTGATGCCGTACGGCGATCGCCGCCTCTATGGCGTCTGCTGCGCCGAGAAGGGCACGTTCCGCTTCCGCGTCCGCGCGCACGGCCGCGCCGGGCACGCGTCCGTTCCCGCGATCGCCGACAACGCGCTGCTCAAGCTCGTGCCCGCGCTCGAGCGGCTCGGGCGCGCACGCGCCGAGTACGACGTGGTCGACGAGCCGCGCGCGTTCCTCGAGGCGATCGGGGAGGACCCCTCCGACCCGGCCGGCGCGGTCACGCGCATGCGGTCGATCGAGCCGCGGCTGGCGGCGCTGCTCGAGCCGACGCTCGGCGCGACGTTCGCGCCGACGCTGATCTCGGCCGGCGAGCAGATCAACGTGATCCCCGCGCGGGCCGAGTTCGCCGTCGACTGCCGGCTGCCGCCCGGGCTCGACCGCGCCGTCGCCGAGCGCCGGGCGCACGAGCTGATCGGCGATCTCGACGGCCTCGAGGTCGAGTTCAGCGACGCGATCGTCGGCAACCGCTCGGCGATCGCGTCGCCGCTGATGGACGCGATCGGAGCATGGCTGCACGAGGCCGACGCCGGCGCCGAGGCCGTGCCCGTCGTGCTCCCCGCGTTCACCGACTCGCGCTGGTTCCGGGCGGCGTTCCCCGACTGCGTGGCGTACGGCTTCTTCCCGCAGCGCCACCAGGACCTGTACGAGTCCTGGCCGCTGATGCACTCCGCCGACGAGCGCATCGACGTGCGCGACGTCGGCTTCGCGACCGAGTTCTTCGCCGACCTGCCGAGGAGGCTGCTGACGTGACGACCCCCGAGGGGAAGCTCCGGCTCGGAGGGATGGCCCTGCGCAACGGGCTGCTGGTCCACGGGCCGACCCACTGGGCGGCGGCCGTGCGCAACGACGCCGGGGCGATCGAGGTCGCCTCCGGGCGCAAGCCGCGGCTGCGCGCCGTCGACCCGATCCCCGGCGTGCGCGGCGTCGCGCGCCTGGCCGAGGCGTTCGTGGTGATCCCGCTCGTCAAGCGCGCGCTGCCGGCCGCACGGCTGCCCTTCCAGGATCCCGGCGTGCTCGCGGTCGCGGCCGGCGCCTCGCTTGGCGGCACGATGCTGCGGCGCCGGCTGCGCGGCCTCGGGGGCGAGGCGGCCGCCGCGCTCGTCGGGTTCATGCCCGCGCTGTTCGCGCTGCGCGGCGGCGAGCTCGCCGCCTACCACGGCGTCGAGCACAAGGCGATCGGCGCCTACGAGGCGGACGACGACGACGCCGCCGACGCGACGAAGGAGCACGAGCGCTGCGGGTCTCACCTCGTCGCGCCGATGCTCGCCTCCAACCTCGCCGGCACGCTGCTGCTGCGGCGCGCCGTCGAGCGTCCCGGGCCGCTGGCCGGCGGTGCCGTCGCGCTCGCCTCCTCCGCCGTGGCGGTCGAGGTGTTCGCCTGGTGCGAGCGCCACGCCGAGACGCGCGCCGCGCGTGCGCTCAGGCGCCCGGGGTTCGAGATCCAGCGGCTCGTCGGGACGCGCGAGCCGGACGAACCGCAGCTCGAGGTCGGGCGCGCTGCGCTCGCCGAGATCCTGCGCGTGGAGGACGCGCCGACGGCCTGACCGATGGACCGATATATGGGGTCCAGACCCTAGATCGCGCGCACGGCCAGCCGGCATACTTGCGGGATGCCGAGCATGGATGCCATCGCGATGCCGCATTGGTACGAGGTGGAGACGTGGATCCAGCTGTGGGCGCCGATCATCTTCATGGGGCTGCTGGTGTTCTTCATCTGGCGGAC
>Ga0126307_10003241_pt1 | contig 11089 bp, 8 predicted proteins | sample Plot28_FD_89955 | JGI IMG/M metagenome (GOLD analysis project Ga0126307, IMG submission 89955) | Serpentine soil microbial communities from UC McLaughlin Reserve, CA, USA - Plot28 | ecosystem: Environmental > Terrestrial > Soil > Grasslands | place: USA: UC McLaughlin Reserve, Lake County...
CACCGACATACGGTTGACCCGGCCCTGCAGCTCACCGATCGCCGACCAGCCGGCGACCCCGATGGCCACCGCGACCAGCACGGCGATGACCGTCAGGACGACGACCTTGGCACTGATCGAACCAGCCAGCTTCACCAGTGGGCTCCTGTCAACGACGTGTGGTGCGGGTACCTCTTTGTGCATCGGCCGCCAGCATGCACAGTTGAGCGACGGCTCATCACCCGGCGAGGCGGTCCGCCTGCATCCTCCAGACGCTCACGGTCAGCGGGAGGCCCTCGCAGGCCAGCGAGACCGTGCTGAGGAGCGCGGCGCGGGGCATCGGGACGGTTGACGACGCGCCGACGGTGACCGTCGGCATCGACAGGCGACTGGGTCCGGGAATCAGGCTCTTGATGTTGCCGCCGATCATGTTGGTCAGCTCGCCGAGCGCGTCGGCGACCTGCTCGTCGTCGAGCTGGGCGGCCGGCAGGTCGAACATGGCAGACGCTGCCATCTGTGCGAGCTGCGCCGGACAGGCCAGCCGCACGTTGCCCTGCCACGCCCCGGTGACCGTTACGCAGCCGACGGTGACGTCGCCGCCGTCGGGGCGCGCCTGGTCGCCCGCGAGCTCGATCCTCCTGCCGGTGAACGACTCCCACACATCCCGGGTGATCCCGAGGATCTCCTCATCGGTCATGCTGACCCCTGTCCGCCACGGAGGCGGTACACCGTGGCCTTGTTGTGTGGCACGCGTTCGAAGGCGTCCACGTCGAGGGTGGTCTCGGCCGCACCGAGGAGCAGGTAGCCGCCTGGCCGCAGGACCCGGCGGACCCGTTGCAGGATCTGCCGCCTGCTGTCCACCTGGAAGTAGATGAGGACGTTGTGAAGGAACGTCACGTCGACCGGCGGCAGCGGCGGGAACGGGGCGGCGAGGTTCAGCTGCCTGACCTCGACCAGCCGCCGCAGCGGCTCGTTGACCTGCCATTCGGTGCCCGCGCGGCTGAAATGCCGGACGAGCCTGGCTGCGGGGAGGCCCCGGTTGACCTCGAGCTGGCTGTAGCGGCCCGCCCGGGTCCGGCGGACCATCTGCTCGGAGAGATCGCTGGCGAGCACACGCACGTCCCAGCCGGGGTCGGCGGCCAGCCGCTCGTGCAGCACCATCGCGATGCTGTACGCCTCCTGGCCGCTGGCCGCTGCCGCCGACCAGACGGTGAGCCGTCGTTCCTTGGCTCGGCAGGAGAGCAGATCGGGCAGGATCACCGACTCGAACGCGTCAAAGGGGTGGCGGTCGCGGAACCAGGAGGTCTCGTTCGTGGTGATCGCCTCGACCACCTGGGCATGCAGGGATCCCTCAGGTGAGCTGCGGAGACGGGAGACGAGCCGGTCGAGGGTGCTCGCCCCGCTGGCCTGGACGATCGGCTGCAACCGGGACTCGACCAGGTACTCCTTACCGGCCTCGAGGTAGATCGCCGACCGGCGATGCACGAGCTCGCGGACGTAGGCGAAGCTGGCCGCCGCGATGGTCATGGGGCGGCGCCGGCGTCGATCCGGGCTGGGCGGCGCCTCGTCGCGCGCCCGGCGCAGCGCGTCGCTGAGGTCGGCGGCGATCCGGGGCAACGGCAGCACCCGGTCGGCCAGCCCGGCGGTGGCGACCGCGCCCGGCATGCCCCAGACGACCGAGGTCGCCTCGTCCTGGACCACGATCTCCGAACCGGCAGCGTGGAGCCGCCGGCTGCCGTGCAGCCCGTCCTGTCCCATGCCGGTCAGCACGCAGGCGAGCACCCGGCCGCCGAACATGGCGGCGGCGGACCCGAACAGCACGTCGACCGCCGGCCGACAGCCGTTCTGGCGCGGCCCCTGATTGGTGGACCACCGGCCCGCGTAGGCCGTCCGCGACCAGAAGGTGGAAGTCACCGGGAGCGACCACGACCAGACCGGGCGTAAGGCCCATGCCGGGCTGGCCCTCGACCACCGCGAGCCGCGACGTCCTGTCCAGCCGCTGGGCGAACAGCCGCGTGAAGATCGGGGGCATGTGCTGGACGATCACGACCGGGACGGGCAGGTCGCTGGGGAGCGCGCGAACGACCGCCGCCACCGCGTCGGGACCGCCGATCGAGGCGCCCATGACGAGGAGCTCATGGGGGCCGGTCCGGGCCGGCCGCCGGTCCGCCAGGGCCGGTGGTGCGGGCAGCGGCGTTCGGGGCTCCCGTGGGACCAGCGCCTTGATCCTGGGAACCAGCTGGGACCGGACGGCCTCCAGCGTCGCGCTGGCACCAACAGCGTTGCCCGGCTTGGTGACGTAGTCGCGGGCGCCGAGGGAGAGCGCCTCGAGCGTGGCCGCGGCCGCCCGCTCGGTCAGCGTGCTGAACATGATCACCGGCAGGCGCGGGTGCAGCCGGCGCAGATGCCGCAAGGTCTCCAGGCCGTCCATCTCGGGCATCTCGATGTCCAGGATCAAGATCTCCAGCTTGAGCTCCTCGATCTTCTCGAGAGCGATCCTGCCGGATCCCGCGGTGCCGACGACCCGGATGTGCGGATCGGCCGAGAGGACATTGGTCATGACGCGGCGGACGACCACCGAGTCATCGGCGATCAGGACAGCGATCGGGGTCACCGGGTCACTCCGGTAGGAGGCCGAGGAGCTCGAGCTTGTCGACGATCGCGTCGGCGGTGAACGGCTTGATGATGTACTCGTGGGCGCCGGCGGCCAGGGCACGCACGACCTGGTCGTGCTCGCTCTCGGTGGTCACCATCATGAGGGTCATCGGGCGGTAGTCGGGGTTGTCCCGCACGGCGTTGACGAACCCGAGCCCGTGGATGCCCGGCATGTTCCAGTCGACCAGCGCCACGTCGGGGAGCGGGCCGCCTGCGAGCGCGTCAAGGCCCTGCCGGCCGTCCGCGGCCTCGGCGACCTCGAACCCGGCCGAGTGCATGATCCGGCGCAGGATCATGCGCATGGCTCGTGAGTCGTCCAGGATGAGGGCGCGCATCGTAGCTACATCGGCGCCGTGCCGCTGGTCCCTGAGCCGCCGGGCGGTGGCAGGTGGACGGCACCCTGGACGTCGAGCGAGAGCAGCAGGGCGTGGTCGAGCTTGTAGGCGCCGCGGATGAGCTCCCGGGCGATGCCCTGCAGCGTCTCGGGCGGCTCCTCGAACGCCTCCTCGGCCACCTCGACAACGTCGCCGATCCGGTCGACGAGCAGGCTCACCAGGCCGTCCCCGGTGCGGACGATCACGTCCATCGGCAGCTCGTCGGCGGCCCGGTCGGGGAAGCCGAGCCGCCGCCGCAGGTCGACGGCGGTGATGACCTGCCCCCGGAGGTTGATGAGCCCGGCGAGGGCGGCCGGAGCGAGCGGCACCCGGGTCATCGGCTGGTAGCGGATGACCTCCTGCACCACCGTGACCTCGACGCCGAACAGGTGGTCGGCGACCGAGAAGGTCGTCAGCTGCGCCGCGCTCATGGCCCGCCTCGCGCCGGCACGGCGGGAGGGTCGAAGAACTGCGGGTCGACCTCGCGTACGGCCTGCTCGACGTCGAGCAGCTCGGTGATCCGCTGCTGGACGACGGCGGTCCCGAGGAGGCCAGCCGCCCCGGGGGCGCCGCGGCCGGGCAGCCCGCCCTCGACGATGTCCACGATGGCCTCGACCACCAGCCCCACGGCGCGGCCGCCGGTCGAGCACACCACCACGGTCAGGGCATCGCCGTCCGCACGCGCAGCGGCGCCGACACCACCGCTCAGACGGACCAGGGGCAGGATCTCCTCCCCGTATTGCACCAGCTCCCGGCTCCCTACATGCTCGACCGAGCCGGCCGGGATCTCCTCGAGCCGGATCACCCGCTCCAGCGGGATCGCCACCTGCCGATCCCGGTCGACCTGGGCCACCAGCAGCGCCGCGCCCGTCGGAGGCCGGTCGCCGTCCGCGGGATCGGGTGCGGCGCGGGCCTGTTCCCGGCCCGTGCCGGCCAGATGAGCCCGCTGGGCGAGGGCGAGGACGTCCAGGATCAGGGCCACCGAACCATCACCTAGGATCGTCGCCCCGGCGTAGACGGGGACGTGCTCCAGCTGGGAGCTGAGCGGCTTGACCACGATCTCCTGGGTGTCGAGGACGCCGTCGACGACCAGGCCGAACCGCCGGTCCTCGGCCTGGAGCACGACGATCAGCACGGTGTCGCGCTCCTCACGGTCCGGTGCGGCGACGCCGAGCTCGCGGTCCAGGTAGACAAGGGGCAGCAACTTCCCCCGGAGGCGGTAGACCGGCGTCCCGGAGATGCGCTCGATGCCGGCCAGGCCCTGCCCCCCCTCCAGCCTGATCAGCTGGGCGAGGTTGATGGTGGGGATCGCGTACCGGTCGCCCGCGCAGAGCACCGTCAAGGCCGGGATGATGGCGAGGGTCAGCGGGATCCTGACGTGGAATGTCGTCCCGGCGCCGATCACGCTGCCGACGTCGATCGCACCGCCGATTCTCTCGAGGTTCGACTTGACCACGTCCATGCCGACGCCCCGGCCGGACACGTTGGTGACCGTGGCAGCGGTCGAGAAGCCGGGCAGGAAGATCAGGTTGACGATCTCCCGCTCGTTCATCCGGGCCAGCCCCTCGGCGCTGACGAGGCCTTGTTCGAGCGCCTTGGCCGCGACTACGGCCGGGTCGATGCCGGCGCCGTCGTCCCGGACCTGGAGGTTGACCTGGCCGTCTTCGTGGAAGGCGCGCAGCAGCAGCAGTCCCTGCTCGCCCTTGCCGGCGGCGAGGCGGGCCTGCGGAGGCTCGATGCCGTGGTCGAGGGCGTTGCGGACGAGGTGGGTCAGGGGGTCCTTGACCGCCTCGAGGATCGTCTTGTCCAGCTCGGTCTCGCGCCCCTCCATCTCCAGGCGCACCGACTTGCCGCAGGCGGCGCCGAGGTCTCGGACAACCCGGGGCAGCTTGTTCCAGACGATGTCGATCGGCTGCATGCGCATGCGCAGGACCACTTCCTGCAGCTCGGTCGTGATGAGGTTCAACCGCGCCGCGCCACGGACCAGGGTGGCGTCGCCGGTGGCGGCGGCGTGGGCGACGCTCTGGTTGCGGGTGAGGACCAGCTCGCCCATGAGACGCATCAGCGAGTCGAGCCGGTCGACGTCCACCCTGATGCTGCCGTCGGCCACCGACCGCCGTTCCCCCTGGACCTCCAGCGCCAGCGACACCTCGCCGGGCGTGGTCGAGCCCTGGCTGACGAGGATCTCGCCGATCGGGCGGGGGTCCCCCGACGTCCTGTGCGGTCATGGCGAGGCGCACGTCGTCCCCGGTCGCCGCCCCGTGCTCGACGATGACCTCCCCGACCGGCGGAGCCGCCGGCGGTGGCCGTTCCTGCTCGGTGGGCACGCCAGCGCCTCCCTGCTGCAGCCGGGTGAGGGTCGCGATCAGCTCACGGTGGTCCGCCGCACCCTCCTGGCCGGTCGCCTCGATCGCCGAGAGCAGCTCACGGATGGCGTCGACCATCGTGAGCAGCGCCCCGGTGATCTCGGCGGTGAGCCGGAGCTCTCCATCGCGTAGCTCGCTCAGCAGGCCCTCCCCGGCATGGGTGAGCGCCTCGAGGCGACCGAACTCGAGGAAGCCGGTGGTCCCCTTGATGGTGTGGATCGTCCGGAAGATGCCGCCGAGCAGCGGCCGGGAGGTCGGGTCCTGCTCGAGGGCGACGAGGTCGCTGTCGAGCTGGTCGAGATTCTCGTGGCTCTCGACCAGGAACTCCGCGATGATCTCGTCGAGGTCCTCCAACGATCCTCCTCTGGTGGTGCCGGTCGGTCCGCTAGCGTCGGGGTTGGCCGAGCGGGCGGGCCAGGTCGTCCGACGCCGCGACGACGACACGGTCGCGGCCTGACTGCTTGGCCTGGTACATCGCCGCGTCGGCGGACCGGACCAGTCTCCCGGCGTCGTCGGTCAGGCTGACGGCGCATCCGACGCTGATCGTCACCCGGATCGTGCCGCCGTCGGCCAGGCTGCACGGCTCGTCGGCGACGACCCGCCGCAGTCGTTCGGCCAGCTCGGCCGCGCCCTCGGCGGCGGTGTCGGGCAGGACGACCAGGAACTCCTCGCCACCCCACCGGCCGATCATGTCCTCGAGCCGGATGCTGCCAAGCATCCGGCCGGCGACCTGGCGCAGTACGGCGTCGCCGGCGTCGTGGCCGTACTCGTCGTTCACCGACTTGAAGTGGTCGATGTCGATGACCAGCACCGCGATCGGCTCGACGTTGCGCCTGGCCAGGCTGGTGAGCTTGGCCAGGTATTCCTCGACGTGGCGCCGGTTGCGCAGACCGGTGAGGGCGTCGGTGCGGCTGAGGCGGTCCAGCTCCTCGTTGCGCTGGCGCAGCTCGTCCTGAAGCCGCTTCACCCGGGCGGCCGCCTGGACGCGGGCCAGGAGCTCAGTCGGCTGGCACGGCTTGCGGAGGTAGTCGTGCGCACCGAGCCGCAACCCGTCCACGATGTCGGTGGTGTCGGAGCGGCCGGTCAGGAACACGACCGGGACGTCGCGGAGGTCGGCGTCTGCCTTCATGGCGGCGAGCACCTCCCACCCGCTCATCTCCGGCATCTCGACGTCGAGCAGCACGACGTCGGGGTGCTGCTCGCGGCAGGCCGCCAGCGCGGCCGCTCCACCGGCCGCCTCGACCACGCTGTGGCCGCCGGCGACGAGCATCCTGCGGACCAGCGCCCTGATGGCGGCGGAGTCCTCGACGAGCAGGACGACGATCGGTGTCACGGCTTCAGCAAGCTCCCTGGTTCGCCCATCCGCGCCGGTCGCGGCTGTCCTCCCGAGAGGATCGGCGCACTCCGGTCGGCACTGGAGCGTTCGACCAGCCTCGCAGCGGAAGCTGGCGCTTCCCGCGACGGACACTTCGCGTACCGCCATCCAGGGTGCTGGGGCGGGTTCCGGGCAATCCGGATGCGGCACGCGTCGTGCTCGTCGCCGGGGGAGCCGGGCACCGTCCGGCTGACGCTGGTTGTACGGGTCGGCTGCGCTCCCCGCTGCGCTGCCCGGTGCCGTGGCCGGTCCCATCAGCCAGCGTGAACCGACGCGGCCCGCCGGCTGATCCGGCGGGCCGCGTCGGCTCGGAAGTATCGGTGGGCTAGGTCCCCAGGCGGCTGAGGTGGGTGGACCAGTTGCCGAGCGCGCCTCGGGTGCCGCCGCAGGTGGTGTCGGCCAGGTACTGGGTGAAGGTGCAGCGCTGGGCGATCCATTCTGAGGCGAACCAGAGGTTGCCGCCGGCGGTGACGGCCGCGCTGTAGTCGCCCCAGCGGGGCCGCGCCGATGGCGGGTCGGTGCCGGCGCCGTTGAAGAACACGTACTCGCTGAAGCCGTCTTGTGGGCCGACGCCCCTGCCGGCGATGTGGACCGCGCCGACGGTGCCGTCGCCACTCAGCGACGCATAGGCGGCGCTGGGGTAGTGGTTGCCGCCGACCAGGCTGAAGGCCATGACCCCCTTGCCGTTGGGTAGCACGGCGATGGCCGGGTAGTTGACGTTGTTGCCGGCCACACCGACATAGCCCTGCCGGGTGATGGCCTTGGCGACCGGGTCGACCACGAAGAAGGCGCTGGCCGCCTTGATGTTGCCGGCCACATTGGCGATGGTGTCCAGCGCCCCGTACAGCCGGCCGCCGGCCAGCCAGGTCTGCTGCATGCGGCTGTCGTTGGAGTCCAGGGGGCCCTCGACCTCACGGACCGGTGAGGGGCCGATGCCCTCCAGGCAGACGGTGATGATGCAGTCGCGCAGCGGCACCGGTCCGGCCTTCTGCTCCGACAGCGGCGGCACGCCGTAGGTCTTCGAGCCCAGGATGGCGCTGGCCAGCTCAGGGGCCGGGCTGGCGCTGTCCAGGGACCTGCTGTTGGTGAGAGTCCACAACCCGATGCGGTTGTCCAGGCCGGTCTCGTTGAGGGCCTCCTCGGCCGCCGAGGAGCTGAGGAAGTACTCGGTGCCGTTGGCCCGGGTGGCGTAGTGGTTGTCGGGGACCTGCGCCGGCCAGACGGTGAAGCCCGGTGTGCCGTCGCCCAGCACCAGGTTCTCGAAGTTGACCACGCTGACGGTCGCGGCCCCGGCGGCCAGGGCGGCCTTGGAGAAGGCATAGACCTGGGCGCCGTTGAAGTTGTTGCCGAACACCCCCGGGTCGTCGCTGAACGGGTACTCGTTGGTGCTCACATAGAAGCCGTACTTGTCGGCGCCCAGGTGCGGGTAGTCGCCAATGCACGGGCAGTCGGTGTGGCTGGGCGTGCCCTGGGTGCCGTCGTCCTGGACCGGCAGCCGGTAGATGTTCCACCCGCCCAGCGGGCTGGAGGTCTGGGAGACGGCGATATCGAGGTGGTTGGTCCCGGTGAACGCTCCGGTGTCGGGGACGACGTCCAGGGTCAGCACCAGGTGGAAGAACCGCTTGTGGGCCGGGTCGTAGTAGCAGGACGGGTCGGTCACGAACGGCCCCTGGAGGCCGGTGGTCCGGTCGATCTGGGCCGCATAGCCGTAGAAGCTGTTGAGGTCGGTCACCGGGCTGAGCGCCCGGCCGCCGGTGCTGTAGACCTGCAGCACGTCATTGACGGTCTCCAGCACGAACCCGTTGCCGACGCACAGGCCCTGGTCGGGCGGCTCGATGCTGAACTGGTTGCCGTTGTTGGCGAAGCGCTGGTCGAAGAAGTTCAGGCCCTCGAACGACCGGTCCAGCCCCGGGTTGGCCCCGGCGATCGCCTTGGGCGTCACGGTCGGGACGGTAAGGTCGGCCGCCGCCTCGGCCGCCCGCAGCTGGGCGGTCATCTTGGCGCTGGGCCGGTGCGACAAGCTGTGCTCGACCTGCCGGTGCCGCAGCGCTGCCCGGGCGGCCGCGTCGTCGCCGCCCTCGCCCTCCGGTTCCGGTGGGATCTCGGGGTTCTGGATGCCCTGGACCGGCGAGACCGTCTGCCCGGAGGGAAACGGGATCGCGGCACCCTTGGTGACCGTCCTGACCGATCGGTGAATCGCCGGCGCCGCCGCCGGCGCGCTGGCCGCGTTGGCGGCCCCAACGGCGAGCAGGGCCGCGACGAGGGCCAAGGCAACAACCACTGCTGAGCGACCCGACACCCTCCGACGCCTTGATCGGTGCATACGCGCGCTCCTCTGAACTGCCGCAAGCGGATGCTGACGGACAAGCGCGGACATTATCGGTCAGGAACGACAAACACTCCATGACCAACTCGACCAGAACTCCTACGACGTCGCGACGTAGGTTCCGGCTACGAAGTGGCGCCGTCGACCTGGACGGCCAGCAGCCGGGTGTAGGCTCCCTGGACGGCCAGGTCGTCGTGGGGCCGACCTCGGCCACCCGGCCGGCCCTTTCGCGTCTGTAAGGGTACGACCGGCCAGCTGCCATCATCGACGTCCCGGAGGCGGCGGTAGGTGGACCAGGTCCCATCGCCATCGGCGTGCCGACCACCCTTGCGGCCCCGTCGAGTGCTCGCTGCCAGCGAGGACACTCTAGAGTTGCTCCATGGCCAAGCCGCCTGTCCTGCAGTTGCGTGGGGTCGCCAAGACCTACGGCACGCTGGTCGCGGTCGATCCGCTCGATCTCGAGGTCCAACCCGGCGAGTGCGTCGCCCTGATCGGCCACAACGGCTCGGGCAAGACGACCACCCTGCGGCTGGTGGCGGGCCTGCTCGAGCCGACCCAAGGGGAGGTGAGGATCGCCGGGGACAGCCTGCGGCTTGAACGGTCGCGGGCCGCGCTCTCCTTTGTGCCCGACAGCCCACTGCTGTATCCCGACTTGAGTGTGCGTGAGCATCTGGAGCTGGTCGGCCTGGCCCACGGGATCGGTGACCGCCTCGACGGACGCGTCACCCAGCTGCTGGAGCTGTTCGACCTGGCCGCCAGAGCCGATTTCCTGCCCGGGCAGCTGTCGCGCGGGATGCGCCAAAAGACCCAGCTCGCCTGCGCGCTGGTGCGGCCCTTCCAATTGATCCTGCTGGATGAGCCGGTGGTCGGTCTGGATCCGCCGTCCCAGCAGGCGCTGCACCGGGTCCTGGTGGCGGCCAAACAGGACGGGGCGGCGATCTTGCTCTCCACCCACCAGCTCGGCTTCGCGGCCGGGCTCGCCGACCGCGCCGTGATGCTGCACGATGGCCGCATGGTCGCCCAGGGCGCCTGGCGATCGGTGGTCGATGGTGCCGAGGCCGGCCGCCTGGGGCTGCGATGAGCCAGGCGTCGGCGGCGACCCTTGGGTACCTGCGCCGCCGCCGGCGGGTCCACCGCTCCCCCTAGCAACGCTCGGATCGGTTCACCGGCCTGTACACCGTCGGGCTGTACACCGCGATCGGCGCCTGGGTGAGCGTTCAGGCGCTCCGTCAAAGCCCGGCCCGGGGCGGGTCGGCGACCTGGCTGGCCGGTGGCGGGCTGGCCCGTGCCGGGACGGTGGCGCTGCTGCTGGGACTGCTGGCGGCATTGCGGTATGCCACCTGGCAGGGCCCGGTGGTGTTCAGCGCCCCCGAAGTGCAGTTTCTGCTCGGTGCGCCGCTGCCCCGGGCCGAGTTGGTCCGGGTTCGGCTCGGCCGCGGGTTGTTGGTCGGCGCCGGCGTCGGTGCGGCGTTCGGGCTGGGCAACCTTCGTGCTGCTGGAGGCGGAGCTGGGCGTGGCTGCCTGGCCGTTGCTGGCCGCGGCGGTGCTCGGGCCGGCGGCGCTCGGTCTGCTGGCGGCGGCGTTGGGCTGGTTGGTCGAGTCGTCCCCGACCACGGCAAGGGTGCTGCTACGGGCAAGTCCGCTGGTGCTGGTGGTGGCCGCCGCCGGCTGGCTCGGCGGGGCCGTCGCGGCCAGGGTCGATCCCTGGTCGGGGCCGTGGGGGTGGGCGGTCGGGCCGCTGGTCGCGGCGGCCGGCGGCCACGATCCGGGCTGGCCGGTCCAGGCGGCGCTGCTGGTGGTCCTGACCCTGGCCACGGTGGTCGCCGCCTGGCTGGGGGCCGCCAGCGTCTCCTTGGAGGAGCTGGAGCGGCGGGCCGGCACCCGCGTTGGCCTGGGGGCCAGCATCTTCAGGGCCGACCCACGCGGGGCGGCGCTGCTGCGGCGCCAGGCCGTGGGAGGCCTGCTGGGCGTGCGGCGGCTGCGGCTGCGCCATCCGCGGCACCGCTGGCTCGCC
>Ga0126307_10003242_pt1 | contig 11086 bp, 13 predicted proteins | sample Plot28_FD_89955 | JGI IMG/M metagenome (GOLD analysis project Ga0126307, IMG submission 89955) | Serpentine soil microbial communities from UC McLaughlin Reserve, CA, USA - Plot28 | ecosystem: Environmental > Terrestrial > Soil > Grasslands | place: USA: UC McLaughlin Reserve, Lake County...
CGACGCTCCGCGCATAGCGCGGGTTGCGGCCGTCGCGGTCGATCGCCTGCGCCTGCTCGCGGTCGCGACACGCGAGGACGACGTCGTGGCTGTGGTCGCGGAGTAGGGCGGCGAACGTGGTGCCCCACGTGCCGGCGCCGACCACCCTGACGTTCACGAAGGCCTCACGTTCCTGAGCCGTCGCTGGCAAGGGAGGCAAGCGAGCGACGCGCAGGACAGTACAACCGCGTACGGACAAGCGCCGCTCGCGCAGGATCGTGCCGCCAGCCGCGGCAGCCATCCGGCGGAGCGGATGGCGATCAGGAGCGTGAGCGACGGACGAAGTCGATCGTCAGGGGCACGCCCTCGAGCTCGAACCGGGAGCGCAGCTCGTTCTCGACCCAGTAGCCGTAGTCGCGCGTGAGCAGGGAGGGGTCGTTGACGAAGATCCGGATCCGCGGCGGCCTGGTCTCGAACTGGGTGCCGTAGAGGATGTTGAGGCGGCGGCCGCTCTTCGCCGGCGGCTGGCGACGCTTGCGGAGCTCCCCCAGGAAGCGGTTCAGCTCGGGCGTGGCGATACGCGCCGTGTGCTTGGCGAAGAGCCGTTCGACGTCGTCGAGCAGGCGCCCCACGCCTCGGCCCGTCTGGGCGGAGATAGCGATCAGGGGCGGGCGCTGCCGGAGACGATCGAGCAGCAACGGCCGCACGTCCTCGATGCGGATCGTGGAGATGTCCCATTTCGCGAGCACGACCAGGGTCGAGCAGCGCGCACGGCGCGCGACGTCTGCCACCGCGAGGTCCTGCTCGACGACGCCCTCGCTCGCGTCCACAAGGACCAGCGCGACGTCCGATCGCTCGGCGGCCTCGATCGTGCGCAGCTCCGAGTAGTACTCGATGCCCTGGCGGTGGCGCCGCTTGCGGCGCATGCCCGCCGTGTCCACGAGCACGAAGGTGTCGCCGTCGCGGTGAAGCACAGTGTCGATCGCGTCGCGCGTGGTGCCCGGTACGTCCGAGACGATGACGCGCTCGTGGCCGAGCAGGGCGTTCAAAAGCGACGACTTCCCGACGTTCGGCCGGCCGAGGATCGCGATCCGGGGGGCCGCCTCGTCGAGCGCCGGGCGCCCCGCGCTCTCCTGCTCGAGCCGTTCGACGATCGCGTCGAGCAGGTCACCGGTTCCGTGCCCGTGCAGCGCCGACAGCGAAACGAGGTCTCCGAGCCCGAGCCGATGGAACTCGAGCGCGTCGGCATCGCGGGCCGGGTCGTCGATCTTGTTGGCGACGACGATCACGGGCGTGCGCGACGCGCGGAGGATCTCCGCGATCTCCTCGTCCCCAGGCGTGACGCCGACCCGGGCGTCGACGACGAAGAGCACCAGGTCGGCTTCCTCGACGGCGGCGCGGGCCTGGTCGGCGATCGAGCGCGTGAGCGGCGAGGTGTCCGCGACGTCGACGCCGCCGGTGTCCACGAGCAGGAAGTGGCGTCCGTTCCAGTCGCAGACGATCTCCTTGCGGTCGCGCGTCACGCCGGGCGTCTCGTGCACGACGGCCGCCCGCGTCGCAGTCAGGCGGTTGACCAGCGTCGACTTGCCGACGTTCGGAAAGCCGACGATCGCGACCGCTCCGAGAAGCTCCGGCGGGCTCTCGGTCGAAGCGAGCGACGACGCGCGAGAGCGGCTCACGTCGCGACGGTGGAGGCGCGAGCGTCACGGCCGGGCGGCCGGGCGACGTTCGGGCGGCCGAGCCGGTGCAGGTCGACGAGGAATGTCCACTGACGCACGATCTCGCGCCGGATTTCGGCCGACGCCTCGCGGTATCCCTTCGCGTTCCGGGGCAGCCCGTCGAATCGGATGGGCTCGCTCCAGGCGATCGAGACGGGATGGAAGTTTCCGGGCCGCCAGTGCTGCGAGCCGTGGATGGCGCCGACCACGACGGGGACGTCCTCCTGCAGCGCCGCCATCGACGCCCCCGACTTGACCTCGCCGGGTACGCCCGACTGCTGCCGCGTACCCTCGACGAAGAGGCCGACCGCCTCGCCCTCGGCCACGAGCCGCCGCATGGCACGCACGGCCTCGCGATCTGACTCGCCGCGGCGGACAGCGAAGGGACCGAGCGCCCGGATCACGGCGCCCATGGCGGGCACGCGATGGATCTCCATCTTGGCCATGTAGTGGATCGACCGCGGACACACCGATCCGAAGGCGGGCGGGTCGAGCCACGAGAAGTGGTTCAGGGCGAGGACAAGGCCGCCCGTGAGCGGGATCCGCTCGGTGCCGTAGGAGCGGAGCGGCGTCGAGAGCCGGACGAGCGGCGAGATGGTCATGCGCCCGATCGCCCAGCTGACGCCCATCTTCTTCATGCCGGTTGCCGCTCGCGCACCAGCGCCTCGATCCGCCGGACCACGTCGTCGACGCCAAGGTCGGTCGTGTCGATCACGACCGCGTCAGGCGCGGGCTCCATGTTGGCCGCGTCGCGTTGGTCGCGCAGCCGCAGGTCGGTGGCGAGCGCGTCCGCCCCGATGCCCGGGCGGTCGGCCGTGCGCCGGCGTGCGCGCACGCCGTGGTCTGCGACGAGGTAGACCTTCACGGACGCGTCCGGGACGACCACGCTGCCGATGTCGCGACCCTCGACGATCACGTCTCCGCGCTCGGCGAGCTCGTGCTGGCGCCCGCGCATCACCGCGCGGACGGCGGGATGGCGAGCGACCTGCGAGACGACGCGGTCGATGCGCGGCTCGCGGATCTGCGTGCCGACGTCGACACCCGAGATGGTGACGCGCCCGTGGTGGAAATCGACGCGGTTCCCTTCGGCGAGCCGCGCAAGCTCCTCCTCGTCGTCGAGCTCGACGCCGCGCTCGAGCGCGAGCCACGTCAGCGCCCGGTACATCGCCCCCGTGTCCAGGTAGCGGAAGCCGAGCCGCTCGGCGAGACGGCGCGCGACCGTGCTCTTGCCCGCCCCTGCTGGGCCGTCGATCGCGACGATCACGGGTTGCCGCTCCGCGAAACGCCTGCCGCCCTCGAGAACGCTCGCCCCACGAGGGTCTTTCTAGCCACAATCGCTCACCGCTGAGCGATTGTGTCAAGGAGCTCGAAGAACCCGGGGAAGCTAACCGCGACCGCCTCCGCGCCCTGGAGCTCGACGCCCTCACGCGACACGAGCCCCGCGACCGCCCCGAGCATCGCGATCCGGTGGTCGCCGGCCGCGTCCACACCCCCACCCTTGGGGCGGGTGGGGACCCCACGAACCCGGATCTGATCCTTAGCAGAACGGATGCGCACGCCGAGTCCGCGGAGCGAAGTCGTCACGGTTTCGATGCGGTCCGTTTCCTTCACGCGCAGCTCCTGTGCGCCTCGGACGACGCTCTCCCCGCGCGCGAGCGCGGCCGCGAGCGCGAAGAGCGGAAGCTCGTCCACCAGCTGTGGCACCTCCCGCGGCTCGATCGTGGTCGCGACGAGCTCCGCCGAGCGCACCTCGAGATCGCCGACGGGCTCGTTTCCGACCACGCGGCGGTTGTAGACGGCGATGCGCGCGCCCATCCGCTCGAGCACGTCGACCAGGCCGATCCGCCGCGGGTTCAGCCCGACGGCATGGATCGTCACCTCCGATCCGGGGAGCAGCGTCGCCGCGACGACGAACGGCGCGGCTGCGGAGAAGTCGCCGGGAATCTCCACGCGCCCGAGCCGCAATCCCGCCCGCGCCGGCTCGACCGACACCGACGTGGGCCGGCGAATGACGCCGACACCGGCGGCCTCGAGCATGCGCTCGGTGTGATCCCGCGTCGGCGCCGGCTCGACCACCGTCGTCCGCCCGCCCGCGAACAGCCCCGCGAGGAGCACGGCTGACTTCACCTGCGCGCTCGCGACGGGCAGCTCGTAGTCGACGGCGCGCAGCGTCCCCACACCCCGAATCCGCACCGGCGCGCGGCCGTCCGTCGTCTCGACATCCGCGCCCATGCGGCGCAGCGGATCGGCGACCCGATCCATCGGCCGCGCGCGCAGCGACGCGTCGCCCGTCAGCTCGAACGTGCGGCCCTCCTGACCGACGAGCAAGCCCGGGGCAAGGCGCGCGAGCGTCCCGGCGTTGCCGCAGTCGATCGGCGCGTCCGGCTCGTCGAGGCCTCGCAGCCCGCGACCCTGCACCTCCAGCCGGTCGACGTCGTGCTCCTCCACTGCGGCGCCGAGCGCGCGGACCGCCGCGAGCGTCGCCTCGGTGTCGGCCGAGCGGCCGAACCCCTCGATCGCCGTCTCACCGTCGCCAACCGCCCCCAGCAGCAGCGCGCGATGCGAGATCGACTTGTCGCCCGGGACCGCGATGTGCCCGACGAGCGCGCCTGCCGGCTCGATCCTCACGGCGGGCGTGCCGACCGGCTACCCGATCGTTCGGCCCATGAGCGACGCGAGCGCGCGAATCTCCGCCGCGAACGCTTCGAACTCAGCGGCCGGAATCTGCTGTGACGCGTCGGAGAGCGCGTGCTCGGGCTCCGGGTGCACCTCGACGATGATCCCGTCCGCGCCCGCTGCGACCGCCGCGCGCGCCAGCGGCGGCACGAGCTCGCGCCGCCCCGCCGCGTGCGACGGATCGACGATCACGGGCAAATGCGTCTCGAGCTTGAGCACCGGGATGGCGCCGATGTCGAGCGTGAATCGCGTCGAGCGCTCGAACGTGCGGATGCCGCGCTCGCAGAGCAGCACGCGCGCATTTCCCTCCTTGACGACGTACTCGGCCGCCATCAGTAGTTCCTCGACCGACGCCGAGATGCCGCGCTTCAGCAGTACGGGCTTGCCCGCGCGGCCAGCCTCGGCGAGGAGCGTGAAATTCTGCATGTTGCGCGCACCGACCTGGATCACGTCGGTCGCGTCCAGCACCGCCTCGACGTGCCGCGGATCCATCAGCTCGGTGACGATCGGCAGCCCCGTCTCCGCGCGGGCCTCCGCCAGGATCGCCAGAGCCTCCTCGCCGAGGCCCTGGAAGGCGTACGGCGAGGTGCGAGGCTTGTACGCGCCGCCGCGGAGCATCGTCCCGCCGGCCGCCGCCACCACGCGCGCCGTCTCGAGCGTCTGCTCGCGGTGCTCGACCGCGCACGGGCCCGCGATCAGCCCGAAGTAGCCGTCACCGATCCGCCGGCCGTTGACGTCGATGACGGTCGAGTCGGGGGTCAGCTCGCGCGAGACGAGCTTGTACGGCTTGAGGATCGGGAGCACCTGCTCGACGCCGGGGAACCCCTCGAGCGGAAGCGCCGCGAGCAGGTCGCGCTCGCCGATCGCGCCGATCACCGTCGCATCCTTCCCCGGGCTGACGTGCGCATCCGCGCCCGCCTCGGCCAGGCGCGATACGACCTCGTCGACCTGCTCGCCGGTCGCCGACGCCGACATCACGATCAGGAGCTCGGGAGAGCCGACGGCTGCCATGACGCAAGTCTAGGCGCCGACTTGTCGGCGCCGGCCGCCCCGTCGTCCGCGACAATGGAGTCACGACCATGCGCATCTTCAGCGGCATCCAACCCACCGGCCAGCCGCACGTCGGCAACTACAGCGGCGGCTTTCGGCAGTACGCCGCGACGCAGGAGCGCGGCGACGCGTTCTTCTGCATCGTCGACCTGCACGCGATCACGGTCCCCCACGATCCCGACGAGCTCCGTGAAGGAACGCTCGACATCGCCGCGATGCTGTTCGCGACCGGGCTCGACCCGGACCGGTCGACCGTCTTCGTCCAGAGCCACGTTCCGGCGCACGCCGAGGCGGCTTGGCTGCTCTCGGCAGTCACGAGCTTCGGCGAGCTACGCCGCATGACGCAGTTCAAGGAGAAGTCGGCCGAGGAGGAGTTCGTCTCCGCCGGGCTCTTCACCTACCCGGTCCTGATGGCGGGCGACATCCTCCTGTACCAGACCGACCTGGTCCCGATCGGCGACGACCAGCGGCAGCACCTGGAGCTCGCGCGCGACGTCGCCGAGCGCTTCAACGGGCGCTTCGGCGAGACATTCGTCGTCCCCGAAGGCGTCTTCCCGGAGGAGGGCGGCCGCGTCATGAACCTCCAGGAGCCCACCGTGAAGATGTCGAAGTCGCGCGGCTCGCAGCAGGGCACGGTGCTCATGCTCGACCCGCCCGACGTCATCCGGCGCAAGTTCAAGACGGCCGTCACCGACTCCGGACGGGACGTCCGGCGGGCGGACGACAAGCCGGGGATCACGAACCTGATCGAGATCATGTCCGTCGCCACGGGCGATCCGCCAGAGTCGATCGAGACGCGCTACGACGGCGCAGGCTACGGCGCGTTCAAGGCGGACGTCGCCGAGGTGGTGGTGGAGCTGCTGGACCCGATCCGTGCCCGCTACGAAAAGCTGCGAGCCGACCCGGTCGAGCTCCAGCACCTGCTCGCGCGCGGCGCGGAGAAGGCGCGTAACACGTCGGCGCCGACGCTCGAGGCGTTGTACGACCGGATGGGGTTCGTCAAGGCGGAAGCCGGCCGCTTCTTCGGGGCCGTTCGCCCACGCGGCCTCTGACACGGAGCGATGGCGGGCTACACGATCAAGAACCTGCGCGAGGACGTGGAGGACCAGGCCCCCGGATCCGGGTACGCGCCGCAGCTCGAGGCGCGGTTCGCGCGCGGCGCCCTCGGGCTCGAGCAGGCGGGCATGAGCTACCAGCGGCTGGCACCGGGGTTCCGAATGCCGTTCGGGCACACGCACGCCACGCAGGAGGAGGTCTACGTCGTCGTCGGCGGCGGCGGACGGGTCAAGCTCGACGACGAGGTGGTCGAGCTGCGGCCGTGGGACGCGCTTCGGGTGCCGAACGAGACGATGCGGAACTTCGAGGCGGGAGCGGACGGCCTCGAGCTGCTCGTCTTCGGCGCCCCGTCCACGGCTCCGGGCGACGCCCAGATCTCGCCCGGCTGGTGGAGCGAGTAGCGCGGATCAGGCGCCCGCCGTCGTCGCGCGGCGCAATGCCGTCACTTCGTCGGGCGTGAGCTGGCGGGACTCGCCGGGGGCGAGCGCGCCCAGCTCGAGCCCGCCGTAGCGGCTCCGATGGAGGCGGCGCACCGGGTGGCCCACGGCCTCCAGCATTCGGCGGACCTGGCGGTTCCGGCCTTCGTGGAGCGTGAGCTCGATCCGCGACCGCCCGAGGCCGCGTACGCGCGCCGGCGCTGTCGGCCCGTCCTCTAGCTCCACCCCGGTCTCGAGCCGGCGGAGCGCCTCGTCGGAGGGCTCGCCGTCGACGTCGACCTCGTAGACCTTCTCGACGCCGTAGCGAGGATGCGCGAGCCGATGGGCGAGGGCGCCGTCGTTCGTGAGCAGCAGAGCGCCGGTCGTGTCGGCATCCAGCCGGCCCACCGGCACGACGCGGGATCGGCCAGCGACGAGGTCGACGACGGTGCGGCGTCCCTGCGGGTCGCGGGCGGTCGTCACGACGCCCGCCGGCTTGTGCAGCAGCACGTATTCGAGCGGCTGCGCGGCGACGGGCCGGCCGTCGACCTCCACGACGTCGCCCGTCTCGACGAAGGTGTTGAGCCGACCCGGCTCGCCGTTGACGACGACGCGGCCGGCCTTGATCAGCTCGTCGGCTCCACGCCGCGAGTCGACGCCCGCTCGGGCCAGGTACGCGTTGAGGCGCACGGTGGCATCTTGGAGCGCCCGCGCAACCCCATGGCGTCGACCGGTCAATTCCGCCGTGGAGAACTAGACTCCCGCGGAGTCCGCGAGCCTCGGGGGTTGAGTGCCGCACTACATCTCGCTGATGCGCTGGACGTCGAAAGGCATGGCCGGCCTCCCGGGGTGGCGCGAGCGCGTGGAGGAGGGAGAGCGGATCATCCAGGAAGCCGGGGGCACGCTCACCGGCGTCTACGTGACCCTGGGGCGCTACGACGTGGTCGAGATCTTCGAGGCGCCGGACGACGAGACGGCGATCGAGATCCTGATGAAGCTGCAGCGCTTTGGCGCCGAGCACACGGAGACGCTGCGCGCGTTCACGCGCGAAGAGGCCGAGGCAGTCATCAGGCGTCTTTAGCCGCGAAGAGCATTCGCTCTTCGCGGCTACGCGGAGCGGCGTTCGGCCACCGTCTCCAGGCGGCCTCGGATTTGCTCGACGTCGTCGCCGAGGTCGTCGAGGCGGGGGAGCTCGGCGAGGGTCTCGAGGCCGAAGACGCGTTCGAAGAGCGGCGTCGTGCCGTAGCGGACCGCTCCCCCGGCGCCCTCGCGGCCGGCTTCGCTGATCAAGCCACGTTCGACCAGGCCGGCGACGGCGGAGTCGGCAGCGACGCCGCGCAGGCGCGCGATCTCGGGCCGCGAGCACGGTCCGAGGTAGGCGACGATCGCGAGCGTTTCGAGTGCCGCGGCCGAGAGCCCACGGCGCACCGGCCGCTCGACCAGCCGCTCGCAGGCGGCGGCCGCCTCGCGTGTCGCACGGAACGCGTATCCGCCCGCGACGCGCTCGAGGACGATCCCGCTCCGGCCCTCGCGGAAGCGCTCGCCGAGCAGGCCGAGCGCCGTCTCGACGCGCTCGGGGTCGTCGTCCGCCGCCTCGGCGAGCTCGTCGACCGACAGCGGCCGCGGCGCCACGACGAGGAGCGCCTCGAGCGTCCGCGCGAGGCGATCGACCGGGCTCGCGGCGATCAGGCGGAGGCTGCCGGCCATGCGGCCCTCCTTTCCGACAGCGCCGCGTTCTCCTGCCGGCGGCCGACGCGGATCGGCATGAACGGCGCCGCCTGCGACAGCTCGACCTCGCCGCGCTTGCCGAGCTCGAGCAGCGCCAGGAACGCGACTGCCTGCTCGACTCGCGTCAGGCCGTCGACCTCGGCGTCGAAATCGAAGCGCGTGCGCCGGCGGAGCAGCGCACGGAACCGCTCCAGGAAGCGAGCGACCGGCGGGAAGCGCAGCTCGAGGTGTGCGAGCGACACAGGTGGCGGCTCGGTCGCGAGTCGCCGCAACGCGTCGGCCAGCGCGCTCGCGTCCTCGGGCCGGGGTGGCGCCGACGGCCGCGGGGCCAGTGGCGCCGGTCCTACGCGGAAGAAGCGATCCTGCTCGCGCTCGAGCCGCTCGGCCAGCCACGCCGCCGCCTCCTTGATGCGTCGGTACTCGGCCAGCCGCCGCGCGAGCTCCTCGGCGGCCTCCTCCCGGTCGAGGTCGGGCGTCTCGTCGTCCTCGTCCAGCAGCACGCGGGTCTTGAGCTCGAGCAGCGCCGAGACGAGGACGAGGAACTCGCCACAGGCGTCGAGGTCGAGCGCGCCGGAATCGGCGAGCCGCTCGACGAAGGCGAGCACGATCGCCGCCACGTCGACCTCGGCCAGATCGAGCTCCTCCTTCAGTACGAGCGTCAGGAGCAGGTCGAACGGGCCCTCGAACGCGTCGAGGGCGAGCTCCAGCTCGCGCACCGCCATCGGGCGCGGACGCTAGCGGGAGCCTCGGACGCGCCCGCGCGGGATCGCCATCGTCCGGTCGCGTGGCCGCTCCGGCGCTGGACCGGGCTCCGCCTCCTCGGGGTGGCGGCGCGGCCGGATGAACTGCCAGTAGATGAAGAACGCGAGCGAGAGGACGAACAGCACCAGCGACACCCACGAGTTGAGGCGAAGGCCGCCGAACTCGTGCGCGGGGTCGATTCGGAGCTCCTCGATGAAGAACCGTCCCGCCGTGTAGTACGCGACGTAGAGCGCGAACAGCCCCGGCGGACGGATGCGCCAGAGGCGGTCGATCAGCAGCAGCACGCCGACGCCGAGGAGGTCGTACAGCGACTCGTAGAGGAACGTCGGGTGGAACGTCTCGTTCGTGAGGTAGCCCGAGATGCGGTGCTCGGGGTCGATCTCGAGCCCCCATGGGCGGTCGGTCGGCTTGCCGTAGAGCTCCTGGTTCCACCAGTTGCCCCAGCGGCCGACCGCCTGGGCGAGCAGTAGGCCCGGCGCCACGGCGTCCGCGAAGCGGCGGACGCTGGCCCCCGAGCGCCAGACGACGATCGCGCCCGCGATCGTCCCGAAGAAGATGCCGCCCCAGACGCCGAGGCCGCCCTTCCAGACCGCGAACGGCCCCCACCACTCGTCCGGCACCTCGTCCCAGCTCGTGACGACGTGATAGGCGCGTGCGCCGACGATCCCGGCGGCCACGCCCCAGACGGCCACGCGGAAGACGAGATCCCAGTCGCCGCCCTGCCGCACCCAGCGCACGCCCGTGAGCCAAATGCACGCCGCGATCGCGAGCAGCAGCATGAGCCCGTAGGCGTGAATCGAGATCGGCCCGAGCTCGAGCTCCCCGGTCGAGGGCGAAGGGATGGAAGCGATCAGCGCACTCACGGCCGGGATTCTGCCGAAGCGCGCCGGGTCGCAGTCGCTTCGCCCGATCTCGCGTGAACCGAATAGCGCCGAGAGCGGAGCTCTTCGGCGCTAGCGAAGGATCTGCAGGGCGACCTCCGGCGGACAGCCGCGCTGGAGGAGCGAGACCGCGAAGCGCAGGTCGACGTCTTCGCGGCCGGCCAGATCGGCCGCGATCTCGCGCGGGTAGCCGGCGCGCTCCAGCTCCTCGCGCCGCCAGGTCTCGATCCGTTCCTGTTCCTCAGAGATCAAGTGAGCCGCCGTCATCAGTCTCCCGGGTCGCTCTGCCTCTTCGATCATTCGGTCAAACGCGACAGCCGGATGTCCCCTTCCCGGGTGAACGACAAGATTCACGGATCCTTAACGTCAGCGGCTGCGGCCGCCGCCTCCGTCAGCGGAGCGCGCGTGCGATCGCAAGCGCCTCGCCTCGCGTGCGCGCTCCCTCGAGCCGGTACGTCACGCCGTCGGCGTCCCAGAGCAGGACGCTGCCGACGAGCCGCCGCGTGTCGATCTTCACGCGACCGTGCTCGTCGCGCCAGACGAGCTCGTGTGGCTCGCCGGCGAGCCACACGCCTTCGGCGTCGCCCACCCGCACGTACTCGATGCGCGAGCGGGGGCCTACCGTCTTGCCGACGAACGCGAGCTGGTCCCCGCTGAACTCGGACACCAGCAGCCGCCGGCCGGCACGACGCCACAGGAAGGACACCTTTCCACCCGGGATCGAGCGGTCGAGGTAGATGCCGGTTCCGACGGGCGGCACGCGCACGTCGAAGTCGGTCACCCGCTCGGCCTCGGAGAGCTCGACACGGTCACCGAGCGC
>Ga0126307_10003244_pt1 | contig 11082 bp, 5 predicted proteins | sample Plot28_FD_89955 | JGI IMG/M metagenome (GOLD analysis project Ga0126307, IMG submission 89955) | Serpentine soil microbial communities from UC McLaughlin Reserve, CA, USA - Plot28 | ecosystem: Environmental > Terrestrial > Soil > Grasslands | place: USA: UC McLaughlin Reserve, Lake County...
CGGCGATCCGGCTGCGATCGGGTTCTCGATGAACTATTACGATCCCAGCTCGTTCGACAACATCCTCGTGTCGAGCGGTGCGCAGGACATCTCGGTCGGCACCTCGGGCGTCGTCATCAACATGGTCACGAAGAGCGGCACGAACAGGTGGACGGGGCAGGCGCTCCAGACCTACCAGGGTGACAAGACCCAGACCGACAATATTGACGATGATCTGAAGAAGATGGGGTTCCGTCCGAACGCAAACGCGGTCGACTACATTACGAACACGAACGTGCAGGCCGGCGGGCCGGTCGTCCGGAACAAGCTATACGCGTTCGGTTCGTTCAACCATCAGCCTACGCACGTCAACATCGCCAATTTCCCGTCGGTGTCACCGCTGCCCGTTGTTCTCGGCGATACGAGCGTGCAGGATACGACCGACATTACGACGGGTACCGGCCGCCTGACCTATCAGCTGGCACGACACAAGTTCGATCTGTACGGCTCACGACAGCGATACGACAAGCCAAACCGTGAGGCGGCTCCCGGTCTGACCCAGGACTCTACCTGGAAGGAGTACGACGTCAACAACGTCGTCCAGGGGCTGTGGAACTGGGTGGTGTCTGATCGCCTGTTCGCCAACACCAACGTGAGCTTCAATAACATCGATTTCCCGCTGTACCAGAAGACCGACAAGCAGCCGCTGAATGACCTCGCTGCCAGCGTCCAGAACTTCAACGCCACCGTCGAACAGATCATGGAACGTCGCCGTCTGGAGCTCCAGTCGATCTGGCAGTACTACCTGCCGGATTTCCACGGGCGGCATGAGTTCAAGAGCGGTGTCAATCACTCTTACACCCCCGAGGACCAGACGATCGCGCGGGTGGATGATGTCACGCTCCGGTATCGAAGCTTCGCTACCGGCGGCAATCCCGCGGGGCCGGCCGACGTGACCATCTACAACACGCCATTCACCGTCAAGCGGGCGGTCGTGAACACCGCCGCCTTCGCGCAGGATACCTACACGATCGGTCGCTTCACCGGCGTCGCCGGCGTTCGCTGGGAGCGGGTCGAAGGATTCATTCCGGAACAAACGCATCAATCGAGCCGCTTCTTCCCGACAGGAATGGTCATCAATGGTCTCAACGTGGTGCTGAACACCGGTGGAACCGTCACCTCCTACACCGTCCCCGACCAGTTCGCCGAAGTCCGGAACGCACCGCTCTGGAACAACTGGGCGCCGCGATTCGCCGGCACGTACGACCTGATGGGGAACGGCAAAACGGTGGTCAAGGCCTCGTGGGGTAAGTATCTGGATCAGATCGGGACGGGAACACCGGGTCCAAATCCCAACGGCACGGTCTCGCAGCGATATGCATGGAACGATCTGAACAGCGACCTGCAGTTCCAGCCGGGCAACGCCACCTGGGATGGTTCGAAGTACGTAGGCGGAGAGTTCGGCGCGCTGATGGCGAACCAGAACACCATCCCGAATCCCAACCCCTTCGATACCACGCGCCGGAGAACATACCGCAATGAGTTCACTGCAGGCATCGACCGGGAACTGTTCCCCGGAGTGCGTGGCAGCCTCACCTACATACGCAAGCGCGAAAAGGACCCGGTCGGCACGGTCGATCTCTCAGAGGAGCTCTGGGCCACATCCTATGCACCGGTCACTGTGATCGATCCGGGCGAAAACGGCATTACCGGAGATGGCGATGACATTCCGGTAACCGCTTACAGCCTGCAACCGGGTGTCACCACCAATCAGCGAACGGTGAACGACAACAGGCTGGCGCAGCGTTATGACGGTGTCGAAGCGACTGTAGAGAAGCGCTTCAACCTCGGCGCTGCCCTCGTCGGCGGTTACACCTACGGGCGCACAAGAGCGGATCGATTGAGTCTGGCATCACCGAATTCGTTGATCTTCGCCGGGGGAGAAACAGGCGGACGCAGGCACATCGTGAAACTGACCGGCTCGTACCTGCTGCCGTACGAGATTCTCTTTGGAGCGAACTTCAAGTGGCAGTCAGGGCTCCCCTATAACCGGACGTTCACTGCCCAGGGTTGCTCCACCACGCTGACGACGAATTGTCTGAGCCAGGGCAACACGACGGTCCTGGCGGAGCCACGCGGCAGCCGCGAACTGTCGGCGTTGACGACAGTGGATATCCGACTGGGACGCGCCTTCCGCTTCGGCGCCAACCGGGTCGAGCTGAGTGTGGACGGTTATAACCTGGCGAACGCCAATACCGTCTACGCGGTCAGAACGGGCTCAGGCCTGACCCCTATCAGGGTCAACGGCGATCCAACCGCGCCGAGCACGCAGATCCAGACCTTCGAGTCGCCGACAGGCGTACTGGGCCCGAGGATTTTCCGGTTCAACGTGACCTATCAGTTTGGGTCGAGGTGACGCTGACAACTCCAAATTCCAAACGCCAAACGCCAAAGTTGCTCTCGACGCTCGATCCGTTTGAACGTTGCAGTTTTGGAGTTTGGAGTTTGGAGTTTGGAGTTGACAAGAATTCAGTATTTGTAGAATCCATGCCCGGACTTGCGCCCCAGCCGTCCGGCAAGCACCATCCGCTTCAGCAGTGGCGGCGGTGCGTAGGCCGGTTCCCGGAACTCCTCGAACATGATGTTGGCGATGTAGTAGGTCGTGTCCAGGCCGACGAAGTCGAGCAGGGTGAACGGGCCCATCGGGTAACCTGTACCGAGCTTCATTCCCTTGTCGATGTCTTCCACCGTTCCGAGACCGTGATCGAAGGCACGGACCGCGTCGAGGAGGTACGGAACCAGCAGCCGGTTGACGATGAAGCCGGGCTTGTCGGGCGCGGTGATCGGCTCTTTCCCGAGTGACTGCGCGAAGGCGAAGACCTTCTGATACGTGTCATCGCTCGTCGTCAGGGCGCGGATCACTTCTACCAGCTTCATGAGCGGCACCGGGTTGAAAAAATGCAGCCCGGCAAAGCGGTCCGGCCGCTTCGTGTTGGACGCCAGCTCCTGGATGCAGAGCGAAGAGGTGTTGGAGCAGAAGATCGTGCCCTCGCCGACGACCGCGTCGAGTGCCGCAAAGGTCTTTCGCTTCTCTTCGACGTTCTCGATGATCGCTTCGACGATCAGGTCGCACCCTTTGAGGTCGTCGAATGCGGTGGTGCCGGAGAGGTTCGCCAGCGTCTTCTCGCGGGCCTCCGCCGTGACCTTCCCCTTCTCGACGCCATCGTTGAGAAACTTGTTCACTCGGGCGAGCCCCTTGTCGAGCACGCCCTGCTCCACTTCGCGCACGATGGTCTTGTAACCGGAAGCTGCGCACACCTGCGCGATGCCGGATCCCATCAGGCCGCAACCCAGAACACCGACCGTCTTGATTTCCATTACACCGTCTCCACAATCGCGGCGATGCCCTGCCCACCGCCAATGCATGCCGTCGCCAGCCCGCGCTTCAACCCGCGCCGCCGCAGTTCCAGTGTCAAGGTCAGAAGCAGCCGCGTTCCAGTCATGCCGAGCGGATGCCCCAGCGCGATTGCGCCGCCGTTGACATTCACTTTCTCCCGATCCAGTCCGAGATCCTTCTCGACCGACAGGTACTGCGCGGCGAATGCCTCGTTCACTTCGATCAAATCGATGTCGGCCAGCGTCAGCTTCGCCTTCTCGAGCACCAGCCGTGTCGCCGGCGAGGGCCCCATTCCCATCAAGGTTGGCTCGACGCCGACGTACGCCCAGTGGGCCAGCCGCGCAAGCGGGGTAAGCCCGTGCTGCTTCACACCGGTTTCCGATGCCAGCAGCAGCGCGGCCCCGCCATCGACGATGCCCGAGGCGTTGCCGGCGGTGACGCAGCCATTCTTGCTGAACGCAGCCGGCAGTTTCGCCAGCGCCTCCATCGTTGTCTCGGGGCGCATGTGATCGTCTTGCGCGAACAGCTCGACTCCCTTTCGCGACTTCAGTTCGACCGGAACGACTTCGTCCTTGAATCGCCCTTCTCTCCAGGCTTTGTCGGCGAGCTGCTGGCTGCGGATCGCATACCGGTCCTGCTCCTCGCGCGAGACCGCGTACTTCGCCGCGCAGTTCTCGGCGGTGCCGGCCATCGTGCAGCCGCAATGGGTGTCGAGCAAGGCGGACCACAACGTGTCTTCGAGCTGGCCCTGGCCGAGACGCAAGCCGCTGCGCAGGCCGCGGATGACGTGGGGCGCCTGGCTCATGCTCTCCATGCCACCCGTCAGCACGATGTCCGCTTCGCCGAGAAGGATCAGCTGGCCGCCGCTCACCGCCGCCTGGACGCCGGATCCGCACAATCGATTGACCGTGAGCGCCGGCACCTCCACCGGGAGGCCGGCCTTGAGACTGACGTGGCGAGCGCCGTAGACGGCGTCCGAGCTGGTTTGCAGGACGTTGCCGAATACCACGTGGTCCACGGACTCTGGTTTCACGCCGGTACGCTGGAGCGCCGCACGCGAGGCGATCGCGCCGAGTTCGAGGGCCGAAATGTCTTTGAGCTTGCCCGCGTACTCTGCCATGGGAGTTCTTGCGCCGCCGAGTATGTAGATGTCTTTGTTCATTACCTTCAATCCCTCACTGCAGGGGGCAACCGGGATCGCACAACGACACGACAGCTCGACGACACCACGTCCGATGGATGATGACTCTGAAGCTTGTGAGTAGCGTCGCTGTGCCGTAGTGTCGTTGTGTCAGCAGTCGGCCTCGTCATCCGAGTACCGCGCTGGCGATGAAATCCCCAGCTTCTCTCGTCCCGAGCCTGCCGCCAACGTCGCTCGTTATCTGATTTTCTCTAACCGCCTTCAACACAGCCGCATCGATCGCAGCGGCTTCGTCTTTTGCTCCGAGCGTCTCCAGGAGCAGCGCCATGGATCCGATGGCACCGATCGGATTGGCGATGTTCTTTCCCGCGAACTTCGGCGCCGAACCGTGGACCGGCTCGAACATCGACGTTCTGCCTGGATGAATGTTGCCCGACGCCGCCATGCCGAGACCGCCCTGGAAGGTTGCGGCCAGGTCGGTAACAATGTCGCCGAACAGGTTGTTGGTGACGATCACCTCGAACTGACCCGGATCGAGGACCATGTACATCGCGAGCGCGTCGATGTAATAGTGGGTCGCGGTTATCCCCGCATACCGCGGTGCGAGCTCCTTGAAGACGCGCTGCCACAGCGCGTGCCCCTGCGTCATGGCGTTGCTCTTGTCGGCCATGCACACCTTGGTGAGCCCATGGCTCTTCGCGTACTCGAATGCGTGGAGAACGATCCGATGGACGCCCTTGTAGGTGTTGATCTCCTCCTGGATCGCGACCTCGTCGGGAGTGTTCGGCTTGAATCGTCCGCCGACGCTGACATAGACCCCCTCGGTGTTCTCACGGAAGACGACGAAGTTGACGTCCTTTGGCGTGCGACCCTTCAGAGGGCACAGCCGCTCATCCAGCAGTTTGACAGGACGAAAATTGACGTAGAGATCGAGCTCGAACCGTGTGCCGAGGAGAATGTCGCGCGCGTGTCGATTGTCGGGCACCCGGGGATCTCCGAGCGCACCAATGAACACCGCATCGAACTGCCGGAGCAGGTCGTACCCATTCGAGGGAAGCGTCTCTTGAGTCTTGAGGTAATGATCCGCGCCCCACGGCAGGTGCTCGACTTCGAACGTGCGGCCAAACTTCTGGCCGACGGTTGTCAGTACCTTTGCCGCTTCGGCAGTGACTTCCTTGCCGATTCCATCGCCAGCAATGATGGCTATGCGCATTCCAGCTCGCAGCTCCCAGCTTCCAGATCACGATCTACCTGGCACCCGGCACCCTGGCACCCGGCACCCTGGCACCCTGGCACCCTTAAAGCCTCTCGAACGCCATAGCCATTCCCATTCCGCCACTGACGCAGAGGGTGGCGAGGCCACGTTTCGCGGCGCGTTTTTCCATTTCGTGAAGGAGCGTAACGACGATGCGCGTACCGGTGCAGCCGATCGGATGCCCCAGTGCGATTGCGCCTCCATTGACGTTGAGTCTGTCGGCGGCAATCGGCTCATCGCGCAGCACCGCGAGTACCTGCGCCGCGAACGCCTCGTTCAATTCCACCAGGTCGAAATCGTCGCGACTGAGACCGGTACGCGCGAAGAGCTTTCGCATTGCCGGCACCGGACCGATGCCCATCATCCGCGGATCCACGCCGGCAGATGTCCAGCCTGTGATGCGCGCCATCGGTTTGACGCCGAGTTCCCGCGCGCGTGCTTCCCGCATCAGGACCACCGCTGCGCCGCCATCGGTGATTCCGGAGGACGTACCTGCAGTAATGGAACCGGGGAGGCCTTCCACGTTGTTGAAGACGGCAGGAAGTTTTCTGAGCGACTCGAGCGTCGTGTCAGGACGCGGATGTTCATCAGTCGTGACCTGCTTCTCGCGGCCTTTACCATCCGTGACGGTAACCGGCACGATCTCGTCCGCGAATCGCCCGTTCGCCATCGCTGTGCCCGCCTTCCGCTGCGACTCGATCGCGAACGTCTCGGAATCCTCTCGCGAGACGCCGTATTGGCGCGCGAGAACCTCGACGGTTTCGCCCATGATCATGCCGGTCAGGGAACACGTGAACCCGTCGCGGTACATCGCATCGACCAGCGTGAAGTTACCCATCTTGTGGCCCCAGCGCGCATCCTCGGAGTCGAGAAGGTAAGGCATTCGGCTCATCGATTCGATACCGCCGGCAACCACGATCTCCGACTCCCCGAGCATGAGCGCGCGTGCCGCAGCGGCGATCGCCTCCATTCCGGAGGCACAGGCCTTGTTGATCGTCTGCGCGGGAACGGTGTCGGGAAGACCGGCGCGCCGACCGACCTGCCTGGCCGGATTCGGGCCGGATCCTGCCTGACGCCCATGTCCGATCAGGATCTCATCGACCTGGTCGTCAGCGATGCCGGCACGTTGCAGTGCGCCACGGGTCGCGGCCGCCCCCAGGTCCGCTGGGTGGGTGTTCCGGAACGACCCGCCGTACCGGCCAATCGCTGTGCGGGCGGCGCTGACAACGACCACTTCAGATCGGGGCATAGCTCTCCATCATACCGGTGCGACGGGGTGGGCCGGAAGGCGACCACTACGGCTGGGCCGGCTGTCGTCACTCGATCCATCACGCCGGATTCAAGAAACTGGATGAATGGGGACGAACGCACGTTGAAACGCTGTAAGTTGTTGAATTTATGACACTGTGACTCGTCACACCGCCGGGCACATCGCATGCTAGAGTAGCTGTCGCTTCAGCCTTATGGGTGGAGCGTTACGTCTGCAGCCGGACGGTTATCGCAAGCAGATGACCCGACGCTCCTAAGCCGGCCGGCAGTGCGTGTCTTGTTAACCAGGAGGATGAACCAGCAATGCGAGTACGTACACTAGCCGCAGTGATGGTGGCTCTGCTGATGGCCTGGCCAGTAACGGCGCAGGAACAGCGTGGCACTATCGAAGGCACCATTAAAGACACCTCGGGCGCAGTTCTGCCGGGTGTGACCGTCGAGGCGCGCTCCGACAACGGCGCTGTCCTGAGCACGACCACCAACGAGTCAGGGATGTATCGCTTCCCGTCGCTCGCTCCGGGAATGTATGCCCTGAAAGTCACGCTGCAGGGCTTCAGCGGTGGCAAGAACGACGAAGTGCACGTCGGCCTTGGCCAGGTTAAGAAAGTCGATTTCAGCCTCGCGCCCGCAGGTGTGACCGAGTCGGTGCAGGTCACGGCTGAAACGCCACTCGTCGACGTGCGCCAGAGCGCCCGACAGACGAACATCCGGGCCGAGCAGGTCGAATTGCTGCCGAAAGGCCGCGACTTCACCACACTCGTGACCCAGGCGCCCGGCGCGAACCAGGAAGCGAAGCTTGGCGGCCTGTCGATCGACGGCGCCAGCGCCAGCGAGAACCGCTTCATCATCGACGGTATCGAGACGACCAACCTGCAGAACGGCACGTCCGGCAAGGCCGTCATTGCCGACTTCGTCGAAGAAATACAGGTCAAGTCGAGTGGTTATACCGCGGAGTTCGGCGGCGCCACCGGCGGTGTGATCAACGTCATCACCAAGAGCGGCACCAACGACTGGCGCGGCAACGCCCTGTTCAATTGGGAAAGCTCGCGGTTCGCTGGCGACTCGCGCCCGACGCTGCGGTCGATTCCCGGCAGCGCCGTCGTCCCGACGCCGGTTGAGTACGTGACCTACCCGAAGGACACGTCTGACCGCGTCGAACCCGGCTTCGCCATCGGCGGACCGATCGCCCGCAATCGCGCCTGGTTCTTCGGCGCGTATCAGCCCGCATATACCACCATCGAGCGCGACGTGACCGCGGCCTCGGCGAACAACCCCTCAGCGGTTCCGCACAACGAGGACCAGAAGAACCAGGTGCAGTACGCGACGGGTAACGTGACGTCGCAGATCAGCGACAGCACCCGCGCGCGTGTCGCGTTCAACAACAGCTGGAACAAGAGCGACGGCCTTTTGCCGGCGCTCGCCGGCAACGAAGGTGCCGCGACGCTCTACACCAAGGGCACGAAATTCCCGAATTACACGGTGTCGGGGAACCTGGACTGGGTGGCCTCGCCGAAGATGTTCTTCGGTATCCGTGGCGGGTATTACTTCTCCGACCGTAACGACTTCAATGTCTCCACGGATCCTCGCATACTGTTCTCCGCCGGCAACAACCTGTCGTTCCCGGAAGTGCCGGCGAGCCTGCAGCGTTCGTCTGGATTTTCGAGTGTTCCCTCGAACTCGCTGGTTGAACGCGATCAGCAGACCCGCCTGAACTTCCAGGCAGACGGCACCTACTACGCCAACGCCGGTGGTCAGCACCAGTTGAAGTTCGGCGCTCAGTACGACCGCCTCGGGAACAACGTGCTCTCAGGAGAATCGAACAATCTGGTTCGCCTCTTATGGAGCAGCCAGCTGGTCTCCAGCGACCCGACCACCCGCGGCACCTACGGGTACTACCAGGTACGCAGCAACGGCGTCGAGCCGAAGAAGGGCCTGATCACTCAAGGCGACATTCACATGAACGTCATCGGCCTGTTCCTGCAGGACTCGTGGACGGTGAACAATCGCCTGACGGTCAACCTCGGGATCCGCACTGAGCAGGAGAAGGTGCCGAGCTACGCCACCGGTTCGGACATTCCTGAGTTCGGTGTCGAATTCAAGTTCTCTGACAAGATTGCGCCGCGCGCGGGCTTCGCCTATGACATCAAGGGCGACGGCCGCACCAAGGCGTTCGGCTCATGGGGTGTGTTCTACGACATCTTCAAGCTCGAACTGCCCCGCGGTTCGTTCGGTGGAGACAAGTGGCTCGAGTACTACTACACGCTCGACACCTACGACTGGACCAACCTGTCGGCGAGCGCCAGCTGCCCGCCGGCGTGCCCGGGGCGTCTGCTCCGCGGACCGGTTGACTTCCGTCATCCGTCGTTCGGAACCGACGCACTCGAACCCAATCTCAAGCCGATGAAGCAGCAGGAGGCGACGTTCGGTCTCGAGCATCAGCTGAGCAACGTCGTGGCTGTGAGCGCCCGCTACGTGCACAAGCAGATCGACCGTGGGATCGAGGATGTCGGCACTCTCGACGCGGACGGGAACGAGATCTACATCATCGCGAACCCCGGCGAAGGGATCGTCGAGAAGGTTCAAGGCATCACCTTCGGGCCTGGCGAGGTCGACGTGAACCTGCCAAAGCCGCGGCGCAATTACGACGGCGCCGAGTTCGCGGTTGAGAAGCGCTTCGCCGATAACTGGTACGTCCGCAGCAGCTATCTCTGGAGCCGCCTCAACGGTAACTACTCGGGCCTGTCACAGTCGGATGAGAACGGTCGAACCAGCCCGAACGTCGGACGCGCCTTCGACTATCCGATCATGATGTTCCAGGATCCCGGGGTCCCGGCATATGGACCGCTGCCAACCGACCGCCCGCATCAGTTCAAGACTCAGTTCATCTACCAGTTCGGGTTTGGAACGAGCGTGGGTCTGAACGAGTACATTGCGAGCGGCCTGCCGGTGTCGCGTGAAGTCGCGATTCTGCCGCCGAACAGCTATCCCGTTCAGTATCTGGGAAGAGGCAGCGAGGGCAGAACGCCGATGTACTCGCAGACGGACCTGCTGGTTCAGCATTCGTTCCGCATCGGCGGATCGCGTGCGCTCCAGTTGAGCATGAACGTCCTCAACCTGTTCAACCAGGACACTGCGATTGGTAAGAACTCGACTTACCAGTACACCGGGGGCGTCAACCTCGATGAGAAAGCGTTCTATGCTGGTCAGCAGACGATTGAATCGCAGATCACAGCGCAGGGCGTGGTCAAGAATCCGGCGTTCCTGATGAACAACCAGTTCCAGGCACCGATCCAAGCCCGGTTCGGCGTGAAGTTCACCTTCTAAACGCGGAACGCTTCGGGTAATCTCACCCCGCGAGCTTCGGCTCGCGGGGTTTTTTTATCATCGTCGGAGGTACCACATGCGATCGCGCTACCCTTCGCTCGTCGTCACCCTCGGGCTCGTTCTTGTTGCCCCACTCACATCCATCGCACAGACCACGGTCACACGCAGCGTGCAGACCACCGGCGCGCGCGACCGCGCCCGTGCTCCATATAACGTCGGTCTCGAGAACATGCATGCGGAAGCGTGGGACGAGGCAGTGAAGTCCTTTCGCAGCGCCATCGAGATCGATCCAACCTTCGAGATGGCGTTCTACATGCTCGGACGGGCGAACATGGGCCAGAAGAAATACGCCGACGCGATCGGCGCCTACGAAAAATGCCGTGATCTCTATCGGGCGCAGGTCGGCAGGCAGTTCACCAACGCGCAGGAACGCCAGCGCGATCGTGAAACCCGTCTGCGGGAGATCGACGAGGTGATCCGCTCGTACCAGGCATCGCCGCAGACCCTCCAAATCCAGGACGCGATCCGCCAGCTGCAGAACCAGCGGCGTGAACTGGATGAGGCGCTCAAGCGGGGGAACACCACGATGACGCTCGAAACGTCCGTGCCGGCATACGTGTCAACGTCACTCGGAAGCGCGTACTTCAGGTCAGGCAGGCTGCAGGATGCGGAGCGAGAGTACAAGGCCGCAATTGCCGCCGATGCGAAGGCAGGGGA
>Ga0126307_10003247_pt1 | contig 11080 bp, 10 predicted proteins | sample Plot28_FD_89955 | JGI IMG/M metagenome (GOLD analysis project Ga0126307, IMG submission 89955) | Serpentine soil microbial communities from UC McLaughlin Reserve, CA, USA - Plot28 | ecosystem: Environmental > Terrestrial > Soil > Grasslands | place: USA: UC McLaughlin Reserve, Lake County...
CCTGCCCGGTGAGGTTCGCGGCCAGGAGATTCACGTTGTCGGTCAGGTCCTTCCAGGTGCCGGCGACGCCCTTTACTTGGGCTTGGCCGCCGAGTTTTCCTTCGGAACCCACCTCGCGCGCCACGCGCGTCACCTCGGAGGCGAAGGAGCCGAGCTGGCCCACCATCGTATTGACGACCTTGCCGATGCGCAGGAACTCGCCCCTTAACGGCCGGCCCTCGATCTCCAGCTGCATGGTCTGGCCGAGGTCGCCCTTGGCGACCGCGCCGATCACGCGCGCGACTTCGGTCGTCGGCTGTACGAGGTCGCCGATCATCGCGTTGACCGAATCGATGCAGGAGATCCAGGCGCCGGTGGCGGCTGGTAGCTTGGCGCGCTCGCCGATCTTGCCTTCCTTGCCGACCACGGTCGCAACCCGGTCGAGTTCGCGGGTCAGCGTCTCGTTTCGGCTGACGATATCGTTGAAGGCCTCGGCGATCTCGCCCTCAATCCCCGTCCAGTCAAGGGGCAGGCGGATCGAGAAATCGCCGTTACGGAACGCACGCAAGGTTTTCAGCAGCAGCTTCGCTTCGAGCTGCGCCGTGCCGGTCGCGGTCTGTGCCATCATGTCCCCTGTTTGATCTTTGGATCGAGCTCGCACGAGCCCCACTTCCCTGTCTGTCGTTGGCCTAGGCGGACATCAGGCCGCCGCCGAACTTTAAGCCGCCCATAACACATCGGGCTCATCGCCGCTCCAAGCTGCGAGCGTCACATCCTGGCTGAGGTACGCCATGGCGGGTCGGCTTTATGAACCGCGTGACCCCATCCGGCAAGAGCGCGTGACGAACCGAACCCGGTCTGGTCTTCAAAATTGGGGCGATGACATGGCCGGCTCAGCCGCTTCGGGGAACGAAGCGCGCCTGCATGCATTCGTCTCCGAAGGAGTTTGGGCCATGAAAGTTCTCGGCTTGTCCGGCAGCTTGCGCCGGGGCTCGTTTAATACGGCGGCGCTTCGCGCGGCCCAGGAACTCGCTCCGGCGGGCATGACGATCGAAACGGGCGAGATCGGCGATCTGCCGCTCTATAACGACGACTTGCGAGCCGGAGGCTACCCGCCTCCAGTCGAACGGCTCCGGTCGCAGCTCGCCGCCGCAGATGCGGTGCTTTTCGTCACGCCCGAGTACAACTATTCGGTGCCAGGCGTGCTCAAGAACGCCATCGATTGGGCGTCGCGGCCGCCGAACCAGCCCTTCGACGGCAAGCCGGCCGCCATCATGGGTGCGAGCCCCGGCCTGCTCGGGACGGCGCGGGCGCAGTATCACCTGCGCCAGATGCTGGTCTTCCTGAACGTCTTTCCGATCAACAAGCCCGAGGTGTTCATCACGCAGGCGAATACGAAATTCGATGAAGCCGGCCGCCTCACGGACGAGGCGACGCGGGATCACATCCGCAAGCTCCTCCAATCTTTGGCGGATTGGACGACCCGGCTTCAACGCTCGGCAGCGGGCGGCTCCGCCGCCTGACCGGCCGTTTCAGAGGCTGTCTACAGCCAAACGGAGGCGGGCTCCGCCTACATCCTGACGTGCGTGCGAACGCGCCGATCCAGGATGTGGAGGACGCTCCGGCCCTGAGACTTTCGGGCGGCTGTCCGGAGCCGCTGGCTCGGACCAGGCATAGCCTCGGCCGGACGATCGGCTTTCGATGTCGGCTCGATCACGGACCGCAGGAAGGCCATGCCGGCAGGATCGACTTCAAGTGCATCCGCATCGAGAAACGGCATGACAAACCTCGGTCCGGCGTCCGGAAGCTTGGCCGGAATAGCTGCGCCGTACAGTTAACGAAGTCTTTACGGTTTAGTTTCAGCCGATCTGAGGCAAATTTCGGCCTAGCCAGCTTTGCTTGAGCGGCCCAAGCGCCCTGGCCCGGATCAACTTCGGGCTGAAGCATCACCGGTTTGCCGTCTGGGCGCCGGGATGCCGCTGGCGCTCAGACGGCGGTCCGGGAACCCTGGCAGCGAGCGTTACGTTGTCCCTCGCGATTCCGAGGAGGCACCTGTGACACACGCTCATCTTCGTTCCGGTCTGCTCGCGTTGGGCCTGATCGCCGCAACGCCCGCAAGCCTCATGGCGCAAAGCGCCCCACGTATTCTGGCGAGTGGTTGTTCCTTGGTGGCCGCTCCTGCTCCCGAGAACGTCTGCCAAACGCCGGATCGTTTATCGGCGCTCGACAGCGTGACCGGCGTGGTGGAGTCGAACGGCCGCTCCGAGATCATTGACAGTTCTGTCGTGGCCGCCACGTTTGGCCTGAACGGTCCGACGATCATCCGGTCCGACTCGGGTCAGGGCGGCGACGTTGAGGCCACAGGCAGCGTCACGGCCCCCAGCGCTAAGCGGTGATCGCAGCCGGCGGGGGCCTTATTGGACCACGGGCTGCTCCGCTGAGGCTCTAGAGCTCGCGAAACCGCACCTCATTGATCTGACGCGAGACCAGCCCCGGCTCAAGGATGCAGGGTGGGAAGTGGGGCTGGTTGGGTCCGTCCGGAAAGCGTTGCGGCTCCAGGACGAGGCCGCCGAAGCGGCCGTAGCGCGCGCCTTCGAGGCCGGGGACCGGCATGTCGAGCATATGCCCGTTGTAGAATTGCAGGCCCGGCTCGGTGGTCCAGAGTTCCAGGGCGATGCCGCTCGCCTCGGATGAGAGCGTCGCCGCATGGGCGAGTCCTGCTTCGGTCCCGCGCAGGGGATGAGCGTGCGCGCGACGCGGCGCGTCCCGGCGCAGCACGAAGTTCACGTCGTAGAGAACTCCGCCGTTCGCCTCGGGCGGTCCGATCGGGCGCGGCTGGCGGAAATCGTAAGGCGTCCCGGCGACCGCCGTGATTTCGCCGGTCGGGATCAGCGCCGAGTCGGTCGGCGTGATGAAATCTCCCGCAATCGTGAGCGTGTGGCCGAGGATCGTCGGGCCGCCGTCGAGATTGTAGTAGGCGTGCGTGGTCAGATTGACCGGGGTCGCCCGGTCGCAGGTGGCTTCGAGCACGATGCTTAAGGTCGCGGGCTCCTGCAAGGCGTAGGCGCAGGTCGCGACGAGGCGGCCGGGGTAGCCCATGTCGCCGTCCTCGGACACCAGCGCCAGGGTCGCGCTTGTGGCGCTGCAATCGATTAACGTCCACACCCGCTGGCCGAACCCCGCCGGACCACCGTGTAACTGATTGCCGTTCTCGTTGGGCGTCAACTGGTAGACGTGGCCGTCCAAGCCGAAGCGCGCTTGTCCGATCCGGTTAGCGTAGCGCCCGACGATCGCCCCGAAGTAAGGCGAGTGGGCGACGTAATCCTGGACGCTGTTCAACCCGAGGACGACCCGTTGCGGTCCCCGCCGACCCGGCACGACGAGGTCGCGCAGCACCGCACCCCAGGTGATGATGCGCGCCTCGGCTCCGGTCCCCGTGGCGAGCGTGATTTCGAGCACGTCGGCATCGCCCACCTGACCGAAGCGCGCGACCGCCATTGCTCAGACCCTCGCGATGTTGGCCGCGAGGCCGCGAACGCCGGTCTCGACCGCGAAGAGATGGCCCGCCTTGGGGTCGATACGCGGGTCGCGTCCGATACCCGCGGTGGTGATGTACAGCGTGGTCAGGTCAGGGCCGCCGAAGGCGCATTTAGTCACCTGGGCGGTCGGGACCGGCACGATCCGCTCGGGCGCGCCATCCGGCCCGAAGCGGGTAATGCGCGACCCGCCCCAATGGCACACCCACACATGGCCCTCGGCGTCCACGGCTAGGCCGTCAGGGTGCCCCCAGCCTTCTTCGAAGCGCACAAAACGCCGGGCCGGGCCGGGCCGAGCCTCGTCAAGATCGTGGGCGTAGATGAAGCGTCCGGGGCTGTCGACCGTGTAAAGCGTCTGGCCGTCATGGCTTGCCGCCGGGCCGTTCGTGACCACGAAGGCGTCGCCGAACGCCTCCAGCTGTTGGCCGTCCCAGTGATAAAAGCGGCCAGTCGGCTCGGCCTCATCGTCGTCCATGGTGCCGAAGTAGAGATGGCCGCCCGGTCCGACATGGCCATCGTTGATGCGGTTGCCGGGCTTGTCGGGCTCCGGTTGGACGAGCGGCTCCGTTTCGCCGCTCTTGAGATGAAGGCGCGCCAGCCCGGACTTGAAGCCGGCGATCACCACCTCCGGGTCCTCGGTCAACGCGACGAAGCCGATCCGCTCCCGGACAGGCAGGCTCGCGGATTCGCCGGTGTCCGGTTCGAAGCGCCAGACAGCCGGGTTTTTGATATCGACCCAGAGCAGCGCTCCTGTGCGCTGGTCCCACACCGGGCCTTCGCCCAGCACGCAGCCGGAGGCGACCGCGACGCGTGGGGTCTCGGGGTGAACGGCTGGATGGGTCATGCGGGGTCCTCGACTTACCAGGCTTGAACGCGGGGCCGACGTTCAAGTTCACGCGAGACGTGTCGACGATGTCCCAAGGGTCAGCGCCAGCCGTCCGCGCTCAAGTGGGCTTTACGGTCACGCGGGCTTTATGCGCGATGTCAGGCGAGGCTGCTGGCGATCCGATCCGCTAGCCATACAAGGCTATGGTCCGACCCGGCTGGCCCCAGGATCGACAGCCCAAGCGGCGCGCCGAGGCGGCCCGCCAGGGGCATCGTGACCTGCGGCACACCCGACAGCCCGGACAGGCAGAGGAGATGCAGCGCGCGGTTGCGATAGGCGTCGAGCGCGGCTTCGCTCTCGCCCAGCAGCGGTGCGACATCAGGCATGGTCGGCAGGATCAATACGCCATCCCGCTTCAGAAAGCCGGCGAACCGATCTCGAAAGCGCGCGCGGATGGCTTCAGCCTCGGCGACTTGGTCGTCGGTTACGCTTTTGGCGAAAGCGAAGCGCTCAGCGACGCCGGGGCCGAGCGGCAGGCGATAGCGCTCGATCAGCGCACCGTGGAGTTGCCAAGCCTCGCGGCCTTGCAGGATGCGGAAGGCGCGGGCAAGCGTCTCGACGCCCTCTGGCGCGGGCTCCACGATCTGCGCCTGCCCGAGCAGGTCTTCGATGCGTTTGACGACAGGCGCGAGCGCGCCGCGCACCTCGCTATCGAGCGCAGCGAAAGCGCCAGCCGCGAGCAGAAGGCGCGGCGAATCCGGCAAGGGCGCGGGGTCTTGACCGAGCAGGACGTCCCCCACGCGCGCAAACGTTTCGCCGTCGCGTGCGAAGTAACCGCATGTGTCGAAGGAGGGCGCGAGGCCGATCGCGCCCTCAAGGCTCAAGCGGCGATGCGTCGGGCGCAGGCCAAAGAGCCCACAATGGCTGGCCGGCGCGCGCACCGAGCCGCCCGTATCGGTGCCGAACGCGAAATCGCACAAGTCGTTCGACACCGCAGAGGCCGAGCCCGACGAGGAGCCGCCCGGAACCCGGTCGGGCGCGGCTCCGTTCACCGGGGTGCCGAAATGAGCGTTCCGACCGTTCAGCGAAAACGCGAGTTCGTCGGTATGGGTCTTGCCAACGAAGCGCGCGCCCGCATCGAGAAGTTTTTGGACGGCTGGGGCCGTCTGAGTTTTAGGGGCAGAGGTCGCCAGCACATGCGGACTGCCGCCGCCGGTCGGGTAGCCCGCGACGTCGAACAGGTCCTTGACCGCAAAGGTCAGCCCCGCCAGCGGACCCGACGGCGCATGCGCAATCTCGACGGCCGGATAGGGCACGAAGGCGCGGGCGGGATCGGCGTCGAGGAGCACGGGGTTTCCGGGTTGAAGCAATCTCAAGACAAGCCTAGCTGTAGATGACCACTCCCTTCAAGGCGAAACCAAGAGGGGGCCTAGGCGTGCGCCGGCCTGTCGCGACGCGGTTGCCGGGCCCTGCGCCTGTGCTAGGGTTCGCGCCCTTGCCGATGCGTTAGACACGGAGCGGAAGACAATGTTCAGCGTGACGGCCACACGCCGGGTTCTGCTCGCAACGCTCGTCGCCGCGGCGATCGGCTCAAGCGGCGGCGCATCGGCCCAGGATCAGGGCCCGATCAAGATCGGCGAGTTGAACTCCTACAGCCGCTGGGCGGCCTTCACCGTGCCCTACCGCAACGGCTGGCAACTGGCGCAGGATGAGATCAACGCCAAGGGCGGCGTCAACGGGCGCAAGATCGAGATCGTTTCGCGGGACGACGGCGCGACCACGGGCGACGCCACGCGGGTTGCGGACGAACTCGTCAGCCGCGACGGCGTCGCCTTCCTGTTCGGATCGTTCCTGTCGAACGTCGGTGTCGCGATGGCGGATTTCGCCAACCAGAGAAAAGTTCTCTACATCGCGGCCGAGCCGCTGACCGACGCCATCACCATGGCGCAGGGCAACCGCTACACGTTCCGGGTGCGGCCGAACAACACCATGCAGGTCGGCATGCTGGTCGAGCAGGCGAAGCTCGCCGGCGTCAAGCGCTGGGCGATCGTGGCGCCGAACTACGAATACGGCCAATCGGCCGCCGCCGTGTTCAAGAAGCTCTTGAAGGGGAAGGTGCCGGACGCCGAGATCGTCGCCGAGCAGTATCCGGCGCTCGGAAAAGTCGATGCCGGCGCGACCGTGGCGGCGCTCGACCAAGCGAAGCCCGACGGCGTCTTCAACGTGCTGTTCGGCGGCGACCTGACCCAGTTCGTGCGCGAGGGCAACACCCGCGGCCTGTTCGAGAAGCGAACCGTGCTGAGCCTGCTGACCGGCGAGCCCGAGTGGTACCTACCCCTGAAGGACGAGGTTCCGGAGGGGTGGATCGTCACGGGCTACCCCTGGGAGCAGATCACCGAGCCGAAGCACAAGGCCTTCGTCGACGCTTACCGGGCCAAGTTCAACGACACCCCCAGGCTCGGCTCGCTCCTCGGCTACGTCACGGTCTACATGATCCGCGACACGCTCGAGAGGGCTGGCTCGACCGACACGGAGGCGCTGCTCGAGGCGCTGGAGAACGCCCGCTTCGACACCGTCATCGGTCCCGTGACGATGCGCGACATCGATCATCAGTCGAGCATGGGGGCGTGGGTGGGCAAGCTGGCGTTGAAAGGCGCTTCCGCCACCATGAAGGACTGGATTTACCTTGATGGCGCGGCGTTCTTGCCGCCCGCCGAGGAGGTCAAGGCGGTGCGGAAGGATTGAGCACCGCGTGTCATCCCTGGCGGCCCGAAGGGCCGGGAAGGGGATCCAGACCACCGCCATGCACGAGCGCTACGCCGTTTACATTCTGGCGAGCCGCCGCAACGGCACGCTCTATATCGGGATCACAAGCGACCTCGTACGCCGCATGGAGCAGCATAAATCGCTCGCCGTTCCGGGCTTCACGCGCAAATACAACGTAACCACGCTCGTCTACGTCGAGCGGTATGCTGATGTGAATGCGGCAGTCGCGCGCGAGAAGCAGTTGAAAAGCTGGAACCAGGCTTGGAAGCTCAAGCTGATCGAGCGATCTAACCCGACTTGGGCCGACCTCGATCCGACTGCCAGTTGAGAGGGGATTCTGGATCCCCTTCCCTCGCTTCGCTCGCCGGGGATGACACCGACCGATGGACCCCTCTTTCCTCCTCCTGCAATCCCTGAACGGCCTCGCCAGCGCCTCGTCGCTGTTCATCACGGCGTGCGGGCTGACCATCGTGTTCGGCGTCACGCGCATCGTGAACTTCGCGCATGGTTCGCTTTACATGCTGGGAGCTTACATCGCTGCGACGCTGATCCCGCGGCTGCTCGAATGGACCCCCGGCCCGACGGGCTTTTGGGCCGGCATCCTCGTCTCGGCCGTCGTTGTCGGCCTCATCGGCGTCGCCCTGGAAGTGCTGCTGCTACGCCGCATCTATCGCGCGCCCGAGCTGTTCCAGCTTCTCGCCACCTTTGCGGTCGTGCTTGTCGTGCAGGACGCGGTGATCCAGATTTTCGGGCCGCAGGACATTCTGGGGCCTCGCGCGCCGGGTCTGCGCGCCCCGGTTGAGATTTTCGGGCGGCGCTTTCCCTCCTATGAGTTGGCGCTGATCGCCGCCGGGCCGCTCGTGCTCGGCCTGCTCTGGCTCATCCTCAAGCGCACGCGCTTCGGCGTGCTGGTGCGCGCGGCGACGCAGGACCGCGACATGGTCGGCGCGCTCGGCGTCAATCAAGCGATGCTGTTCACCGGCACGCTGTTCCTCGGCGCGTTCCTGGCCGGGCTCGGCGGCGCGCTGCAGGTGCCGAAAGCGCCGGCCAACACCGGCATGGACCTCGCCATCATCGCCGAAAGCTTCGTTGTCACCGTAGTCGGCGGCATGGGATCGGTCGCGGGGGCATTCCTGGCCGCGCTCATCATCGGACAACTCCAGGCGTTCGGTATCTTGGTGTTTCCCAAGATCACCCTCGTGCTCGTGTTTCTGCTGATGGCGCTCGTGCTGGTGGTGCGCCCTTACGGCTTGCTCGGCCGCCCCGAGGCGCCTCACGCGCCTCACGCGCCGCCCGCGGCCTCGATCCGCACGCTGCGGCCCTGGGGCGCTATCGAGCGCGCGCTGACGGCCCTCTCGCTTGCCGCCCTCGTAGCGCTTCCGCTCCTGGCTGACGCTTATACGCTGAAGCTGACGACCGAAATTCTGATCTTCGCGCTCTTCGCCTTCAGCCTGAACCTGTTGATCGGGACCGGCGGGCTCGTCAGCTTCGGCCATGCGGCCTACTTCGGGCTTGGCGCCTACGGGGCGGCGCTGGCGCTCAAAAACCTCGGCCTGCCCATGGAGGCGGCGCTGCCGCTCGCCCCCGTGGCGGCGGCGTTCGGGGCGGCGCTGTTCGGCGTCTTCATCGTGCGGCTTTCCGGCATCTATCTGGCGATGCTGACGCTGGCGGCGGCGCAGATCGTCTATGCCGTCGCTTTCCAATGGGTCGAGGTCACGGGCGGCGACAACGGCATCGTCGGCGTGTGGCCCTCCGGCTGGGCGTCGGGCCGCACGGCCTATTACTATCTCACGCTCGCCGTCGCGGCTGCCGCCGTCGCGGGCTTGCGTCACGTCATCTACGCGCCCTTCGGCTACGCCTTGCGCGGGGCCCGCGACTCCGAATTGCGCGCCGATGCGATCGGCCTCGACGTGCGCGCGCAGCGCCTCCTCGCTTTCGTGCTCGCGGGCGCGGCGGCGGGCCTCGCCGGCGGTCTTTATGTCTTCTCGAAAGGCTCGATCGACCCTAGCGCGCTCGGCATCCCGACCTCGGTCGATGCGCTCGTGATGCTGCTGCTCGGCGGCCTCAACACCGTGATGGGACCCGTCGTCGGCGCGGCGGCGCTGCATACGCTGAAAGATCAGATCATGCCCTTGACCGAGCTGTGGCGGTCGATTCTGGGCCTCAGCATCATTGCGCTGGTGCTGCTGTTCCCGGAGGGACTGGTCGGCGCGTTCGCGCGACTGCGCGAGCGGTTCAGGCGCGCGCCCCGCGCCGAGGCAGCCCCCGCATGACCCTGCTCGACGTTCGCGGCCTGCACAAAGGCTTCGGCGGCGTGACGGCGGCGCGGGACGTGGCCTTCTCCGTCGATCGCGGCGAACTGGTGGCGCTGATCGGCCCGAACGGCGCCGGCAAGACCACCACCTTCAACATGGTCGGCGGCCAGCTCCGGCCCGATGCCGGGCACGTGATCCTCGACGGCGAAGACGTGACGCGCTGCACCCCGCGCCAAAAATTCCGGCGCGGGGTCGGGCGCACCTTCCAGGTTGCGCAGACCTTTTTATCCATGACGGTGGCCGAAAACGTGCAGATGGCGCTCATCAGCCGGCATGGCCGCGCCCGCGCCCTCTGGCCCGCCGCGCGGCGGCTCTACCGCGACGAGGCGCTCCGCATCTTAGAGGGCGTCGGCATGCGAGAGGCCGCCGACCGGGCCGGCGCGACGCTCGCCTATGGCGACGTGAAGCGCATCGAGCTCGCGATCGCGCTGGCCAGCGAACCGAAGCTCCTTTTGATGGACGAGCCGACCGCCGGCATGGCCCCGCGGGAGCGCGCCGCGTTGATGGAATTGACCGCTCGGGTGGCGCGCGAGCGCGGCCTGGGCGTGCTCTTCACCGAGCACGACATGAGCGCCGTTTTCGCCCACGCCGACCGCGTGCTCGTGCTGGTGCGCGGCGAGATCATTTCCGCAGGGCCGCCCGAGGCGGTGCGGGCGGACCCGAGGGTCCAAAAAGTCTATCTCGGCGAGAGCGGGGTTGCGGCGGCGACCCAAGCGCAGCGGGCCAGAGCGTAGGCCGTGCCCAGCGCTCTGCCCGACCTCCTCGACGTGGACGGCCTCGACGCCTTTTATGGCCGCGCGCAGGTGCTGTTCGACGTGTCTTTGCGCCTGCGCCGGGGGGAGGTCACGGCGCTCATGGGCCGCAACGGAGCCGGCAAGTCGACCACCCTGAAGGCGATCATGGGGCTCATCGAGCGCCGCGCGCGTCGGGCCATGTTCGCGGGCCATCCGATCGGCCGTCTGGCGAGCTACCGCATCGCCCGCCTCGGCCTCGGCTACGTGCCCGAGGACCGCCGCATTTTTACCGACCTTACCGTAGCCGAAAACCTGGCGGTCGGCCGCCAGCCGCCGCGGGCCGGGCGCGCGGCTTGGACGCCGGAGCGCCTGTTCCAAATCTTCCCGAACCTTGCCGAAATCCGCGGCCGTCCGGCCGGTCAGATGTCCGGCGGCGAACAGCAGATGCTCACCATCGCCCGCACCCTGATGGGCAATCCGGACGCCGTGCTGCTCGATGAACCTTCGGAAGGCCTCGCGCCCGTGATCGTCGAGCTGATGGCCGAAGCGGTGCTGGCCATGAAGCGCGAGGGGATTGCGGTGCTCCTGTCCGAGCAAAACTTGAACTTCGCCGCGGCGGTCAGCGACCGCGGCATCGTGATCGAGCGCGGCCACATCCGCCACGAGGGCGCGATCGCTGACCTCGCTGCGGATCAAGCCCTGCGGGCGGCTTACCTCGCCGTTTAGGCCGCCGCCTCGGCGGCGCGAACCGCCTCCTCGATCCGCGACGCCCGCGACTCGACCGCGAGCCAGATCATCGCTTCGAGCAAGGTGGTCGCCATCGGATCGGCGCCCGGCGCATCGCGGAACAGGCGGAAGGTCGAGGCGACCACGCGCCCACGGCCGTAGGAACGCTCCACCCCAAGCGCCACCGGCTTATGAATC
>Ga0126307_10003248_pt1 | contig 11078 bp, 13 predicted proteins | sample Plot28_FD_89955 | JGI IMG/M metagenome (GOLD analysis project Ga0126307, IMG submission 89955) | Serpentine soil microbial communities from UC McLaughlin Reserve, CA, USA - Plot28 | ecosystem: Environmental > Terrestrial > Soil > Grasslands | place: USA: UC McLaughlin Reserve, Lake County...
AGCGCCACGCCGCCTCGCCGTCCTCATAGTATTCCTCAATGATGCCGACGCGATGGTAGCCGTTCTTCTGGTAGAGCGTCTGCGCCTTTCGGTTGTCGGCGCGCACCTCGAGGCGGAGCCGCTCGCAGCCCTTCATGCGGGCCTCCGCCTCGGCGGCGCGTAGGAGGCGCTTGCCCAAACCCCTCCCCGCGGCGCCACGCCTGACCGCTACCGAGCTCAGATGTGCGATGCCGGACCGCCTCCGGCGCTGGATCATGACGTAGCCGATTGCGCCGTTCGCGCCTTCGGAGACCAGGAGGTCGGTCGTCGGGGACCGCATCGCGTGACGGAAGCTGCGGGGGCCGAGGCGGTCGGTGGGGAAGACGCGCTCGATCGCGAGGAGGTCGTCGAGATCATCGAGGCGGGCGGGCCGAATTCGCGGCGTCACGGAGCCGTCCAGGGGAAGGTCCAGGTCTCCGTCAAAGCCTTGTTGCCGGCCTTGAGGAAGGCGCGCAGATCGGTCGACTGCCCCGGCTCGAGCTTCACGTCGAAGGCGGCGCGAAAGCCGCGGGTGTGCTCGTTCGGAACGACGAAGGTATGCGTGATTTGCCCAACAGAAGCGGACGGGACGACCTGCACGAGGTTCGGCTCGGGGAGATAATAGGCGAGATCGCCGCCGACGAAATCGACCATGAAGCGGCGCAGGAGCGGGTCGCCGGGATCGGCCGAGCCGCTCGCTTTCGCCGGGGTCTGGAACGTGTTGGCGACCTTGCCGCCCGGGTGCATCTCGTCCGCCCCGGCGAGCGCGCGGATGCGATAGCCGAAAGCGATCTCCTGGCCCGGCTCGTAGGGCGCCTGGGGCTGCCAATAGGCCACGACGTTGTCGGTCGCCTCGTTGTCGGTCGGCAGCTCGATGAGCTCGACCCGCCCCTCGCCCCAATTGCCGGTTGGCTCGACCCAGTAGCCCGGGCGCAGATGGTAGAAGGCCTCGAGGTCCTGGTAGCTCTCGAAGGTACGGTCCCGCTGCAGCAGCCCGAAGCCGCGTGGATTGTTATCGATGAAGGCCGAAACCCATTTTCGGGCCGGGTTATGCAGGGGGCGCCAGATCCACTCGCCGGCGCCGGTATGCATCAGGAGCCCGTCGGAATCGTGCAGCTCGGGCCGGAACGGGTCGACGCGGCGACGATCGTTCTCGCCCACGAAGAACATGGAGGTGAGAGGCGCGAGCCCGACCGAGTTCATGGTCCGGCGCGGGAAAAGCGTGGCGGTCACGTCGATGGTCGTCTCGACGGCGGGGTAAACATCGAAGCGGTAGGCGCCCGCGACGGACGGCCCGTCGAGAAGGGCGTAGACGAGGATGTGGTCAGGGCTCGAAGCAGGCGGAACGTCGACCCAGAACTCGCGAAAGTAAGGGAACTCCTCGGGCTCGCCATTGCGCGGCGCATTGATTGCGACGCCGCGGGCCGAGAGCCCATAGCGCTGGTCGCGGCCGAGAAAGCGGTAGTAGCTCGCGCCGAGGAAGGCGATGAGCTCGTCGAAAACCCGCGGATTGTTGAGTGGATAGTGCAGGCGGAAACCGGCGAAGCCGATATTGACCGGGAGCGGCCGCTCGATCTTGGTGCGGCCGTAGTCGAAGAGCTGCGGCTGATAAGCAATTGGCGTCGGCACGCCGTCGCGGATCACGTTCACCGTCACCGGGCGCTGGTAGAGGAAGCCGAGGTGAAAGAGCTGCATCCGGAACGGCCCGCCGGTCGAGGCGAGGAAGGCCCGTTCGGAGCGGAAGCGGATGTCGCGGTAGGCGTCGAAATCGAGCCGATTGAGCGGCTCGGGCAACGTCGGCACGTTGGCTTCGAAGGCGGCGCGCGAAAGATCGCGCGCACGCCGGACGACGTCCTCGTAGCGGAACGGCGTCGGGGTCGGTGGGCCGCTCGTCTGCGCAAGGGCTGGCGTCGCGGCGAGCGCAGAGAAGCCCTCGATGAAGCTGCGGCGGGAAAGACGCGACATTACATTCTCGTTCAGCCGTACCGGCTCGGCATCCGGGGCGACAGTTAAGCGAGGCCGTTCGCGTCGTCCACCACGGCGCCGCTTCGGGCGATGGCCTTTGTCTGAAGTAGGCCGAAGGTGGCTGAACGCTGCCGGAACGAGCTGCGGAAATCCCTGAAAAACCCCGAGAAGCCCCTTGAGATCGCGGGGAATCGCACGTATCTAACCTCTGCCCAATTTCGCACGTGCCTGTGGCCGCGTGCTGGTCGGTGGGCATCCGGACAAGAGGCCGGACAGCCGCCAGGGACGAGGGTTCGCTCTCGGGGGATGGACATCCCCGAGGCAAGGATCCCGGATCGCAAGGTCCGCGCCCCGAACAACGACCGGCAGCCGGAGGCGAAACCGGCGAACCCCGCACTCCACGGGGGACGCAGCTTAAAGCAACGACGGAGCGGGCTTTTTTGGTCTCGTCGGCCCTCCAAAGGTCGACACCGAAGAGGCTTGTCCATCTTGCCCGGCGTGCGGTTGGGGTCTCCCCATCCAAACAAAGGCAGCTTCTCGGGCGAAGAGCCCGTCGACGCCGCTCGTGTCTCCAACGCACGGCCGGCGCGATGACTCTTCCCCGCTGAGCCCAGGCGGCTTGCCGCCTGATTTCGACATCGCGGCCGTTATGAGGTCGCCGTTGAACCTTTGGTGGGGAGAGCGCCATGACCGAGCGCATCCGCGAGTTCCTGCGCAACCGACGCCAGGAGGGCCTGAATGACGGGCCCTGCATGGTGCTCGATCTCGAGGTGGTGCAGGACAATTACACGAAGTTCGCCCGCGCGCTGCCGAACACCCGCGTGTTCTACGCCGTCAAGGCCAATCCCGCGCCGGAGGTGCTGAGCCTCCTCGCCAAGCTCGGCTCGTGCTTCGACGCGGCCTCCGTCGTCGAGATCCAGCTCGCGCTGGCGGCGGGCGCTGCGGCGGACCGCATCTCCTTCGGCAACACGATCAAGAAGGAGCGCGACATCCTGCGCGCGCTCGAGCTCGGCGTGCGGCTGTTCGCGGTCGACTGCGAGGCCGAGGTCGACAAGCTCGCCCGTGCGGCCGAGGCGGCCGGCATCAACAAGCGCGACGTCAAGGCGTTCTGCCGCATCCTGTGCGATTGCGCCGGCGCCGAGTGGCCGCTGTCGCGCAAGTTCGGCTGCGCGCCCGACATGGCGATCGAGGTGCTGGAGCACGCCTATCGCCGCGGGCTCGAGGCCTACGGCGTCTCCTTCCATGTCGGCTCGCAGCAGAGGAACACCGGCGCTTGGAACGTGGCGCTCGCCTCCGCCTCGCGGATCTTCCGCGAATGCGCCGAGCGCGGCATCCACCTCTCGATGGTCAACCTCGGCGGCGGCTTCCCGACGAAGTACCTGAAGAGCATCCCGGCGGTCGAGGCGTATGGCGAGGCGATCTTCCGGGGGCTCACCAAGCACTTCGGCAACCGCATCCCGGAGACCATCATCGAGCCGGGCCGCGGCATGGTCGGCAACGCCGGCGCGATCGAGGCCGAGGTGGTGCTCGTCTCGAAGAAGTCGAAGAAGGAGGACGAGCTGCGCTGGGTCTATCTCGACATCGGCAAGTTCGGCGGCCTCGCCGAGACGATGGACGAGTCGATCCGCTATCCGATCCGCACCGAGCATGATCGGGACCGAAAGGCTCCCTGCGTGCTGGCCGGCCCGACCTGCGACTCGGCCGACGTGCTCTACGAGAAGGAGCCCTACATGCTCCCGATCTCGCTGGAGATCGGCGACAAGGTCCTGATCGAGGGCACGGGCGCCTACACCACGACCTACTCGGCCGTCGCCTTCAACGGCTTCCCGCCGCTGAAGAGCTACGTGATCTGAAAAGCCTCTCCCGCTGGCGGGAGAGGCCGACTCGACAAGCCGAGCGGGTGAGGGCCGCTGCCTCTTCCTCACCCTAACCCTCTCCCGCAAGAGGGAGAGGGAGTTTCCAAGTCCCGGACGGCCTGGCGACAGGTGCGAGGGCTGTTTCTTCCCGACGTGATGCCTTTGGGAGGGCACGGCCATGATCGCGATCCGCGAAGAAAGCTACACCGACATCGCCGCCCGCGAGGCGCTGCTCGATTCGTGCTTCGGCGACGAGCGTTTCGAGAAGACCTGCGAGCGCCTCCGCGAAGGCCGCAAGCCCGCCGAGGGCCTGTCGCTGGTGCTGGAGAACGACGGCGCGCTCGTCGGCACGGTGCGCCTGTGGCGCGTGACGGCCGGCCCCGACCGGCCGGCGCTCGTGCTCGGGCCGATCGCGATCGATTGCCGCTTCCGGCGGCTCGGGCTCGGTGCGAGACTGATGCGCGAGGCCCTTGCCCGCGCGAAGGCGCTCGGCCATCGCGCCGTGCTCCTGGTCGGCGACGCGCCCTATTACGGCCGCTTCGGCTTCACCGCCGAGAAGACCGGCGGCCTTTGGCTGCCCGGTCCTTACGAGCGTGGGCGCTTCCTCGCCCTCGAGCTCAGCCCCGGCGCGCTCGAGGGCGCGCGCGGGCTCGTCTCCGCGACGGGCAAGCCGGAGGAGACGCCCGATCTTGCGACCTTGATCGCTGCGACGGCGAACGATTCCGGCCTCGCGGCGGGGCGCGCGGCGTAGCGCTGGCGGTCGTGGCCCGCCGGGTCGGGCGCTCGTCAGCGCCAGCCGTGGCGCTCGAACTGAGGCTCCTCGACCTGCTCGCGGAAGCGGCGCAGAAGCCGCACCGTTGCGTCCTCCTCGCCGGTGAGCTCGAGCTGCTCTAGCTCGGCGACCTCCAAGGCGAGCGCGACGGCGTGGCCGCTCCCGCGGTCGATCGCGGCGATCGCCTTGCAGAGCGAGTGCAACGCGACTTCCTGGGCGCGCAGGCGCGCTTCGATAAGCTCGAGGCGCAGCTCGGTCGGCGGTTTCTCTGCCATGGCTTGGGGCCCCCACCCCGAAGCGGCCAATGTAGGACCGCCGGCGTCGCCCTGTCACGAGGTGACAGTCCCGCGCCCCATTGCTAAGCAGCCCGTCCCCATAATCCACAGAGCCGTTTCAAAAATGCCGCAGAGCGATCTCGCCCGGACCATCGACAGCGCCTGGGAGGATCGGGCCAATGTCGGCCCCGCCACCAAAGGGGCCGTGCGCGAGGCGGTCGAGGAGGCGCTGAACCAGCTCGATTCAGGCCAAGCCCGTGTCGCCGAGAAGGCGGACGGGGAATGGCGGGTGCGTCAGTGGCTGAAGAAGGCCGTGCTCCTGTCCTTCCGCCTCAACGACATGACGGCGATCGGCGGCGGGCCGGGCGGGGCCCCCTGGTGGGACAAGGTGCCCTCGAAGTTCGAGGGCTGGGGCGAGAACCGCTTCCGTGCGGCGGGCTTTCGCGCCGTGCCGAGCTGCGTCGTGCGGCGCGGCGCCTATATCGCGCCGGGCGTCGTGCTGATGCCGTCCTTCGTCAACCTCGGCGCCTATGTCGACGAGAACACCATGGTCGACACCTGGGCGACGGTCGGCTCGTGCGCCCAGATCGGCAAGAACGTGCATCTCTCGGGCGGCGTCGGCATCGGCGGCGTGCTCGAGCCCCTGCAGGCGAACCCCACCATTATCGAGGACGACTGCTTCATCGGCGCGCGCTCGGAGGTGGTCGAGGGGGTGGTGGTGGGCCAGGGCTCGGTGCTGTCGATGGGCGTGTTCGTCTCGGCCTCGACCAAGATCGTCGACCGCGAGACTGGCGAGGTGTTCCGCGGCCGCGTGCCGCCCTATTCCGTAGTGGTGCCGGGCGCGATGCCGGGCAAGGACCTCCCCGACGGCTCGCCGGGGCCGTCGCTCTCCTGCGCCGTCCTCGTGAAGCGGGTCGACGCGCAGACGCGCTCGAAGACCAGCATCAACGAATTGCTGCGGGATTGAGCGCGCCGGGCATTGACGCGCGGAAACGACGCTCCGAACCTGCGTCCGCCCGCGACTCCGCGGGCCGGGGGACCGCATCGTGGATTGGAACTATCTCTTCGCCAACTTCGACGGCCGCATCAGCCGGCAGCCCTTCTGGATCGGCACCATCGTGCTGTGGGTCGCGAGCATCGCCCTGTCGATCCTCGCAGGCATCATCATCGGGCCGATGAGCACCGCGATGACCTTCATCCAGATCGTGATCGGCCTGGCGTTCCTCGTCCCATCGCTGGCGGTCGCGGTGAAGCGCTACCACGACCGCGACAAATCCGGCTGGTGGATCCTCATCCTCTTCATCCCGCTCGTCGGCTTCATCTGGTTTCTGATCGAGCTCGGCTGCCTGCCGGGAACGCCCGGGCCGAACCGCTTCGGCCCCGATCCGCTCGGGACAACGGCCCTGCCGGGCCGTGCGTAGCGGCGAGATATTCCTCTCTTTCGAGGGCCGCCTCGATCGCGAGCGCTGGCTCGGGGCGGCGGGCCTCTTCGCCGCGCTCGTCGTCGCGACCTACCTCGCGACTTGGCTCTTGTGGCGCAACGGCGCGCTCTCGTTCGGGGCGCGCGAGGCGATCCGCACCTTCGTGCAGATCGCGCTTCTCGTGCCGTGGTTCGCGCTCGACTGGAAGCGCTTCCACGATCTCGGCCTTTCGGGCCGCTGGGCCATGATCTGCCCGAGCCTGATCATCCTGTCGCGGGCGTGGGGCTGGCCCGCGGTCGCGGCCCGCGCCGGATCCCTCCACGAGCCGGTCGGGACCGCGATCGGCTGGGCCCAGTTCGCGGTCGCGGCCTGGCTCGCCTATGCGCTTGCCTATCGGCGCGGCACGCCAGGGCCGAACGCCTACGGTCCCGTGCCGAAGATGCGATCCACGTCAGAAGCCGATGGATTGATTTCGTAGGTCTCGGATATGACATTGATATCCTGACAGGAGCCGATCTGGGAGTCTGCCGTGCCACAACGAGCCATTCTCGGGAGGTGGGGAGCGAATTTGGCGGTTCGCCTCCCGCGCGACGTCGCAGCGACGGCGGGCTTCGGAAACGGCACGCCGGTCGAAATCGAGGCGCGCCGGGGCGAGGTCGTCATCCGCTCCGTCCCGGCGCGCTACACGCTCGACGAGCTCCTTGCCGGCGTTACGCCGGAGGCCATGCGCGAGGCGTTCGATTGGGGAGATGATGTGGGCCGAGAAGCGGTCGAATGATCGCATCCTATGAGCCGCATCAAGGCGACCTGATCTGGACGGTCCTCGACCCAACCCTGGCTCGCGAGCAAGCCGGACGGCGTCCCGCGCTCGTGCTCTCGCACCGCAAATTCTTCGCGGCGACCGGCTTTGCGATCGTCTGCCCGATCACCAAGCGCGTGCGCCCGTTCCCGTCGAGCGTCATCCTGCCGGACGATCTCCCGATTGCCGGCGAGATTCTGACGAGCCACGTCCGGAGCATCGACGCACTCGCCCGCCCCATCCGCCATATCGGCACCGCCGTTCCTTCGCCGATCCTCGCCGAGGTTCGAGCCAAGCTCGCGATCCTCGTCGGCATGGACGAGGCGTGGTAGCGCCGCCCATGCTCGACACCTCACCGCTCGCGCTCGCCCAGGCGCTCATCCGCTGCCCCTCGGTCACTCCGGCGGAGGGCGGCGCGCTGAGCTTCATCGCGCAGGTCCTGGGCGATGCCGGCTTCGAGGTGCATCGGCCGGCATTCTCGGCAGAGGGCACGCCGGACGTCGAGAACCTCTACGCCCGCTTCGGCGTCGGGCATCCCTATCTCGTCTTCGCCGGCCACACCGACGTCGTGCCGCCGGGCGACGTGGCCCGCTGGCGGCACGACCCGTTCGGCGGGATCGTCGAGCAAGGCGAGCTCTTCGGCCGCGGCGCCGCCGACATGAAGGGCGGCATCGCCTGCATGTTGGCGGCGTCGTTGCGCTATCTCGCCGAGCATCCCGACTTCGCGGGCTCGATTGGCTTCCTCATCACCGGCGACGAGGAAGGGCCGGCGGTCAACGGCACGGTGAAGCTCCTGGAATGGGCGCGGGCGCGGGGCGAGCGCTTCGACCATGGCATCCTCGGCGAGCCGACCAATCCCGCGCGGCTCGGCGACATGATCAAGATCGGCCGGCGCGGCTCCCTGACCGGACGCCTCCTCGTGCACGGGAGGCAGGGCCACGTCGCCTATCCGCAGCTCGCCGAGAACCCGATCGGCGGCCTCGTGCGCCTCCTCGGCGCGCTCAAGGCCGAGCCGTTCGACGCCGGCACCGCGCATTTCGATGCGTCGAATCTCGAAGTCACGACAGTCGACGTCGGCAACGCCGCCACCAACGTCATCCCGGCGGAGGCGCGGGCGACCTTCAATATCCGTTTCAACGACCTCTGGTCGCCGACGACGCTCGAGGCGGAGATCGGCCGCCGCCTTCGCGAGGCCGCCGGCAACGTGGTCCGCTACAGCGTGAGCTTCGATCCGACCAACGCCGTCGCCTTCCTGACGGCGCCGGACAGCTTCGGCTTCCTGATCGAGGCGATCGAGGCCGAGACCGGCCGCCGGCCCGTGCTGTCGACGACGGGCGGAACCTCGGACGCGCGCTTCATCAGGAGCTATTGCCCGGTCGTCGAGTTCGGGCTCGTGGGGCAAACCATGCACCAAGTCGATGAGCGCGTGGCCGTTGCCGACCTCGAGCGCCTCGCGGCGATCTACCAGCGGGCGCTGGAGCGGTATTTTTCCGGTTGACGCCTCGGAAATCAGCTTGACGCGGCCTCATACTAAAGTCGAATATGCCGGTCGGCGCGCTGGAACGAACCGTCCGGCGGCTCCGTCGTGGAGCCCTCGCGCCACGAGCCCGATCGAGGGGTCGCGCCATGATCGTGACGGCCGACGAGGTGACGGGCTCCCTGCGCGGGGCCGCCGCGCTCCTCAACCGCCGGGCCGAGGGCCTGAAGGCGTTCGACTTCACGGAACGGGCTTCTGGCATTCGTTCGGGGCGATCGTCCTCACGATCCCCGCCTACGTCGTTACGCTCGCGCTCGAGCGGCGCCGTCTCGGGCTTGCGATCCCCGGGCGTTCGCTCTTGGACGACCATGATCTCGCGGCTCTTGTCGCGCTCGCTCATGTCGCGGCCTTCCTCGCGCTGCCGCTCGCGATGATCTGGATCGCCCGCCGCCTCGACTTGCACCGCCGCTACGTCCCATTCGTGATCGTCACCAACTGGATCGCCGTCGTGGGGCTGATGGTGCTTTCGGTGCCGGGCACCCTTCTCCTCATCGGATGGGCGACCCCGGGCCTCGCGGTCCTGTTTACGGTCGGGTTCGCGGCGATCGTGATACGGCTTCAATGGTTCGCCACGAAGGTGACGCTCGCCGTCTCGAACGGCCTCGCGGCGGCCATCGTCACGCTCGGCGTCGGGCTCGATCTGGCGATCGGCGCCGCGCTGCGGATGCTCGCCGCCTGATCAATAATCCACTCCCGTAAGGCAAAGCCCGCAGGCGGGCGCGGTCGGGCCGCAGCGTGCCCGGTCGCAAGCGTCGAGCGCTGCGCGCACGTCTTCCACCGTCCAGCGGCCTGCCCCCGCAAGCGCCAGCGTGCCGACCATCGAGCGGACCTGATGGTGCAGGAACGAGCGGGCGGAGGCGCCGATGCGGATCTCGTCGCCGATACGCTCGACGTCGAGCCTGTCGAGCGTGCGGACCGGGCTCGTCGCCTGGCACTCGGCCGCGCGGAAGGTCGTAAAGTCATGCTGGCCGACGAGCGTCCGGGCGGCTTCGTGCATGAGCGTGGCGTCGAGCGTCCACGGCACGTGCCAGACGCGGTTCGCTTCGAGCGCGGGCGGCGAGCGGCGGTTGAGGATGCGGTAGAGGTAATGCCGCCGCGCCGCCGACATGCGCGCATTGAAGCTCTCCGGCACGATCGCGGCCGAGACGATGCTCACGGGCTCGGGCCGCAGATGCGCGTTGGTGGCGTCCCGCACCGTGTCGATGCGCCAATCGCGAGCGAGGTCCACATGCGCGACCTGGCTTGTGGCGTGGACGCCAGCATCGGTCCGCCCGGCGCATTGAATGCGCACCGCCTCGCCACTGAAGCGCTCGATCGCCTCCTCGATCGCCTGCTGGACCGAGCGCCCGTTCAGCTGCCGCTGCCAGCCCGCGAAGGGCGTGCCGTCGTATTCGATCACGAGCTTGTAGCGGGGCATCGGCCGCCGTTCACCCGAGCCGGGCGCCGGGCCCGAGCCGCGCGCCGCGCAGGAACTCCTCGCCCGTAACCACCGCGCGACCGGCGCGCTGAACCTGCAGCAGCTTCACCGCGCCCGCATCGCAGGCGACCGTGCCTTGCGCCTCGAGCAGCGTGCCCGGCTTCCCGGAACCTTCGGCCAAGGCGGTGCGCAGCACCTTCACCCGCTCCTCTCCCTTGCCGAAATCGGCCATGAAGAAGGCGCCCGGAAAGGGCGAGAGCCCGCGCACTTGATCGTGCACGGATTTCGCGGGCCTCGCCCAGTCGATCCGCGCCTCCTCGTTCGCGATCTTCCTCGCGTAGGTGACGCCTTCCTCCGGCTGCGGCGTGAAGCCAAGCGAGCCGCGGGCGAGCGCCGCGAGCGCACGGCCCATGAGGTCCGCCCCGAGCGGCGCGAGAACCTCGTGCAACTCGCCGGCAGTCATGTCGGCGCCGATCGGCACGCGTTCGAAGATTCCGACCGGGCCGGTGTCGAGCCCCTCCTCCATCTTCATCACGGCAACGCCAGTCTCCGTGTCGCCGGCCATGATCGCGCGCTGGATCGGGGCGGCGCCGCGCCAGCGCGGCAGGAGCGACGCATGGAGGTTGAGGCAGCCGAGCCGGGGCGCATCAAGGACCGGCTTCGGGAGGATCATGCCATAGGCGATCACGACCGCGACATCGGCGTCGTGGTCGCGGAAGGTCTCGGCCGCTTCCTCGGCGCGGAGCGTCTTCGGCGTCTGCACCGGGATGCCGAGTTCCTCGGCAAGCCGGTGCACCGGCGAGGGCTTCGGCGCCATGCCCCGTCCCGCCGCCGCCGGCGCCCGCGTGTAAACCGCCGCGACCTCGTGCCCCCGGCTGACGATCTCCGACAGGGTCGGCACGACGAAATCCGGCGTGCCCAGGAAGACGACGCGCACGCGTCAGCTCTCCGCGTCGGCCTTCTCGCGCTTCGCCGCCTTGGCGAATTTCTTCACGACGCGGTCGCGCTTCAGCTTCGA
>Ga0126307_10003249_pt1 | contig 11077 bp, 6 predicted proteins | sample Plot28_FD_89955 | JGI IMG/M metagenome (GOLD analysis project Ga0126307, IMG submission 89955) | Serpentine soil microbial communities from UC McLaughlin Reserve, CA, USA - Plot28 | ecosystem: Environmental > Terrestrial > Soil > Grasslands | place: USA: UC McLaughlin Reserve, Lake County...
TCCCCGTGAGCATGTAGAGGAAGTTGGCCGCGTGGCCGAGCGCAGGATCGGGATCGATCGGACCGCCTCCCCCCTTCATCCGGCCGTAGGTGGCGACGATACTGGCGATCTGCGCGGTGAGACGAACCGCCTTGCGGTAATTGGCCGGCTGCGAGTTGTCGCCCGCTTCGGTGTCGTACTGACCGAGTGCGGATGTCAGCGTCCGCAGCACGTCCATGCCATCGTTGGCCGGGAGTTGCTTCATCAGCCGCAGGATCGCTCCCGGCAATGGCCGCGCGGCTGCGAGCTGCGACTGCAGATCGCCAAGCTCCGCGCGGTTCGGCATGCGGCCGTGCCAGAGCAGGTAACAGACCTCCTCGAACGAAGCGCCGCGCGCCAGGTCGTGGATGTCGTAGCCGTAGTAGGCGAGGACGCCTCGATCGCCATCCAGGTAACAGATGGCGGAAGTGGCCGCGACCACGTCCTCGAGGCCCGCTTTCGGCTTGGCTTCCGTGCTCATATGTTGATGATATCAGTAGCGCTCAGCTGACTGCTTCCCGCTGACAGCCTCGTGACGACGCCGACGGGCTTACACGACGACACGACAACCAATTTATGGATACCTACTTTCAGGGTTGTGTCGTCGTGTCGTTGTGTCGTCGTGTAAGCCGCAGGCTGAACGTGGATCCGGTCTACTTCGCTACTTCCGGCCCCGTCAGCATCACGTTCTCACCCGTGAACTGCTGCATGATCGACAGGAGTCCGGTGTAGAGGAATCCCACCTGGAAGAGCATGAGGAACGGCAGCGTGCCGTAGATCTGGTTGGTCAGCGCGTAGAACACGGTGGCGGTGAAATACAGGCCCAGTGCAAGCTCGATCAGGGGCTGCACGCCGAGGGACTGGTGATACTTCTTCCCCGCCCACTCGTCGCTCTGCCGCTCGATGCCGTACTTCGGCGTGCGGGCAAATTCGCTCTGCTTGCCGAAGATGGCTTCGAGCACGGCGCGGGTGTTGTTCACGCACAGGCCGATGCCAATCGACATCAGGAACGGCAGGTACTTCAGCCGTGACTTCCAGTCGGGATACAACTCGCGCTGCGACACCATGTAGAAGTTGCAGAACGACATCGTTGCCGCCGCGAACAGCGGCACGTCGATCAGCAGCATCTCCGTCCAGCCCATGCTGTAACGCACCCACATCGCAGGAAACATGAGCACCGACAGCACCGACATCAACAGGTAGTTGAAGTTAGCCGACAAGTGGAAGAACGCTTCCACCTTCACGCCGAACGGCTGCTTCGAACGCAGGATGTGCGGTAGCAGCTTCATGCACGTCTGGATCGATCCCTTGGCCCAGCGGTGCTGCTGCGACTTGAATGAGTTCATCTCCACCGGCACTTCCGCCGGCGAGACGACGTCGGGCAGGAAGATGAAGCGCCAGCCGCGAAGCTGCGCACGATAGCTGAGATCGAGGTCCTCGGTCAGGGTGTCGTGCTGCCAGCCGCCGGCATCCTCGATGGCGGTCCGCCGCCAGATGCCCGCGGTGCCGTTGAAGTTGAAGAAGTAGCCGGCACGATTGCGGCCGCCATGCTCGAGGACGAAATGCGCATCTAGCAGGATCGACTGGATCTTTGTCAGCAGCGAATAATCCTGGTTGATGTGTCTCCATCGCGCCTGGACCATCCCGATCCTCGGATCGGTCTCGAAGTATGGGAGCGTGCGCTTCAGGAAATCGACCGGCGGAATGAAGTCGGCGTCGAAGATTGCCACGAATCCGCTGGTCGACTGCTTCAGACCTGCTTCGAGCGCTCCCGCTTTGTACCCGGTCCGGTCGACGCGATGCAGGTAGTGGATATTGAACCCGCGCGCGGCATGACGCCGGACCGCGAGTTCGGCGATTTCCGTCGTCTCGTCGGTCGAGTCGTCGAGCACCTGGATCTCGAGCAGCTCCTTCGGATAATCCATCTCGCAGACCGCCCCGATGAGGCGGTCGGCCACGTACATCTCGTTGAAGATGGGAAGCTGGACCGTAACCTTCGGCAGCACCTCCAGCGGCTGAAGCGGCAGCGGGGCTTTGTCCTTGTTCTTCATGTAAAGATAAACAAGGTAGTAGCGATGCCAGCCGTAAATCGCCAGGATGCTCAACACGAAGAAGTAAACGACGAGGATCAGTGTCTCGGTGTAATTCATAGAAGATGAATGCGTCTAACGGTCCAATCGGTCATTTTATCGACCACATGAGCTCGAAGTCAACGCGGCCGAAGGACGCGCCCCGATGAATCGCCTTGAGCTCCGCTCGGTTCTGGACGCGGTCAGCACAGGGACCCTAACGCCTGAGGCCGCGCATGCCCGGCTCCTTCAATTCTTGCGCCACGCGCCGTTCGAGGACGTCGGCTTTGCCCGCATCGATCACCACCGCAGCATCCGCCAGGGTTTCCCTGAAGTCGTGTTCGGACAAGGCAAAACACCCCAGCAAATCAGCACTATTTCCGAACGGATCGTGAATGCCGGGCACAACCTCCTGGTCACTCGGACGACGGCCGAGGCTCACCGGGCCGTGTTGGAAAGACTCCCGCGCGCAGGTTTCCACGACACGGCCCGCACGATCACCTTTCGCGTCACCGACCCGCCAAAGGGGCACGGAACGGTGGCGATCGCGGCGGCCGGAACCGCCGATCTCCCGGTTGCCGAAGAGGCGGCCGTCTGTCTCTCTGAAATGGGTAACGAGGTGCTGCGGCTGTTCGATGTCGGGGTTGCCGGACTGCATAGGATCCTTGCGGTCCATGAAAGTCTCGCCACCGCCCGGGTCATCATCGTGGTGGCCGGCATGGAAGGGGCGTTGGCGAGCGTCGTCGGGGGTCTGGTCGACGTCCCCGTGATAGCCGTTCCGACCAGCGTCGGCTACGGGGCGAGTTTAGGGGGGATTACTGCCCTCCTGGCGATGCTGAACAGCTGTGCCAGCGGGGTTTCGGTCGTCAACATCGACAATGGATTTGGAGCCGCCGCCATCGCGAGCTCGATCAACCATCTTCCCTATCCAGCTACGCCGTCCGACCCCTCCTGACCCGGTCGAACGGAACAGGTTGTCCCGGCGACCCGCCTGAGCTATAGTTAGCGATTGCCCTGTCGGCGATTTACTCCTGCTTGATACATGCACGCCGGAACCCTCCGCGCGCTCGAATTCGATCGCATCGTTGACGCGGTCTGCGCATACGCGCAGACGCCGGGCGGGGCTGCACGCCTGGCCGCGATGGAGCCGCTCACCGAACGGGCAGCCGTGGCGCGTGCGCTTGCCGCGACCGCGGAAACGGTTCGTTTTCTCCGCGACAACCAGATCGGGCTTCAGGCTCCGGCTGAATTCAACGACATCGTTGCCGCACTCGCGGTGGAGGGACGCGCACTCGAACCGCTGCAGCTGCTGGCGCTCGCGTCATTCCTCTCCTCGGTTGATACGACCGCATCGGCGGTACGCCGCGCAAAATCCACCTTCCCGATCCTCCGGTCGATCGCCGACACGGTTGCCTCCTTCGAACGTGAGATCGCCGACGTGCGCCGGAAGATCGACCCCGCGGGCGAAGTCGCCGACGATGCGAGTCCGGAACTGAGAAGCGTGCGGGATCGTCTGCGCAAGCAGAGGGCCCGCCTGCGTGGCACGCTCGAATCGTACCTTCGCGGCAAAGACACATCCAAGTACCTGCAACAGCAGATCGTCACGGATCGAAACGGGCGGTACGTGCTGGTAGTGCGGTCCGAACACCGCTCCGCCATCCCGGGGATCGTGCATGGGAGTTCCGGCAGCGGGGCCAGCCTTTTTCTCGAGCCGCTCAGCACGGTCGAGATCAACAACGACATCGTCGCGCTCGAGCAGCAGGAGGCGGAGGAGGTCCATCGCATCCTGGTCGCGCTGGCAGATACGTTCCGCGGACGCGGCGAGGACGTCACGCGTACCGTCGATGCCGCGACCGAGTTCGATGTGCTTCAGGCGCGCGGGCAGTTCTCCCTGAAAGTGGACGGGATCGAGCCGAAGCTGTCCGAGGATGGTCGGCTGGAGCTCCGGGCCGCCCGTCATCCGCTGCTCACCGGCAAACCGGTGCCGGTAGACGTACTGCTGATCCCGCCGGTGAGGATCCTGGTGATCACCGGTCCGAACACGGGTGGTAAGACGGTCGCGCTGAAGACTGCGGGCCTGTTGTCAGTGATCGCGCAGGCCGGCCTGTTGATCCCCGCCTCGGAAGGATCGCAGGTTCCGGTGTTCCAGTGCGTGTTCGCCGATATCGGCGATGAACAGTCGATTTCGGCAAGCCTGAGTACGTTCTCCGCACACATCAAGCGGATCGTGGACATGAACGCCGATCTGCAGCTGCCCGCGCTGGTGCTGCTCGATGAAGCCGGCGCGGGAACCGACCCCAACGAGGGTGGCGCGCTCGCGATGGCGATCATCGATCACTTCCGCAGGCGCGGGGCGATGGTCGTTGCGACCACCCACTACGATGCGCTGAAGACCTATGCGGCGACGACAGATGGCGTCGTGCCGGCGGGCTTCGGTTTCGATCCCCAGACGTTTGCGCCGACTTACCGGCTGAACTACGGATCGCCGGGCAGTAGTCTCGCACTCGAGATCGCGACGCGCCTGGGCATGCCGTCGGCGATCATCGGGCAGGCGCGCGCGCATAGAAGCGAGCGCGAATCTCAGCTGGCGGAACATCTCGCGCGGGTGCAGCGCGACATGCAGGCGCTCGAGCACGAACACCGGCTCGCCGCACGCGAGCGGCAGATGCTCGAAGAGACGAATGCGAAGCTGAACGCCCGCGAACAGGATCTGAGGAATCGCGAAGAGACCTTCAAGCGGCGGCTCGATGAGCGTATCGAAGAGCGGCTCCGCGAAGCCCGGCGCGAGATTGACGGCGTGGTCGACAAGCTGAAGGTCCGGACGGAAAGTCTCGCGCTCGACGCCGAACGCCGCGCTGCTGCGCGTCTCGTGCCCACCGGACAGTCCGGCGGAGCACGCGCGGAAGCCCGCGCGGAAATCGATGCGATCGGCGAGCGGCTGCGCACGAGCAGCACGGCGGCGGCCGTGTCCGCGCCTGGCACCAGCCAGGACCGCCCGCCCGCTGTAGGCGATCGCGTGCTGGTCGGTGCGCTCGGGCTCGAAGGGATCGTCCAGTCGCTGCACGACGGCTCGGCGGAAGTGGACGTGCGCGGCAAACGCATGCGCGCGCGCGTCGGTGAGCTTCGCGTGATCACGCCCGCCGCGGCCCTCTCGAACCAGCCGCCGCGCGTGCGAGTGAACGTCGACCTTCAGCCGCGGGAAGGCAACTCGACCGAGCTGAACATCATCGGCTGCAACGTCGATGAAGCGATGACCCGTCTCGAGAAGTTCTTCGACGAAGCGCTGATCAGTGAGGCGAAAACCGTCCGCATCGTTCATGGCTACGGCACCGGCCAGCTCCGGCGCGCGGTCGGTGAGTTCCTGAAGACTCACCCGGGTGTCGCGAGCTTCGGCCCCGCGCCCGGGAACCAGGGTGCCGGCGGCGCCACGATCGCGGAGATGAAGGAATAATGGCGCTCTTCCCCGCTTCCTTTGTCGATGACCTCAAGTCGCACGCCGACATCGTGCAGGTCGTGCAGGAGCGGGTACAGCTTCGTCGTGCCGGCACGTCGTGGAAGGGTTTGTGCCCCTTTCACGGCGAGAAGACCCCCTCGTTCAACGTCCACGGTGACAAGGGGTACTTCAAGTGCTTCGGCTGTGGCGTCGGCGGCGACGTCATCAAGTTCATCGAGCTCTACGACAAGGTGGCGTTCCCGGAGGCAGTGCGAACGCTGGCAGCCAGGTTCGGGGTGACCGTACCGGAGGGTGAGGATTCGAAGGAAGACGCCGAAGCCAATCGCGACCGGGAAGCACTGCTCAAGGCCCACGAAGTGGCCGCGGCGTGGTTTCGCGAGCAACTCGCCGGCCCACCAGGGGCCGTTGCCCGCCGCCAGCTGACCGACCGGGGTATCTCGGACCAGATGGTCGCAACGATGGGGATCGGCTACGCGCCGGCCATGCGCGAAGGACTCAAGGCCCGTCTCCTGAAGGAAGGCTTTTCGCAGCCCCTGCTGGTCCGCAGCGGGTTGATCGTACAGCGTGACGACCGCACCAGTGTGGACCGCTTCCGCAATCGCCTGATGATTCCCATCCATCGCGACAACGGCGCAATCGTCGCGTTTGGCGGCCGGGCGATGGAATCCGGACAGCAGCCGAAGTACCTGAATTCACCCGAGACGCCGATCTACGTCAAAGGCAAGACGCTCTATGGTTTGCACCTGAGCAAAGGAGCTATCGCGACGGCGAAACACGCGATCATGGTCGAGGGATATTTCGACGTCGCCCAGCTGCTGCAGGCGGGCATCACGAATGTGATCGCGTCTTCCGGAACCGCGCTGACGCCGGTTCAGGCGAGACTGCTGAAACGATTCACGTCCAAAGTGGTTCTCAGCTTCGATCCCGACACGGCCGGCCAGGGCGCGGCGGCGAGAACATCCGAGTTGCTCGTTGCGGAGGGTTTCCAGGTGAATGTGGCCATGCTGCCGGCGGGCGACGATCCCGATAATTTCATCAGGAAGTTCGGCGGTGCGGCGTACCAGGAGAAGCTGCGTCATTCCAGGCAATACCTCGAGTATCTGCTCGAGCGGACTGCGGCGGAGCATGACTTCTCGAAGGACGACAGCCGGCGCGAGTTCCTCGGCCGAATGCTCGCCGTGGCTGCCAGGATCCCCGACGCGGCCGCCAGGGACCAGTTCGCGGACCGGCTCGCTCACAAGGCGCGAATTACAGAAGAGGTAGTTCGAGCGGAGATCCGAAAAGCGGCAGTCCAGAAACAGACGGCTGTCGAAGAGCGTAAGCTGCCGGCGATCGGACAGATAAAACCGGCCGAAAAGGGGTTGATCTGGGCATTGATTCACCATCCTGAATCGGGGATCGCAGCCCTCACGGATCTGGAGGAAGAGGACTTGAACGGGATTGCTACTCAGGGGATTCTGCAACAGGCGCGATCTCTGCAAGGGATACCCGCCGAGTCTTTACCGAAGACCCTTTTAGAGCGTCTAACACAGGGAGAAGCCCGGCTTGTCGAGGAAGTGGGCAAGCCGGCCAGCTCCCCCGCGGATCCGGCGGACTGTGTCAGAACACTGAAAATGCGGAGATTCGACCGTGAACGAGCGGACGTTCAGCGGGCGATCGACCGTCTGCAGGAAGAAGGATTGGCGCGTTACGAGGACGAAATCGTGACGTTGTGGGCGCGGAAGAAGGACCTGCTGCAGCGCATAGAGGCGCTCGGCCGGTGAGTAACAGCTTGGAGGAGAAGGCGTTGTCGATCGAAGAAAAATACGATGAGGTGAGACAGCTCATCGCCGTCGGAAAAGAAAAGGGTTACCTGCTGTACGACGAGATCAACGATCTCCTTCCCGCTGACATCACGTCATCGGATGAGCTCGACGATCTGTTCAGCACATTCAGCAGCGCCGGGATCGAAGTCGTCGACTCCGAGAAGACCTACCGCGAAGAGAAACTGCTCGACCGCACCGGCGAAGGGGCGGAGGAAGTCGAGCTCGACCTCACGCCGGGGGCGCTCGACAAGACCAACGATCCCGTTCGCATGTACCTCCGCGAAATGGGCACCGTCCCGCTGCTCACCCGCGAAGGTGAAGTCGAAATCGCCAAGCGCATCGAGCGCGGCAAGCTCGCGGTCATCAAGTCGATCTCGCGGACGCCCACCATCGCGCGCGCGATCATGACGATGGGTGACCAGTTGAAGGCCGACGAGCGCAGCGTGCGCGAGTTTGTGATCTTCAACGACGAGGAGATCACCGACGAGAAGATCGAAGACCGCAAGCGCCAGGTGCTCCGCCAGATCGACGCCGTCCGCAAAGCCTGGGCAGTCCTGGACAAGGCCAAGGAAAAGATCGACAAGATACCAAAGGGTCAGACGACGCGCGAGAAGAACAAGTACCGCCGGGCCCGGTGGGAAATGCTGCGCGCCCGCGTCGACGTCTCCAAGCTGATTCGCAAGATCGAGTTCACCGAGGCCGTGAAGCGCCGACTGATCGACCTGATCAAGGAAGGTGTGGAAGCGGTCATGCGCCTCAAGCGCGAAGTGGACCAGATCGAGCGACAGGTCAATCCAAAGAGCGGCAAGAAAAGCCGCCTGAAGGAAGAAGAGAAGAAGCTGCTCGTCAAGCGCCAGAAGGAAATCCGGGCGCACATGAAGACGATGGCGGACGAGCTCGAAGAGACGCCCGACCAGTTGATGCGCACGCTGGAGACGATCGCCCGCGGCGAGATCCAGGCGGAGCAGGCTAAGAAGGAACTGGTCGAAGCCAACCTGCGACTGGTCGTCTCGATCGCGAAGAAGTACACCAATCGCGGCCTTCAGTTCCTGGATCTCATCCAGGAAGGCAACATCGGCCTCATGAAGGCGGTCGACAAATTCGAGTACCGCCGCGGCTACAAGTTCTCGACCTACGCGACGTGGTGGATCCGCCAGGCGATCACCCGCGCGATTGCCGACCAGGCGCGGACGATCCGCATTCCGGTCCACATGATCGAGACGATCAACAAGCTGATTCGAACTTCACGGGCGCTGGTGCAGGAGCTCGGACGCGAGCCGACGTCGGAGGAAATTGCCAAGCGCATGGACATCCCGGTGTCCAAGGTCCGCAAGGTGCTGAAGATCGCTCAGGAACCGATCTCGCTCGAAACACCGATCGGCGAGGAAGAAGATTCGCACCTTGGCGACTTCATCGAGGATCGTCAGGTGGTCTCGCCCTCAGATGCGGTCATCAATCTGAACCTGAAGGAACAGACCGACGCGGTGCTGAAGACGCTCACGCCGCGTGAGGAGAAGGTGATCAAGATGCGCTTCGGCGTCGGCGACGGCTCCGAGCACACGCTGGAGGAGGTCGGCCAGAGCTTCGCGGTGACCCGCGAGCGCATCCGGCAGATCGAAGCCAAGGCGCTGCGCAAGCTCCGCCACCCGTCACGCAGCCGCAAGCTCAAGGCTTTCCTCGAAGGAAGGACCTAGCCGCTCACAACGTCAAACTCCAAACCTCAAACTTCAAAGGGACTTGCTTCGAAGTTTGGCGCTTGGAGTTTGAGTTTTTGGTGGGCCCACCAGGACTCGAACCTGGAACGAACCGGTTATGAGCCGGTGGCTCTAACCATTGAGCTATGGGCCCGCCCGTGAGTGTAGCAGACGAGACATCACATCCTGCACGATGAGGTCGACGGTGGCGGCCCGCCCGCGGCCGGCGCCGTCACCTCCAGGAACTGAACCTTCGGCGGCATCGTCGGCGCGAGCGTGATCGAAACGCGAAGGTCGCCGCGTTCGCACTTCATCAGCCAGCTGCCACGCAGCGCGTTTTCGACGTTCTCGAACGCTGACGGCGCGGTGCACGCACCCACCTTGCTCTTCAAGTCCTCGATCTGTTTCTGACGACGATCCTTCGAGACGTCGAGGAACAGGTTCATCGCTGCCACTTTGTCGGCCTGCGCAGCGTCCCAGCGAATGACCAGCCGCGAGACCGCGTCGCGCGCTTCGACGAGCGCGTCGGAAGGTTGAGGCACACGCCGCTGAAGCCCTCCGGTCCTGGCGAGCATGTCGAACGCGCTGTTCACCACTCCGCCCCACCCTGTGTATGTGACGTTGCCGAATGCCACGATGCCGACCCCATACTCGGGCAGCCAGCGCATCAGCGATCCATAGCCTGGGAGGCCGCCGCTGTGCGCGACGAGGTGCGCGAAGTCGCAGTTCTGAGAGATGCCGAGCCCAAAGCCGTAACCACCGGCATTCAGGTTGGGCGCGTCTGTTCCCGCGCGGGTCACGGTTGCCGGACGCGACCGCCAGATCTGCTGCATTTCGCGCAATGAAGATCGGCGGACAGGGCCGGCTTCGGCGCCGTCGCGAGGCGGCCAGGCGGCGAGGAACGCACCGACGTAGCGGGACAGGTCTGCGACTGACGTCAACATGCCGCCCATCGAGCCAAAGGCTCCGTGCGGCAAGGCGGGCTCCAGCTTCCAGGTCTCGTCTTCCCAGCGATATCCGTAAGCGAGCCGGTCCGGCGGAACCTCAGACGGCTCGAGCGTCGTGGAGCTCATCCCGAGCGGACGCAGGATCGCCTCCTGCACATACTGGGGATACGGCTTGCCTGAAACGCGCGTGACGATCCGTCCGAGGATTGCGAATCCGTAGTTGGAATATTCGTACGCGGTCTGTGGCGGATTCGAGAACGGGATCCCTTGCCGCAGCATCTCAGTCAGCTGCTGCTCGGTTCTATCGAGTTGCTGATCTCCCCACGGGTTGTCTTCGGGAAAGCCGGCGGCATGCGACATCAGATCCCGGACCGTGATCCGCGGCGAATCGGACGTCGGGTAGTGAAGGTTCTCGAGTTCTGGAACGTACTTTTCCGCGAGGTCGTCGAGCGACAGCTTCCCCTCGTCACGCAGCTTCAGGATCGACATAGCAGTAAAACTCTTGGTCATCGAAGCGATGCGGAAGACGCTGTTCTTGTCGACCGGCGCCTTTGTCTTCAGGTCACGAAACCCTGCGACACCGAGGTGCGCCAGCTCACCATCGATGACGATGCCCCAGGCTGCACCCGGAACGTGGGTTCGAGTCATGAACTCACCGATGGCCCGGTCAATCTCAGGGAAGGCTGCGCTCAGCTTCGCCTTCCGATTGGGATCGGTGAAGGCAGCAGGAGGATTCGTCGCTGTCTGAGCGACCTGCGCCCGTGCACCCGCGCCGGAGAACTGCCCGACTGCGAGGAGCACCAGACTCAATGTGACGGCGCGACGATGTGAGCTCATGCGGGGAGATTATGGCGAGATCCACACTTTCGCCACAGTTTTTTCAAACACAAACGATCAATCCGGCCTGCATCATGGATCAATGTCTCCTCTTGATAAAGCACTCTCCCGGCGTCAGCTGATCGGTCTTCTCGGGGCCGCCGGCGCCGTTGCCGCGGCGCGCTGCGGTTCCGGTGACACGCCGACCTCACCCTCGACCACGCCTTCCGCCACTACGAGCACGAACAGCGCCTGCGTGGTGACCCCGACGGAA
>Ga0126307_10003250_pt1 | contig 11077 bp, 12 predicted proteins | sample Plot28_FD_89955 | JGI IMG/M metagenome (GOLD analysis project Ga0126307, IMG submission 89955) | Serpentine soil microbial communities from UC McLaughlin Reserve, CA, USA - Plot28 | ecosystem: Environmental > Terrestrial > Soil > Grasslands | place: USA: UC McLaughlin Reserve, Lake County...
CCGACCTGGCCCGCGGCGGCGACGGCAACGACTCAGTCGTGGCCGACGTCGGGCAGCTCGACATCCTCGACGGCTTCGAGGCCGTCGACCGGACGCCGAACGCCACGCCTCCCCCGGTCGCGAACCGCGCGCAACCGGTCACCATCCGGGGCGGCAAGGTGAAGGTGAACAGGGGTGTCGCGTCGATCAAGGTGAGCGCCCCGGCCGGCGCGTCCGGCAACTCCACCGGCACGCTCACGGTCCGCACCGCCAAGGCCGTGAGGCTGGCAGGGCTGAAGGTGACGCTGCAGCTCGGCAGCGCGCGCTTCAACATCGCCACCGGCGCCTCCAAGACGGTAAAGGTGAAGCTGGCCGGAGGCAGCCGGCGCCTGGCCGGTAGCAAGGGCCAGCTCAGGGTCCTCGCGGTCGCCTCGACGGGCGCCTCGGGCCAGATCGCGCAGAGCACGCGGCGCCTGACGCTCGCGCTCGGCACGACCAGGAAGACGAGGGGGTAGGCACCTCCCTCTCTCCGATTTCAATGCGGGCCCCGGCGGACAGAGCCGGGGCCCGCATCCCTCGAAGGCGCCCAGATCCGGGCGATCCCCCCAACCAAAGGAATAAACATGACTCGCACAAAGCCCCTATCCCTTCTGGTCGCCTTCGCGGCGATCGGGCTCGTTGCCCTCGTGGTCGCGGGCTGCGGCGGCGGCGACAACCAGGCAACCGCCTCCGGCGGCTCGAACGCGGCCGGCGGATCCTCGACGATCGGCCTGTCGAAGATCGGCGGCCTCGGCAGGGTCCTCGTCGACTCGCAGGGTCGAACCGTCTACCTGTTCGAGAAGGACACCGGCCCCGAGAGCACCTGCTTCGGTGCGTGCGCCACGGAGTGGCCGCCCGTCACGACGAGTGGCAAGCCGAGCGCCGGCTCCGGCCTGACCGCGTCGATGCTCGGCACGACGAAGCGCTCCGACGGCAAGACGCAGGTGACCTACAACGGTCATCCCCTCTACCTCTTCGAGGCTGACCAGAAGCCGGGCGACGCCACTGGCCAGAACGTCGACGCGTTCGGCGCAGAGTGGTACGTCCTCTCGCCCGCAGGCAACAAGGTGGCGGGCAAGGCCACGGGCTCGGGTGGCGGCTACGCGTACTAATGTCCTCTGGCCCGCGGGCGCGCTCGCGCTCGCGGGCGAGGCCGTCATCCACATCCGGCAGTACGTCGCCCTCTTCTACGAGTGCGCTGGATCGGCCGGCGGGACTGTCGGCGGTGATTACACCGACCGCTCGTCACTGCGGCTCGGGCACCCAATCCCGTCCGAGAGGTGCGCGCGCGATCCCGATCACATGGGGATTCGTGAGGCCCGAGGCCGGGCCGATGTCGACGCGGCGGACCCCTTCGACTGCGAAGCCGGCGGCCTCGATCGCGCTCAGCGTGTCACGCGCGCAGTGGCAGCCGCCAACGAGGCGCGGCCAGACCCCCCAACGGTCGAAGCGCTCCTGGACACGCGCCTTGCGGGGACGGTCGGAGCGCACATGTTCCATGAAGCGCAGCTCGGTGCCCGGCTTCAGCACCCGTCGTAGCTCAGCTAACGCGCTGGCCGGATCCGGCACCGTGCAAAGCACCAGGCTGACCACCGCAGCGTCGAAGCTCGCGGGCGACAGCGGAAGCGGAGACGCGGTCGCGTTCCCGACCCTGATTCGAACAGGGGCTTGCTGCGCGGCTCGCTCGGCGTGGGCACGAAGGTAGGCCTCAGGCTCAAGCGCCACAACCTCGTCAACCGATCCCGGGTAGCGGGAAAAGTTCAGTCCGTTGCCGGCACCGATCTCAACCACCCGACCCGAAAGCCCGGCGAGCAGCTCGTCGCGATGCTCGCCGACCTCACGTTCCATAAGGCGGCTGAACCGCTCGTAGACGCGGGCGAAGATGGGATGCCGGACCGCGGACATCGGTGACGACTGTACGACGAGCCACTCACGACATGCCCCGCGCGCGGGCTCTCGCCGACCGGGAGCCGGCGCAGCTCGCATGAGACGGCTGCGCCCGTCAGTCGCGCTTGTTTCGCAGCCAGGCTAGGCCCAGTAGCAGCATTCGCCACGGACCGAGCTGTCGAATCAGGTCCAGGTTGTCCGAGGCGGCCCAGTCCTCGACGATCTCGCCATCCTTGATGCGGCTGATCACGATCCCCCAGATCCTGATCGTGCGGCCGCGGTTGTGGCCCTCGGCCACCCAGCGCGAAGCGACGCGCTCGCCGTCGGTGACCTGTTCCTCGACGCGTATGCGCAGGTCGCCGTCGCTGAAGACGAGCTGATAGAGGCCGAGCGACTGCCTGATGCCGTCGTGGCCGCGGTACTCGCGCGCGTTGACGTGATCGTGAAACCCGGGGCTGTAGACGCCGACGGCCGCGGACGGGTCGCTGCCCGAGCAGACCTGCTCGAGCGCATGACGGGCTAATGCGGTCGGCTCGCTAGCCGCCATCGTCCAGGACCACCTCGGGCTCGGGGACCGCTTCCCAGCGAACGGCCTTGCCGTTCGCGATCGTCCATACGTGCGCAAGGCGTGTCTTGACCTGCACGCCGCTCGACCGGCCCGCGCCGGTCTGGCGCACTACCGCCACCAGCTGGCCACCGCGTTGCACGACCCGCTCGGGCTCGACCCGAAAGCCGTCAAAGCTCTCCAGCCAGCCGCGAAAGAAGCGCTCGAAGCTGTCGCGCCCACGATGCGTCCCCGCCTCGGGACTCCAACCGGGCTCGTGCCATTCGATGTCAGGATCGAGCAGGTCGAGCACGACAGAGAGGTCGCCGCGATTCAGGGCGGCGTACCCGCGCTCGAGTGACTCGACGTCCGCGTCGCCCATGCGGGTCAGTACATCAGGTTGGGGTACTGGTCGATGATGTCGGCCTGGCGTGGACGTCCTCGAATTCGTGACAGCCCAACTGCAACCTGCTCCTTCGCGGGTGCTCGAGGTGGGATGCGGCGATGGCCGGCTCGCCCGGGCGCTGGACGATCTGGGCTACTCCGTCGTTGCCATCGACCCGGGCGCGCCCGAGGGCGCGATTTTTCAGACGGTCTCGCTCGAGGAGTTCGCTGACCCGGCGCGCTTCGGCGCCGTCGTGGCGAGCCGGTCGCTGCATCATGTCCACGATCTCGCCGCGGGGCTCTCGAAGCTTCAGCGATTGCTCGTACCGGGCGGCCGGTTGATCGTCGTAGAGCACGCCTTTGACCGGCTCGACGAGCGGACGGCAGGCTGGTATCTCGACAAACGCCGGGCTAGGGACCCTGACGCGCCGAGGTCGCTGCAGGCGTGTCTGGCCGAGTGGGCGGCAGACCACGCCGGCCTGCATGACTACCCCGCGATGCGGCGGGAGCTGGACCGTCGCTTCACCGAGCGGTGGTTTGCCTGGACGCCCACCCTTTATTTGGAGCTGGGAGAGCAGCTGGAGCAGGAGGAGCGCAGCCTGATCGAGGCCGGCTCGATTCAAGCCACGGGCTTCTTGTACGTAGGCGAGCCGCGCGCCGGGTGAGCGCTCACACCCGGCGCGCCTCGCAGCCTCGGTCCTTCAGGAGCTCGGCGAACCGCTGCAGATAGAGCGGCCAGCCACCCTCGCCGCCGACACCGTCGCGCTCGCTCTCCCACCCGTCGCCGTGGCGGTCCAGATTGCGATGCTCGAGCTCGACGCGTGTGCGGTCCGGAGTTTCGGAGATGAAGCGCAGCTCGACCTCGCTCGTCTTTTCGGGGTCCCCCTCGATCTGCCACTGCGGGCTGATGTCCCAGCTGAACACGATCCGGTCCGGCGGCTCGTAGGCCAACACGCGCGCCCACTGGCACTCGCTCCCGTCGACTCCGCGGTCAAAGATGCGCCCGCCCTCGCGAGGCTCGAACACCGACTCCGCTATCTCGACAGCGAGCATGTTGTGCTCGCGCGGCTTGATGCTGTCGAAGTCCTCGGTGAAGACGGCGAACGCGCGTTTGATCGGCACTTGGACGACGACCTGGGTGCGGACGGACGTGTCCTGTGCGTGCGTGCTCATGAGACCTCCTCATTTCGTTGTTCCGCGACCGCCTTGTAGCTGGCGAGCGCCTTGGTCCAGAACCCGTCGAGCTGGGAGCGAAGGGCCTCCAGTCCGGCCGGGTCGAGTTGATAGATGCGCCGGGTACCGACCGGGCGGTCGACCACCAGCCCGGCCTCCTTCAGCACCCTGAGGTGCTGCGAGACGGCGGGGCGGCTGACCGGCAGCTCCCTCGCGAGCTCGCCCACCGCCTGCGGATGCTCGGCGAGCCGCTCGAAGATCGCGCGCCGCGTAGAGTCGCCGAGTGCCATCCATCCATCAGCTAGGTAAGTTGCCACTAACGGTAAGTCTAAACTAACTCTTCGCCCTCCGCGCGCCCAACCAAGCTCTACGGAAGTCCTCGCGGTACGGCGCCCCAGCCACGTGAAACGCGGCGAGCTAGGGTCACGTGGCGATCGACTCGACCGCGCCCGCCCGCCGTACGGCACCGGGCGATGATCCCACCACGCGCTTGAACGCGCGCGCGAACGCGGCCTCGGAGCGATAGCCGAAACGATTCGCGAGTGCGGCCACGGTTGCGCCCTCGTCGCGCAGCGCCGTGGTGGCGAGGTGCATGCGCCAGCCGGTCACGTAGCTCATCGCCGGCTCCCCGACGAGTTCGGTGAACCGTGCGGCAAAGGCCGAGCGAGACATCGGGATCTGGTCGGCGAGCGACGCGACGGTCCACCGGCGGCCGGGCTCGCGGTGGATGAGCGAGACCGCGCGGCCTATCTGCGGGTCCTGCAGCGCCGCGAGCCACCCCGACTGCGCCGCCGGGTCGCTTTCCAGCCAGGCGCGCAGCGCCTGCACGACGAGCACATCGGAAAGGCGGGTGATCATGGTCTCGCCGCCGGGACGCAGGCCCTCCGCCTCGAGCGCCATTAGCCGCAGGGTGGAGCGCAGCCACTCGAGCTGCGTCGGGCTTGTCGCTGGGTCGAAGGTGAGGATTCTCGGTAGCACGGCGAGTAGCTTGCGCGCGGCGGGATGGTCGAAGCGCACGGCGCCGCAGACCATGTCGATGCGGTCGCCGCCGCCTCCGTGGCGCAGGATCTCGTAACGCTCGCCGAGCTGCTCGCGCTCGAGCTCGAAGATGCTCGGCGTCGGCGCATCGGGCTCGCTGCGCAGCCGGTGGCCCTGGCCGTGGGGGACGAGCGCCAGCTCGCTCGCTGCCAGGCGCCGCGGCTGGGCATCTGGCGCCTCGAGCCAGCAGCTTCCACCGGTGATGACGTGAAACCACAGGTAGCCCTCGAACGGCGGCAGCTCGAGCCCGAACGGGGCGGTGAACTCGGCGCGGCAATAGAAGGCGCCGCGCAGCTCGAGGAAGTGCAGCACCTCGCCGAGCGGATCGGCGGCCGAGGGCCCAGGTCCCGGATGCATGATCACGCAGTCACTATGACATAGCACGCTCGAACGCCCAGGTCATGCGGACGAATAAGCATAAAAGGCGGTCGCTAGATCATAGTAAATCCCGGTAGGGCGCTCCATACTGGATGAATTGCAAGGACATTCAACTTAGGAGGACGAACAATGATCACCGTAATGGGAGCCACCGGAAACACCGGCCGCAAGATCACCGAGCTGCTGCTCAAAGCCGGCGAGGACGTGCGCGCGCTCGGTCGCTCGCCGGAGAAGCTCGCCGAGCTCGACGCGCTAGGGGCCGAGACCGTCGCCGGCGATGTCCGCGACGGCGACTACCTGGCGAGCACCTTCGCAGACGCCGACGCGGTCTACACGCTCACCGCGCTCGAACCGACCCTGCCCGACTACCACGCCGACCAGGACAGACGCGGCGAGGCGATCGCTTCCGCGATCCGCGAGAGCGGCGTGCGCCATGTGGTCGCGCTGAGTGCGATCGGCGGCGAGCTGGCGAGCGGCAACGGGTTCATCGCCAGCCTGCACCGGCAGGAGCGGCGGCTGCGGGCGCTCGACGGCGTCAACGTCATGATCCTGCGCCCCGGCGCCTTCGTCGAGGGCTTCTACGCGGCGCTGGAGACGATCCGCCACGAGGGCGTGGTCGCCGACTCCGTCGCGCCCGAAGCGAAGGTGCCGATGATCGCCACCGCCGACATCGCCGCGGTCGCTGCCCGGGCGCTGCGCGAGCGGAGCTGGAGCGGCGCCGTGGTCCGCGAGCTGCTCGGACCGCGCGACCTCACCTACACCGAGGTCGCTGCGGCGCTTGGCAAGGCGATCGGCCAGCCGGACCTCCAGTACGTCCAGCTGCCGGACGAAGAGCTGGTCGCGATCCTCACCGAGGCCGCCGGGTTCTCACCCGACTTCGCCGCCCTGTTCGTCGAGTTCAACCAGGCGCTGAGCGAGGGCCGGCTGCACTCGCTCGAGGGTCGCAATGAGAGCAACACCACCTCTACCGAGTTCGAGGAGTTCGCCGCTGAGCTGGCACACGCCTACGAGGCGACGGGGTGACGCTATCGACCAGCGGGAGGCCGTCCCTGCGCCGGCCTCCCGCTACTCGGGATCAGGCGATCGCCGGCGGCGCGACCATGCTCCGCGGGCTTGCAATCGGGTCTTGCCCGGATTAGGGTCCTCCCTCATATCTGGGTGGTCAGTGACCGCCTCATGGGCCCCAGATGCATCGGACTCGCACCCCGCAGCATTCGCACCCACTCCCTGAGTCGCGCACGGCGATGCGTCCGTAAAGGAGGACTTCCGTGACCGACAACTCGATCCACCAGCGCCGGGAGGTTGTGGTGGTCGGCGGCGGCCAGGCCGGCCTGGCCATCGGCTACTTCCTAGCCGAGCAGGGCCGGGATTTCACCATCCTCGAGGCCGCCCAGGAACCGGGCGCGGCCTGGCGCGAGCGCTGGGACTCGCTGAAGCTGTTCACCCCGGCCCGCTACGACAGTCTGCCGGGCGTTGCGTTCCCGGGCGATCCGGACCGCTATCCGCTCCGCGATGAGGTGGCGGCTTATCTGGCCGACTACGCACGTCACTTCGAACTTCCCGTAGAGCTGAATAGCCGCGTGAACACGATCCGGAGGGTTGAAGGCGGCTATGTCATCGAGCTCGACGACCGGACCTACGACGCCGATCAGGCGGTCGTCGCGACCGGCCCGTTTCAGGTTGCGTTCGTGCCGCCGATCGCCGAGCAGCTGGGGGAGGGGGTCGTGCAGATGCACAGCACGGCCTATCGGTCACCGCAGTCGGTACCGGAGGGGCGGGTGCTGGTCGTCGGCGGCGGCAACACGGGCTTCCAGATCGCCGAGGAGCTTTCGGCTTCGCGGGAGGTCCACCTGTCGATCGGGTCGCGGCAGACGCCGCTGCCGCAGCGGATCCTGGGGCGCGACCTGTTCTGGTACCTGGAGGCCACCGGGCTGATCCGCAAGACCGTGGAGTCGCGCATCGGCCGGCGGATGTCGGGACGGGACACGCTGATCGGCTCGACGCCGCGGCGGCTGCGACGCGGGCACGGCGTCGAACTCCATGGACGAGTAGTAGGCGCCACCGGCTCCGGCGTGCGGTTCGCGGACGACTCGCAGCTCGACGTCGCCTCCGTAATTTGGGCCACCGGATTCCATACCGACCATTGCTGGATCGACGCCCCTGTGTTCGACCAGGGGGGCCGGCTGGAGCACGAGCGCGGGGTCACGGCTTCGCCGGGGCTGTACTTCCTCGGGTTGACGTGGCAGCACACGCGCGGATCGGCGCTGCTGGGCTGGGTCAAGGACGACGCCGCCTATATCGCGGCGAAGGTCGCGGCTTTCCGGCCGAGCAAAGCACCGGAGCGTGCCCGGCCAACGATGAACGATGGGACGAGCGCCGCCCCCGCGGCCGCGTCCACCTCGAACTGAGAGAAGAAGGCAAAATGAGCGTCACCCCTGATCATTTCCCCACCGACGTCGGGGGCCTGCCCGAGGCGCACGCGCCTGAGCGGGTCGAGCTCTCAGACGGCGACGAGTTCAACCTCCGCATCGGGCCAGTCGCCAAGCGCATCGGCGACGACACCGTGCGGATGCTGGCCTACAACGGCTCGATCCCCGGCCCGACCCTGGAAGTGCGGGAAGGCTCAAAGGTCGTCGTGAACGTCGAGAACCAAGGGGACTTGGAGGCCACGGTGCACTGGCACGGTTTGCGCCTCGACAACCGCTACGACGGCACTCACGCGGTGCAGGAGCCGATAGACATCGGGGAGCGCTTCGAGTATCGCCCCGAGTTCCCGGATCCCGGCGCCTACTGGTACCACCCACACATCCGCCAGGACTACGGGCAGGAGATGGGCTTGTACGGGACCGTCCTCGTCGTCCCTGCCGATCCCGACTACTGGGCCCCGGCACACCGGGAGTTGCTGGTCACGCTCGACGACGTGCTGATCGAAGACGGCCGGGTCGCACCGTTCGACCCGAGCCACACGACCTACTCGGCGATGGGGCGCTTCGGCAACGTCATGCTCATTAACGGAGAGCGAGAGCTGAATCTCTCGGCGCGCCGAGGCGAGGTCGTGCGGTTCTATCTCACGAACACGGCCAACACGCGCGTGTTCAACTTCGCCGTGCAAGGCGCGCGGATGAAGCTCGTGGGCGGGGACAGCGGCCGCTGCGAACACGAGGAGTTCGTGGAATCGGTCATCGTGTCGCCGTCGGAGCGGGTTGTGGTGGACGTCCTCTTCGACGCCGCCGGCACCGCCGCGCTCGAACACCGAACGCCCGAGCGCACGTACTCGCTGGGCGCCGTGGACGTGACGGAGGAGCCGGCTGATCCGGGGCCGGCCGAAGCGTTCGAGAACCTGCGGACGAATGCCGAGATGGTCGCCGAGCGCGAGCGGACCGCGCCGTACCTGGATGCTTCGCCCGACAAGACGCTGGTGCTCACCGTGGAGATGGACTTCGACGCCCCGCAAGGGATCGTCGAGTACTTCTGCCCGATGCATCCGGAGGTCGTGAGCGACGAGCCGGGCAAGTGCCCGAAGTGCGCGATGAAGCTGGTGCCGCGGGCCGCCGCCGTGGCCTACACCTGCCCGATGCACCCGGAGGTCGTCAGCGACGAGCCGGGCAAGTGTCCGAAGTGCGCGATGAAGCTGATGCCGGTGGCGCGCTCGCGCATCGGCGCGGACGCGGCCGCAGCGGAGCCCGCGCCTCATGGGCACGCCGAGGGCGAAGAGCATGGGCACGCGGCGGGGGCCATCGAGTGGGAGGACGACATGGTCGAGGTGAACAAGGGCACCACCCCGGCCAACACGCGCTGGAAGCTCGTCGACCGCGACACCGGAGCGGCTGGGAAGGACATCGACTGGCGGTTCACCGTCGGCGACCAGGTGAAGATCCGGCTGATCAACGAGATGGAGTCGGACCACCCGATGCACCATCCGTTCCACATCCACGGCGCCGGGCGCTTTCTCGTGCTCGCCCGCGACGGCGTCGTGGAACCGAACCTCGTGTGGACCGACACCGTCCTCATCACCCCGGGCCAGGAGCTCGACCTGCTGCTCGACGTGACACACCCGGGGATCTGGATGGCCCACTGCCACATCGCCGAGCACCACGAGAGCGGGATGATGCTGAACTTCGAAGTCGCTCCGCGCTAGGCCGCGGCGGCCAAGCGCTCGAGCAGCCGGCGCATAGCGGCTGTCCCGAACTCCATGCTCTCGACCGGGATGCGCTCGTCCTCCGCGTGGACGAGCTCCATGAAGCGCATCTCGCGCGGCAGCTGCATCGGCAGGAACCCGTAAGTCTGGATGCCGAGCCGGGCGAAGAAACGCGCGTCCGAGACGGCCGGTAGCAGGAGAGGCATCGGCCGCGCAGCCGGATCGAGCTCCCGCAGGATGCCGCTGAGCGTCGGGAACAGCGTCATGTCGACGTCGCGCGGCCCGGGGTCAAACCCCAGCAGCTGGAGCTCCATGTCGACGTTCGCCAGGTCACGCAGCTCCCGGAAGACGTCCTCGGGTCCGAAGCCGGGGAGCACACGACAGTCGAGCTGAACCGAGACCTCGCCGGGGATGACATTCGCGGACTCGCCGCCGCGGACGATCGTCGCGCTCGCGGTGTTGTGCAGCACCGGGTCGAACATGCGACCGCGATTGCCGAGCAGGTCGAGCACGCGGTCCGCCGTGCGGGGGCGTAGAAGCGCGCGAAGAGGGAGGGCTGCCGGCGCAGGGACCTCCGCAGCAACCGCCTCGATCATCGACCGGGTCACCTGCGTCACGTGGACCGGGAGCCGGCGGCGGTCCAAGGCGTCGAGAAAGCGCCCGAGCGCGCCCGCGGCGCCCCCGCGGACGGGGAGGGCGCCGTGTCCGGCGGGCCCGCGGAAAGTCGCTCGAGCCACGCACAGCTGCTTCTCCGAGACCATTATCGGGTAGAAGCGGCGGCCTGCCACATCGAGCGAGAAGCCTCCGAACTCGCCGATTGCATACCGGACTCCGTCGAAGAGCTCCGGATGCTCCTCCACCAAGAAGCGTGCCCCGAGCTTGCCGCGCGCCTCCTCGTCGCTGAGGACGCAGAGCACGATATCGCCAGCCGGACGCACGTCGCTCGAAGCGGCGCGCAGGAACGCGGCGATCATCATCGCCACACCGCTCTTCATGTCGAGCGCGCCGCGCCCCCAGATGTAGCCGTCGGCGATGTCGCCGCTGAACGGCTCGTGCGTCCAGTGCCCCTCCGCGGGAACCACGTCGATGTGCCCCTGCATGAGGAAGGGCGGGGCGGTTCCTGTCCCCTGTAGACGGGCGACCAGATTTGGCCGTTCCGGATCCTGCGCGAGGATTCGCGCGTCGACACCCGCCGCGCGGAGCAGCTCGGCGATCCACTCGATGCACGCCCGCTCGTTACCTGGGGGGTTCGTCGTGTCGAAGCGGATCAGCCGCTGCAGCAACTCCGCTGGGCGGTCGCGCAAGGCACCGTCGGCGTCCACGCGCCTATCCTCGCTGACGCATGGATCGCTCGCCAGTCGTTGGGAACCGCCCCGCGGGCGCCAGTTGACGCGTTGCGCAAACCGGCGGGCGCAGCAACCGGCGTGGAGATCAAGGGCCTCCGTATCAACTCAGAGGCCCGATCGCCAGGAAGCCTGCGGTCTTCAGTTCACGACAGACTTAGGACTGCGGGGCCC
>Ga0126307_10003251_pt1 | contig 11075 bp, 8 predicted proteins | sample Plot28_FD_89955 | JGI IMG/M metagenome (GOLD analysis project Ga0126307, IMG submission 89955) | Serpentine soil microbial communities from UC McLaughlin Reserve, CA, USA - Plot28 | ecosystem: Environmental > Terrestrial > Soil > Grasslands | place: USA: UC McLaughlin Reserve, Lake County...
CCTGGCGGCGACCACCCGCCGGATGAGCGGGGTGAGGGCCAGCAGGTCCTGCTGGCGGGTGTCAGAGATTGGCATGCTTGAACCCGGGTACCTCAGGGTTCGGACGGGGAATCAGCGTTCAGCGTAACCCCGCCGGCCGTCCGGCGCCGACGACCGGTTCGGGGTCGACGGCAGCCCCGCCCTCAGGCTGGTGGGATGTTCTGGCTGCGCCGGAACAGGTTGGCCGGGTCCCAGCGGCGCTTGACCTCGACCAGCCGGTCCCAGGTGGGCTCGGGATAGGCCTGGCGGACCCGCTCGGGCCCCTCGTCGCCGAGGAAGTTGACGTAGGCGCCGTCGCCCTGGTGGAGGGCGGCCGCGAAGTCGTCGACCCAGGCCTGCCGCCGGGGCCGGTCGGCTGGGCCGTTGTAGAACGCGGCCAGGTTGACCATGATGCGGCGGTGCCGGTGGGCGAAGGCGGTCGCCTCGACCGGGACCCGGGCCATGGCCCCGCCGAGCACCCGGAGCTGGGCCGCGCGCATGGGCGCGTCCGACGCCTTCAGGTGCTCCATGATCGTGCCCGCGACCTGGCGGTCGACGGTGTCGACGAACATGGTCGTGGCCACCGCCGTCGGGTGGAACTCGGCCTCCTCGGGCGGGAACAGGCCTGCATAGGGCATGGGCTGGACCAGGTCGGCGATCGGGTCGGCCAGGGCCCGGAAGGGGGCCAGCACTCGCCGTCCGGCCTCGGCGTCGCCGGCGTAGGCCATCAGGGCCATGACCACCAGCTGGCCGTGGTGTTCGGGGGGCACGAACGGCATCGGTGGGGCGGGCATGACGTTGGCGATGGCCGACAGCTTCTCGGGGGCCGCCTCGGCGGCGGCGATGAACTCGGCCACGACCTCGGCGCTGGCCGGCAGCAGGAGCATGCCGCCGACGATCCCCTCCAGGGGGTGCAGCCGGAACTGGAAGCGGGTGGCCACCCCGAAGTTGCCCCCGCCGCCCCGGATGGCCCAGAACAGGTCGGGGTGGTGCTGGTCGTCGATCTGGAGGATCTGGCCGTCGGCGGTGACCAGCTCGGCCGCCAGCAGGTTGTCGATGGTCAGGCCGTGCTTGCGGACCAGGAACCCGACCCCGCCGCCCAGGGTCAGCCCGCCGATCCCGACCGAGCCGGTGTCACCGAACCCGGTGACCAGCCCGTGCTCGCCGACCCGGGCGGTGTAGGCGCCGGCGGTCAGGCCGGTCTGGGCCCAGGCCGTCCGGCCGTCGGGATCGATGTCCAGGGCGGTCAGCTCCGACAGGTCGAGCACGATCCTGCCGTCGCTGAGGCTGTGGCCGGCGGTGCTGTGACCGCCGCTGGGGACGGCCAGCTCCAGCCCGCGGTCGCGGGCCTGGGTCACGACCCCGGCGACCTCGTGGGCGTCGGCGGGCCGGACGATCGCGGCCGGACGCAGGTCCTCGAACCCGCCGTAGAACACCGTCCTGGCCCGATCGTAGCCGGCGTCGCCGGGGGCGATGACCCGGCCGCCGACGGCGTCGCGCAACCGCGGGATGTCGAGGGTGGGCGACTGCGAGGGTGCACCTGGCATCTGCGACTCCTGACCGGGAGGGTGTAGCTTCCGCCATCGACCCTACGAGCGCGGCCGCGCGGCGGCATCACCCAAAGGTGGGAACCGGTAGGGGGAGAAACGGCAACCCTGGAAATCTGGGCCCGCCCGGCCGGCTCCCGGGTGGGCCGTCGGGGGGCTGGGATAGGGTCCTGGCCATGCCCAACGAACTTTCCCGGCAGGCGGCGGTCGCGAGCAGGGTGGAACGTCTGGTCGAGCGAGCCATGGCCTTGGCCCTCGATGAGCGTGACGACGACCTGGCGACGGCCCGCCTGGCCTGGCTGGCCCGGGACGACCAGACCGCCCTCGACCAGGCCGGCGAGCTCTGCCTGGAGCAGACCGAGGTTGGCCTGGTCGTCCGGGCCCGGGCGGCCGGGCTGCTGACCCGGGTGAATCGGGCGGCGGCCAGCTACGCTGGGTGGTCAGCCGTGCGAGAAGGTTTCGGAGGTTGGGCAGACCTCGAGGGGGCCACCGCGAACATGTCGACCGAGGTTGGCGACCTGGACGCCGCCCTGGCCGCCCTGTACCAGCTGCCGCTGGAGCAGTTCGTGGCCACCCGCGACCAGCTCGCCCGCCGCCTCCGGGCCGCCGGCGACCGCGTCGGCGCCCGCCAGGTCGCGGCCCTCCGGCGTCCGCCGGTGAGCGCCTGGGCGGCGAACCAGCTCGCCCGCGCCGCCCCCAACGCCGTCGCCGAGCTGCTGGAGGCCGGAGCCGCCCTGCGCCAGGCCCAGCAGGACGCCCTGGCCGGCCAGCCGGGCGCGGCCCGGCAGCTGCGGACGGCGACCGCGCATCTGCGGGCGGCCATCACCCGCCTGGGTGCCCGGGCGGAGACGCTGCTGGTCCGGGCGGGGCATGCGGCCAGCGACGCCACCCTGGCCCGGCTGGCCGCCACCCTGCAGGCGGCCGCCACCGGCGATGACGCGACCCGGGCGACCCTGGCCCAGGGGCGGCTCTCCGGCGACCTTGATCCGGCGGGCTTCGGCCTGGACCTTGGGTCGGCCGCCGCCGAGCCAGCCGCCCCCGCCGAGGCGGTCCCGACCGCGCCGGGGGCGCCGACCGGCCAGACCGCGGGGCGACGCGACCGGGCCCGGGAGGCGGCCCAGCAGGCCCTGGAGCGGACCCGGGAGGCGGCCGAGCAGGCCCAGGCCGTCCTGGACCAGGCCCAGGAGCTGGCGGCCAGCCGCCGGCAGGCCGCCGACCAGGCCCGCCAGCAGGCCGAGGAGCTGGCGGCGGTCGCCCAGGAGCTTGCCGAACAGGCCTCGGCGGCCGCGGCCGCCGCCGAGGCGGCCCGCCAGGCGGCCGCCGGTGCCGACCGCGACGCCGACGAGGTCGCCGGTCGGGCCCGGGTCGCCGAGCAGGCGGTGGAGGCGGCCACGGCCGCCCACGCCGCCGCCGCGGCCGCCCTGGAGGGACTGGAGGACTAGCGCTCGACGCGGTTGCGGAGCCGGCGCAACCTCCACGGCGCATCGTCCCCACGAGGCGTGGTCATCTGGAGGCGTCGCCGAGGGCGGTGAGGACTTCCGGTTCCAGGAGCCGGAGGGGCAGCGGGCCGAGCCGGAGCGCCGTGGTGTGGAACTGCCGGTTGGTCAGCCCCGGGAGGCGCTGGCGGGCCTGGGCTCGCACCCGGCGCCATTCCCGCTCCCCGACCTTGTAGGCGACGGCCTGGCCAGGGCTCCCCAGGTAGCGCAGCATCTCGGATCGGGCGAAGTCCGGGGTCTGTCTACCGTGGCGGACCAGCAGGCCGACCGCGACCTCGGGGGTGATGACCTGGCCGGCGGCAGGGTCGGCGAGGCCGGCCGGGACCCGCAGGCCGAGATGGAGCCCGGTGTCGGCCACGACCCGGACCGTGCGGAAGGTCTGCGACACCAGGAAGCCCAGCCGGGTGGCGGGGCGGTCGAACGCGCCCAGCTCGTCCATGAACCGCTCGGCGTACAGGCCCCACCCTTCGCTGTACCCCGAGATCTCGCACAGCGCGGACTGGAACCGGGTGAGCGGTGCCGGCAGGAGGCGGACGCCACCCTGCTCCAGGTGGTGGCCCGGGATGCCCTCGTGGTGGGAGAAGGTCTGCCAGCGCCATAGCGGTACCCGTCCCGCCGGCACGGTCCAGACGACCACTCCGGGTCGAGCGCCGTCCTCAGTCGGTGGAAGGTAGTAGGCACCGGCGGCCGAGCCAGGTGGCGCCAGCTCGTGCCGGAGCAGGCGCAGCTGCGGCGGGATCTCGAACTCCTCCGCCAGCCGCTCGATGACCTGCTGGTCCACCTGGCGCAGCCAGTCCAGCAGCCCTTCTGGCCCGGCCGCCGAGGGCTCGGCCGGGTCGTTGTCGAGGCGGTCCAGCACCTCGGGCAGTCCGAGCCCCGGCCAGCCGGCCGCGGCTTCCCGTCGCATCTCCTGCTCCAGCCGGCCCAGCTCGTCCCAGCCCCACGCGGCCAGCTCAACCGGGTCGGCGGTCTGCCCCAGATGCTCCTGGAGCGCCCGTGCGTACCGCTCCGGCCCCACCGCGGCATCCTCGGTGGCATGGGGCAGGTAGTCCCGCTCCAGCCAGCCGGCGAGCTCGTCGAAGGCCGCGTCGGCGGCACGCCCGGCGGTGTCGAGCCGCCCGGCGGCTCGGGCGTCGACGCCAGGCAACGCCGCAGCCCGGGCGGCCAGTCCCCGGAAGTAGCCGCCATCGCCGCGGGCGCTTGCGCGCAGCATGGCGACCAGGCGCTCGGCGAGGACGCGAGCGCCTGGTCGCCCCTGGTCCAGGCCCAGCCGAAGTGCCGCGGCGTACCCCTGCATCCCCTGGGGCAGGCTTTCGAGCCGGGCGGCCAGCAGTTCGGCATCGCCGGCATCGGCGAGGGGTGCCGTGTTCAGGGCCATCCGGTCCATCACCGGCGGGGCCAGGAACCCGGCGTCCAGCTGCACCGCCCAGTCCTGGGCTTCGGCCGAGGCCAGCCAGGTCCGCAGCCGGTCGCGCATCACCGCCGCGGCCCGCCGGTCCGCCCCGTCGCCCAACGGCGTACGGTCGAGCTCCCGCAGCCCGCCGCGAAGGACCTCAGCGACGCGGGCTCGGCCCTCCGGGCTCCAGTCCGACAACCTCCCCGGCGTCCCCGCCAGCCCATAGATGAGCCCGTCGCTCGGCTCCAGCTCCGCCCAGCGGCCCACGAACCGATCGGCAACGCCGAACACCGGACTCGGTCCCCCAGCCATGGGCAGCAGTCTGTCAGCTTTGCTCACGCATCGGCAGGGACCCGGGCGGGGTCGAGACGGACGACCTGGCCGCCGGGCCTCGCCGCTCACCGCATCACCCAACGGTAGCTCACCGCATGGTCGCGCATTCCTGGAGCACGCCGAGCATCGACGTGGCCGCCGCGGAGCGGAAGCTGGCCGCCAGCCGGGCGGCGGCGATCTCCCGCACCGGCGGGTCGTCGAGGGCGACGCGGGCGAGGCCGGGGCGCGGGACGGTGAGCGCCAGGCGGGGGAGCATCGCCACCCCCAGGCCGACGGCGACAAAGGCCTGGACGGCGTTGTAGTCGTCGCTGCCGAACACCACCCGGGGCTCGAAGCCGGCCGCCCGGCAGCTGTGGAAGACGATGCGGGCGTAGGCGCCGTCCGGCAAGCCGCCGATCCAGGTGTCGCCGGCCAGGTCCTCCAGGGCGGTCGAGGTCCGGCCGGCGAGCGGATGCCCGTGGGGCACCACGAGGTCGAACGGGTCGTCCAGCAGGTGGGTGCGCTCGAGCGGCACCTCCGGCTCGGGCAGCGACGCGTGGTCGTAGATGAGCGCGAGGTCCAGCTCCCAGCGGGCGAGCCGCCGGAGCACCCCCTGGTGGTGGTCGTCGACCACGGTCAGGTCGACCTCCGGGTGGCGCCGGCTGAACTCGGCCACGGCCCGCGGGACGAGGGTGGCGATGGCGGTGGGGAAGCTGGCCAGCCGCAGGCGGCCCCGCCGCAGCCCGGCGAGCTCCCCGAGCTCCTGCTCGGCCTCGTCCAGCCGGGCCAGGACCGCCTCGGTGTGCGTCATCAGGGCCCGGCCGGCGTCAGTGAGGCGCACCGGTCGCACGCCGCGCTCGACCAGCCGGGTGCCCGTCTCCCGCTCCAGGGCGGCGACCTGCTGGCTGACCGCCGACTGGGTGAACGCGAGCGCCTGGGCCGCGGCCGAGAAGGAGCCGCGGGCGGCGACCTCCCGGAGCACCCGGAGCCGGCGAGGATCGAGCATCAGCAGATCTTATCAATAGATAGGAACCGTAACTTGACCTGATACCACAACCCCAGTGAGCCTGGAGGCCACCGCACCCGAGAAGAGGAGCTCCGTGCATCTCACCGTTCTCGAGCAGCCGCAGCGGTCCGACCGGCCGCCGGGCGATGCCGCCGCCGGATCGCGGACCCTCCTGATCAGCGAGCTGCTCTGCGAATCCGTCGACCTGCACGCCGGAGAGCGCGTGCTGGACGTGCCCTGCGGCAGCGGCAGCGCCGCCCTGGCCGCCGCCCGCCGCTTCTGCCGGGCGGTCGGCGTCGACGCTCCCGAGCCGCTGGAGCGGGTTCGGCGGCGCGCCGAGGCCGAAGGGCTTGAGGTGGCCGTCGCGGAGGGCGACGCCGGGGAGCTCCCCTTTCCCGACGGCTGCTTCGACGCGGTGCTGTCGGGCGGTGACACCATGTCGGCCCCCGGCCCCGAGGGCGCCGCCGCCGAGCTGCTGCGGGTCTGCCGGCCGGGTGGCCGGATCGGGCTGGTCGCCTGGACGCCCGACGGCTACCTCGGCCAGCTGTCGGCCGCCGTCGGCCGGCAGCTCCCGGCCCCGGCGGACCGCGGGGCACCGGTCCTGTGGGGCACCCCAGCAGCGGCTACGCGAGCTCTTCGGGCCCGAGGTGGCGATCACCGCCCCGCGGCGAAGCTTCCTGTGGCGCTTCCCGTCGGCCGAGCATCAGCTGGCGTACTTCGGGGCCTTCCACGACCCGACCGCCGGGGCGCTGCTGGCGCTGGGGCCGGAACAGGTGCCGGCCCTGAAGGCCGAGCTGCTCGAGCTGGCCGGACGCTTCGACGTGTCCGAGGACGAGACCCTGGTGCTGCAGCTCGACTACCTGGAGGCGGTCGTCCGCAAGCCCCTGTGGCGGTAGGGTCGGCAGCCATGAGCGCGGCCCGCGAGCTGCAGTATGGCGCCCACCTGCCATTGGTCGACCTCGGGCAGCCTCGTTCCCTGCCGGCGCTCGCGGCCTATGTCCGCACCGCGGCGGGCCTGGGCTACCGCTACCTGTGCGCCAACGACCACCTGGTCTTCGGCCGGCCCTGGCTCGACGGCCCGACCACGCTCGCGTCGCTGATCGAGGCGTCGCGGGACATGACGCTGGTCACCACGGCCTCGCTGCCGGTGCTGCGCGGTCCCGTGCAGTTGGCCAAGGCCCTGACCGCGATCGACGTCCTCTCCGGCGGGCGCCTGGTCGCCGGGGTCGGCCCGGGCTCCTCGGCGGGCGACTACGCCGCCGCCGGCATCGGGTTCGAGGAGCGGTGGCCGCGCTTTGACGAAGCCGTGCGGGCATTGCGGGTCCTGCTCTCCGGCGACCGGGCGGGGTTCGAGGGCGAGTTCTACTCCACCCGCGGGGTGATGCTCGAACCGCCGCCGGCCAAGCCCCCAGGCCCGCCGATCTGGGTCGCCAGCTGGGGCTCGCCGGCGGGACTGCGGCGGGTCGCCCGCCTCGGCGACGGCTGGCTCGCCTCGGCCTACAACACCACGCCCGACCGGTATCGCCGGGCCCTGGACGAGCTCGCCGGGGAGCTGGCCCGCGCCGGGCGGGCGGCCGAGCCGTTCCCGGCCGCGATCGCCACCACCTGGCTGTACGTCACCGAGGACCGGGGCGAGGCCGAGCGGATGCTCACCGACGCGCTCGCCCCGATGCTGGGCCGCCCGGCCGAAGAGCTGCGGTCGGCCCCGCTGCTGGTCGGCCCGGCCGGACTGTGCGCCGAGCGGCTCGCCGCCTGGGCCGAGGCGGGCGCGCGGCGCATCTTCGTCTGGCCGCTCGGCGACGAGCTGGCCCAGCTCGAGCGCTTCCGCGAGCGCGTCGTCGGCGCCGGCACCGCTTGAGGTCACGCTCAGGTGGAATGATCCGCCAATGCCGTTCTATGCCGATCTGCACCTCCACTCCAGGTATGCGCGGGCGACCAGCCGCAACGCCGACCTTCCCGAGCTCGCCTGGTGGGCCCGGCGCAAGGGGATCACCGTGCTCAGCACCGGCGACTTCACCCATCCGGCCTGGTTCGAGGAGCTGAAGCGGGGCCTGGTGCCGGCCGAGCCCGGCCTGTTCCGGCTCCGCGACGACCTCGACCAGGCCGTCACCGGGCGGCTGCCCGCCTCCTGCCGGGGACCGCTGCGGTTCCTGTGGGCGACCGAGGTCGCGACTGCCTTCTCCCGGGACGGCCGGGCCCGGCGCATGCACCACCTGCTGTACGTACCCGGCACCGATACCGCGGCGGCTCTCATCGAGCGGCTCGGCCGCCACGGGATTCTGGCCGAGGATGGCCGCCCGACCCTGGCCATGGACGCCCGCGACCTGCTCGAGGCCACCTTGGCCAGCGGCGACGGCGCCTACCTGGTGCCGGCCCACGTCTGGACCCCGTGGGTCGGCGTCCTCAGCGCCACCACCGGCTTCGACTCCATCGAGGCCTGCTACGGCGAGCTGGCCCGCCACATCTTCGCGGTCGAGACCGGCCTGTCGGCCGACCCGCCGATGCACTGGCGGGTCTCCTCCCACGACCGGTTCCGGGTGGTCAGCTTCTCGGACGCGCACGCCCCGTCCCGGCTCGGCCGGGAGGCGACCGAGCTCGATACCGACCTCGACTACGCCGCCATCCGCCGGGCCCTGGAGACCGGCGAGGGGTTCCAGGGGACGATCGAGCTGTTCCCCGAGGCGGGCCGGTACCACCTGAGCGGCCACCGGCGCTGCGGCGTCGCCCTCGAGCCGGCCGAGGCCCGTACGGCCGGCATGCGCTGCCCGGTCTGCGGCAAGCGGCTGACCATGGGGGTGCTGCAGCGCGTGGAGGACCTGGCCGACCGCCCCGACGGCGCCCGCCCGGACGGGGCCGCCGGCTGCCGCCGCCTGATCCCCCTGCCCGAGCTCGTGGCCGAGGTCGCCGGGGTCGGGCCGGCGAGCAAGACCGTGCGCGGGACCGTCGACGCCATGATCGAGCGGCTCGGCCCCGAGCTGCCCATCCTGGAGGGGCTGCCGCTGGAGGCCATCGACGACGCCGGCTTCCCCGAGGTGGCCGAGGCGATCGGCAAGGTCCGTCGCGGCCAGGTCGTGCCCAGCCCCGGCTTCGACGGCCAGTACGGGTCGGTCGCGCTCGCCCCCTGAGCCAGCCTCAGCCCCGGATGATGCAGCGGAACCCGAGGTGGGAGGTTGAGGTGTCGACTGGCTGGGCCATGCGGGCGGCGGGGCGGTAGCGGCGGCAGTAGTTGGGGGCGCACAGGTGCGAGCCGCCCTTCATCACCCGGCGGGGGATGGCGGCGACGTCGTTGGGGTCGCGGCTGTGCTCGCGATCCCCGCCGCGGGGGTTGGCGACCGTGCAGCAGGCGTGGGCCAGCTCGCCGTGGGCCTGGTACCAGTCGCTGGTCCACTCCCAGACGTTGCCGATCATGTCATGGAGGCCGTAGCCGTTGGCCGGGAAGCGGCCCACCGGGGCCGTCCCGGCGTAGCCGTCCAGCTCCAGGTTCTGGTTCGGGAACTCGCCCTGCCAGGTGTTGGCCAGCCAGCGGCCTTCGGGGTTGAGCTCCTCACCCCAGGCGAAGGTGGCCCCCTCCAGCCCACCGCGGCAGGCCAGCTCCCACTCGGCCTCGGTCGGCAGGTCTTTGCCGGCCCAGGCGGCGTAGGCCTGCACGTCGGCCCAGGCGACCTGCACCACCGGGTGGTCGGGCTTTTTCTTGATCGAGCTGCCCGGCCCCTGGGGATGGCGCCAGTCCGCCCCCGGCACATAGGTCCACCACTGGTAGTGGTCACCCAGGTCGACCCGGTCGCTCGGGGCGCGGAACACCATCGAGGCCGGGACCAGCAGCTCCGGCAGGGCCCCGGGGTAGTCGGCCGGGTCGGGCGCCCGCTCGGCCACCGTCACATGGCCGGTCTTGCCCACGAAGCGGGCGAACTCGGCGTTGGTGACGGTGTGCCGGTCGATCCAGAACCCGTCCACGGTCACCGGGTGGGCCGGGGCCTCCTCCGGGTAGTGGTGGTCGGACCCCATCAGGAAGCTCCCGCCGGGGATCCGGACCATGTCCGGCCCCGGGCGGAGGTCGGGCCGGGCGGGCTGGGCGATGGTCACGGGGCGGCTCCTACCGGCCGGTGCTGAGGGCGGCCTCGAGCTTGGCCACCGCCTGGTCGATGGTGAAGCTGGCCGCCTTCTGGCGGGGCGGGTACTCCCTGAAGGTGGCCAGGAACTGCGTCATCACGGCGGTCGCGGCCAGCGCGATGTAGTCATTGTCGATGAACCAGTCGTAGTAGGTGTTGGAGGTGACGTCGGCCCGCTCGAAGGGGTCGGTGCGCAGGTTGAACAGCTTGGGGACCCGCAGGGCCACGAACGGCTCGGCCCAGAGCTGCAGCGTCCCCAGGGCGCGCTGCTCCATGAACACGACCTTCCAGTTGTCGAAGCGCAGCGCCAGCACGTCGCCGTCGTCGGAGAAGTAGACGAACCCCTGGCGCGGGCTCCGCTCGGCCTCGCCGGTCAGGTACGGCAGCAGGTTGAGGCCATCGATGTGGACCCGGAAGGTCGTGTCGCCGACGGCATGGCCCTGCTTCAGCTTCTCGACGATGTCGGGTTCGCCGGCCGCGGCCAGGAAGGTCGGCAGCCAGTCATGGTGCTGGACGATCTCGTTGGAGACGGCCCCGGCCGGGATGCGGCCCGGCCAGCGGACCATCTCCGGGACCCGGAAGGCGCCCTCCCAGTTGGTGTTCTTCTCGCTCCGGAACGGCGTCATCCCCCCGTCGGGCCAGCTGTTCATGTGGGGCCCGTTGTCGGTGGAGTAGACGACGATGGTGTTGCCGGCGATCCCCAGCTCATCCAGCTTGTCCAGCAGCGCCCCCACGACCTTGTCGTGGTCGATCATGGTGTCGTGGTAGGGCGACTGCCAGCGTCCGGCCTGCCCGACGCTCTCCGGCTTGGGGTGGGTCCGCAGGTGCATGTGGGTGGTGTTGAACCAGATGAAGAACGGCGTCTCGGCCTGGTGCTGGCGGTCGATGAAGTCCAGGGCGTGCTCCAGGATCTCGTCGTCGACCGTCTCCATCCGCTTCCTGGTCAGCGGCCCGGTGTCCTCGATCCGCTGGTGCCCGACCCGGCCCCAGCGAGGCTGCTCGGTGTCGTCGTCCTCGGTCGCCCAGCTGTGCAGCACCCCCCGGGGCCCGAACCGCTCTCGGAACTGCGGGAAGTCGTCCGGGGGCGGATAGTTGGGCTGCTCCGGGTCCTCCTCGGCGTTCAGGTGGTAGAGGTTGCCGAAGAACTCGTCGAAGCCGTGCACCGTCGGCAGGTACTCGTTGCGGTCGCCG
>Ga0126307_10003252_pt1 | contig 11074 bp, 7 predicted proteins | sample Plot28_FD_89955 | JGI IMG/M metagenome (GOLD analysis project Ga0126307, IMG submission 89955) | Serpentine soil microbial communities from UC McLaughlin Reserve, CA, USA - Plot28 | ecosystem: Environmental > Terrestrial > Soil > Grasslands | place: USA: UC McLaughlin Reserve, Lake County...
AACGGCTTGCCCGGCAGGCTGTCGTAGCGCACGGGCGTGAAGAGGACCAGCGAGTCCCAGCGCTCGCGCCACGCGGCGGCCGGGGCGGCGGCGGCTTCGAGGATCGTGAAGTCGCGCCCCTGTTCGGCGAGCAGGTGACCAATCGCGAGGCCGGCCTGGCCTCCCCCGACGACGACGACGTCGCGGCGGGCGGTCATGCCGTCACCTCGAAGCTGAACATCATCCCGCTCTCGTGGTGCTCGGCGATGTGGCAGTGCGCCATCCAGCGCCCCACGTTCGTGACGTCGAGGAGGATGTCGACCGTCTCCCCGGTCCTGACCAGCACCGTGTCGCTCCAGACCAGGTTCGGCTCGACCTCGCCGTTGCGAGCCAGGGTCAAGAACCGGCCGGCGCCGTGGACGTGGAACGGGTGGTGCATCGGGTGGTCGGAGTCCATCTCGTTCACCAGGCGGACCTTCACGCGGTCGCCTACCCGGAGCTTCCACTCGATCGCGCGGTTCTCGGCGCCCGTGGACCGGTCGACGATCTTCCAGCGCATGTTCGCCGGCGTCGTCAACCGGTTGACGTCGACCATGTCGTCCTCCCACTCGATGCCGCCGGCGGCCTCGTGCCCGTGGTCGTGATGGTCGTGCTCGTGCGCTTCGCCGTGGTGGTGATCGCCGTGCTCGTGCGAGCCCGCCGCCGCCGAACTGACGAGCTGCGACGGCAGCAGCTTCATCCCACAGTCCGGGCAGCGTCCCGGCGCCTCGCTGACGACCTCCGGATGCATGGGACAGGTGTACGTCGTCGCCGCCGGCATCAGCTTCATCCCGCATTGCGGGCAGTGACTCGGTTCCTCCGTGACCACCTCCGGATGCATCGGGCAGCTGTAGACCACAGGCCCCTCGGCCGGCGCATCGAAGTCCATCTCGGCGATGAAGGCGAGCGTCTTGTCCGGCTCCGCCTCCAGGTACTGGGCGAGCCGCTCGCGCTCGGCGACCAGCTCCGGCGCCGTGCGCAGCACGTCGAACTGCTCGGCGAGCGCCGGCGACGCCGACCGGTCCGACACGTCGATCGTGGCAAGCGGATAGGTCCGGTCCGGCGTCCGGTGCTCGAGAGTCAGGCGGCCGGCCGATGGGAAGAGCACGTCGACGACGGCGCGCTCCGAGGGCGCCAGGACCACCTCCTCGACGAGCTCCTCGTGCTCGTACCGGCCACTGTCGCCGCCGACCAGCTTCATCCGCGCGCCCGGCAGCGCCACCTTGAACACGCGCGTGTTCGCCGTGTTGGTGAGGAAGAACCGGACGGCCTCGCCGCGATCCGCCGTCAGCGAGAGCTCGGGCTCGCCCGAGATCAGCAGGACGTCGCCGAAGCGGCCCATCGCCGCGTAGTTCGTCTCGCTGCGGCTGAACGGCGCCACCTTGCCGTCCTCGAGCAGGATGTCGTCGAGCGTCAGCGCGACCTCGCGGTTCACCGGCGCCCAGTAGTCCGGATCGGCGGGCTCCACGAGCACGTTGCCGTAGAGGCCCAGCTCCTGCCCGTAGTCCTCGCGGACGTGCGGGTGATACCAGTAGACACCCGGGTCCGGGAACGAGACTCGGGCCGTGAACCGGCCGCCGACCGGGATCAGCGCCTGCGTCTCGTGCGTGCCGTCGTACCGGTTCTCGAGGCGCAGGCCGTGCCAGTGCACTGTCGTGTCATGGTCGCCCCGGTTCTCGATCTCGACGACGACCTCGGAGCCCTCCCGCACCTTCAGCGTGGGCCCCGGGATCGACCCGTTGTAGGCCAGCATGCGCACCGTCGCATCGCCGATCTGCTTGGTCACGGGAGCGATGCTCAGCGCGAACGTCTCGCCCTGAGCCAATTCAGCCACCTCGGGACGGCCCGCCGCCGGCAGACCAGCGGTCTCGGTCGGGAAGTGATCCATCGAGGTCACGTGTCCTCCTCTGTCTCTCCAGTCCAGCCGAGCGTACGAGCTCCGGAAGAGTCCCGAGGCTTGAGTGTCAGCCGTTTGACGTACTCCGCCCGCGGATCGCTGACAGCCGCGCCTCGACCTGATCCGCGCGCGCTGACCATCATCGCGACTGTCGACGCCGGCTAGCCGCCGCTGGGCGGGGTCATCTCCCGGAGTGCCGCCGCCGGCGCACGTATGCCCGCGATCAGGTTGAAGGCTCCGGTCAGCAGCTGCAGCGCAACGAGCCCCGCCACCTCCGCGATCTGGTCTTCGCGGTAACCGAGTGCTCGCAGGCGCTCGAAGTCGGCGTCGCCGATCTCGGCCGGCGCGGCGAGCACCTGCTGCGCGAACGCGACGATCGCGGCGATCGCGGGATCGCTCGACGTGCCCTGGCGCGCCAATTGGATCTCGCTCTCCGGCACCCCGAGCTGGCGGGCGGCGCGCGCGTGCGCGACGAGGCAGTAGTCACAGCTGAGCCACTCGTGCACGGCCAGGTTGATCCGCTCCGTGATGCGACGGTCGATGTGGCTCCGTTTCATGGCGCGCGTGAGGTCGAGGTAGCCACGCAGCAGGGCGGGCGCGTTGGCCATCGCGCGCACGATCGGTCCCGGCTCGCCGCCGCGCTCGACCAGCTCGTCCAGCAGCTCGCGCGCCTTGCCCTGTGCCTGCTCCATCGCAATCGGCTCGATCCGAGCCACACACCACCTCCATCGGGTCGCCCGGCCGCAGGAAGCGGCAGGCCGGGGACCTTTCTACCGAACCGGACCAGCCGCCTACGACGCCGGGCCGGCGTCGTACTCCTCGTCGGTGACGTGCTCGCCCCACGTGACAGGGCTGCCCTGGTCGTCGACTTCTTGCATGGCGAGGTGGGTCATGAAGCGATCCGGGGCGGCGCCGTGCCAGTGAGCCTCGTCGGGCTCGAAGTACACGCGGTCGCCGGGGCGGATCACCTCGATCGGACCGCCGCGGCGCTGGCAGCGGCCGATTCCCTCGGTGACGTAGATGGTCTGGCCGAAGGGGTGGGTGTGCCACGCGGTTCGAGCCCCCGGCGTGAAGTGGACGCTGGCGGCCTGCAGGCGGGACGGCGCTGATGCCGTAGCGACGGTGTCGACGTAGACCGTGCCGGTGAACCAGTCGCTTGGCCCGGTCATCGTCTCGATCGAGTTCCGGGTGATCTGCATGCGTTCTCCTTGCTTGTGACGAATCAGGGGGCTGCGAGCGTGCCGGCGGTTGCGGCGGCGTTGCGAGGCCGGACGGCAAGCACGACGAGGAGCGCAAGTATGAGCGGCGGCCGGCCGACCTGAGACATCACCGCGCCGGGGCAGACCGTGCGTCGGCGGGCCATGCCCCGACAGCGGGCGGACCGGGCGGACGACCCTCACGGTCGTCGCCCTCCTGGACTCGGGCCGTCGACCGCGGCCAGCCGCTGGGATTCACGCGGTCCGTGTCACGGGACCCGCGCGAGACCGGCGTCCACGTCAACGGCGACAGGAAGGGAGCGAGGGTTCGGGCGGAGGCGGCAAAACGTCGCATCGGCGGCGCTCCGGACCGCGCGTGCGACGTTCTCGGTCCTCTACGCCCAGAACGTCGCAGCCGCAGGCTTGGGAGCTCGCGTGCGACGTTTTCGGCCTCGCCTCGGCGCCCTCCCCGCAACCCGAATCCTCCCGCCTCGAAGTCGCCGTCGACGTGGACGCCGGCCCCGCGCCGGCCGCCGGCGGCTCGACCGCCGAGACCATGGCGCGCCCGAGACGGCTCGCTAGCCGCCCTGAATGCGCCGGCGGTCCGCCTCGACGCCTTCGAGCCAGGCCCGCCCGGCGTGGTGGCGCCGGTAGAGCTCGGCCGACTCGTCGAGCCGCTCCGGCACGCTGAGCAGGCGACCCCACTGGTGCAGGAGCTCCGCCGTCTCGCCGCGGAGGCCGTGGCGCTCGAGAACCGCACGCCCGTCTGCGAAGACGCGCTCGGCGTCGGCCGTCCGTCCCTCGTGTGCGAGCACCACCGCGTCGGCGAGCGCCACGACGCCGGCCCGTCCTCGCCAGTCCTCGCCTGCGCCGACGATCGCGCGGCAGCGGTCGGCGTGCTCCCGCGCCTCCTCCACGCGGCCGAGCTCGGCGAGCACCCGAGCGAGGTCGGGCCGCACCCAGAGCTCGAAGTAGGGCGCACCGCCGTCGACGACGACGGCCAGCGCGGCGTCGAGGAGCCGGGCGGCCGGTTCGAGCTGCCCCCGCAGCCGGCGTACGTGAGCCGCGAGGTGGCGGGAGGCCCACTCGTCCCAGCGATTGCCGGTCCGCCGGCTCGTCTCGAGCGTCCGTGCGGCGAGCGCGTCGGCTGCCTCCAGATCGCCGTCCCAGAGGTCCAGGAGGGGTTTGAGTGAATGGGTGATCCACGTCGGCTTCGCGTCGGGCAGCTGGCGCCGTGCGGCCTTGATCTCGGCGCGTGAGACGTGGCAGCGGCCGATCCCGTCCGCGATCTGCCGGCGGTAGGCGACGCTGCCGACGTACGGAAGCCGCAGCGGGCGCTCGAAGTGGGCTTGCGCCTCGTCGGGCGCGCCGATCCCCCACGTGAACTGCCCTTCGATGTTCGCCGCCATGAATGCGAGGAACGGCCGCCGATGGCGATCCGCGGCGTCGAACGCCCGCTCGAGGATCTCGAAGCCCTCGCTCAGGTGCCCCGCGACGAGTGCGTGCCAGCCGTACGCCTCGGCCGCACCCGCCCACAGCAGCTCGTCGCCGACCGCCTCGGCGATCTCCATCCCACGCCGGGCGGCCTCGAGGCCCGCATCGATGCGCAGGCCGTAGGTGAGCGCGGTCGCGACGCCGACCTCGAGGTGGCCGCGGGCCCGCCGCGGCGGCCCCTGGTCGAGGACGACGCGGGCGGCGTCGAAGTGGCGGAAGGCGCCGCCGATGTCGAGGTGGTCCGCGTAGACCGAGTCCATCAACGAGAGCGCCATCCCGAGGCGGGAATGGACCCGCGCCGAGCGCTCACGGTCGCCGAGCGCGTCATAGAGCTCGAGGGCCTGCTCGAGATAGCGGATCTGCCGGCCAAGGTCGCCGACCAGGACCATGAGATCGCCGAGTGCGACGAGCAGGTCCGCGCGCTCGCGCTCGCGCGCGCCCGCGCGCGTCATCACGGCGACCGCACCGTCCCAGTGCGCCGCCGCCTCCTCCCAGGCGAAGGCCGCCGCGGCCTCCGTCGCCGCCTGCAGCGAGCAGTCGATCGCCTTGGCCGCGTCGCCGGCGGAGCCGGCGAGGCGGTGGTGGAAGGCCAGCGCCGCGACCTGGGAGCCGCCGTGCAGCCGCTCGATCGCGGCGGCGGCCTCGGCGTGCAGCCGCTGGCGGCGGGGAGCGCTCAGGCCCCTGTACAGCGTCTGGCGGACGAGCGCGTGCGTGAAGCCGTAGGCCGGGCCGTCGCTGCGCTCGATCTCCACCACCAGCTGGGCATCGCGCGCGTCCTCCAGCGCCGCGATGAGCTCGTCGTCCTCCAGCGCGACCGTCGCGCTCAGGACGTCGAACGAGCACTCGCGACCGAGCACCGCCGCGGCGGCGAGCACCCGACGGCAGGAGTCCGACAGCCGCGCGAGGCGGCGCGCGAGCACCTCCTGGACTCCCTCCGGCACGCCGATCTCGTCGGGCGTCAGCGCCGAGGTCCAGCGCCCGCCGCGCTCGAACACGATGCCGGTCTCGATGAGGTGGCGCAGCACCTCCTCGACGAAGAAGGGGTTGCCGTCGGTGTGCTCGTGGACCGTGCCGACCAGCGACGGCGGCGGCGCGTGGCCGGCGTGCGCCGCGATCAGCGCGCCGACGTCGCGTTCGCGCAGGCCCTCGAGCGCGATGCGCTGCACAAGGCGATCCCGGCGCAGGTCGGCCAGCAGGCCCGCCAGCGGGTGCGACGGCCGCAGCTCGGCGTCGCGGTAGGTGCCGACGATGAGCAGCGGCGTTTCGCCCGGCGCCCGCACGACGTGGCGCAGAAGATGCAGCGTCGCGCGGTCGGCCCAGTGGAGGTCGTCGATCACGAGCGCAAGCGGCGCCTGCGAGGCGACCTCGTTCAGCAGCGACGACATAGCCTCGAAGAGCAGGTAGCGCCGCAGCTCGGCGTCGCCCGGCGGCGCTGCGGACTGGCGCGGGAGCTGCGGGATCACCCGCGCCAGCTCGCTCGCGCCCGGCATGCGGGCGACCCGGGCCCAGTCGAGCCCGGCGCCGCGCAGCGCCTCCACGAAGGGCTGGTAGGAGACGAGCGCCTCCTCCTGGCAGGCGGCGTAGAGGACCGTCCCCGCCCCTTGCGCCGCGCCGGCGAACTCCTTCGCCAGGCGCGTCTTGCCGATGCCCGGCTCGCCGGACACGAACACCAGCCGGCGGTTCCCGGCGCGGGTCTCGTCCCAGGCGTCGCACAGGATTCCGAGCTCCTGCTCGCGCGCCACGAACGCAGACCGCTCACGCGGCGCGAGCTGGCGCGGGAGTACGACCGGCGGCGGCTCGTCGGGGATCTCGCGCGGGGCGCTCTCCCCGGCGAGCAGCCGCTGGTGCAGCGCCTGCAACTCGGCCGCCGGCGCGGTGCCGAGCTCGTCGCGCAGCCGGATGCGCAGGTCGTCGTAGACCCGCAGGGCCTCGGCGACGTTGCCGCTCGCGGCCAGCGCCTCCATCAGGAACCGATAGCCCGTCTCGCGGAACGGCGAGCGCGCCACGAGCTCCCGGCCGGCGCGCTGGGCGGCGCCCAGCTCGGTGTCGCCGAGGCACAGGCAGGCGCGCGCGATCCACTCGAGCGCCTCCAGCTCGAGGTCCTCCACCTCCAGCCGCCGGCCGTGGACCCACTCGTCGTCGATGCCGGGGAGGAATCCGGGTCGCAGCAGCGCGAGCGCCGCCTCCGCGTGCGCGCGTGTCTGCGCCCAGCGCTCGGCCTTCGCCGCCGCTCGAGCCGGGGCCAGGGTGTCCGCCGCCTCGTCGATGTCCGTCCAGACCGGCTCCGGCAGCCGCAGCCGCAGCCGCTCGCGGCCCTCGAGCGCCGCAGGTCCCAGTGCGCGACGCAACCGCGACAGGATCGGCCGCAGCGCCGCCTGCGGATCGCGCGGCGCGCGGTGGGGCCACAGCACGTCGATGAGCTCCGCGCGATCGGCCGCGCGCCCCGGTCTCGCCAGCAGGAAGCCGAGCAGCGACGCGGCCTGCCCGCCGGGCGGGACGAGCCGCTCGCCGTCGATCTCGACCGCGAGGTCGCCGCACAACCGGGCCCGCGTCCGAGGCGTCGGCTCAGCCCACAAGAGCTCCCACGCGTGCACCGGGACGGGGTCCGCGCCGACGTCGAGCGACCCGGCATCGCGGAACGTGTGCCCGTCGCGCTCGGCCCACCGGGCCGGGTCGGAGACGAGGACCTGGCCCGACTCGGCGGCATCTCGCAGCCGGGCGGCGATCGCGCGGGCGTCCGGCTCGCTCCCGGCGGCGACGCCGACCCGACCGCCCGGCTGCAGCGCCTTCGCGTGCGCCAGCGCGGCGCCGATGCTCGCGAACGTGAGCGGCTCGCCCTCGCCGACGAGAATCGCGAACGTAGCGCGCCCGTCCATGGTGTCGCCAGCGTACGGCGAGCCGCTAAGCCGTGCCAACCGGGGGCGCCGCCCAGTGGTCGCGCCCGAGCGGCACGCCCCACCCGCCGACGACCGCCGCCGTCTGGCGCCCGGCGGCGCAGAGCTCGCCGGCCGGCCCGAAGACCGCTGCTCCGGCGAGCCATCGCCGTCCGTCGCGCCCGATCGGCCAGCCGATCACGACATGCGGCTCGCCCGCCGCCACCCGGTGCTCGAGGCGCGTCTCGAGCACGGCCGTGACCACCCGATCCGACGTCGTGGCCGGAGCATGCAGCATCAGCGCCCACAGCTGCGGGCAGTCGAGTGCGGCGCAGACGAGCTCGCCCGGCACGTCACCGCGATCGTCGGCGAGCTGCTCCGCCGGTGTCCACTGCGCGGCCACGACCGCGCGGCCGCTCACGGGCCCGGGGAAGACGCGAAGCCCGCCAGGGTGCTCGGGGCCGCAGCCCAGGCAGCGGGGGAACGGGTGATGCGCCGCCCCGGGAAAGCGCCGGGAGGCCGCCAGCGCCTCCGATGGCGAAACCGGCTCGGGCACGTCGAGCCAGACGTCCGCGTCGAGGCCATCGGCAAGCGGCCCCGCATCGTCGTGCAGCTCGACGTGGCCGGGATCCGGGCGCTCGAGGCGGAGCGCCCGGGCAGCGGGAACCGGCCGGCGCAGCCGGACGCGAGAGCTGTCCGCGCCGAGGGCCGCCGTCAGCAGACCCGCGACGTAGCCGCCGTGGGCGAACTCCGGCAGCCCCGCATACGCGCTGTCGATGACCAGTTGCGCCATGCTCAGCCGCGCTTGCGTCCCAGCGTGAGCAGGTACTCCGACGGGGCCCGGAAGCCGTGTTCGGCGACGTTCGCGCGCTCGCACAGGGCGACGAGATCGGAACGCAGCGCGCTCCAGCGGCCCTCCGGCCCGAGCCGGTCGCGTGCCTTCAGCACCGGTCCGTAGTGATCCGCCATGAACGCGACGAAGTCGGCCGGCGAGTCCGCGTGGAAGCTCGCCGAATGCGTCTCGAACGCCACGTCGACCCCGGTTCCCGCGAACAGCTCGCGCACGTGGACCTCGTTCCCCCAGAGCGGCGGCGGGCTCGCCCCGTCCGGCGGCGGGGGCAGGTACGGGGCCATGGTCTTGAACATCCGGCCGATGAAGCTCTCCGGCGTCCAGGAGCACAGCACGATCTCCCCACGCGGCCGCGTGACGCGCACGAGCTCGCGTGCGGTCGTCTCGTGCCGAGGCGCGAACTGCACGCCGAGCACCGAGAGCACCGTGTCGAAGCGTTCGTCAGGGAACGGCAGCGCCTCGGCATCGCCTTCGATCCACTCGATCTCGACGCCGGCCTGGCGCGCCCGCTCTGCGCCCGCGGCCATGAGCTCGGGGACGAGGTCGAGTGCTGTCACGTGCGCGCCGGCCATCGCGGCGGGGATCGCGGCGTTGCCGGCACCGGTGGCCACGTCGAGGACCGCCGTCCCCGGCGCGAGGGCGGCGGCGGCAACAGCCGTCGCGCCGACGTCGAGCACGAACGCATCGGCCACCGCGGCGTAGTCGCCCGAGGCCCACGTCGCCCGGTGAGATGCCTTCAGCTGCTCGATCTCGATGGTCATGGTCATGTCGGTTCTCCGTTCGTGGGTGATCACGCCGAGATCGCCTTCCAGAAGACGTAGTCGGCGGTGTAGGGGATCTCGCGGGCGGTGCCCGCGGTGGCCGCGTTGCACTGGTCCGGGGCCGGCGTCAGGCCGCCCGCGGTGGCGATGCGCTGGATGAACGTCGTGTCGGTGAGGCGGTCGCCGTCGGGACCCGGGATGGTGCTCGCGGATTCGAGGAGCAGCCACGGGATCGCGGTCGTGTCGACGGTGACGCCGCGCAGGCGGCGGCCGATGACGGTGCTGCCGTCCTTCGCCTGCCACGACGGCCCGCCGAAGTGCTTGACGATCACGGTTCCGCGGTCGTCGTAGAGGTCGGCGCGCGGTGTGGCGGAGCTCCAGGCGAAGCCGCCGGCAACGGTGGCGCACGTGTAGATCTGGACGCCAACGGCGTGGCCGACCAGGAACGGCTTGTTTCCCTCGGCGACGGCGATCTCCGCCGGCACGGTGGGCGGCGCGGGGGCGGCGTGCGCCACCTGGGCCGCGGTCCCTGCTGCGGTCGCGGCGAGGATGCCGGCCAGGATCCGGCGGGGAGGAGCGAGCATGGAGTGCCTTTCTGAGGTGGTGGGGAGCGGACTAGAGCGCCGCGACGGCGTTGTCGACCGGCGCGATGGGCCATGCTCGGTCCTGGGCGTTGCCGCGCCGTTGGCGGAACGTTGCAGCGGCTTTCGGTGGCGCTCGACGGCCGGTGCGCTCGCGCCGGACAGAGCCCGCCGCCGCGGATCAGACGACGTCGCCGGCGAGGACGACGTCGTCGCCCACGAGATGCACCGATCGCCTGGCCAGGTGCAGCCCGTCGGACACGCGGGCGGCGCTCAGATCGCCGACCGCTTCCGTGCCGGCGCCCAGGATGGTCGGGGCGATCGCGACGACGACGCGGTCGGCCAGTCGTTGGCGCAGGAACGAGGTGATGACCGCCGCGCCGCCCTCGACGAGCAGCGAGCGAATCCCCGCCTCTCGAAGCAGCGCCAGCGCAGCGGCGAGGCCGACGCCCCAGGGTGGGTCGGCGTCGACGACCTGCAGGCCGACGCCGCGTCGGCGCAGCTCGTCCCGGCGCTCGGCGCTCGAGCGCTCACTCGTGATGACGAGCGTGGGAGCCGCGTCGGCGAGGATCTGCGCGTCGGCCGGGACGCGCAGCGTCGTGTCGAGGACGATGCGCAGCGGCGAGGCTCCGGGGACGAGGCGGACCGTGAGCTGAGGGTCATCGGCGATCACGGTGCCGATGCCGACCAGCACCGCGTCGGAGGCGGCGCGGAGGGCGTGCGACGCTCGGCGCTCGGACTCGCCGCTGATCCACTTGGAGTCGCCCGTGCTCGTCGCGATCCGCCCGTCGAGCGTCTGCGCGTACTTGAGCACGACGTACGGCCGCGAGTGCCGCGGCGCGATCGAACCCTGCAGCGCCGTGACGTCGAGCGCCCGGGGGAGCTCCTCGCGGAGGTCCTCGCCGGTCGGTCGGACATGGCCCATCCGTTCCTTGGTGCGGAGGTAGCGGAGGTTCCGGGCGTGCGGCGATGTCGCCAGCGCGACGACCTGGTCGATCTCGATCCCGGAGCGCCGGAGACCCGTCTCCTTGTGCGGATTGTTCGTGAGGAGCCGCACGCTGCGGATGCCGAGCGCGGCCAGGCACGCCGCCGCGTCGCCGTACTCGCGCGCCTCGGCCGGGAGTCCGAGGTGCCGGTTGGCCTCGAACGTGTCGAGGCCGCCGTCCTGCAGGACGTAGGCGCGGAGCTTGTCGATCAGCCCGATGCCGCGCCCCTCGTGGCCCGTTGCGTAGAGCAGCACGCCGCGCCCCTCGGACGCGATGAAGCGCAGCGCGGTGCGCAGTTGAACGCCGCAGTCGCAGCGCAAGGACCCGAGCGCGTCCCCCGTGAGGCACTCGGAATGCAGTCGGGTCAGGACGCTCCGCCCGTCGCCGAGATCCCCTCTGATGAGCACGAGGTGCACGG
>Ga0126307_10003253_pt1 | contig 11074 bp, 18 predicted proteins | sample Plot28_FD_89955 | JGI IMG/M metagenome (GOLD analysis project Ga0126307, IMG submission 89955) | Serpentine soil microbial communities from UC McLaughlin Reserve, CA, USA - Plot28 | ecosystem: Environmental > Terrestrial > Soil > Grasslands | place: USA: UC McLaughlin Reserve, Lake County...
ACGGTGGTCCAAGTTGGCGGAGCCGGGACCGCCAGCCAGATCGCCCTGGATGACCAGATCGCATTCATCCACACCTTCAAGAACGGGTTGGTGGTGAGAGAGCAGACCTTCCGAAACAGGGAGGAAGCCCTCGAAGCCGCCGGCCTGCGGGAGTAGGCAGATGCCTGTCGGAGCCGCAATCGCGGTCGGTGCGGTGATTGGATTGGCCCTCGGCATCGTCGTCAGCGTGACCATCGACGTTCCCTTCGCGCCCGAGTTCGGGGCGGTGCTTGGTGGGCTGATCGGCTGGCTCTCACGCCGGAACGGTGCCTAACGCCCGCGAAGCCGCCGGGCTGCGGGAGTAGGCGATGTCGCGGGAGAACGTCGTCGCCAGGGGTGCGGCGAGCAACTATTAAGCCTCGACCGACGGGCGAACCTGTGTTCGTTTGGAGGCGGAATTTGGGGGTAAATGCCTCCCTCGCCCGCGCGGCAGGGGCGTGGGTATTTCTAATCGCATATCGCTGTTCGTCGGGGTTGGCCTCGACGAGTGGTGCCCGTGTCCCACAACCGAAGGGAAGGATCCCATGGAAGCAGGAAGCGCAGGGCGCGTAGGCGTGCGCCGTGAGGGCGGCGTGATGGACCGCGCTCGTCGCCTCACGACCGAGACCAAGGCCGCGTTCAAGACCACCGAGTTCTGGGCGATGGTCGGCGTGATCGTCGCAATTCTCGTCAGCGCCGCCGTGATCAAGGGCGGAGATACCGACGGGACCGACGAGTTCATCGCCCGTCAGGCGTGGCTCTACGTCGCGATCGTCGCCAGCGCCTATTTCATCAGTCGCGGGCTGGCGAAGTCGGGATCGCGTGAGCCCTACACCGATCGAGACGACGACTGACTGACCCACACATCCAGTGCGTTCGTGCCACCTGCGGGCGGCGCGGGCGCGCTGGATCAGGGATCCCTCATGTTCGTATTGCTCCCCGCCTGCCGGTGCTGCGAGGAAACCCCTCAGATAGCTCGCATCCCGCCCATTCATCGCTGCGCTAGGTGCGATCAGCCCTGCTGCGATCCTGACTGCGGCAAACCGCGCAGCGGCAGGAGGGTCCGCATGAAGAGGATGCGCCTCAGCTTCATCCCCGACAGCGTGTACGCCCTCGAAGCCGCCGGGCTGTCGGCGTAGCTGCTTGGACGAGAAGCGGCTATCCGCTTTGCATGGAAAGCGGATGTCTTGGGCTCCTACGACGCAAAGAAGCCCCCGGCGTCCGAGTCGGGGGCTTCCTCGCCATTCATGCCGACGCCATCCGTGGCGTCAACGGCACGTCGGCAAGCCTTAGTCGAACATCCTGCTCACGTCCGTAATGGCAACCAGCTGCCTGACCGCCTCGTACTTCGAGGGCAGGAACCTGATCCGGTTTCCGTCATGTCGGCTCCGGCTGTGGGCTTTCAGCAGCACGTTCAGGCCCCTGGAGTCCATGAATCGAAGGTTGGTGAGATCGACAACGATGGCTCCCTCCGTCGCCTTCTCAGCCACGCGAATCGCCCTCTTCGAGCTTGTCCGCCGAGCCTAGGTCCAGCTCCCCCGAGACAACAACGCAGAGGGCATCGCCTGCCTGAACTGACTGGACTTCTAACACCTCGTCCAGGAAGGCGGAGTGCCCGGTTTCATGATGATCGCTCGGGGCCATTCGCGTCCTCTCTTTCGAAGACACAAGCCGAAACCCCGTCCCCTAACGGTCCGAGTGATCGTCTCGCTCCACGGACAAGCCAAGTGAGCAGGGCCAAGTTTCCGCCTCTAAAAAGCGAGTGTCAAGCCACGGCGAGACGGCTGAGTGCGTGAAGAGCCGGCATTCGGGGATAGATAGCTACACGGAGCGGTGGCGTTGGACTTTCGTAAAGCGGATCTTCGGCTGCCAACGGGCCCAGATAGGCCGCGAACAACTGCACTGGGCGCGGCCTATTGCCCTCTGGTCCCAAGCATCGACCAGGGTTATAAGGCGGCGCTTTGCAGGGAAAGCGGTGGTTGACGCTGCGTCTCGATTCAGTGGCGGGTCACGTCACTCAGCCAGCGCCCGTAGCCGTACCGTCTCCGCTTGGAGTTCTTGCTCGGCCCTCCGGAGGCGCGCTTCAGACAAGACGCAATCCCGCTCCAACTCCTTCATTTGGAAAAGACTCGCCGGGCGCAGACCGTACATCTCGGCCCGGTAGAGGTCACGGCAATCGCGGTGGTAGCGGGCATCCGCTTTCAGTTCGTCCAGGCGACGCAGAGAGGTCATCGCCCGGACTGCTTCCCGTGGAAGCGGCGATCGCCCGCTCGCAGCATCCCTGGGGCGATGCGCCCCGGGGCTCCGATAGCGTGGCCAACCTGGCGATTGGCATCGGCGCGATGAAGCTCGCCGCGCCGTCGTGCTGCCGGTTGCGATCGCTCGCCGGCGGTCATCTCGTCCTCCCCGCTAGCGCGGTCGATCTGCCTCGGTCCCAGTGGTGGTCGACCCACTCAAGCCACTTCGCGCGCGTCGCAACCCGCTCGTTTGCCTCGCACAGCCGGACGTAGGCGTTCCGTTCTTCGGATGTTTCAAATGCCGCCTCGTACTGGCGGCGACGGCGACCCTGCTTTGCAAGCGCCCCCTCCAGCCGCCCTACCGCGTCGTCGTGTGGCGAGATCAGTGATCCTGCGAAATTGGACTCGGGCTGGTGATCCGAGGCCGCGAGCCAGTCCTCTGACCGATCCAACCGCGGCAGCCGTACCCGGGAGCGTCTTGGGGTGGCGGTTCCGGCCATGGCTGACCTCCTTCCGCCCCCCCGGCCTTCACCGAAGGGGCGCCTTTGCCTTTGTCGCCTGCGGGGCAACGGACGGCCGCGTGCTCTAAAGGCGGTGTCGAACTCACAATGTACCATCTATTCATGAAACAATCTTCCGGAATTTTGAAGCAAGGTTCTCAAGCATCGGTCCCGCGCTGGGACTTTCTGACAAACCACGCCCACGTCCTTGTATGTGTGGCTCATGACTCGGGCATCCGCCTGCGCGACATTGCCGCTGCGGTAGGCATCACCGAGCGTGCCGCCCACCGGATCCTGTCCGAGCTCGTCGAAGAGGGCTACGTGCTGCGCGAGCGACAGGGCCGGCGGAACCGCTACCAGGTCAAGCCTGAGCTTCCCCTGCGGCATCCCCTCTTCCAGGAGCGGGAGGTTGGCGAGTTGCTCGAAGTCCTGTCGGAGGGCTAGGGCAAGTCGCTAATCAGCGGGAGCTGGCAGGCGTTGGGCGTTGCTCTCGGTAGGTGGGTAGCCGGCTCGGCCCCTTTTGCTTTCGCGTGAATGCGGAAGCCTGACTGGTACTGCGGGCGTCTGACGAATAGCTGCTTTGGACGAGAAGCAGTAGTCCGTCCTGGGCACTGCTTTGCATGGAAAGCAGCGCTCCGGGCGAGATACGGCGTGGGGGATGTCGCAGCAGAACCACCGTGCGATACTCGCGCCGTGGCTCGCCGCGCCCGCCGATCCAGGAGGGACAAGAAGTCGAAGGTGGAATTGCTCGGAAACGTCCGCCTGTTCTCTACCTGCAATAGGCGCGAGCTCGCTCGGATAGCTTCGCTCGTCGATGAGGTCGACGCACCGAAGGGCAAGCTGATCGTTCGCCAGGGTGATCCGGGACGGGAGTGCTTCGTGATCGTTGACGGAAAGGCAAAGGCGACGATTCGTGGGAAGGGCAGTGCACTGCTCGGTCCGGGCTCGTTCTTCGGTGAGATGTCCTTGCTCGATCAGGGACCTCGCTCGGCCACGGTTACGGCCGAGACCGACTTGCACCTGCTCGTGCTCGGCTCCCGGGAGTTCTCATCACTGGTCAACGAGGCCCCGACAGTCGCCGTCCGGATGATGCAGGGCCTCGCCGAGCGGCTGCGCAGCGCCGAGCGGCCTCAGGCTCAGCACTAGTCTCGGTTCACCCGCCCCGCAGCCGCGAATGTCGCGCCGCCGGCAATGATCGTGAGCAACGCGAGCAACGCCGCATAGCGCAGGCCCTGGAAAGAGAACACCCGGCGCGAGACCTGGGCCAGCTTCATCAGCCGGAGCAGCCTCAGCAGCCGCAGGACACGGAGCGACTGAAGTCCCGGCGGCAGGATCGGCGGGGTGAGGACGACAATCAAAACGTCGAGCGGGTTGTGGACGAGCCAATGCCACCTGTTCGGGACGACCCAAAAGCATTGCCACCAGCTCTGCCGCGAACACCAGCCAGATCGACCAGTTGCAGACGGTGGCAATCGACTTCACCGTGTCGCTGACAGCGGTCTGCTCGATCACGATGACCGGGATCACCAGGAGGGCGGCGACGATCACCGGCCAGTTGAAGAATCGCTCCACCCGCTTGCTGCGTTCGCCACGGGTTCGAATTCGACACTGACAAATCCGCTCCCCCTTAGTCCCGACCGCAACGCGAAGAAGCCGCAGTGGGGCCGCTCCGTACTCCGGCCAGCCGGCGCGGCCACCTTCGACGGCACCAGGGGCTAAGTCAGTCGTATCACTCGTAGCTGCTTTTCGTCCCAAGCGAGCGCCTGCAGCCTCTCGGCCGAGGGACCGGAACGCACGGGAGCGGAAATACCCGAAGCCACGGTTGGTCTTCTGCGGTGAGCGCCGAGCAAACGGGTCCCTGCCCGAGCCGACTTGGCGAGAACCCCCGGGTTGAACGGTGCCTCCCGGGCAGGGATAGCCTCTGCACCCCTGTAAGAGCGACTCGAGTGGGAGAAATGCAACGCTGCGCGAAATAAGAAATCGCGCCTCACCGATGGCGCGCGTGGTCAACTGGTGTCCTGGGAGGACGATGACTATTGACTGATAACGAAACGCAGCAGCAACGCGTCGAAACGAACGGGCGAGGTGCCGAAAACAAGGAGCAGGGCGCTAGCGGGATCGCGCGTCTGGCCGAGAAAGCGAGCGCGGTGGGTGCGATCCTGGTCGTTCTGGCGGGGGTTGGCGCGGTGTTCGTACTCAGCTTGGTGGCGCTTGGGACCGTCCCCGATGGCCAGAAGTCCACTGTGGTTGCGGCCGCCTTCTCTGTCCTCGGCACGATCGTCGGCGCCTACTTCGGCGTCCGAGTGGGGGCCGCCGGAAAAGAGCGTGCAGAGGCTGCCCAACAGGCGACGAGCATCAGGCTGGAGGAGATGGCCGCGGTCGCGCCCAAGGATGAGGCCCGCGAGGCCCTGAAGCGAGCCGACGACCGGATCGCGCAGACCGTGGACGCTCAGTCGGGAGACAGGTCAGCATCTGTCCTCTGACCCGCTCCCCCTCCCGGGTGTCGAGGAGGATCAGGGCGGCATAGAAGCGCCAGTGCGGAAGACAGACGACGGCGGCCTACTGCACTAAACCTGCGCACACAGTTCGTTAAAGCGCCGCGTTCGGTTTGCTCCGAACCGCTGCTTTGGACGAAAAGCAGCAGCCCAGACAAGACCGCTGCTTTGCATGGAAAAGCGGCGGTCTTCGGGCCACGCTCCTTGTCGCGAAAGGGAGTCAGCCCGGGCGGGTGACTCGGACCGCGGCATCAGCCCGACTCATCGCGGGCGCGCCCGTAGCGCTCGTGGATCACCCCTGAGCCGAACGTTCTGGTCTCGATCAGGTCCACAGGGATGTATTCGGTGACCGGCGGCAGGAATGGCGTGCCGCCACCGACGACGACCGGATAGCGGAACATGCGCAGCTCGTCGACGAGGCCGAGCTCGATCGCCGCCGCGGCCAGGCCGGCGCCGCCGATCCCGACGTTCTTGTCGGTCGCGTCGAGCGCCGCAGCGGCCTCCTCGGCCACCGACGCCTCGGCGAGCCGGGCGTTGCCCTGGACGCTGTCGAGCGTGCGGCTGAAGACGATCTTCGGGATCGCGCACCAGGCGTCGGCGAACGCGGCGTCGAGCTCGCTGTCGCGCATCGACGGATCCGTCTCCCACACCAGCATCGTCTCGTAGAGCCTGCGGCCGAGCAGATAGCCGCCGAGCTCGCGTACCTGCGCGACGTGGAAACGAAACAGCTCCTCGCCAGGGGCGGTCCACTCGAACAAGCCCTCGCGGTCGGCGATGAAGCCGTCCACCGAAACGCTCATCGAGTAGATCAGCATGGGTCTCCTTTCTTCTGCAGGGTGCTCTGCCACAGCTAGAGGCCGATCGCGAGACGAAACTCATCGCGGTGGGCGGTCGAACCCTTCATGGAAGCGGAGGTTGAGTTGTCCGTTGCCAGACAGCTGCTCTGGACGAGAAGCGGCGGTTTCGACATCACACGCTCTAAGCGTTGAAGGGGCGGGAGAGTCCGGATGCCACCAGATACGGCATCTCGATCACCTTGGAGCGCTGCGGCCATCTGGTGCCTGGCTCCGAGCGGGATGCCGCTGGGCGGCTCGATGCTTACCTCGATGCCAAGCGAGAAGCCGACGAGGAGCGCGCTCGCGCCGACGCTCCGGCCTCATCGGGATAGGCCACCAGTGCTGTAAACCCAAAGCGTCCCCTTCGCCTTCAACAGGCGTTCCTTCGCCTGTACCCAATGAGCGCGGCAGGGCGTCGATTGGATACGGGCTCTGGACGGATGGCCCTGAAGCCGCCCCTTCCTCGTGTAGAGATGTGATTCCAGGGTGGTGCTTTGGACGAGAAGCAGCGGTCCCGTCTCGATCGGCACCCTCCCATCCGGCGGGGGATACTGCGTGGGCGATGTCGGAGGAGAACGTTGAGACCCTCAGGAGGGGCTACGAGGCAGTCAACCGTGGCGACATTGAGGGGTTCATTGCGAATGTCCACCCTGACGTGGAGTTCACTTCTCTGATCGCGGAGTCTGAGGGCGAGACCTTCCGCGGGCACGACGGGGTCCGGCGCTGGTGGAAGGAGGTTGTCCTCCCCCTCGGCGGCCTGCATGGCGAGCCTGTGACGGTTCGCGACCTCGGTGACACCGTGCTCACCCGGGTCCTCGGGACGTATCGCCCGAGAGGGGTCGAGGTGCGCCAGACGGTCTGGAGCGTGGTCCGCTTCCGCGACGGGAAGGCGACGTGGTGGCAGTTCTTCCGCACGGAGGACGAAGCCATCGAAGCCGCCGGGTTGCGGGAGTAGGCGATGTCGGAGGAGAACGTCGAGATCGTGCGTCGAGCGATCGATGCTTGGAACCGTCGGGACATCGAGGACCTGCTCGCCCTCGCCGATCCCGAAGGCGAATACGTCAACTCCCCGTCGGCTATCGAGCCGGGCACGAGGCGTGGCAGGGACGAAATTGCCGCGGCGATGCGAGCGCAATGGGAGTCGCTGACGGATGGGCGTTGGGAAATTGACCGGATCTACGATCGCGGCGAAGAGCGACGAAAAGCAGCACCCGTCCGAGAAATAATGCCTGGGCGATGTCGCAGGAGAACGTGGAGGTCATTCGCGGCATATATGCGGCCTGGGACGCCCGCGACCTCGACGCGCTGCTGGAACTTACTGATTCGGAGATCGAGTTCCGTACTAGCGGCTACTTTCCCGACTTCGAACCGATCTATCGTGGACATCAGGGCCTGCGCTCGTTCTGGGAAGCGATGCTCGTGCCATGGGACGAGTCGTTCCGCATCGACGTGGAGCACATCGTTGAGGGGGACGATCGCGCGGCCGTCGCCATCCGCTTCCGTGCGCGAGGGAAGGGCAGCGGCGTCCTCACCGATCTCCGGCAGGGTCATGCCATGCACTTCGAGAATGGTCGGGCCGTGAAGCTGTCCGCGCACAGATCGTTCAAAGAGGCCCTCGAAGCCGCCGGTCTGCAGGAGTAGGCGATGTCGGAGGAGAACGTGGAGCTGCTTCACCAAGCGTTCGACGCCTTCAACCGGCGCGACCTCGATGCATTCCTTGCCCTCTGTGACCCCGACGTGGAGTTCATCTCGTACCTGGCTCGGGTTGAAGGGGGAGAGGCCTATCGCGGCCACGACGGTGTCCAAGACTGGTGGGATCGCCTCCTCGCCGTCTACCCGGACTTCAGCGTGGAGATCGAGGACTTGGTACGAGACCTTGGCGACCGTACGATTGTGAGGGCGCGTGCACACGGCCACGGCGTCGAGAGCGACGCGCCAATGGACCAGGCAATGTGGCAAGTCGCGGAGTACCGCCACGGAAAGACGATCGGGTGGCGCTTCTTCACCAGCGAGGCCGAAGCCCTCGAAGCCGCCGGGCTGTCGGAGTAGCTGCTTTGGACGAGAAGCAGCGATCCCCGATTCGCTTTGCATGGAAAGCAGTCTCCGTCGAGACATACTGCGTAGGCGATGTCGGAGGAGAATGTCTGGTTGGTCCGCGAGAGCTACATGAGTCCGGGCGCGTCAGGGCCCGGATCCAGCGGCGGGAAGATCGAGCAGAGAGTGTTGTTCACCGCCTGGGCCGACCGGATGACACCGGACACCGAGTTTGATTTCACGGCGGCTTACCCGGATCGGCCAGTGATGCGCGGCATTCAGGAGGTGCGAAGATTCCGCGAGGAGGGGCCGTGGGAGGAGCTGAGTTTTCAGCCCGAGCGCTTTGTCGACGTTGACGATGAGCGCGTGCTGGTCCTGGTCCTGGTCCACGCGAGGGGAAAGGGAAGTGGCGTACCGGTCGAGCTCCGAAACGCTCACGAATTCACAATCCGCGAGGGCGCGCTGGTTCGGTTCAAGGTCTACAGCGACCGAGACGAGGCGCTCGAAGCCGCCGGGCTGCGGGAGTAGGCGATGTCGGAGGCTTGACTCTCTCCGGGGTGCTCGGGAATCGGAGTAGTGGGGCTGCGTGTAGGGTCATCTGCAACCCACTGCGATGAGGGAGGAAGGAACCGTGGCTGAGGAGAGCGCCGTTTCTGATGGCTCCACACGCCTCGCCTACATCCTCGGGGTGCCGCTGGCAGACGACGCCGTTCGAGAATGGCCGCAGATGGGAGAGATCGTCACGGGCCGCGACCGGATCGGCGCGGTCGAGGGGCACTTCGAGGAGTTCAGGCTCGCGGTTGGAGAGCGCCGCCGCTTCGGCGACTTCCTGCTCGTCGAGTGGAGCGCCGACTACGGCGATGGCGCCATCTACCGCAATGTGACGATCGCCGAGATCGAAGACGGCGAGGCCGTGCGGGTCACCGACTACTGGGGCAACCCGTTCGATACTCCGGATTGGCGCGAGGAAATGACCGATCGGCTCGACATGCCGGCTGACGGTCGGTGGCCTTCGGCCGACCGGCTCTCGCACCACTGAATCGAAGCCGCCGGGCTGCGGGAGTAGGTGACTGCTGCTTTGGACGAAAAGCGGCACCCTAGGCGACGGGGGGAGCGTCTACGTCGCCAGCTTCTTTGATGGCAGCCTCTCCCAGTACGACGTCGGCGCGGGCGGGGCGCTCTCGCCCAAGAGCCCGGCCACGGTGGCCACCGGTGCCTTCCCGTTCTGGGTGGCGGTGAGCCCGGACGGGCGGAGCGTCTACGTCACCAGCATCCAAGACGACACCGTCTCCCAGTACGACGTCGGCGCGGGCGGGGCGCTCTTGCCCAAGAGCCCGGCCACGGTGGCCGCCGGTGCCGCCCCGGACGGGCTGGCGGTGAGCCCGGACGGGGGGAGCGCCTACGTCGACAACGGAAACAACGACAGCGTCTCCCAGTACGACGTCGGCCCGCGCGGGGCGCTCTCGCCGAAGAGCCCGGCCACGGTGCCCGCCGGTGCCGACCCGGTCGGGGTGACGGTGAGCCCGGACGGCCAAAGCGTCTACGTCGCCAACTTCTTTGATGGCAGCCTCTCCCAGTACGACGTCGGCCCGCGCAGGGCGCTCTCGCCCAAGAGCCCGGCCACGGTGGTCACCGGCGGCACCCCGCAACAGGTGGCGGTGACCCCGGCTCAGGTACCCGCCAGCAAGGAACAGTGCAAGAACGGCGGCTGGCGCAGCTTCCCACAGTTCAAGAACGAGGGGCTGTGCATCGCGTTCGTCAACCGCGGCCCGTAGACGAGAGCGGCCGGGCTGCGGGAGCAGTCCAGAAGTACTGCTTTGGACGAAAAGCAGCTACGCGCGTGATAGGACTTGCCCCAGCCCCCGGCGCCGCCAGAGCAGGCCGCACCGGCTGGCAGAAATGCGAGGGAGCCCCTAGCTGTCCGGGGGCGTTCTCTTTCCGACCTAACCGAAGAAGCGCTTGTCGGCGGTCGGTTCGCCGTCCTCCAATCCTTCGACGCCCCCCGCCCGTAGTACGAAGTGGCGGACCGCGTCGCCGCGCGGGTCGCGGACCGAGTCCATGAGGGATAAGAGGAGGAAGTCCCAATGCGCAAGTTCATTGTTGGCCTGATCGCCGTCTTCGTGCTGGCCTTGGCGTCGACGGCCTCCGGTCATCCGTCCGAGAACCGCTCGCTCCAAGGTTTCGGCGGAGACCCGAATTTTCCCCATTGCCACATCAACCTGAATTCGGGGAATTTCGCCTTCCCGTCGCACAGGGCGCACATCGCCACCGGGCTTGTGGACGGGGTGTTCCAAGCGACTCCCTGCCCGTAGCGCCGCTCGCTATAGCCGAGAAGACATGCGCCGCGCTCGATTCTGAGATCGGGCGCGGCGCGACAAGGCCCTGGCCGCCCACTACCTTCCGGTCTAGCGCGATAGAAGTGACTTAGCCCCCCGCGCCGTCGAGGTGGCCGCACCGGCTGGCCGAAGTACGAAGAGCCCCTGGTCTTATCCGGGGGCCTTCTCTTTCGCCCACTTGTGCTCGGAACGCGGCTGTAGCCGACGAAATCCGGCTAAGACCAACGCTAGCCAGCTTCCCCCAGACCGCTGCTTTGCATGGAAAGCAGCACCGCCTGAAGCCGCCCACCGACGCCGTTGACACCCTGCTCGGCCATGGTAGGGTCGCCGCAGCGTGAGGGGGCAGGGGACTCCACATCCGGCGGAGGCGACGAAAGGACTACTCAATGGCCACTTACGTGATCACCCATGAAGTGGACGATGTCGGCCGGTGGCTGAGCTCGCCGAAGCGTAAAGAGGTATTCGGGCCAATTGGCGTCACCGTTCGGACCTTCGCGGACCCAAATGGATCCAACAAGACCGCGCTCATCGCTGAGATCCCGGACATGGAGGCCTTCCAGGAGCTCATGAGGAGCGACGCCGCGGCGGATGCCATGAAGCACGACGGCGTCAAGCCGG
>Ga0126307_10003254_pt1 | contig 11072 bp, 8 predicted proteins | sample Plot28_FD_89955 | JGI IMG/M metagenome (GOLD analysis project Ga0126307, IMG submission 89955) | Serpentine soil microbial communities from UC McLaughlin Reserve, CA, USA - Plot28 | ecosystem: Environmental > Terrestrial > Soil > Grasslands | place: USA: UC McLaughlin Reserve, Lake County...
CGACCCGACGATCGCCGAGCGCCTCTACTTCCTGCAGAAGTCGCTCGGGGCCATCCCGGGCCCGTTCGACTGCTGGCTCGCGCTGCGCGGCGTGAAGACGCTCGCGCTGCGAATGCGTGCCCACTCCGAGAACGCGCGCAAGGTGGTCGCCTTCCTGGAGGGCCACGCGGCGGTCGAGCGCGTGCTCTACCCCGGCCTGCCCTCCCACCCCGGCCACGAGGTCGCGGTGCGCCAGATGAGCGACTTCGGCGGGATGGTCTGCTTCCTCGCCGAGTCCGAGGAGGACGCCGTGGCACTCGTCGCACGGACGAAGGTGTTCAAGCTCGCCGAGAGCCTCGGCGGAGTCGAGAGCCTGATCGAGGTGCCCGCCCGCATGACGCATGCGTCGACCGCGGAGTCCTCGCTCGCGGCGCCGCCCCACCTCGTCAGGTTGTCCGTCGGTCTCGAGTCCGCCGACGACCTCGTCGCCGACCTCGAGGCGGCGCTCGTCGGCGCGCCCGCGGTCGCCTAGCGGAACCTCCGGGCGCTCCGGTGATCGCGCACGGCACGAACACCGCGGGCACGTAGGGCTCTCGGCGACGGCGGGACTCCGGCTCCGCCCCTCACTAGGATCGTCGGATGCGTCCGGAGCCGCTCGACCTGCTTCACCTCGGCCACGAGCGCGTGATCGGCTGCTACCTCCTCGACACCGAGGACGGGCCGGCGCTCTTCGACTGCGGTCCTGCCTCATGCTTCGAGACGCTCGCCACGCGGCTGGCCGAGCACGGGCTCGCCGTCTCCGACCTCGACCACCTGCTCCTCTCGCACATCCATCTCGACCATGCCGGGGCGACCGGAGTGCTGGTGCGCGAGCATCCGGGGTTGCAGGTGCACGTCTCCAAGGTCGGCGCGCCGCACCTCGTCGATCCCTCCAAGCTGATCTCCAGCGCTGCGCGGCTCTACGGCGACGCTCTCGAGCCGTTGTGGGGCGAGATCGTCCCGGTCCCGGAGGAGAACGTCCACGTGGTCGGCTCTCGTGTCGTCGGGCTCGAGTGCTTTCCGACGCCCGGCCACGCGAGCCACCACGTCTGCTACGTCGGCCCCGACGGCACGCTGTATGCGGGTGACGCCGCGGGCGTTCGGATCACGCCGCACCCGTCCGTGTTGCCGCCGACACCGCCGCCCGATCTCGACATCGAGGCCTGGCACGAGACGTTGGCCGAGATCCGTCGGCGGCGGCCCGAGCGGATCGCGCTCATCCACTTCGGCCCGTTCGACGACGTCGATCGGCACCTGGACGAGCTCGAGCGGCGCCTCGACGGATGGACCGACCGCGTCGAGGGCGGCATGTCCGAGCGGGAGTTCGTCGAGACCGCACTCGGCGACGTCGAGCCGGGCTCCGGGGACGAGTACGCGACGGCGATGCCGTTCGACCAGTCGTATGCGGGTCTTCGGCGGTACGTCGACACGCGCGCCGCTTAAGCCGGCTCGCGCCCGACGTCCGCCACCTGCGGCGGCGGGAGCGTGTGGACAGTTCGTGACGCTTCCTTGACGGTGCCTGGCACCGTCAACGGGTCGCGCGCGCATTCGCCCGGAGCGGGGGACGTGTCCGCTGGGGAGGAAACGTTCCGCGCCAGCGGTGAAGATACGGCCGCGATGGACACGCCCGAACGCGTCGAGTTGGCCGGCTGGGCCGAGCTGTGGGCCGTGGCCCCGCCGAACCTCGCCTCGCGGCACGGGATCGAGGCCGCCACGATCGGTGGCGCACTCTGCACCGCGATCTCCGAGCAGCCGTCGACGATGCTCAACCGCGTCGTCGGCCTCGGCCTGGACGAGCCGGCGACGGACGACGACCTCGATGCCATCGACGCGTTCTTCGCCCGCCACGGACAACAGTTCTACGTCTCGCTCCACCGGAGGGCGAGGCCGCGCGACCTGCAGGACCGCCTCGCCCAGCGCGGGTTCACCACCGCGTACGCATGGATGAAGTTCACGCGCGACGCCGAGCCCGCACCCGCCGTCGACTCCCCGCTGCGGATCGAGGTCGCCGAGCCCGAGCACGGACTTGACTTCGGCGACGTCGTCATCGCCGGCTACGGCCTCGAGCCGTTCGCGGCGACCTGGCTCGCCGAGCTGCCGAAGAGCAACTGGCGCTGCTACCTCGCGTACGACGGCGACGAGCCGGCCGGCGCCGCAGCGCTCTACGTGCACGACGGCACCGGCTACCTCGCCTTCGCCGCCACCCGACCCGAGCATCGGCGAAAGGGAGCCCAGAGCGCGCTCCTTGCGCGTCGGATCGAGGACGCGGTCGAGGCAGGCTGCACGAAGCTCGTCACGGAGACCGGGGAACGGATCCCGATGAAGCCCAGCGACTCGTACCGGAACATCCTCCGCTTCGGCTTCGAGGAGGCGTATGTGCGCCCGAACTACCTCTCGCCAGAGCCGACGACCGCGGGCCGCTCGACCGCCGCCCGGTAGGCGTCGAGGTAGTCGCCCACCATTCGCTGGGGCGCGAATCGGTCCTCGACGTAGTTGCGGCACTCGAGCGGGTCGAGCGCGTCCGCCTCGTCCAGCGCCCCGACCATCTGGCGGTACTTGTCGACGATGATCCCGCTCCGGCCGTGCTCGATCACCTCGGGCACGGCGCCGTGCCGCGTCGCGATCACGGGCGTGCCGCACGCCATCGACTCGATCATCACCAGTCCGAACGGCTCCTCCCACTCGATCGGGAAGAGCGTCGCGCGCGCGTCCTGGAGGAGCTCGACCTTCGTCCCGTGCGAGACCTCGCCGAGCCATTCGATCCCGCCATGGCCGACATGGGGCTCGACGAACTCCGCGAAGTACTGCTCCTCTTTCTTTTCGCGCTTCTTGCCCGCCATCTTCAGCGGCAAGCCGAGCTCCATCGCCACCGCGATCGCGCGGTGCGCGCCCTTGTCAGGGCTCATGCGGCCGAGGAACAGCAGGTAGTCGCCGCGGTGCGGCTTGCATGGGTAGAGCGAGAGGTCGAGCGCATTCGGAATGTTGGCCGCCCACGGCAGGTCGGGCCTCGGGCGGCGCTGGTTCAGCGAGATCGAGATCAGGCGCACGTGGGGCGCGAGCTCCGCGATCGACTCGTACGTCGCGCCCGCCTCTCCGTCGAGCGGGCCGTGGACGGTGTGAAGGACGGGCGTCCGAACGCCTGCGGCCAGGGCGGCGGCGGGCATCCCGGAGTGGTCGTTGACGATGTCGAACTCATCCGCGCGCCTGTAGCAGGCGAGTGTGTGGCGGAGCTCGGGGATGGAGCGCCCGATCAACTCGCTCGGCGCCCGTTCGTAGACGTAGGCCAGCTCGGCCTTCGTCAGCGAGTCGCCCGAGGCGTAGAGCGTGACGTCGTGCCCGGCGTCGACGAGCCCGTCCGCGAGCAGCGACACGACGAGCTCGATGCCGCCGTAGCCGGTCGGCGGCACCGGAAACCAGACGGGACCGAGCACAGCGATCCTCACGCGCGATCCACTCTTACCTGCCCATTTTCGACGTGGACGTCCCACGCGCTGTCGAAGGCGCGAATCCCCGTGAGCCGAATCGAACCGGCCCACTCGGGCAGGTCCGGCGCGTTCGCGATCAGGCGGTGCCGTGAGCGGTCGGGCTGGAGCCCGAGGAGCAGCTGGAGGAGGAGCACCGGCGTCCCCGCCGCCCACGCCTGCGGACGGGCGGCCGTCGGGTACTTGATCGGGAACGGCGTGTCCGCCCGGGGCATGCCGGCGAAGACCTCGGGCAGCTGGTAGTCGAAGTGACGCGAGGCGGCGAGCATCCGCCGCACGATCCGGTGCAGGTCCGACCAGCGGCCATACCGAGCCAGGCCGGCCGCGCACAGGGAATTGTCGTGCGGCCACACGGTGCCGTTGTGATACGAGAGTGGGTTGTAGCCCGCGTTCGCGGTCGACATCGTCCGAATCCCCCAGCCCGACCACAGCGCCTCGCCCATCAAGCAGTCCACGACCTGCTCGACCCGCTCGTCCGCCACGATCCCGGTCCAGAGCAGGTGGCCGACGTTCGACGTGAGCGAGTCGACGCGCCGCTTGTCCTTGTCGAGCGCCAGCGCGTAGTAGCCGCCCTCGCACCAGAAGGCCTCGTCGAAGCGCGCCTTCAGCGCGGCGGCGTCCCGTTCGAGCCGGTCCGCGAGCTGACGATCGCGCCAGACCTCCCGCGCGAGCTCGGCCGCGCGCAGCTTCGCGTCGTAGACGTAGCCCTGCACCTCGCACGGGGCGATCGGCGGCTCCGCGAGCCGACCGTCCGCGAAGCGCTGGGAGTCGCCGCTGTCCTTCCAGGACTGGTTGTCGAGCCCGCGCGGGCTCCGCCTGTGGTACTCGACGAACCCGTCGCCGTCGAGGTCGCCCCAGTCGTCGATCCAGGCGAGCGCCTTCCGGGCCGGCTCACGGAAGGTGCGGACGAGTGCGGCATCGTCGGTCCACCGCCACACCTCCGAGAGAAGGATCAGGTACAGCGGGGTCGCGTCGGCCGTGCCGTAGTACGTGTGGTACCAGCGCTTCGCGGCTTTCCCGTGGCGGACCTCGTGGACGATCTTGCCCGGCTCGGCGTCGCGCTCGGGGACGTCCTCGTCGGCCTGCAGCTTGGCGAGCACCTCGAGCGCACTGCGCGCCAGCTCGGGCCCGAACAGCAGCGTCTGCAGGCACGTGATCAACGTGTCGCGCCCGAAGACGGTCATGAACCACGGCATTCCGGCCGCGGGCAGCGAGCCGAGCCCGTTGCGGATCCGCAGCGACGCCAGGTCGGCGACCGAGCGGTTGAACGAGTGGTGCAGGTCGTCCCAGGTCGTCCGCAGCTGCGGGACGCGCAGCTTCCAGGCCGCGAGCGACTCGCGCACGTGGACGAGCTCCTCCCCGAACCGGCGCTCGACGACGCGCGGCGCCTCCTGGTCGCCCTCGAGGTCGGCGTGGACGTCGATCCGGACCTCCCACACCGACCGCGGCGCGAGCTCGATCCGCCAGCGGATCGTCGACCCGTCGACGTCGCCGCGCTGGGAGAGGATCACCTGAGTGCGGGCGCCACTCTGCGGGTCGACGAAGAGGAACTGGTTGTCGCCGGCATCGAAGGTCGGCTCCACCGGCGGCGGCAGCGGCTCGGCGGCCTCGGGATCGCCGAGCGCGAAATCGTAGTCCTTGACGGCGAAGATGTCGGCGAAGTCATTGCCGAATCGGAGCGCGAGCTCGAACGAGATCGGCTCCATCGCGTGGTTGTCCACGCGAAGGGTGTCCTGCATCCCGTCGCCGACGAACCGCTCGCGTGCAATCGAGAGCACGTCCGGAGCGAGGCCCGCCCGCGGGTTCCGCAGGTAGAACGCGGCGGAGAAGTACTCGACCTGGTCGGACGAGAGCAGCAGGGGCGTTTCGCCGTTGATCGTCAGCTCGAGCGTCGCGAGGAAGCGAAGGTCCTTGGCGAAGAAGCCGCTCGTCGGCCAGCCGAAGTCGCCCGTGTGGTCGCACACGCAGAACGTCGAGCCCTCGAGGATCGTCAACGCCATCGCGCTAGGAGCGGAGGATGCGTCCGCCGCTGGACTGCGCCAGCGCCTTGACGACCAGCTCGTCGACGTTCACGTGCTGCGGCCTCGTCAGCGCGAAGAGCACGCATTCGGCGATGTCCTCGGCCTTCATCGCCTCGACGCCCTCGTACACCGCCCGCGCCTGGTCCTCGTCGCCGCGGAAGCGGACGCGCGAGAAGTCGGTCTCGACGAGGCCCGGGTCCACCGTCGTGATCCGAATCGGGCGGCCGAGCAGGTCCTCGCGCAAGGCATAGGCGAAACCGCGTACCGCGAACTTGGATGTCACGTAGAGGGCGCCGTTGGGGTACGCCTGCCGTCCCGCGATCGACCCGATAAAGACCACGTGGCCGCCGTCGGCGAAGTGCGGGAGCGTCAGCCGGGTCATCCGGATCAGGCCGTTCACGTTTGTCTCGAGCACGACTCGCTCGTCGTCCTCGCTCGAGGCGCCGAACGGGTCCCGGCCGAGCGCGAGACCGGCCGCGTTGACCAGGATGTCGAGGCCTCCGAGCTGATTCACCGCACGCGCGACGAACGCGGAGCAGCTGTCCGGATCCGTCACGTCGAGGGGAAGCCCGATCGACCTCTCCCCGAGGTCGTCGAGCCGGTCGACACGGCGTGCACCCGCAAAGACGTGCACGCCCTCGGCCGCCAGCGCCTTGGCGGTCGCGTGTCCGATCCCGCTCGACGCGCCGGTGACGATGGCGGTCTTGCCCTCCAGCGACGGCATCGCGCGAGCTTAGTGGCGCAGCGGCGACCGGCGGCGGAACGACGGCCCGATCTCGACCAGCCGCTCGGAGCCGACGTGCTCGACCTGGAGCGTCGTGTGCTCGAGGTCGAACCGTTCGTGCAGGAGGAGCTCGAGGTCCCGTCGCACGCCGTGGCAGTCGCCGCCAGGGGTGACGAGCACGTGCGCGGACAGGGCCGGGAAGCCCGAGGTGATCGTCCAGATGTGGAGGTCATGAACCTCCACGACACCCTCCCCCGACGCGAGCGCGCGGCCCACCTCCTCGGCGTCGATCCCCGCCGGCGTCTCCTCGAGCAGGATCCCGACCGATTCACGGAGGATTCGCCACGCGCCGGCGAGGACGAGCAGCGCGATCGCCAGTGCGGCGAGCGGGTCGGCGTAGTCCCAGCCGGTGAGCAGCACGACGGCGCCGGCGACGATGACGCCGACCGATCCGAGCGCGTCGGCGACGACGTGGCCGAGCGCGGCCCGCACGTTGAGGCTCTCCGCGCCCGCGCGCGCGAGGACCCACGCGGCGGCGACGTTGACGGCCAGCCCGGCGACGCCGACGGCGAGGATCCAGCCGCCCGGAACCTCCGGCGGCTCGCCGAGGCGCCCGATCGCGGCGACGAAGATCCAGATCGAGACGGCGACGAGCGCGACACCGTTGAAGAGCGCGGCCAGGATCTCCGCGCGGCGGAAGCCGAAGCTTCGTCGCGGTGTTGCCGGCCGCATCGCCAGCCACACGGCGAAGAAGGCCAGGCCGAGGGAGGCCGTGTCCGAGACCATGTGCGCCGCGTCGGCCAGCAGCGCCAGCGAACCGGCCAGGAGGCCGGCGACGAGCTCGACCGCGGTGAACCCCGCCACCAGCACGAGCGCGATTCCGAGGGCCCGCCGGTTGCGGAGCGCGCGCGCGTCCAGGCCGTGTTGATGGTGCATGAACGTCAGGTTAAGCGTTGCCTGGACGAAAACCGTTTCGGCTGAGGCTCCGTCTAAGCTCAAGACGAATGGCGAGCGTGCCCGAGCAGGTCTCGACCATCGCCCCGGCCGGGGAGGCGTCGAAGGCGCTCGCGGCCCAGTGGCGGCGACTCATCCGCGCGGCGACGTTCATCGCCGTCCTCACGAGCCCGATCCCGTTCCTCTTCCTCTACGTGCAGGAGGACTGGCCGCTCGGCTGGGCGATCGTCGTCACGTTCCTACTGATCATCGCGTATCGCGGCCTTCTGGACGTCGTCCTGCGCCGCCTGATCCCGTGGCCGAGCCTGTTTGCGAACGACGAGCAGAACCTCCGAGACGAGGACGTCGTCAACCGCCGGCGCGCGTGGTTCTGGAGCAAGCGCTGGCGGCTCGTCTACCTGATCGTCCTCTTCATCACCATCTGCTACGTCGCCGTGCTCCTCGTCCCGGGCGGCGATCACACGTGGTGGGGCACGGCGACGGGGATGGTCGACTGGGTCAAGGAGCAGCTGCAAAACCCCGCCATCGCGGGCTACGTGGTGATCCTGCCGATGCTGTTCCTCGTCAACTTCCTGATCCTGTTCGGGCCGCTGATGATCATGGGGATCACGCAGATCCAGGCGTTCGAGCCCGGCGACGCGGACTGGGGAGTCAAGCTCGAGGACGTCCGCGGCCAGGCCGAGGCGAAGGAGGAAGTACGGAAGATCGTCTCGCTCTGGCAGTCAGGCGAGGCGTTCGAAAAGGCGGGCGGCAAGCGCGAACGCGGGATCCTCTTCCTGGGCCCCCCCGGGACGGGCAAGACGATGCTGTCCAAGGCGGTCGCGACGGGGTTCAACTGCCCGTTCGTGTCCATCCCCGGCTCGGGCTTCGCCCAGAGCTTCATCGGCATGGACGCAGTGATCGTCCGCTACCTCGCGTGGAAGGCGAAGCGGCTGGCCCGCAAGTGGGGCGGTCAGTGCATCGTCTTCATCGACGAGATCGACGCCGTCGGCATGCGGCGCCAGAGCCTGGGCCCAGCGGCCGGCCACGCGACCCCGTTGCCGGCGACCCGCTTCGAGGAGCTCGCATTTTACGGGCCGAACGGCTCGCTGACCGCGAGTGGGGATCTGATCCTCGAGACCCGCGCCTGGCGCGATCGCCTGTTCGAGGTGCGCGCCCCGCAGCCGAAGGCGACATTCCTCGGCCGGATCGTCAACCAGATGCCCATGCCCGGCATGGGCGGGCAAGGCCAGCTCGCCCTCAACCAGCTGCTCGTCGTGATGGACGGGATCGGCAACCCGCCGTACATGAAGAAGATGCGGCGGAACTGGCTGAACACGTTCCTCGATGCGACGTACGTCTTCCCGCGCCGCATCGGGCGCGTTTCGCTGCGACTTCCGCGCGCCCGTCCGCGCAACGAGCAGATCTACTTCATCGGCGCCTGCAACGTTCCGATCGACTCGCTCGACCCCGCGCTCACGCGCCCCGGCCGGCTCGGCCGCCACGTCTGGTTCCGGACGCCGACGAAGCAGGACCGCCTGGACATCTTCGATCTGTACATCGACAAGGTCTCGCACAGCGAGGCGCTCGACGAGCGGCGCCGCCGCGACGAGATCGCGCGCGTGACCAACGGCTACTCGCCGGCGATGATCGAGCAGGTCTGCTCGATGGCGCTCACGATCGCGCACCACGACGGGCGGCCCGCGTTCGACTTCGAGGACCTCTTCGAGGCGATGACGACGGTCGAGTCCGGCACCGCGATCAACGTCGAGTACGTGCCCGACGAGACCCGCGCCGTCGCGATCCACGAGGCCGGCCACGCCGTCGCGAGCCACGTCTACATGAAGGACGTCGAGTCGACGCGGCTGTCGATCCGGATGAGAGGGCAGTCTCTCGGCCACCACCAGGCGCTCGAAAAGGAGGAGCGCTTCTCGAAGTGGCGCTCCGAGCAGATCGCTGCGCTGATCTGGACGCTCGGCGCGATGGCGGCGGAGCGCGTCTTCTACGACGAGAACTCGACAGGTGTCGGCGGCGACGTCCAGAGCGCCACCGCCCGCGCGGCCTTCATGGTCGGCGCGTCCGCGATGGGCCCCGAGCACGTGGAGCTGAACGGCGGCTCGGAAGACGAGGCTACGCGCGAGTCCCGCGAGAAGATCATGAAGCGCTTCGAGGAGATCGGGATCCAGATCATGAACCGGACGAACGGCGGCCCCTTCGCCCATGACGCCACCTCCGCGGCGCTCAACGACCACGACAAGCGCAAGGCCGCGGCGCAGATCCTCGGGCAGGCGTATGTGAAGGCCTACAACCTCGTGCTGCACAACAAGAATGCCGTCTCGAAGATCGCCGATGTCGTCGTGGCGCGACGCGAGATCTACGGAGACGAGCTGCTCGACCTGCTCAGGAACGCGAACCTGACCGAGCCGACGATCGACTACACAGAGGAGGCCGTATGGCCCAAGCTGTAGAACCGTTGGCCGAAGGTCCAGGAAAGCGCCCTGAGGGAGCGGACGGTACGAGGCAGACGGGCGAGCTCGAGCCGCTCGCCGTCGCCGCGGAACGCGTCGGCGGCGCCGGCCTGCCGAAGGAGACGGCCGTCTATCCGGGCCGCTTCATGGTCGGCTACCTGCTGATCGTGTTCTTCTTCGGAGCGCTGTTGATCGGATTCGGCTTCGCGTGGAGCCGGCACTCCGACGACGGCGGCGCGGGCGACACGGCCACCGCCTGGTCGTTCTTCAAGCCCTCGGCGGACTCGGAGGCGCTGCGCATCAGGCAGATCGCGCGCTTCGTCGGCGATCGCTACCAGACGAACGACGGTCAGCAGATCGCGCGGGTGCTCGGCGGGCCGCCCGCGGTCCAGGACGCGCCGGTCACGCATTTCCTGATCCGGGACGCCGGCAAGCAGCAGTCGGTCGGCGCCGGCAAGGCGATCATGTACATCCTCTGCGGCGCGGGGTCCGACTGCGCGCTGCCGCTCGAAGCCTCCTCGACCGCGCATGACCGGCTCGTCCGGCGGGAAGCGCTCGAGCTCGCGCTCTACACCATGCGCTACAACGACGTCGACCCGGTCGCCGTCCTCCTGCCGCCCGACCCGCAGGGCAACCCCGGGGACGCGGTGCTGTTCCGGCGCGACGAGCTGAAGAGCCTGCTGGACAAGCCGCTCTCGCAGTCGCTGCCGACCGGGAAGGCGCCGAACGCGCTCGGCATGGACGACCTCGAGGCCGCCACGGTCGACTACCTCACGCTGACAAAGAGCTACGACTACGACTTCCTGTCGGCAAGCGACGGAACGGCGCGCATGGTGCTCAACGCAGCGCGCGCAAGCCAGTAACGGATCCCCAAGCAAAAAGTCAACGGAATCGCGACAATCACCGTCGCAAACCCGTAGAACGCCGGCTCTGAGGAAAGGGGAAGCGTGGCCGAGGTCACTTTCGAAGGGGTCAGCAAGATCTACCCCGACGGCACGCGGGCGGTCGACAGCTTCGATCTCGAGATCCTGGACGGCGAGTTCATGGTGCTCGTCGGGCCCTCGGGCTGCGGCAAGACGACCGCGCTGCGGATGGTTGCGGGACTGGAGGACATCTCAGAAGGCGAGGTCAAGATCGGGGACCGCATCGTCAACCAGTTGGCGCCGCGGGACCGGGACATCGCGATGGTCTTCCAGAGCTACGCGCTCTACCCGCACCTGACCGTCTACGACAACATCGCCTTCAGCCTCCGGCTCCGCAAGACGCCGAAGGATGAGACCGACAAGCGGGTGCGCGAGGCCGCCCGCATCCTCGGGCTCGAGCAATTCCTCGACCGCAAGCCGCGGGCGCTCTCGGGCGGCCAGCGGCAGCGGGTCGCGATGGGCCGAGCGATCGTGCGCGAGCCGCATGCATTCCTGATGGACGA
>Ga0126307_10003255_pt1 | contig 11071 bp, 13 predicted proteins | sample Plot28_FD_89955 | JGI IMG/M metagenome (GOLD analysis project Ga0126307, IMG submission 89955) | Serpentine soil microbial communities from UC McLaughlin Reserve, CA, USA - Plot28 | ecosystem: Environmental > Terrestrial > Soil > Grasslands | place: USA: UC McLaughlin Reserve, Lake County...
TCATCGGTGTGATGCCCCTCCCAGGGCTACCTCGAATGCCGCCCACGCGGCGGCGCACGCCAGCGTCAGTGCTACAGCGAGAATGGCGATGTAAACGGCGATCGGCCCGAACAGGACCTGCCAGAAGACTCGTACGAGCGTCGCGGTTTCGGCTGCCGTGCGGGTTGCGTCCGTGATCTCTTGCGGCGCGGCCGGAATCAGCAGCCAGATGCCGGCGATGAGCGCCATCAACGCCCCGACCGACACCAGTTGCCACCCCCGCGACCACGTCGACCAGCCGGTCGCCGCGCGTGCATCGCCGGCGCGATCGAGCGTGGCGGCGATCACCCGCGGCACGAGCGTGCGCGGCGCTCGTGGCCGCGGCAGCGCCCTCAGTTGGCGATCGAGCAGCTGGTCCAGATCAGCGGGATCCATGCGGGATCGATAGTTCCTTTTTGAGGGCCTCGCGGCCGCGATGAATGTCCGACTTCACCTTCGCCAGCGACACCCGGAGCAAATCCGCGATCGCCTGGTATCCCATCTCTTCGAAGTGGAACAGGACCAGCGGGACGCGCTGGTGATCCGGCAGACGCCTCAAGGCGCGTTCGAGCCGGTCCTGTTGTTCCGCACGTTCGATGTCGGCCGGCGCCGCAGCCATCAATGCCAGCCGGTCCGCCAGCCCCGTGCCCTGCCCGTCGCGATCCATCTCGCTGAACAGCTGCCACCGGCCTCGATACCGTGACAGATGATTCAGCGCGAGGTTGGTCGCTACCGTCTTCAGCCATCCCGCCGCCTCACGGCTCGGTCCGATCTCGGCGAAGCGTTCGAAGGCACGCAGGAAGACCGTCTGTGCCACGTCTTCGGCGTCGGCCTCCCGCCCGAGCAGGCGCACGGCAGTCGCAAACACCATGTCCTGATATTCGCGCACGAACGCCTCGAACCGGGCAGCGTCGGTCATGCTGAATTCGGGGAGCCGCCGGCCGTCACTACCTCACTAACCCGCGAAGAGGCGGAAAGTTGCAGGCTCCGCGGGAATAATGACAGGCTTGGCCATGGACACCGGCTCGGAGGGGATGAAGTCACTGATGTTGGGCGCAACACTGTTGCTGTCCGGATTGCTCGTGGGCGGCATGCCCGTCATCGCCGCGAACGGCGCCAATCAACAATCCGCGATCGACCCGGCGCCGCTCGCGATCGGCGAGACCTTCAACCTGGCTTCCAAGCCTCTGGGGGAAACGCGCCGGATCAACGTTTATCTTCCCGCTGGCTATGCCCAGGAACCCAAAACGCGATTCCCCGTGCTCTATATGCCGGATGGCGGTCTGGCGGAGGACTTCCTGCACATCGCCGGTCTGCTGCAGGTGCTCAACGGTAACGGAACCATGAAGCCGTTCGTGCTGATCGGCATCGAGAACACGGAGCGGCGAAGGGACATGACCGGCCCGACGACGAACCCGGAGGATCGCAAGATCGCCGCGCGCGTCGGGGGATCGGCAGCGTTCAGAACGTTCATCCGGACGGAACTGATGCCGTTGGTGAAATCGCACTACCGCACCACGGATGAAACGGCGATCGTCGGTGAGTCGCTCGCCGGGCTGTTCGTGATCGAGACCTTCTTCGTAGAGCCGAACCTGTTCAACACCTACATCGCGTTCGATCCGAGTCTCTGGTGGAACAATCAGCAGATGGTGAAGGATGCGGCGGCGCGGCTGCGCGCGGTGAACGGCACTGACCGGACGCTCTACTTCGCCAGCAGCAACGAACCCGGCATCATCAAGGATGCCGACGAGCTCGCCGCAATTCTGCAGAAAGACGCAACTCCCGGCCTGACCTGGCGCTACGACAAGATGACCGGTGAGACCCACGGCACCATCTACCATCCGGCGGCACTGCGGGCGTTCCGTGCTCTGTTCAAGCCGGCCGCGACGAAGTAGCCGGCGACCAGGACGTAGCCGGCCGCTAGGTCTCCTGCTTGTGGACAGTCGATTCGATCCTGCGGTCAGGAACGAGCCAGATCAGCGCCACCGTCACATACAACCCATCCGAGATCCACTGGTTCACGAACGCCATCGGGACGGCAAATGTGTAGAGGGCCAGCGACATCCACCCTTTACGGTCGTTGCCGACGGCGCGCGCGAGCTTCGAATCGCTGCCTTGCTCTGCGAGGATGGCGTTCTGGAGGATCGTGTATGCGATCGCGCAGCACAGCATGACCGCTCCATAGGCGGCATTGGGCAGCGCCGCCGAGTGATTCTCACCCATCCAGCCGGTCACGAATGGCACCAGGGAGAGCCAAAAGAGCAGGTGCAGGTTCGCCCACAGAATCGCTCCATTGATTCGTGCCGTCGCCTGGAGCATGTGGTGATGATTGTTCCAGTAGATCCCGATGTAGATGAAGCTCAGGATGTAGGTGAGAAACACCGGAAGCAGCGGCCGCAGCGCGTGAAGGTCGTGGCCTTCAGGCTGACGCAGTTCCAGCACCATGATCGTGATCAGGATGGCGATGACTCCATCGCTGAAGGCTTCCAGGCGTCCTTTGTGCATCGTCGCCAAAGAATACCGGATCGGTGTCGTAACATAACCCCACATGGACGATCTCGACCGTCGTGAATTCCTGAAGATCGGCGGCGCCGCCCTGGCTGCGGGCCCGCTGGCGTCCGGGATGATCAACCCGGCCGCGGCCGAGCAGCGGGCCGCCGCACCATTCGCCGCCGGTCCCATCGACCAGGTGCGAATAGGGTTCGTCGGCATCGGCGGCCAGGGCAGCGGTCACGTGAGTAATCTGCTGCAGATTCCCGGATGCCGTATTACGGCGGTCTGCGACATTCGCTCCGAGCGCACCGAGTGGGCGTCATCGAAGATCACTGCGGCCGGCCAGCCCGCGCCCACGACCTACACCCGCGGTCCTCGCGATTTCGAGCGACTCTGCGAGACCGAGCAACTCGACCTGGTCTTCAACGCCGCGCCGTGGGAATGGCACGCGCCGATCATGCTCGCGGCGATGAAGAACGGCAAGCACACCGCCACGGAAGTGCCGGCCGTCATGACTCTCGACGACTGCTGGGCGATCGTCGAAGCGGCCGAGAAGCATCAGCGCCACTGCGTCATGATGGAGAACTGCAACTACGACCGCATGGAGATGATGGTCTTCAACATGGTCCGTCACGGCGTGTTCGGCGAGATTCTCCACGCCGGCGGTGGTTACCTGCACGATCTTCGCGCGATCAAGTTCGCCAACGAAGGGGAGGGACTCTGGCGGCGCGCGTGGGCGACCAGGCTGGACGGAAATCTGTATCCGACCCATGGGCTGGGTCCGGTCGCCAACTGCCTGGACATCAATCGCGGTGATCGTTTCGACTATCTCGTCTCGATGAGCGGACCGTCGCGCGGGCTCCAGGCATGGGCCGCCGAACACGAGCCACCAGACTCGCCCACACGCAGCGAACGCTACGTCCTCGGAGACGTCAACGTCAGTCTGATCAAGACTGCGCGCGGACGGACCATCTACGTCGAGCACTGCACCAACCTGCCGCGTCCGTACAGCCGTATTCATCTCGTTCAGGGGTCGAAGGGCCTGTTCCAGGGATATCCGAACCGGGTCTACATCGAGGGACGTGGACGTGCGGACCAGTGGCAGGAAGCCTCGGCCGTGCTCGCGGAATTCGATCATCCGCTCTGGAAGGATCTGGCCGAGAAGGCAAAGGGCGCGGGTCATGGCGGCATGGACTTCATCGAAGACTATCGCCTGATCAAGTGCCTGCGTGAAGGAACGGCGACCGACATGGACGTGTACGACGCCGCGGCACTGAGTGCGGTGGTGGAGCTGAGCGTGCGATCCGTCAAACGCCGCGCCGCTTCCGTGGACGTGCCCGACTTCACGAAGGGGCGCTGGAAGACCAGACCGCCGCTGCCCATCGTCCACATGTAACCCGATGCGGTCATTGACCACACGGGCCATCGTGCTGGCCGGAGGACTCGGCAAACGTATGCGTCAGCGCGACGATCGCGCGGTCTTGACCGACGAGCAGCGCCGGGCGGCCGACACCGGCGTGAAGTCGCTGTTGCCGATGGGCGGGCGACCTTTTCTCGATTACGTCCTGTGGTCACTCGCCGATGCCGGCGTTACCGATGTCGGGCTCGTGGTTGCGCCGGATCATGAGCGGCTGCGCGACTACTATCGGGTCACTGCTCCACCCGAGCGGCTGTGCCTGGACTTCATCGTGCAGCAGCGTCCGCTTGGAACCGCCGACGCCGTCCTCGCGGCGGAAGAATGGACGTCGAGTCAGCCGTTCCTCGTGATGAACGCCGATAACCTTTATCCGACGGCCGTCCTGCGCCGGTTGTCTGCGCTCGAGGAGCCGGGGCTGCCGGTCTTCACCCGGCGTAACCTGGTACGGACCAGCAACATCTCGGAGGAGCGCGTCCAGTCGTTTGCGCTCGTAACCGTCAATGCGGACGGTTACCTGGAAGGGATCTTCGAGAAGCCGGGTGCAGACCGGTTCATCGAAGCGGGGGAATTCGCCGGTGTCAGTATGAACTGCTGGAGATTCGACCAGCGGATCTTTGCCTTCTGCCGCGACGTGCCGCTCTCATCGCGCGGCGAGTTCGAGCTGCCCGAAGCCGTCGGCGGCGCAGTGGTTGCGGGTGTGAAGTTCAGGGCGGTGCCGGCCCGGGGCCCGGTCCTCGATCTCTCCACCCGCGCGGATGCCAGCGAGGTCGAGCGTCGTCTCGCCGGCGTAACGCCGACGCCATGACCGGCACCGGACTCGCGGCGCGGCTGGTTGCCGCCGGTCTTCCCCCGGCGGAGCTCCCCGGCAAGACGCTTCTTTGTGACGCGACTCTTGCCGCGTTTCGAGTTGCGCATGGCCGCGATCCCGAGCGCGTGTGGTGGATCCCCGGACGGCTCGAATTGTTCGGCACGCACACCGATTACGCCGGTGGCCGCACGATCGTCGCTCCAGCGCCGCGCGGATTCATCGTGATGGCGTCGCCGGGTCGCGGGCGTGACATCCATCTGGTCGATGCACGCAACCGCGAGAGCGTCACGATCTCGGAAGCGGGAAAGCCCTTCGCCGGCTGGCGGAACTACGTGTCGGTCGCGATCTCTAGACTGATGCGGAACTTTCCTGGTGCCAGGTCCGGCGCAACGATCGCGTTCGCGAGTGACCTGCCGCGTGCGTCTGGCATGAGCAGCTCCAGCGCGCTGATCGTCGGGGTGGCGACCGCGCTCGCCGCACTTTGGGAGCTTCCGTCCGGGGAGGATTGGAACCGCAGCATACAGAGCGGCGCCGATCTGGCCACCTACTTCGCATCGCTCGAGAACGGCGCCACCTTCCGAGAGCTCGGCGGCGACGACGGGGTCGGCACGCATGGCGGCAGCGAGGATCATGCGGCGATGCTGCTGGGGCAGGCGGGTTCGTTCTCCGCGTTCTCGTTCGTGCCGATGCGTCTGCTCGATGTCGTTCCGCTTCCTCCCGGGTGGACCGTTGCGATTGCCACCAGTGGCGTCAAGGCCGAGAAGACCGGTGCCGCGCGCGATTCATACAATCGACTGTCGGATGGCGCTCAGCATCTGCTCGCCCTCTGGAACCGCCACCACCCGCTGGCCCATTCGCTCGCCGCGGCGCTGGGCTCCAGCCTCTCCGCCATCAGCGAATTGGAAGCGTCGATTGCGCGAAGTGACATTGCCGGATGGCCGCCCGGCGCGCTCGACCGCCGGCTGGCGCACTTCGTTCGGGAGGATGCACGCATCCTGAGTGCGATGGACGCCCTGCGCACTGCGGACCAGGAGGCCCTTTCGGCATTGAGTGATGAGTCGCAGCGCGATGCCACGGACATGCTGGGCAACCAGATCCCTGAAACGATCGCGCTGGCCGCCGCCGCCCGCGAGTGCGGCGCGTTTGCCGCCTGCAGTTTCGGCGCGGGGTTCGGCGGAAGCGTGTGGGCCGTGATTGATTCCGCGCGGGCGCCGCAATTCAGCGAGGACTGGTTGAACCGCTACCGCGCGCGCCATCCGGATCGCGAGGGCGTGTCTTTTGTCGCTGACCCGGGGGCACCAGTCACCCACCTGTCACCGGAGCTCACATGACCATCGAGATCGTGATCACAGCAGTCGTCGGGATTGTTGCGGTTGCGCTGTTTGCGAAATTGTCCTCGGTCGAACAGCGGCTGAACCGGCTTGCACGAGTGGACGTGAAACTCGACGCTCTGCTCGAACATGCCGGTGTCAAGGTCGATCCGCTTGCCGACGTTCCAGCGGATGTACGACAGGCGCTCGAAGCCGGTCACACCATCCTCGCCATCAAGCGTTTACGCCTTGCAACCGGCGTCGACTTGAAAACGGCGAAGGAGCGCGTGGACGAGGTCCGCCGGCACATCCGTCTGTCGCCGTAAGCAGCCATCGCGGCACCTTGCTAGAATCGCTCGATGAGCGACAAAGTCATCGTCATCACCGGTGCGAGCTCTGGTATCGGTGAAGCCGTCGGATTGCTGCTCGCCCAACGGAAGCACGCGGTCGTTCTGACGGCACGCCGGCGTGACGCGCTGAATGCGGTCGCGGAGCGATGTGAAGGGCGCGCACTCGCGATCCCCGCAGACATGACCATTCGTGCCGAGGTCAAGCGCACGGTCGCCGAGTCGTTAGCCGCCTTCGGCCGCATCGATGTGTGGATCAATAACGTGGGGCAGGGCATCACCCGTCCGCCATCCATGCTCACCGACAAGGACATCGACGATGTCATGCAGGTGAATGTGAAATCCGCGCTTTATGGGATGCAGGAGGTCTTGCCGCACTTCAAGGAACGCGGTGAAGGGCACGTGATCAACGTGTCTTCGATGCTCGGCCGGATTCCCTATGCGATGATCCGCTCCGCATACTGCGGGGCCAAGCATTTCCTCAATGCGCTGACCGTCACCATCCGCGAAGAAGTGCAGGCCACGCATCCCGGCATTCAGTTCTCGCTGGTTTCCCCCGGCGTCGTTCGAACCGAGTTCGGGAACAACGCGCTGCATGGCGGACCGGACTCTCGCTCCTTCCCCCAGTCGCAAAGCGCCGAGGAGGTGGCGATCGTGATGGCAGACATGATCGGAACACGCGTAGCCGACGTGTATACGCGGAACGGTGCTCACCAGGTCGTGATCGACTACTACTCGAAGACTGGAGCGGACCCGCGAGAGGTAACGGACAACCAATGAAGAAGCTGCTGACCGCCAGCGACTTCCGCCGCATCGCGTTGGGTATGACCGACGCCGTCGAGGGCGCGCACATGGGCCACCCTGACTTCAGGACACGGGGCCGGATCTTCGCCACGCTCCATCCGGACAACCTGTCAGGCATGGTCAAGCTCTCGCCCGAGCAGCAGCGGGAGTTCATCGCGCGCGACGGGAAGGCGTTCGCGCCGGAGCATGGCGCGTGGGGGCGGCAGGGGTGCACGGCGGTGCGGCTGGATCTGGTTGACGCCGAAACCCTTGGGGAAGCAATGACGCTGGCGTGGCAGAACATCGCACGGAGTAGTCCACGGGCCGCGTCCAGTCGGAAGCGAGGAGCATAAGTGGCATGCATACCTGATGAGTACGTCACGCTGCGCACGTGCCCGGACGTGAACGCCGCGAACCTGCTGCGATCCGTACTCGAGGGGTCGGGCATCGAGGCGCTGATTCCGGACGAAACCTTCTCGTCCACCTTTCCGCATCTGGTCGCCGGAAGCGGTGGCGTGAGGATCCTCGTCCGAGCGGTCGACATGGAGCGCGCAGCGGAGGTTCTGCAGGAGACCGAACGGCCAGCCGTACTGGGCACATCGCGCCTTTCGCTGCGGCGCCTCACTGAAGACGATGCGCCGTTCATTCTCGGGCTGCTCAACGAGCCGTCGTTCGTCGAGTTCATCGGTGATCGCGGCGTCCGAACGGTCGATGAGGCGCGCAGGTACCTGTTGGCAGGCCCGATTGCCAGCCACGAGCAGCACGGATTCGGTTTGTATCTGGTCCAGCTCCGTGAAGGCGATATTCCGATCGGCATTTGCGGACTGCTGAAGCGGGAGCAGCTGGAATGTCCCGACATCGGCTTCTCGCTCCTGCCAGGCTACTGGTCGCAGGGCTACGCACTGGAGGCGGCATCGGCGGTGATGGAGTACGCGCGCGAGCCGCTCGCGCTCGGCCGTCTCCTCGCGATTACCTCGCAACACAATGAGCGCTCCGCGCGTTTGCTGGCGAAACTGGGCTTCACCTTCGAGCGGAACATCCGCATGTCGCCCGATGGCGAGGAGCTGAAGCTGTTCGCCGCAGGGTAGAATCCCCGGTGCCCCGAATTCACCGCCTTCCGCTCAACCTGGCCAACCAGATCGCCGCCGGCGAAGTGGTCGAGCGCCCTGCATCCGTGGTCAAGGAATTACTCGAGAACGCGCTCGACGCGAACGCGCGCCGCATCACCGTCACGGTGGAGCTGGGAGGCAAGAAGCTGCTGCGCGTCGAAGACGACGGCGACGGCATGGAGCCCGCGGACGCGCAGCTTTCGATCGAGCGCCACGCGACCAGCAAGATCACAACCTCCGAGGACCTTGGCGCCATCCGCACGCTGGGATTTCGTGGTGAGGCGCTGCCGAGCATTGCATCGGTCTCTCACTTCACCCTGCGGACGCGGGCGCGAGGGCAGGCGACCGGCACGGAAGTACGCGTGAACGGCGGTGTGATCGCGTCGGTCCGCGAGGTCGGCGCCCCCGAGGGGACGCTGATCGAAGTGGCGGATCTGTTCTACAACCTGCCGGCCCGCCGCAAGTTTTTGAAGTCCGATACCGCGGAGTCGGCCCAGATCTCCCGCCTGGTGACACAGATGGCGCTCGGCTATCCGATTGTGGGGTTTACGCTGACGAGCGGTCCAAGGAAGCTGCTCGAATGCCCGCCGGCGGCGGGGTTAGGGGAGCGGTTCTACCAGCTGTTCGGCGAGCGGCCCGACCTGATCGAACTGCGCAAAGAGGCAGGCGGGCTGAAGATTCACGGGTACATCGCCGCTCTCGGTGACCAGGGGCCCACGCGCGGTGCGCAGAACGTGTTCGTCAACCGCCGTATCGTCAAGGACCGAACCATCGCGCACGCAATCTCAGAGGCGTACAGCGTTGCGACAATCAAGGAACGCAGCCCGGAGGTGCATCTGTTCATCGAGATTTCTCCGGATCGCGTCGATGTGAACGTGCACCCAACCAAGGCAGAAGTTCGGTTCCTCGAGGGCTCGCTCGTGCACGAGGTACTGCGCCGCGGCCTCGGTGACGCGCTCGGCCAGGGACGGCCACCGGAACTGCAGCTCGCTTCCTTCGCGCCGCGCCCAGGGGAGCCAACCCCCATGTCCATTCCCGGCATGTTTGCCGGCGCGCAGGTCGGCAATCGCTGGACGCCGGATACGCTGCTTCCGCCGCGCCCAGGCGACCCGTCACCGTACGGTGGTGCATCACCCTACGGTTCAGCGCCGTTTGCATCTGCGTCGACCGCAGTCGAGACCGCTGTAAACACTGCCGCCGCCACCGCGGCCGCGCCCGAGATCAGACCGATGATCCCGCTCGGGCAGTTCCGGGACACGTTCATCCTCGCCGTCGACGATGAAGGGATCGCGATCATCGATCAGCACGTCGCGCACGAACGCGTGCTGTTCGAGCAGGTCATGGACAAGCTCACGTCGGGACGGCTCGAGAGCCAGCGGCTGCTGACCCCGATCATGATCGAGATGTCACCGGCGCAGCGGCAGGCGCTCGCGCAGCATCGCGAGACGCTCGACCGGTTCGGAATGGAGATCGAGGAGTTCGGCGGCGACACGTTGCACCTGTCGGCGGTCCCGGCGATTCTCGATCCGGCTGAATGCGAAGCCGCGGTCCGGGCCCTCGCCGAGGACCTCGAGGGACTCGACAAGGGATCCCGGGTCGAGGACGGCCTGCGTAAAATCGCGGCGACGATGGCGTGTCACGCAGCGGTGAAGGCAAACTATCCGCTGACGCTCGAGAAGATGCGGTACATCCTCGAAGAGTTGCGCCGCACGGCGTATTCCTCGGTCTGTCCTCACGGCCGTCCGGTCGTTCTGAGGATCACGCGGCGCGAGGTCGAGAAGAACTTCCAGCGGATCTAGCTCAGTCGGGGCTGCTGCCCTTGAACTGATCCGCTTCCTCGGCGAACAGCACGTTGAAGCTCGTGAGCGATCCGTAGCATCCGCTGATGTAGCCCTGCAGCTTCACCTTGACGGCCTCGGGCATGTCGGTCGCATTGACTTGCTGCTCGAGCGTTCTCAGCCGGTTCCGCAGCATCACCACCTTGTGGAAGAACGTCTCGATCGGCCAAGTCTTCTCCTGCAGCTCCGGATTGCCGGGGCGGAGCACCAGCGTTCCTCCTCGCCATTTGTCTGCCGGCGTCACCGGCGTAATGCCGGTCTCTTCGCGGATGATCCGCCGCAGAAGCATCTCGAGATCCTTACCGGCCAGGTCGGTCATCGGCGGTGTCATCCTTTCGCGTTCGCTGACAATGGGGAAGGGTTCAGGAATCGGGCGGGACGTCTTTCGCGCGCTTTCCACTTCCGCCGCGCGCTGATAGCGGTCGCCGAACGGGTCGATCCGCGGCCCGCCCCTGTAATTGTGCTCGCTGCGACAGAATCCACACACGACCCGGATAGGCTGGCCGTTGCCGTCCGCGGCAATGACCGTGTGCATGCGGTCGGTCTTGCAGCTGCGGCAGAAATCCTCAACCGAGTCGCCGGCGCGGTAAGTGCGCGTTGCCATTCGCTAATCTCATCACGCGCGAGCAGCCCGCGGCAATGTCGCGTCGGCGGCATCCGATTGACGCTATGATCCGCTCCGGCCATGACCCATCGATACGTTGCCTTTCTTCGCGCCATCAATGTCGGCGGCCACATCGTCAAGATGGACCGGTTGCGGGAACTGGTCGCGGTGCTGCCGGTCAGCAATGTGTCGACATTCATTGCGAGCGGCAACGTCCTCTTCGAGTCGGCGGCGGCGGCCATTCACCTCGAAGCGGCGATCGAACTGCAGCTGCGAAAACACCTGGGTTACCCGGTGACGACCTTCATCCGGGCCATCCCTGAGCTGCAGAAAGTCGTCGCCCA
>Ga0126307_10003256_pt1 | contig 11071 bp, 6 predicted proteins | sample Plot28_FD_89955 | JGI IMG/M metagenome (GOLD analysis project Ga0126307, IMG submission 89955) | Serpentine soil microbial communities from UC McLaughlin Reserve, CA, USA - Plot28 | ecosystem: Environmental > Terrestrial > Soil > Grasslands | place: USA: UC McLaughlin Reserve, Lake County...
CGACCATTGGCATCGCGCTCGAGTTGAGTGCCGCCGACCTGGACTTGGTGGCTGCTGCCGAAATTCTCCTCGATCGCGGCGGTGAGCCAGGGCGTAGCAAGATCGAACTCAATCGGGCCATTGCCGAGGCGCAACCACAGCGCGAGCAATGCAATCAGCACCACGCCGGCCAGTGCGCCAACGACATAGGTCGCCTTGCGCGCATGCAGCCAGCAATTGAAAAGACGAGACCGCCAGGCGATCGACACACGGCGTACCGTCCCAGCAGCAATGCAGATAGCGGGCGGGCCGTCACGAGCGACGGGCCTGCACTCGCGCACGTCCGGCTGAAGGCATGCCTCCAGTTTGCGGAGCGCCGAAATGCTCGCATTCGCCTGCTGATCCGCCATGCCCCGACCGGGCGTCCCCTCGACCGCCGTGTTCCACGCACCGCCTAGCAGCGAAGCGGTTTTTGTCTATCGCGGGTCAACGATTCGCGCGAAAATCGGTCGACCTGCCACACTGTCCCGCTTATCGTTTAACCATTCATTGACCTCGGAAAGGGACGAAAGGAAGGCACATGGGGAAAGACTTGGGCGTCGGGGACAGGGCTCCGGGGTTTAAGCTCCCTCGCGACGGCGGCGGCAGCGTTTCACTTGCCGACTTCAAAGGCAAGAAACTCGTCCTTTATTTCTATCCGAGAGCCGATACGCCCGGTTGTACTCGCGAGGCCATCGATTTTTCGAGGTTACGTGCCCAATTCGCCAAGGTCGGCGCTGAGATTCTCGGCGTTTCGGCTGACCCGGTGAAGGCGCAGGACGCCTTCAAGAAGAAGCACGATCTGACCATCGGCTTGCTATCCGACGAGACCCATCAGATGCTTGCTGCCTATGGCGCCTGGGGCAAAAAATCGATGTATGGCAAGACCTTCGAAGGTGTTTTGCGAAAAACGCTTCTGATCGGTCCCGATGGCAGGGTCGCACGCATCTGGCCCAAAGTGAAGGTCGATGGCCACGCCGAGGAGGTGCTGGCGGCGGCTAAGGCACTGTAGCAGGACAAGCTCGCCGCTCCGAGCAGAAGTAGGAAATTGTTGCCATATCGGGGCGGTTCAGGATAGCGGTCGGCCTGCGGTTGACTCGCGGTAAAGTTGCCCATCCTATGCTCCCAACAACCTGTTGAGAAAAGACGGCGGTTAGCTTTTGGCCTTAAGCTGTCTGGTCCGTAAAGGGCGCGGAACACGCCGGGTCAGACAAGGGCTAGTAGCGACTTCGCTATGTGCGGCGGCCGCGCCCATAATGGGCCCTGGCATGGTGCGGGATTCCAACGGCCATGGCAGATGACTATGCGGGCTCAACGGCGACCACCGGCGTTGTCAGTGTCGGCGGCTCGGTTACCGGCAATCTCGAATCGACCAACGACGATGATTGGTTCCGCGTTACGCTGACCGCAGGGCGAATCTATCAGTTCGACCTGCAGGGCAGCGACACCGGCCAGGGCACGCTGACCGATCCGAACATGAGGCTGAGGGATAGTGGCGGCAGCAGCATCGCCCTCGACTTCGACAGCGGCGTGGGCAGCAACGCGCGCATCACCTTCGCAGCATCGGCGAGCGGAACCTACTATCTGTCCTTCCTTCGCTCCTCCCTTCTCGGCACTTACAAGCTAAGTGCGACAGACCTCGGGCCGGGCAGCGACGACTACGCCGGCTCAGCGGCGACGACGGGCATAGTGAGCGTTGGCGGCTCGGTTACCGGCAACATCGAGTCGACGAACGACGATGATTGGTTCCGCGTTACGCTGACCGCAGGGCGGATCTATCAGTTCGATCTGGAGGGCAGCGACACCGGCCAGGGCACGCTGACCGATCCGAACATGAGGCTGAGGGACAGTGGCGGCAGCAGCATCGCCCTCGACTTCGACAGCGGCGTGGGCAGCAACGCGCGCATCACCTTCGCAGCATCGGCGAGCGGAACGTACTATCTGTCTTCCTTCGGCTCCTCCCTTCTCGGCACTTACAAACTGAGCGCAACCGATATCTCGGCGGGTCCGAACCACCCGCCAACTATCACTTCGAACGGAGGTGGCGACACAGCAGTTATTACAGTATCCGAGAACACAGCGGCAATAACCACGGTCACCGCCGTTGATTCAGACGCCGGCTCGGTTGTCACTTATTCGATCAGCGGCGGCGATGATCAGGCGAAATTCCAGATCAACGCGCCTCGACCGGCGCGCTGTCGTTCATCGTGGCGCCAAACTTCGAGGCTCCGACCGACTCCGATCGCAACAACAGCTACATTGTGCAGGTGCGCGCTTCGGACGGCAGTCTGTCCGATACCCAAACGATCACCATCAACATTACCGACGTGAATGAGTTTGGGAATGACTTCAACGCCGACGGTCGGTCCGACTTGCTGTGGCAGAGCACGAGCAGCGGGGCCGTTTCCCTATGGGTCATGGATGGCGCGAACTTTTGGCCAACCGGTTGGCTCGGCGGCAGCGGCAATCCCGATTGGCACGGCGTTAGCGGCCGCGGTGACTTCAACGGCGACGGCAAATCGGACATTGTTTGGCAGAATACGACCACTGGTGCAGTTAGCTTATGGTTCATGGACGGGACGAACTTTTCACAGACCGGCTTACTGGGCGGCAACGGCAATCCCGATTGGCATGTCGCCGGGACGGGTGATTTCAACGGGGACGGAAAGTCCGACCTGGTTTGGCAGAGCACGGGTGGTGGGGTTAGCTTGTGGTTCATGGAGGGGACGAACTCTTTCCAGACCGGCTTGCTGGGCGGCAACGGCAATCCCGATTGGCATGTCATAGCGTGACATTTGAGTCTGTGGCGTGAGCAAAGCTGGCCCGACTTGAACGGCGCCTTTACCGGCTACTCCACGTCCTCCACTTCCGCCGGCGCCGTTCCAAAAGCTTTTTGGGCCAGCGCCGCTCCCATAAACTGGTCGAGATCGCCGTCGAGCACTGCGCCGGTGTTCGACGTGGAAACGCCGGTACGTAAATCCTTGACCATTTGATACGGCTGCAGCACGTAGCTGCGAATCTGGTGGCCCCAGCCGATATCGGTCTTGTTGGCTTGATCGATCGCGGCCTGCTCCTCACGCTTTTTCAATTCCATCTCGTAGAGTCGCGCGCGCAGCATGTCCCAGGCTTGCGCGCGGTTCCTGTGCTGCGAACGATCATTCTGGCAGTACACCACGATGTTCGTGGGGATGTGGGTGAGCCGGATGGCCGATTCGGTCTTGTTGACGTGCTGCCCGCCGGCGCCGCTCGAGCGCAGTGTATCGGTCCGCACGTCGGATTCCTTGATATCTACCTTGATGCGGTCGTCGATCACTGGATACACGTTGACGCTGGCGAAGGAGGTATGGCGCCGCGCGTTGGAATCGAATGGCGAGATGCGCACCAGCCGGTGCACGCCGCCTTCGGTCTTGAGCCAGCCATAGGCGTTGCGACCCTTGATCTGCACGGTCGCCGACTTGATCCCGGCTTCCTCGCCCTGAGTCTCTTCGAGGTACTCAACCTTGTAGCCGTGCTGCTCGGCCCAACGAGTGTACATGCGCAGCAGCATGTTGGCCCAGTCCTGGCTCTCGGTGCCTCCGGCGCCCGCATGAACTTCCAGGTAGCTGTCGTTCGGATCGGCTTCCCCCGAGAGCAGCGCTTCGAGCTCACGGCGCGCGACCTCACCCTTGAGCTTGCGTAGCGCCTCTTCGGCTTCGGCGATGACCTTTTGATCCTGCTCCGCCTCACCGAGCTCGACCATGGTGAGCTGGTCATCGAGCTCACGCTCGATGCGTCCGATCGAGGAGAGCTGATCTTCGAGCGCGTTGCGCTCCTGCATTACGCGTTGCGCGCGTTGCGGATCGGTCCAGAGATTGGGATCTTCGGCCTGATGATTCAGCTCAGCCAAACGAACACGGGCCTTGTCGAAGTCAAAGATGCCTCCTCAGCAGCCCGACTGACTGCTTGATATCATCGACAATGTCCTGAATTTCCGCGCGCATGCGAGTGGGTTTAGCTACGAGAACGTCGGTAGGCAACCGTTGCCGTCATTCCGGGGCTCGAACCAACGGGTCCGCGCGAAGCGCGACCCGATGACAGGCTCCGCGAGGGAGCCTGGAAGCCGGCTGTCAATACAATCCGCCGGTGCCGGAACGGATCATCCGATCGGCTTCGGGCGACACGCCGACGGGGCGACCCTCAGGATCGGTGGCGCCGACCACTGAGTAGTTGTCCGGTGGGGCGGTGCCCGGCTTGAACGCTTCGAGGATAACGCTGCCGCCGCCAGGACCGGCCCGCATGCCGGTCTTCGGATCGACACGGATGAGCTTGATGCCGGCCGGGACCCGGAACGGAACCCCAGGCTTCTCGGCAAGTGCAACCTTCATAAAGTCCCGGAAAATGGGAGCCGCCAGCCCGCCACCGGTCGCACGGTCACCGATATGGCGCGGCTTGTCGTAACCCATGAATACGCCGACCACGAGATCAGGCGAGAAGCCGATGAACCAGACGTCCTTCTCGTCGTTAGTGGTGCCGGTCTTGCCGGCGATAGGCTTGCCGACCTCCTTCACCGCCGTCCCGGTGCCCCGCTGCACCACCCCCTCCATCATCGAGGTGATCTGGTAGGCGGTCATCGGATCGAGCACGCGCTCGCGCTTATCCACGAGGGACGGCTCGGGTTGATTCTCCCATTTAGCCGCGGTGCAACCGCGGCACTCGCGCTGATCATGCCTATAGATCGTCCGGCCGTAGCGGTCCTGAATACGGTCGATCAGCGACGGCTGAATCTTGCGGCCACCGTTATCGAACATGGCATAGGCGCCGACCATCCGCATCAGCGTGGTCTCGCCGGCGCCGAGCGCAAACGAAAGATAGGGCGGCAGATTGTCATAGACGCCAAGGCGCTTGGCATATTCGCCGATCAGCGGCATGCCGATGTCCTGCGCGAGCCGCACCGTCATTACGTTGCGGGACCGTTCGATGCCAAAGCGCAGGGTCGAGGGCCCGTAGAATTTGCCCTCATAGTTCTCCGGCCGCCACACACCGCTGCCGGTATCGATCTCGAGTGGCGCGTCCATCACCACGGTCGAAGGTGTATAGCCATTGTCGAGGGCGGTCGCGTAAACTACGGGCTTGAACGAAGAACCCGGCTGGCGCAGCGCCTGAGTGGCGCGATTGAACTGGCTCTGGTCGTAAGAGAAGCCGCCGACCATCGCCAGCACCCTCCCGGTCTGCGGATCCATTGCGACCATGGCGCCTGAGATTTCAGGGATCTGACGCAGGCGGAACTGGCCTTCTTTGTTGGCAATCGGTTCGACATACACGACATCGCCGGCTTCGAGTACCTGCGAAACTTTGGTCGGCGTGCGACCGCGCGTCGGACCGCTCGCTGCCTTGGCCCATCGCGCGCCTTCGACCGTAACCGTGCCGGTCTCGCGTTCCTTGACGACCGATCCGCTCGGCTCACGGCCGGGCTGCAAACCAACGCGAGCGGAGTGATCGGTCGTCTCCAGCACTGCGGCCAATCGCCAAGGCGCGACATCGGCAAGGGCTTTGATTTCTGCGAGCTTGGCGCCCCAATCGCCGCTCACATCGACCTTGGTGACTGCGCCGCGATAGCCCTGCGTTTCGTCGAATTTGACCAAGCCGTCGACCAGCGTCTTGCGGGCCAGCACTTGCAACTTGGGATCGAGCGTGGCGCGAACCGAAAGCCCGCCTTCGTAGAGCTTCTTCTCACCGAAATTGTCGTAGACGTAGCGGCGCACCTCTTCGGCGAAATACTCCGCTGCGAAAATGTGTGCGCCGGTCGGCCGTGGCGTCACCTGCAGCGGATCTTTTTTCGCGGTCTCGCCTTCCTGCGCCGTGACGTAGCGGTCCTCCACCATGCGGTCGATCACGTAATTGCGGCGCGCGATGGCGTCGTCGCGCCGGCGGAACGGATGATAATTGTTCGGACCCTTGGGTAGCGCCGCCAGATAGGCGGCTTCCGGCAACGTCAATTCGTGTACCGATTTGTCGAAATAGAGCAATGAGGCGGCAGCCACGCCGTAAGCGCCGACCCCAAGGTAAATCTCGTTGAGATAGAGCTCGAGGATCTTCTCCTTCGAAAAGGTGCGCTCGATTTTCATCGCCAACAGCGCTTCCTTAATTTTGCGCGTCAGCGAGAGTTCGTTGGTGAGGAGAAAGTTCTTCGCTACCTGCTGCGTGATGGTGGAAGCGCCTTGCGGGCGGCGGTTACTGCCATAGTTCTGGATATAGGCGACGCCGGCGCGCGCGATTCCCGAGAAGTCGATCCCGCCATGGTCGTAGAAGTTCTTGTCTTCAGCGGCGAGAAACGCGTTGACGACGAGCTTCGGCACCGCCTGGACCGGGATATAGAGTCGTCGTTCCTTGGCATATTCGGCGAGCAGCGCGCCGTCCGAAGCATGAACCCTGGTCATGACCGCAGGCTCGTAGTCCTGCAGCTGGGAGTAGTCCGGCAGCTCCCGGGAGAAATGCCACAGCAGTCCTGCCGCCGCGGTGACGCCGACGATGAAGAGAATCGTCCCGCCCGCGAACAGCAAGCCGATGAAGCGCAGCAACAATCTCATAACCGATGTCTCGCCCGCGCCGAACCATCCAGGGCTTCGGTCGCGCCAAGCTGCGCCGACCAACCGATGTCCGTGGAATCTGGCATGTTCTTGCTCATGCCGCCAGCAACCGCCCCGCCCGGTTCGGTTCCTTAGGTCGCCCCGTTTTATGTTCAAACTGAGGCCGGGCGACCACAGTATGCGTCGTCAATGCTGGCCTGCGGGACGGTCCGATCCGGCAAGCCGGGTAATGAAAAAATTATCGACGGCCTGCCTGATCGCCTCCGCCGTGCGCTCCCGCCATCCCTCCGAAGTCAGTGACTTGAGGTCACCGCGATTCGACACATAGCCGAGCTCGACCAGGACGGAGGGGATATCCGGCCCCCTGAGCACGCGGAATCCCGCCGACTTCAAGGGATCCTTATGCAGACGGGCAACTTTGCGCATTTCGCCGGCCACAGACCGGGCAAATTGTACCGAAAAGGTTTTGGTCTCTCGGCGCGCCAAGTCGATCAGGATATCAGCCACATCATTGGGCTCGGCGGTAAGATCCAGGCCGGCGATAACGTCGGCCCGGTTCTCCTTCTCGGCTAGGCGGGCGGCGGCAGTATCCGATGCGGTCTCCGAAAGCGTGTAGATCGTCGCGCCCTGGGCATCGCCCTCCCCGCGCGCCAACGCGTCGGCGTGGATCGAGATGAGCAGCGAGGCATGGCGTGAGCGCGCAAAGTTCACGCGGTCGGCGAGCGCCACGAAAGTATCGTCGGTGCGGGTCATGGCGACACGGTACTTCCCGGCCTTCTCGATCTTGTCACGCAGCAGCAAGGCGAATTCGAGCACGAGCGCCTTCTCCATCTCACCGCTGGAGGCTTTGGTGCCATTGTCGATGCCGCCATGCCCCGGATCGATCACGACAAGCGGGCGAGGATCACCGGACTTTCCTTCCGGTTCCCGCTCCTGTCGGCGGACTACTTCCGGCGCTCGATTCTCGAGCGCGATCGTGCGCATGAAGGCTTCGCGCTCGACTGGAGCGAGATCGAGCACCAGACGGGCCGGCTGATCGTTGACCGAATCGAGGACGAAGGCCTTCTCGATGCGGGCGGGCTGGGCCAGGTCAATGACCATGCGCGAGCCGCCCTGCATAACCAGGCCAAAACGGAACGCCTTGATCAGGCCACGGCCGTTTTCTCCCGTTTTGGACGGGAGCTGGAAGGTAACCTGCGGCATGTCGATGACTACCCGGTATGGGTTGGCGAGCGTGAAGGCCCGGATGTCAATCTTTTGGTTGAAATCGACCACCAGGCGGGTCTGGGCCTCATCGCCGGCAAGCCGCACCTGGCTCGCGACCGGGTAATCGCCAGTGGCTCGGGTCTGCGGTCCGGCGGCGCCAGCTCCGCCGGCCCCCAGCGTGACACCGAGGAGCATTGCGCCGATGGCCAATGCCACATCTATCGCGTGGAAAAACATCGAACCCGAGCCCCTCCGAGCATCTCATCTTGCATGGAGGGACAACGGTTAACCGGCTCTTAAAGTTGCCAATCGTCTTGACCCCGGGCGTTAGCCCAAGCGCCAGCGGCCCTATCCCGCGGTTCCGCGCGGCTTGCCAAGGTCTGCCAGGCACCTTAAGAAGGTTGGGTTGACGGTTTCGAGTTCCGGTTGTGCCGCGTTCAGGCATCCGGCAGGCCAGCGCAGGCACCGCTTCCCTGATTAAGGACGGGAAGGGACTTGCGCGGGACAAGCGGTCCGCAGCGTCCCAAGTTTGTGCGACGCGACGGACATCAGGCCGAGCCCTTTGTAGGACACCCGGTAACGCGTGGGGCCTGTGCCTCTCGCGACGGCGCAGAGAAGATAACTGCCCCGGATCGAGGATCGTCAGCCAAAACTAATCGCGGCCGCGCCCAGGCGCTGCTGCTTCACAGGTCGAAGGTCATGCTACGACCCCGCGTCGAGAACCAACCACGCCGCTTTTGCAGCAGTGCGTCGCACCGCGACGCCATGGTGGACGCTGCGTTTATTTCTCGCGCTTTGAACGCCCATCCTTTCCACTATCATCAGCCAAGCTGCTCGTCGCGGCGTCCCGCTGCGCCCTTGTGGCGCCGCAGGACGGCCGCGCGCCGGCCGGCTCTCAAGAGATTAATCAATGCCCAACAAAATGCTGATCGATGCGACCCACCCAGAGGAGACCCGGGTGGTCGTTCTGCGCGGCAACCGCGTGGAAGAATTCGACTTCGAGTCGGCCAACCGTAAGCAACTCCGCGGCAACATTTATCTGGCCAAAGTGACGCGGGTCGAGCCGTCGCTGCAGGCCGCCTTCGTCGATTACGGCGGTAATCGCCACGGCTTTCTTGCCTTCAGCGAAATCCATCCCGACTACTATCAAATACCGGTGGCCGACCGGCAGGCTCTGATCGAGGAAGAGGAGCGCGCTCAGCGCGCTGCCGACGTCGAGGCCGACCATCGCGCCGGCCGTCGCTCGCAGCGCGAGCGCCCGAGCGAGCGCTCCCGCGACGAGATAAAGAGCGAGTCAGTCGAGTCACGAGACGATATCGCCACAACGGCCGAGGCATCCGAACTGATCCTGCCGGAAGCCAGCTCGTCGGACGAGCCGCGCGAGCACGTCGCTCCTTTGGAAGAGAGTGCACCGGCCGCCGGGCTGAACGACGCCGCAGCACCGCAGAGCGATTCGCCAGCCGATTCGAGGCCTGAGGAACCGCCGTCAGCCGGGGGCGACCAATCAATCGAACTCGCACAGCTCGAATCCAGCGCCGCCGCTGAACCCGTTCCGCAGCGCGTTGATGAAGCCCGGCTGGAGACGCCGGAGCCCGGGGAGATCTCCCAAGCGGCAGAGAACGCAGGCTTCTCCAATGGCGACCAGCCTGGCTCGAGCGGCAATGTCATCGAAATCAACGGCAATGGCGGCAACGGCGGTGAAGAAGAAGTCATCGAATCGGTGGGCGGCGCCGATGCCATGGAAGAGGTGCCCGAGCGGATGCCGCGGTCGCGCCGGCAGCAATACAAAATTCAAGAGGTGATCAAGCGCCGTCAGGTGATGCTGGTGCAGGTCGTCAAGGAAGAGCGCGGCACCAAGGGGGCGGCGCTCACCACCTATCTTTCGCTGGCCGGCCGTTATTCAGTGCTGATGCCGAACACCGCGCGCGGCGGCGGCATAAGCCGCAAAATCACCGATGGGGGCGATCGCAGACGCCTGAAGGAGATTGCCCAGGAGCTCGAGGTTCCGGAAGGCATGGGCGTGATCTTGCGCACCGCCGGCGCCAGCCGCACCAAGACCGAGGTCAAACGTGATTTCGAATATCTGCTGCGGCTCTGGGAGACGGTGCGCGATCTCACGCTGAAGTCGACGGCGCCGACACTGGTCTATGAGGAAGGCTCGCTGGTAAAGCGCTCGATCCGCGATCTTTACAACAGGGATATCGACGAAGTGCTGGTCGCCGGCGATGCCGCGCACAAGGAAGCAAAAGACTTCATGCGCATGCTCATGCCGAGTCATGCCAAGAACGTGAAGCCGTATAGCGACTCGCTGCCGTTATTGACGCGCTTCGGCATCGAGAGCCAGCTCGATGCGATGTTCCAGCCGGTGGTGCAGCTTCGCTCCGGCGGTTACATCGTGATCAACCAGGCAGAGGCACTGGTTGCGATCGACGTCAATTCTGGCCGTGCCACGCGCGAGCACCACATCGAGGACACCGCGCTCAAGACCAACATCGAGGCGGCCGATGAAATCGCGCGGCAGCTGCGCTTGCGCGACCTCGCCGGTCTGATCGTCATCGACTTCATCGACATGGACGAGAAGCGCAACAACCGCACGGTCGAGCGCCGTCTCAAGGAGGCGCTCAAGCACGACCGCGCGCGCATCCAGGTCGGGCACATCTCGCATTTCGGCCTTCTGGAAATGTCACGCCAGCGCATTCGCTCAAGCGTGCTGGAGAGCTCGACCGAGAAATGCCCGCATTGCGGCGGCACCGGCCACGTGCGCTCGGTGTCTTCCGTGGCCCTGCAGCTGTTGCGTTCGCTTGAGGAAATGCTGCTCAAGGGCGCGACCCACAACTTCATCGTGCGCACCCGCACCGATATCGCGCTCTACCTGCTCAACAACAAGCGCGGACACCTGCGCGACCTGGAGCAGCGATTCCAGATTGCGATCATGGTCAATGCCGACGCGACCATCGGCGGCCAGGTGTCCTACCTGATCGAAAAGGGTGAGCAGGTGCACAGCCCAGAACAGGCCAAGGCCATCCTAGCGCAATCGATGAGCGCCACTCCTGCCGTACATGAAGAGGAAGAAGAAGAGCTAGAGCCGGAAGAAGAGCCAGAAGACGAACACGAGGACGCCGCCGCTGATGAGGACGCCGAGGCGGATGAAGCAGCCGAGGCTGCGGCGCTTCCAGAAATGGCGCACGCCGATGAGTCACCGGTCGATGCAGAGGGGCACCGTCGGCGGCGGCGTCGGCGCGGGCGGCGCGGAGGAGCCCGCGAAGATGCTGACGTTACAC
>Ga0126307_10003257_pt1 | contig 11070 bp, 10 predicted proteins | sample Plot28_FD_89955 | JGI IMG/M metagenome (GOLD analysis project Ga0126307, IMG submission 89955) | Serpentine soil microbial communities from UC McLaughlin Reserve, CA, USA - Plot28 | ecosystem: Environmental > Terrestrial > Soil > Grasslands | place: USA: UC McLaughlin Reserve, Lake County...
AACTTCATCCTCTCCTCGCGGCTCGTGTTCCGTCCCTCCACGCCGAGGACCCTCGATCCCGGCGCCCCCAAAGACCAGATCGCCGAGGGGATAAGACGCGAGCTCGGGGCCGACAGGGTCGACCTTGTACGGCTCCCCGACCTTACGCCCCTGGTAGACCTCTCACCCCACGAGCTCTCCACCTCGGACCGGAGCGTAATAGACCTCGTCGCGAAGACCACCCAACCCACCCTCACCGTAACAGGCCCGCGCCGCCTCCCCCAGGCGCGCACCAACGCCCGCTGGACGAACTCCCTGGCTGTCCCTATCCTCGACGAAGAACAAGCCATCGGCGTAGTCTACGCAACCCGCAACTCGACGGAACCTTTTACGGAGGAAGACCTCCACTGGCTGACCGCCTATACCAGCACGGCCGCCAGGCTGTTCGAGTAGGGACACACGAAAAAGGCGCCCCGGCAACGCCGCCGGAACGCCCGACCGGCCCCTCCCCATAAGGGGCCAATGATAGGACTCCATCACCCCTCCCCGACGATGAAGCCCCCGGCAATCCCCGCGTCTAAACCCAAGCTTCAAACCGAGCCCCAGGTTGCGGAAACCGCCCTAACGAAAACCTAGCACCCCGCCACACGCTCCGCAACCTTGCGCAATCCCTATACCTAAGCCGGATACGGCGCGGCTCGTCTCGCCGGACACAACATGTCCATGGGCCTCCACAACCCGACACAACATGTTGAGCCTCAACCAAAATCCTAATCTGTCGCGATCCTTGTATAAACCATCAGTAAAGGGTCAGCTAAGTTTAAGGTTGAGATACACTCATTAAGTTTGAAGAAGATTTTCGTGGCCTCGGGCGTTATTGCCGGCGGTGGCCGCGTAAGGAGGGGGGTGTTTTATACTGGGGGCATGCGGCCGGTTTGCTTTCTATCCGACTTTGGTCTCGCCGACGACTTCGTGGGCACGTGCAAGGGTGTGATGTTGAGGGTTTCGCCCGGTTTGTCCGTCGTTGATCTGACGCACGAGGTGCCTGATTTCGGGGTAGAGACGGGGGCTGAGATCCTGCAGCACGCCACCCGTTACATGCCTGCCGACGCGGTTTATCTGGCGGTTGTGGACCCTGGGGTTGGTACGGAGCGAAGGGGGCTCGCGCTCCGGACGGAGAGCGGGGCCTTGCTGGTGGGGCCTGACAACGGGCTGCTCGTAGCCGCGGCTGAGGCGCTTGGAGGCATCATCGGCGCCGTCGCGCTAACCGAGGAGCGTTTTCATCTGCATCCCGTCTCCAACACCTTCCACGGTCGGGACGTGTTCGCCCCCGTGGCGGCGCATCTCGCGGCCGGGGTGGAGTTCTGGGATCTCGGGGGGTACGTCGATCCCGCGTCGCTGACGCGCCTGGGACCGGCGATCGCGCTCGTGGACAGGGGCGGGGGTTGGGTGATCCGCATCATCTCCATCGACCACTTCGGCAACGCCAGGCTCTCCGTCACGAAGGAGGAGGCGGGGCTCGAGTACGGCGACGCCCTCGAAATAGATGCCGGCGACGGCGAGATGTCGGTCCGATACGTCGAGACTTTCGGGTCCGCCGGGGCGGGCGAGCTCGTGCTCGTCCCCGACTCGCACTGGCGCCTGAGCCTGGCCATAAACAAAGGCAGCGCGGCCCACGCCCTCGCGCTGAAGGTCGGGGCGAAGGTGCGCCTCGTGCCGGCGGAGGATCGTCGCGGTGACTGAACCCCGCGACCCGAGGTCAGGTCCGCCGGCGGGCAGGGAGCCGGCCTCCCTCTCGCGCGAAGAGCGAAAAACCATGCTGCGGGCTGCGGCGCTGCGCCCGATCAACCTCTCCGTACTCGTTGTCGGGGTGGGAATCTTCGTTACCGCCCTCGCGGCAACCGTCGGGGCGTGGTGGTTGCTGCCCCTGACGCTCGCAACCTACGTCTCCCTGGTCTTCCTGGCCGCGAGAGACCCCATCTTCCAGCGCAAGGTTCTTGGGGACGATGTGGTTCAGCAGACGTCGCGGATCGCCGTCCAGGGCGCCGACGTCTCTCCCGAGCGCCGGGCCCGCTGGCTTGCGCGTGGGGAGACCCGCCAGAAGGTAGAGGACGCCCTCGTAGTCTACCGCAAGGTCGTCGGGGCCATCGAGGATTCCGACGAGGTTACCAGGGCCGTTCTCGACGACGCCGTCCCCAGGTTGCACGCGGCGGCTGAGCGGCTGGTCGATGTCGCCGGGGCCAGGGAGAAGGCCGCCGAGGTCGCGCGCGACCTCGAACGGGGAACAGGTACTTCTTCCCCAACGACGGCCAGGCAGGAGAACCTGCGCGAGTTGCGGGAAAGAATAAGAGCGGCGGACGCCGAGATCTCCGGCACCTCCGAAGAGCTTGTAGACCTCAGAGCGAAGGTCGTAAGAATCTCCCTGGACAGCCAGAACCCCGCCCGCGCGAAAGACCTCAACGCCTCGCTAGACGGCCTCAACGCCAGGCTCGAAGCCCTGAACGAAGTCATGGCCCCAGAGAGAGAATCTCCATGATAGGCTACCTATCATGCTGTGGGGCGCCGTGCTTACCTACGCCGAACTGGCGTGCCAGTCCCGGCCCTCGCTCTTCTCCTCCCCGACCTCGGGGTGGGGCGACGATTTGCGCACGGGAACGCCGCCAAGTTCCTGCCTGGACTCCTCCACCGAGATGAGCGAGTCCTGGAACCAGTTCTCCAGCTGCTCCATGACGCGGTCCCTGTACACCTCGGAGCCGCCGGAAACCTCTTCCGCGTAGCGCTCCGCCCCGTCGATTATCTCCCCGGCCCGGCGCTCAGTACGACGGAGGAGTTCCGTGTCGGGGACCATCGCGTTCGCGCGATGGTGGGCTTCCTCGACTATGCGCTGGGCCTCCTCCTCGGCCCCAGCAACCGTGGCCCCGCGCTCCCTGCGAAGCGCCTCGGCCTCCGCCAGCTCGGGGGGCAAAGATCCCCTTAGCTCGTCCAGCATCACAAGCAGATCGGACCTGTCTACCACGGCCCTCCCCTTGCTCATCGGTACGCCGGATGCATCCTGAACGATGGCCTCCAGCTCGTCCAAAACCCCGCTTATGTACTGCATGTCCTCTCTCATGGCCCCAACCCTAGCACGCTCTCTCAGGCTACGCCAGCCTTTCTGAAAGTATTTTTCGATGCTTTACCTTATCTTCAGGTCTAATTTTATCTTAAGGTTAAGTGTAACTCTGTTGCACGAAAGTAAAGCCCTCTGCCGCGGTCCGAGAAGCCCGGTTATTAGCTAGATCAGTGCAATTCCAAGAGTTATCCACAGGGTAAGGAGGGTAAGGACGGCGGCTTGTCAGCATTTCAGCCAGTCGTCTCGACACGCCGCTCTGAGCGTAGAACCGACTGCCGTCGTAGTCGGTACGTGGTGCGCGGCAGGGCGAGGCCGGAGCGGGAAAAGCTGAGAAGGCGCCAAGCCTGGCGAAGCCGGGCGAGGTGCCGTGCTGACAAGCTGAGGCCGCAGGCCGATGCGTGCTGACAAGCGAAGGCCCAAAGGGCCGAAGCGTGCTGACAAGCGAAGGCCCAAAGGGCCGAAGCGTGCTCTCCTACAGCTGTCTATTCGCCACGCCGGCGGCGATGGCGGCGATGGCCATGGGGACCAGCTGCAGCGGGTTGGGGTTGCCCGTGAGGAGGGCGGGCGCGAGCACCACGAGGAAGGGAACAAGCGTTGCCAGGACGGAGATGACGATGGCGACGGGGCCGCCGTTGCGTCCGCCGGCGCGGTTGATCAGGGTTCCCGCCCCGTAGCCTGCGGCGGCCGCGAGCAACCAGGTCAGGGGGAGCATGAAGAGCGCGTACACCACGGGGATGCCGACGACCGCGACCCCGAGGCCGGCGAGGGTGCTCCTCAGGACCTGGTTGGTCTTCATGACGCCGGCCCGTGCCCCTCTGGGCAACCTGGCATCATCGGGGCACTTGATCCCCACGTCGGTGGCCACCATGCACTCGGTGCAGATGGGACGCCCGCACGTGGCGCAGGAGACGCGCGTCTCCCTCCTGGGATGCCTGTAACAGTGCATGGGCTCGGTCACTGGCGACCCTTCCTTCCGCTCCGCGCGAGCTCGCTCCTTGGCATCAGGACCAGCTCTCTCTTGTAGCTCTGGTGGACCTCGGCGATGAACCTGCCGTGCTCGCGTTCTTTACGTTCCAACTCTTCGCGGAGGGCCAGAACCTCCGCTTCCAGCCTCGCGACCTGGCGCTCGAGGTCGAGGACCATCTTTACGCCGGCGAGGTTCATCCCCAGCTCCTGGGTCAACGTCTGTATGTAGCGGCCTAGGTCTACGTCCTCCTGGGAGTAGAGCCTCGTGTTCTTTATGCTCTTGCGCGGACGCAAGAGGCCCTTCTGCTCGTACATCCTGAGCGTCTGCGGGTGGACCCCGATCAGCTCGGAGGCTATCCCGATCATGTACACCGGCCGCTTTCTGAGGCTCACGACGATCCCACCTTCTTGAAGAGGTCTTCTCTTACGTCCTCGTCCCGCTCTTCGGCGAGGGCCTCCAGGATCTCACGCTCCCGCCGCTTGAGCTTCCTGGGCACGACGACGCCTACCCGCACGATGAGGTCCCCCTTCTCCCCTCCATCGCTCCTGGCCTTCGGCGCGCCGGCGCCCCTTACCTTGAGCTGCTTGCCGTCCTGCGTGCCTGCGGGTAACTTCACCTTCACCGTACCTCCGCCGGGCCTGGGAACCTCGATCCGCGCCCCGAGCGCCGCCTCGACGATGCTGACGGGCACCCTGACGACGAAATCGTCCCCACGCCGCCGGAAGACCGGGTGCTCTTCCACCCGCGTGACGACGTAGAGGTCTCCCGCGGGGCCGCCCTTCGTGCCCGCGTTGCCCCTGCCGGGGATCCTGACCTTCATCTTGTCCCTCGCCCCCGCCGGTATCCTGACCTTGACCTGCCTGGTCTTCCGCACCCTTCCTTTACCGCTACAGACCGAACACGGCCTCTCGATGATGATGCCCTCGCCCCCGCACCGCGAACACGGCGTCGACAGCGCGAAGAACCCCTGATCCCGGCTCTGCACCCCCCTGCCACCACAGTCGGGACAGGCGCGCGGCGAGGTCCCAGGGGCCGCTCCCGTGCCCCCGCACTCGCCACACGCCTCCTCTACCGGTACCCCGACACGCGTGGTTACGCCGTTCAGCGCATCCTCGAAACTCAACCTGACGTTTACGGTTATGTTCTCGCCTTTTGCCGGCGACCTCTGGGTGGTAGCCGTGGAGCGTCCGAAGACATCCCCGAGGTTTCCGAAGCCGCCGAGCAGGTCGGAAAAATCTCCGAAGTCCGCGCCGCCGGGCTGTCCCCCCGAGCCGAAGAAGGTGCGGGGGCCCTCGTCGTACTCCCTTCTCTTCTCGGGTCTGGAGAGGACCTCGTAGGCGTGTTGTATCTCTTTGAAGCGGTTTTCGGCCTGTTGGTCACCGGGGTTGGCGTCCGGGTGATACTTGCGGGCCAGCCTGCGGTAGGAACGCCGGATCTCGTCCTGCGAGGCCTTCTTGGATACCTCTAGAACCTTGTAGAGATCCAACCTCTCCATACCCTAAACCTGCTTGGCAACTACGACCTTCGCTGGCCTGATGGGCTTGCCGTTGAGTACGTAGCCCCTCTGGAAGGTCTGGATGATGGTGCCTTCTTCATGTTCTTCGGAGGGTTGGCCCATGACGGCGTCGTGTACGTTGGGGTCGAAGGGCTGGCCGTCGGAGGCGACGGGGAGCAGGCCCTCGTTGGCGAGCACCGCGGCGAGTTGGTCGCGGGTGGCCTGCACGCCCTCCCTTATATCTCCTCCGGCTTCCAGGGCACGGTCGAGGTTGTCAAGGACGGGGAGCAGCTCCTGCACCAGCCTCTCGGAGGCCATGGAGAGCAGGCGGATGCGGTCCCGCTCCTGCCGCTTGCGGGAGTTCTCGAACTCGGCCTTTAGGCGGCGCAAGGCGTCCAGGTACTGGTCCCGCTCCCGGCGCGTGGCTTCCAGCTCCTCCGAAAGCACCAGGAGTCCATCCACCTCCAGGATCGGCTCCTCGTCGGGGACCGGTTCTTCTACAAAGTCTTCTTCGGACGTTCCGGGGGCCTCCGCCGCTTCTCCGAGGGAAGCCGGGTCCACCGGGGAGCCTTCGGCCCCCTCCATCGTACCCTCTTCTGGTTCCGTTTCGTCCCTGGGTTCAGGGTCACGCTTGTTTTCCTCGGTGCTCAAAGCTCTCTGGTCCTCCTGTGGCGCCGCGCGGGCGGCCGGGGCTGGTTTTGCATCCCGGCCACGCGTTCGTTACTTGCGCTCTTCCGTGTCCTCGACCTCGTCGTCGACCACCTCGTCGTCGACGACCTCGGCGTCCTCCACCAGGTCGTCGGTGTCGGTGGCCCCTGCGGAGCTGGCTTCTTGCTCCTGCTGCGCCTGGCTGTAGAGGACCTCGGAGAGCTTGTGGGAGGCGGTCATAAGCGTCTCTTGCTTGCGCTTGATCTCCTCTACGTCCCCGCCCGCGAGCGCCTCTTTGGTCTCCTTTATGGCCTGCTCTATCTCCAGCTTGGTGTTCGGGTCCACCTTGCCGTCCACGTCCTTCAGAGAACGCTCGATGGAGTACACCAGGTTGTCCGCGTTGTTGCGGATGTCCGCCTCCTCGCGGCGCTGCCTGTCCTCTTCAGCGTGCGACTCCGCGTCCTGCATCATCTGCTGGATCTCCGAGTCAGAAAGACCACCAGAAGCCGTGATCGTGATCCTCTGCTCCTTGCCCGTGCCGAGGTCCTTGGCACCCACGTTGACGATGCCGTTGGCGTCGATGTCGAAGGCGACCTCGATCTGGGGGACGCCCCTCGGCGCCGGCGGGATGCCGACGAGCTGGAAGTTGCCGATGATCTTGTTGTAGGCCGCTATCTCCCGCTCGCCCTGGTAGACCTTGATCTCCACGGAGCCCTGGTTATCGTCGGCGGTGGTAAACACCTCGCTCTTGCGCGTAGGTATGGTCGTGTTCCGCTCGATGAGCTTGGTGAACACCCCGCCCTTGGTCTCGATGCCCAGGGAGAGAGGTGTTACATCCAAGAGCAACACGTCCTTGACCTCGCCAGCGAGCACGCCGGCCTGGATGGCTGCGCCCACGGCCACGACCTCATCGGGGTTGATGCCCTTGTGGGGCTCCTTGCCGGTGATCTCCTTGACCTGCTCCTGCACCGCGGGAATCCGGGTCGAGCCGCCGACGAGTATTACCTGGTCTACCTGGCCCGGCTGCAACCCGGCATCCTCCATCGCCTGACGGACCGGACCGGCAGTCGCCTCCACGAGGTCGGCGGTCAAATTGTTGAACTGCGCCCTGCTCAAGGTCAGGTCCATGTGCTTCGGACCGTTCTGGTCGGCCGTGATAAACGGAAGGTTTATGTTGGTGCTCGTCGTGGACGAAAGCTCCCTCTTGGCCTTCTCGGCGGCCTCGATAAGGCGCTGGGCGGCCATCTTGTCCCTGGAGAGGTCTATGCCTTCGGCTCGTCTGAACTCCGAGACCATCCACTCGACAACCTTGGCGTCGAAGTCGTCGCCGCCGAGGTGGTTGTTGCCGCTGGTGGCCTTGACCTCGAAGACGCCCTCGCCCAGCTCCAGGATAGAGACGTCGAACGTGCCCCCGCCGAGGTCGAAGACGAGGATGGTCTGATCCTCTTCCTTGTCCATGCCGTAGGCGAGCGACGCCGCAGTCGGCTCGTTGATAATCCTCTTGACGTTGAGGCCGGCGATCCTGCCTGCGTCTTTGGTCGCCTGGCGCTGGGCGTCCTCGAAGTACGCGGGTACCGTAATAACGGCCTCCGTGACCTCCTCGCCAAGGTACTCCTCGGCATCCCTCTTGAGCTTCTGCAGGGTCATCGCGGAGATCTCCGGCGGAGAGTACTCTTTGTCGTCAACCCCGATCCGAACGTCCCCGCCAGGGCCGGACTTGACCTCGTACCCAACCCGAGAGGCCTCCTCCTTCACGTCGCCGTAATGCCTTCCCATAAAGCGCTTTATGGAGTAAACCGTGCGCTCCGGGTTCGTGACGGCCTGCCTCCTGGCCAGCTGCCCGACCAGACGCTCCCCACTCCTCCGGTCGAAGGCCACCACCGACGGCGTCGTCCGCTCCCCCTCGGAGTTCGTGATCACCGTCGGATCTCCACCCTCAAGTACCGCCACACAACTGTTCGTCGTGCCCAAGTCTATGCCAATGCTCTTGGCCATGCGCTTACCTCCCACGAGATGACGTTATCTAAAGTGTCCGGAGTATAAAATCTTAGTGCCACGCTTGCAAGTTTTTCGGGCCAGGTCCGTACCCTGAGACAGGGCCGGTATTCGGGGGCAGTTTAGGGTAGGATATGGCGATCAACCGGGGCAAGACTGGGAGGTTTTGGGAGTCGCATTGGACGAGACTATTTTGTTGGTCGATGACGACGCGGCGCTATTGGAGGTCACGTCGATCGTGTTGGCCTCGGAAGGTTATAGGGTATTGACTGCTGAGGACGGGGTGGAGGCGCTCCGGACGCTTGGGCGGGAGGGGTTGGATCTCGTGGTGCTCGACATCATGTTGCCGAGGATGAGCGGGTTCGAGGTGTTGAAGAAGATGAGGGAGCAGAGCGACGTCCCCGTCGTATTGCTCACGGCCAAGAGCCAGTCCGTGGACAAGGTGGTCGGGCTCGAGCTCGGGGCCGACGACTACATCACCAAGCCCTTCGACACCAAGGAGTTGCTCGCCAGGATCAAGGCTGTTTTGAGGCGTTTCGGGCGGGATGGCAGGGGCAGGGAGGGGCTGCTCAGGTTGGGGACTCTGGAGTTGGACCCGAATGGATACACCGTCAGCCGTGCTGGGGAGACGTTGGATCTCACCCCCACGGAGTTCAAGATACTCGCTCTTCTCATGCGCCGTCCTGGGCAGGCCTTCACGCGGGCCCAGATCTCCGAGGCCGTCTCCACGGGGTCGCATTATCTGGCGAGCCGCTACATAGACGTCCACATCAGCAGGCTCAGGGCCAAGATCGAACGCGACCCGTCCAGGCCGGAGATCGTACAGACCGTCCCGAGCGTAGGATACAGGGCCGCCAGGCCGAACTAAGTCCCCAGGCAGAGCATGGGCGTAGCAGGCAAGAAGAGAGACGGTAGAGGAATCCCGCCGGGCTTGAGCTTCAGGGCCAGGATCTTCGTGGCGCTCGTGGGAATCTCCTCGGTGACCAGCCTCATTATCGGGCTGGTCCTCTACTACTTCGCCCAGGACCGGCTGGTCCACGCGGAGAACACGCTGCTCAAGCAGCGCTCCCAGACGGCCAACGCAGGCGCCCGGGACTTCCTCGAAGGCCTCAGGGACCCGGAGGACGAGACGCTCCCGCAGCCGGGGACCTATGCCGAGCAGCTCGTCCAGGCGGTCGCCGACCCCACGGGCCTCGAGGTGCTTTATCTGGGACCCGACCTGGAGCCCCTCGCCGCCCGCGACGGCCTCGGCAACCCCCTCGATGTCGATGAGGCCTACCGGGGATTGGGGCTGAGCAGGAACAAACTCGAACAGAGCGCCGCCCCGCCGCTTGGGGAGGGCCGGCTCGTGTGGAGCGAAGGCCACTCGGGGTACGTGGCCGTGTGGCCGCTAACCGCCTCCGACGGAGGTGTGAAGGGGGTTTTGATCTACGACGTCCCCCGCGATGAGCTCGGGGACACGCTAGCCTACCTGCGCTACGGCATCCTCGGGGCCATACTGACGAGCATCCTCCTGGCCGGGGCGGCGAGCCTGCTCCTGACGCGTCAGGTCACGCGTCCCCTCTCCGAGACGCGCGACGCGGCCATAAGGGTCGCCTCCGGCGATTACGCGACGACCGTGCCCGTCAAGAGCAGGGACGAGCTCGGTGAGGTGGCCCGGTCTTTCAACTACATGGCCGAAGAGATAGAGCACTACGTCGGGGAGATACAGGAGCAGAAGAGCCGATTGGAGGCCGTCCTGCAGGCCTCCCCCGAGGCCGTCGTCGCTTCCGACCCCGACGAGAGGATCACCATGGTCAACCCGGCGGCGGCGAGGATGCTCGGCATCAGGGCTTCGGACAGGGGACGGGGTCTGGAGGAGGTCGGGGTTCCCGGCGGGGTCCTCAGGTGCGTGCGCGAGGCGGCCGTAAACGGGGTCGCGGTAAGAGAGGTCGAGCTGGGCGAGAAGGCCTACTGGGCCTACGCCGCCCAGATGGACCGGGGCGTCTCTCAGGAAGACGGCGCAGGGAACGCCGGCATCATCCTGGCCGTCAGGGACATAACCGAGCACCGTTCGCTGGAGAAGGCCAAGACCGCCTTCGTCTCGGACTTCTCCCACGAGCTCAGGACCCCCCTGACCACCATCCAGAGCGCGGTCGGGCTGTTGGAGAGGGCGCGCGACAGGCTCGACCCACTGGAGCACCGGGCGCTGGAGCTGGCCGACCAGGAGCTGGGACGCATAAGGGGGATGGTCGACGAGCTTATGACCCTCGCCCAGATGGACTCCTGGCAGTACCAGCTGGAGGTGGGGCCGGCCAACCTCAGCACCGTCGTCCAGACCGCCATCGAGTCGGTGGAGGCCAAGGCTCAGAGGTTCGGCATCGGCATACACTTCGACGACACCGGAGAGCACCGCTGCGTCTGCGACGTCCAGAAGCTCTACCAGGTCTTCCTCAATTTGCTGGACAACGCGATCAAATATTCAGATCCCGGCGCCAGGGTCGACGTTGGGATCGAAGAAAACGCCTCGTCGTTGACGGTGCGCATCCGCGACACGGGCATGGGCATCCCCGAAGAAGACCTCGACCAGCTCTTCGAGCGTTTCTACAGGGTGGACAAGGACCGCTCCCGCGCGAGCGGGGGCAGCGGGCTGGGCCTGGCCATAAGCAAGCAGATAGTGGAGATGCACGGCGGCGGCATCTCCGTCGAGAGCGAGGTCGGCGCTGGCTCCATCTTCGAGGTCACGCTCCCGAAAGCCTCCCTCTCCCGCTCCGCAAGCCATGCCCTCTAGGCTGGCGACGCTGATCACGTTCGTCTTCTTGACCCTCCTCGTGGTCGGCTGCGCCCACACCGAGGAGGAGACCTCCATCGCGCCCCTGGCCCCTGCGGCGGGCC
>Ga0126307_10003258_pt1 | contig 11069 bp, 12 predicted proteins | sample Plot28_FD_89955 | JGI IMG/M metagenome (GOLD analysis project Ga0126307, IMG submission 89955) | Serpentine soil microbial communities from UC McLaughlin Reserve, CA, USA - Plot28 | ecosystem: Environmental > Terrestrial > Soil > Grasslands | place: USA: UC McLaughlin Reserve, Lake County...
GGCGGGCGCACGACGTTCTTCTACGCGCTCGTCCGCGTCTTCTTCGAGTGGGAGAACACGGAGGTGGCGGTCCAGCTCGACCAGGAGTCGCGGGCGGGGCGCATGCACGACGTGATCGTTGCCAACGGCGTCTGGCACGGTGGCGCGATGAAGCTCGCGCCCGACGCGCTTCCGGACGACGGCCTCTTCGACGTCGTGCTGATCGGAGACGTCAACCGGCTCGACTTCGTGACCACTGCGCCGAAGCTCTACCGCGGCACGCACGTGCATCACCCGAAGGTCGAGGTGTTGCGGTCGCGCACGGTGACGGTCGAGTCGGACGAGCCACTGCCGATCGAGCTCGACGGCGAGCAGGTGGGAACGACGCCGGCGCGGTGGGAGATCGTCCCCGGCGCGCTCCGGATCCGCACCCCGCGCGCTTCGCCGCCGTAGGCGCCTCGCTTTCGCCCGAAACGCTTCGCTTTCGCGCGACGACACACGGCAGGCGCGCCTTCGGCGCGCGTGCCTTTCGGAGGCGGCCACGGGTGGCCGCTTCGGAGGAGGAGTCGTGTCGGGGCGGCAAAGCCGCCCGCCGCCCCTTTGTCGCGCGCGCGGGTCCTTGTTCGGGGCTGCCGAGGCTCTTGTCGCGGCTGCAGCCGAGTTTGGCTCAGAGCCACAAACTCGGCTAGCCCGGCGAGTCGCCGCCTGTCTTGGCGCTCGAGTCTTCGGAGCTCGTTGACGTCCGCGAGCCCGAGGGCTCCGCGGTCGACGGCTTCGATGGCGACGAAGTCTTCGCCCCGGACGAGCTCTTCGCGGCCGACGATTTCCTTGCGGTCGAGCCCGATTTCGTCGCCTTGGCCCCAGTCGAGCTGCTCTTCGTCCCGGACAGCTCGTCGACGCGTTTCTCGAGCTCGGCGAGCCTCCGCTCCAGCTCCTCGATGCCGCGCACTCGTTTCGTCAGCTCGTCGACGCGGTCGCGCGTCGAGGTTGCGATGCCGAACACGCGGTCGACGCCCGGCGACTCGCCGAGCTTCGTGATCGCGTCCTCGCCGGCGTCCGCCAGCCGCGTCAGGAAATCCTTTCGCGCCATGAATCCTCCCTCCTTAGCTTGCCTGATCCTTACCGCACGCGCAGGACGCGAAGCACGGCCGCGCGAGACACCGTCTCCGCGGAGGCTCGTGTTTAGAGCGCCCGCAGGTCGGTGACCACGATCACTCCGGCTCCGCCAACGATCGGCCGCCGGCGACGTCTGTACCACGTGAGAGACCGTCACAAGGGGTTCACGCTTTTTTTGCAATTCGCGCCGCCGGCATGAGTACCGTCAAGAGAGACGACATGACCATCAAGCAGCTGCCACACAAGCACATCGCCGTCGTCCGGCACGAGCTGCGCCAGCGCAGGGGCGTCCCGTACGAAGTCGAGCGGAAGGTCTGCTCGGCGTGCGCACGCGTCCTCGACGAGCGTCCACTGAGGCGCGCCGCGGCTTAGTCGGCGCAGCCGGCTGCAGCGCCCTCCGATGGTGGGCGCGGATACCTCGCTCCCTTTTTCGCCGAACACGGTGCTCGCGCGAGTCACGCCGTCAGAAGCGCCGCAACGCGAGACAGCACGTCGCCCGCCTTCCCGTCGACCTTGACCTTGGCGAAGGCGTCGAAGCGTGTGGGACCGACGTTTACGATCGCGACCTCGCCGCCGGCCTCCATCGTTGCCCACGGCAGGTTCGCGACCGGAGCGACCTCGAGGGCGGAGCCGACGACGAGGAGGAGCGCGGCCTTCCGCGCAAGGTCGAACGCGCGGTCGATTGCCGCCTCCGGCAGAAGCTCGCCGAACATGACCACACCGGGCTTCAGGACGGCCCCGCAGGCACAGCGCGGAACCGCGGCGACGTCGAGCAGCCGTCGCACCTCGTCGAGTCCGTAAACGGCGCCGCATTCGGGGCACTCGCAGCGCCGAATCGCGCCGTGAACCTCGATGATGTCCCGGCTTCCCGCGCGCTCGTGCAGCAGGTCGATGTTCTGCGTCACCACCGCACGCACGAGCCCCCGGGCCTCCAGCGCCGCGAGCGCGCGGTGCCCGTCGTTCGGCTCGGCGTGCCCGAGCATCGAGAAGCGGGGCGCGTAGAACGCCCACACTTTCTCGGGGTCGCGGCGAAACGCGGAGATCGTCGCGTACTCCATCGGGTCGAACTGCGCCCAGACGCCGCCGGGCGAGCGAAAGTCGGGGATCCCGCTCTCGGTCGAGATCCCCGCGCCTGTCAGCGCGACACACGGCTGCCGCGCTCGGATCAGCTCGGCGAGCACCTCCGCGGGCACGTGCCCGAGTATGGTCGAGCGCGTGGGGCAGTTCCATTTCACGCCGGAGCGCTACCTCGACGTCATGCACGAGGAAGTGCCGCGATATGACGAGCTGCAGGAACGGACGGCTGCGGCGACCGCCGGAATCGACGCCGGACGGATCCTCGAGCTCGGCACGGGCACGGGCGAGACGACCCGCCGCGTTCTCGAGGTGCATCCTCGCGCAGCAGTGGTCGGCCTCGACTCGAGCGCGGCGATGCTCGCAGTAGCGAACCGCGCGCTCGGTGGTGCAGTGGAGGCGCGCGTCGCAGCCTTCGACGAGGAGCTCCCGGAAGGGCCATTCGACCTCGTCGTCTCCGCGCTCGCCGTCCACCACCTCGACGCCCTCGCCAAGCGCGATCTCTTCCGCCGCGTCGCAGCAGTGCTGAGGTCCGGCGGCCGGTTCGTGCTGGCGGACGTCGTCGTGCCGGCGAATCCCGCGGATGCGTTCACGCCACTCAGCGACGGGTTCGATCTCCCGGACACCGCCGAGCAGCAGCTCGAGTGGCTCCGCGAGGCGTGCTTCGACGCGCGTGCAGCCTGGACGCACAAGGACCTCGCCGTCCTCGTCGCCGATCTCGTCTGATCGGCGTCAGCCGAGACGAGCCAGAAGCGTGTCCAGCGGCAGGGCCTCGAGCGAGTCGACGACCAGATCGGCGTGTGAGAGGTCGAGCCGCTTCGTGACGTCGTTCGGGACCGCGACGCAGAAGATCCCGGCGGCGCGCGCGGCCTTGACGCCGTTGGGCGAATCCTCGAAGGCGATCGCCTCGGCCGCCTCGACCGCGAGCTCGCCGAGCGCCTCGAGGTAGACCGTCGGCGCGGGCTTTGCGCGAACCGGGTCTCCGTTGGCGGAGATCACGCAGTGCCAGCCGTCCGAGCACCCGAGGTGCTCGAGCCCGCGTGCGATCCATTCTGGGCCGCTGGTGGAGACGATCGCCACGGCGAGGCCGCGCTCCCGTGCGCGGTCGAGATACGCCTGGACGCCCGGACGCAGCGGCTCCTGCGCTAGCAGCTCGAGCTCGCGCCGCCGATGCTCCTCGTCCACGGCGTCCCGATCGACGGCCTGCCCGAGCAGCTCCTCGAGTTGCGCGAGCTCGTCGAAGCCGTTCAGCGTCCCGATTCCGCGCCGCCAGCGCTCGAAGGAGAGCTCAACGCCGTGGGAGCGGTACGTCTCCTCCCACGCGTGGAGGCAGACGGACTCGCTGTCGACGAGCGTGCCGTCGAAGTCGAACAGGAGCGCCCGGATCATGCGCGCCATCGTAGAGTCAGGCGCGTGAAGGGCTTCCCGTTCTCGACGGAGGTGCGTGTCCGCTTCGCCGAGACCGACGCCCAGGGGATCGCGCATCACTCGAACTACCTGATCTGGTTCGAGCTTGCGCGCGTCGCGTACCTAGCGGAGTTCGCCGGCGGCTACCAGGCCCTCCGCGACGAGGGATACGAGGCTACCGTCGTCCAGGTGCACCTGCGCTATCGCGTTGCGGCGCGGTTCGACGACGTGATCCGGATCGGGCTTCGCTGCACGGACGTACGCGGCGCCAGCTTCCGGTTCGAGTACGTCCTCGAGCGCGCGACCGACGGCGTGCGGCTCGCCGAAGGCTGGACATCGCATGCATGCGTCGACGCCCGAACCATGAGAGCGACGCGGCTGCCACAGTGGTTGCGCGACGCGATCGGTCCGGCGGAGGGCCGAGGCGGGCGGGCGGCTACGGAGTCGCCGGCTTCGGCGGCGGAGTCGTCGCCTGCGGAGTCGTCTCGGTAGGCGCCGTGGTGGTCGGCGTCGTCGTCGTGGTGGCAGTCGTTGTCGGGGTCGTCCTCGGTGGAGGCTTCGGCGTCGGCGGGATCGGCTTCGTGCCGACACGGATGACCCGGTACTCGCCGCGGTAGCTCGACCACCACGTGTTGTCGTAGAGCAGCTTCCCCTTTGCGGTGTAGACGAGCCGCCGTACGTGCGTCGAGCGGGACGGCTCGCCGTCGTCGACGAGAACGGACTGGCCGACGTACAGGCTGTCGTCGGACTCCGTCTTCGTGGGCGCAGAGCCGGTGACGACGAGCGGCGCCTCCTGCGTCTCGACGCGCCGATGCGGGTTGATGCCGTAGAGCGCGACCGTCAGCGACGACGAGCCGACGAACGTCCGGACGAGCAGCCAGTGCCCGGTGTCGTTGACGAACTTGAGGTCGAGATCTGGATAGTTGACGGTCGCGTCCCGCCCGAGAGGGTAGTGGGAGATGTACAGGGCATGATTCGTGCGCTCGGTGATCTTCAGCCCCGCGACGTACGCGGCGTTGAACGTCGTCGTCGAGACCTGGCAGACACCGCCGCCGAGGCCGGTCTGGAGCTCGCCGTTGATGATCACGGGCGCCTCGAGGAAGCCCTTCTCCGCTGTGCGCTCGCCGGTCGTCTTGTTGAACGAAAACTCCTGCCCCGGTGCGATCAGGTGCTTGTCGATCAGGTGCGCGACGAGCTGGACGTTGTGGACGCGGTTGGCGTCGCCGCCGTAGATCGTCTCGTAGGCGCCCACGAGCTCCTTGATCCGCATTGCCTTGGCTTCCTCGGTCGACAGTCGCGGCTTCGCAGTGCGAACGACGAGGTTGGCGACCCGCGGCTGCCGCGAGAGCGCCGCACGCAGGACGTTGCGAGCCGTCGTCGGGGCGTCGACCTCACGGCCTTCGCGCGCCGGCACCACCCGGACGAGGTTCGCTGCGGTGATGGCGAAGTCCGCGTCGCGGGGCTTGCGCTCGATGGCGCGGTTGAGGCGCGCGAAGAAGCGGTCGGCGCCGGGGCCGCCGATCCGGAGGGCGCGGTCACCATCCGCGGGGAGGTCGAGCAGCTGCGCGATCCGGTAACGCGGGAGGCGGTACCGCGTCGGGCCGAGGACGAGCCGAACCGGCGCCGAGAGCGCCACCCGCGCCTGGGCGGCGGCCTGCTGCAGATCGTCGGCCGTAACCTGCGGCGAGTCGACCCGCACGGGAAGCTGGACCCGTTGCGGCCGATCGAGCGCCGCGAGCGACTGGACGATCACACGCTCGGCCTGACTGCGGTCGAGGAAGCGCCCGCTGCGCGCGGGTTGGATCACGGGCGTGAGCCCGTGCAGGTCGAGCGCCGCCTCGCGGTGCCGCTCGTTCACGGCGTGCTCGATCTGGTCGAGGAAGTAGTCGAGCGCGCCGGCGTACGCCTCCGCGGGCGGCGCGATGTCGGCGCCGAAGAGCCGAACGCCGATCCTACGGAATCCGCGCACCGGCGCGAGCCCCTCGCCGTGGTTCATCGCCGCGTCGACGGCGGCGGCCCAGTCGACCGTTACGCCGAGCTGGCGCGGCGCAATCCGCCAGTCGCGCATCCCCGCGCGGAACCGCACCGTCGTGTTCCGCGCCGCGCTCGCCCTCCGCTCGAGTACGCGCTCGGCGTCCGTCGCGGTAAGCCCGCCGACGTCGACGCCCGCAATCGAAACCCCCTCGGGAAGACGCTTCGCCGACCCGGAGAACGCGAGGCCGATCGCGATCGCGACGAGCGCGATCGCAGCGACGACCACGGCGACGCGCCGCCAGAGCAGACGCCGAGCGGACGGTCTCGGCGCGGACGATCGGACCGGGCGACCCAAGAGCTTCGAGTGTAGCCTCGCGGGCCAACGGAGCCTCGCGCCGCACGATTAGAAGACGAACAGCTCGACTCCCCCGGACACGTTCAAGCCGATGCCGGTCACGTACGCGGCGAGATCGGAGCAGAGGAACGCGATCGCGTTGGCAACGTCCTGCGGCTCGCCCGGTCGCTTGAAGACAGTGCGATTGACGATCCGCTGATTCATCTCCGGGTTCGCCATGTTGTAGGCCTCTGTGCCAATGACGCCCGGGACGATGGCGTTGCACGTGATTCCATGGCGACCGCCCTCCATTGCAAGTGTCTTGGTGAGGCCGAGCAGCCCCGCCTTCGTGGTCGAGTAGCTCGCCTGCCCGAACCCGCCGAGTGTCCCCGCGACCGACGCCATGTTCACGATCCGCCCCCACCCGCGCTCCTTCATGTGCGGCCAGGCGCCCTGGGCACAGTTGAATGCGCCGGTCAGGTTGACGCGGAGGTCGCGCTCCCAGAGGTCGGGCGACTGGCTGTGGAACTGCGCCGCGTGGTCGAGCGTTCCCGCGTTGTTGACCAGAATGTCAACGGAGCCGAGCTCGGAGACCGTTCGCTCGACGGCCGCGGCGACCTGCGCGCGGTCGGTGACGTCGCAGCGGACGGCGAATGCGCGCCGGCCGAGCTCCCGGATCTGCGCAGCGGTCTCCTCCGTGTGGACGAGCCCCTGGGTGCGTGCGACGGTCGCGAGCGCGCCGTAGCTGTCCGTGTCCGCGGACAGCTCGGACTCGACGAGCAGGTCGGCGATGACGACGTCGGCGCCGGCGCGCGCGAGCGTGAGCGCGTCGGCGCGGCCGAGCCCGCGCGACCCGCCGGTGACGAAGGCGACGCGTCCCGAGAGGTCGATCTCGATCGCCACGCGCGCAGCCTAATGGGGCGAGGAACAGCGTGACATGGCACGTCCACCGTCCGGAAGTCTCCGAGACGCGTGCCGCAGCAACGAGTCTGAATCAGCCACGTCCAAGGGACTGTCCCTGGGACATGCCTCGCCGAGACGCGTCCGAACGTGTCGCGTCGGAGGACATGCCTGGGGATCAGCTGCGACCGCGCGCGCGGGCGTTCCGTCAGTCCCGCGGGACGAACAGCTCCTTCGCGATCACGAGCCGCTGGATCTGGGACGTGCCCTCGTAGATCTGGAACAGCTTCGCGTCGCGCATCAACTTCTCGACCGGGTACTCCTTGATGTACCCGTAGCCGCCGAACACCTGCACCGCGTCGGTCGTCACCTTCATCGCAGTGTCCGCCGCGAAGCGCTTTGCGAACGAGGAGTAGAGCGTCGCCTTACGGCCGTAGCCGTTGTCGAGCATCCACGCCGCCTGCCACGTGAGCAGTCGGGCGGCCTCGATCTCGGTGGCCATGTCCGCGATCAGGAAGTTCACGCCCTGGTGCATCGCGATCGGCACGTCGAAGGTGACGCGCTCGAGCGCGTACTGCTTGGCCAGCTCGAACGCGGCCTGGGCGACGCCGACGGCTCCGGCGGCGGTGCCGGGACGCGTGAAGTCGAGCGTCTGCATCGCGATCTTGAAGCCGTCGCCCTCCTCGCCGAGACGGTTCGCAGCCGGGACGACGACATCCGTGAGCGCGAAGGCCGACGTGTCCGTAGCGCGCTGACCCATCTTGTCGAGGTGCTTCTCGATCGTGACGCCGGCGGCATCCATCGGGACGATGAACGCGGATAGGCCGCGGTGGCCCTTGGGCGGATCGGTCTTCGCAAAGACAACCGTCCAGGCGGCGTGGCCGGCGTTCGTGATGAACATCTTCGACCCGTTCAAGACGTACCCGTCGCCGCGCCGCTCGGCCTTCGTCTTGATGCGCGCAACATCGGATCCCGCGTCGGGCTCGCTGAGACCGAACGAGCAGAGGATCGGCTCGTCGAGCAGCGGTGGGAGCCACTCCCGCTTCTGCTCGTCGCTTCCGGCGAGCATCACCGGCCCCGCGCCGAGCGTGTTGGCGACGATCGAGACCGCGATCCCCGCGCAGCCCCAGGAGAGTTCCTCGCCGATCAGCATTCCGGCGAACCCTGGCAGGCCCAGCCCGCCGAGCCCCTCGGGGATGTGCGGGTTCATCAGCCCGACCTCGTGCGCCTTCTCGAGGATGTCCTGCGGGTGCGTGGAGCGCTCGTCGTACGCGGCCGCCTTCGGCCGGATCTCGTTCTCGGCGAACTCCCGCGCGAGGTGCCGCAGCGCCTTCTGCTCGTCCGCGAGCTCGAACGAAATCCCCGTCCCGAGCCCGCGCTCCATGATCGTCATGTGCGCCTCCCGCAGCCATTGGTCGACAACCGTTGATTGACTCGTCAGTCAACGATTTTAGAACGGGTGTCAACCCACGAAACGGCGCCTTTCAGCGCCGGAACCGTGCGCGGAACAGGAGCACGCGGCGCACGTGCTCGTCGAGCTCTCCGCGCGCGGCGAGCGGCGTCAGTGCAGCAATCGCCCGCTGCGCGAACGCAGGGCTCGTGAAGAGGACGAGGTCGGCTCCTGCTCGCACGGCTTGCCGCGCCCATCGTTCGACCGGCGCGTGGCGCAGGATGCTCAGTGAGTCGGTGATCGCGATGCCGTTAAAGCCGAGACGGCGCAACCGCCGGTACGTTCCCGGCTCGATCGTCGCGCGGCGCTCGGTGCCGTAGAAGGCGTTGCTCGTCATGACGCAGGGGACGCGCGCGCGAATCGCGGCGGCGAACACAGCCACCTCAGAGGAACGAATCCGCGCCTCCACGTGCGGCTGCGCATCTGTCGAAACAGGCGCGGTTCCAAGCCCGGGGAAGTGCTTGACGCAGGCGGCGACGCCGCCGCGGAGGAGACCGTCTGCGAATGCGAGGCCGAGCCTCCCGCGACGGAAATGGCGCGAGCCGAGCGGCCCGTCCGCGCCGTCGAGGACCGGCGCGAGGTCCACGCGGACGCCCGCCCGACGCAAGGCGGCGGCCGTCGCTCTGCCCGCGGCGCGGGCACCGGCCGCCGTCTGGTACGCCGCCGCCGGAAGCGTCGGAGGCAGGTCGAGGAAGCTCCGCACGCTGCCGCCCTCCTGATCGGCGAACACCAACGCGCCGCGCGGCCGCGGAAGCCTACGGCTCCAACGCTGGACGATCACTCCGCCGACACCGGCCGGCGCCGGCAGCCCCGAGACCACGACCAGCGCCGCCTTCTCACGCGGCGTCAGCGCATCGACGTGCTCCTTGGTGCCTCCCACGACGAGGGCGACGGCGACGACGGCTGTCATGAACGCGGCGACGGCCACGTCCGCCAACGCTAACTATCCTCGGCGCCGCGATGCCCGTTGGCACGGATGCGGGCCCGCGCGTGGACGAGGACGCGGTGGAGTTCCACGTCACGGGTCGGTCACTCACCGGCGTTGCGCTGCTGCACGAGCTTCGCGGCGACCGCCGCGTCGAGTTCGCGCGCAGCGGCGACGGCTGGCGGCTGACGTTCCTCCGACCGGACGCCGATCGCGTCGAGTACCTGCTGGAGCGGCGCTTTCGGCGCGGCCGAGTCGAGGTCGGGCCGGATCCGTCGAACACGAAACGTGCGCCGGGGCCGTTCGGCGACAAGTCCGTCGTCGAGTTCCCCGGCTACGAACCTCCGCGCTGGGTCAACGATGACGAGGCTGCGGTAGGGGCCGTTCGCGAGCTTCCGCTCGAGAGCCTCCGCCTGCGCACGACGCTCCCCGCAGTCCTCTGGGCGGCCGCCGACACGGATCCGGCGCGCCCGCTGCCGCTCCTCGTCGTCCACGACGGCCCCGAATACGCAGCGTACTCGTCGGTCCTGCGCCTGTTCGACCATCTCGTCGACTTCGGCGAGGTGCCGGAGTTCCGTGCTGCACTCCTCCCGCCGCCACTCGACCGCAACGAGACCTATTCCGCCTCCGCTCGCTATGCCAACGCGTTCGCGGTCGAGTTGCTCCCCGCGATCCAGGCCGCCGCGCCCACGCACAAGCCGCCCGTGCTCCTCGGAGCGAGCCTCGGGGCGCTCGCGGCGATGCACATCCACGCGCAGACGCCGGGGTTCCTCGGCGGGCTGTTCCTCCAGTCGGGCAGCTTCTTCCGGCGCCGCTTCGACGAGCACCGCTCTCGCTTCGAGCGCTTCGCGCGCGTCACCCGCTTCGTCGGTTCGATCTACGGCGGCCGCGGGTTCCTCCCCGAGATCGCCACGACGCTGACGTGCGGGACGGCCGAGGACAACCTGGACAACAACGCGTCGCTCGTCGACGCCCTCGCGCGACGCGGCTGGAATCCGCGTGTCGTCTGGACACGTGACGCGCACAACTGGATCTCCTGGCGCGATGCGCTCCACCCTCACCTCGCGCAGCTGCTGCTCCGGGTGTGGACGTGAAACGCGACATCGAGCTCGGGCCGATGCACCTCATGGCGTTCGGACACTGGGGTCGGCCGCTGCTCGTGTTCCCGTCCGAGCTCGGGCGTCGGTGGGACTGGGAGGACGCGGGCATGATCGACGCCCTCGGTCCGCTGCTCGACGGCGGGCGCGTGAAGATCTACTGCGTCGACGCCGCCGACGAGTTCACGTGGCGGGCGGACGACCAGCCGCTCGAGGAGCGCGCTCGGCGCCACGGCCTCTACGAGGATTGGATCGCGAACCAGGTGGCGCCGTGGATCCACGAAGACACGCACGGGGGCGAGATCGCAGTCGCCGGCGCCAGCTTCGGCGCCTACCACGCCGCGAACTTCGTGCTCAAGCGGGCCGACTTGTTTCCGCTCGCAATCTGCATGAGCGGGGTCTACGACATCGGCGTCGTCGGCTGGGGCGAGCGCGGCGACGCCGTCTACTTCAACAATCCGCTCGACTACGTGCAGCACCTGCACGGCGACCACCTCGACTGGCTGCGCTCGCGCGCGTCGCTGCTGCTCGTGTGCGGCCAGGGACAGTGGGAGGACACAACGGGTGCGCTCGAGTCGACGAAGCGCTTCGTGGCGCTGCTCGCGGAGAAGGGAATCCCGCACGAGCTCGACCTCTGGGGCCACGACGTGCCGCACGACTGGCCGTCGTGGCAGCGCCAAATCGCGCATCATCTCCCCCGGTTCCTGTGAGCGACCATCTGATCGGCCTGCTGCTCGGCACGGAAGAAGACTGGCCGCGCGCGTTTGAGACGCTCGTCGAGCGTCTGGGCCCGATCGAATGGAACGGTGAGCA
>Ga0126307_10003259_pt1 | contig 11068 bp, 7 predicted proteins | sample Plot28_FD_89955 | JGI IMG/M metagenome (GOLD analysis project Ga0126307, IMG submission 89955) | Serpentine soil microbial communities from UC McLaughlin Reserve, CA, USA - Plot28 | ecosystem: Environmental > Terrestrial > Soil > Grasslands | place: USA: UC McLaughlin Reserve, Lake County...
GAAGGGGTCCTGGGTGAGGGAAGCATGGGCATCGTCTTCCGAGCGAGCCGCGAAGACGGCTCGGTCGTCGCCCTGAAGGTCCTGCGGCCCGAGCTCTCCGGCGACGAGGGGTACCGGCGCCGGTTCGAGCGTGAAGGCCGCATCGCGTCGTCGCTCACCCATCCGCACCTCGTCGAGGTCGTCGACGCCGGAGAGGCGGACGGGTGGTCCTACCTCGCGTCTCGCTTCGTGCCCGGCGAGTCGCTGGCCGAGCGGCTCGTGCGCGAGGGTCCGCTGCCGGTCGAGACAGTCGTGAAGATCGCCGGTGAGGTCGGAACGGCGCTGGACACTCTCCACGCCAGCGACCTCGTCCACCGCGACGTCAAGCCGTCGAACGTGATGCTCGCCGACCGGGGCGCGGAGCTCACGGACTTCGGCGTCGCGCGCGCCACCGCCGACAGCGTCCTCACAACGCCCGGCCGCGTCGTCGGCACCGTCGACTACCTAGCGCCGGAGGTGATTCGCGGCGAAGCGGCAGAGCCGGCGGCGGACGTCTACGGCCTCGGGTGCCTCTTGTACGAGTGCGTGGCCGGCGCGCCGCCATTCGGCACACGGCCCTTCGCGGAGGCCGCCGTCGCACACGTCTCGGAGGAACCGCCGGATCCCTCCCCCGCGCGCCGTGATCTGCCGCGCCAGTTCTGGAGCGCCCTGCGGCATGGCCTGGCCAAGGATCCCGCCGATCGGCCGCCGACGGCGACTGCCTACGCGCTCATGCTGCGAGTCTCAGCCCGTCCGGGCTAGCTCCGCCCGAACCTCCTCGAGCAGGCGTTCGATCCGGTCGGCCTGTTCGCTGAGCTTGTCAGCGGCCCGCTCGAGCTTCCGGACGGCCGGCTCAGTGGCCGCCGGGGGCGCGTCGTCCGCGACGAAGTAGCTCAACGGCTTCCCGGTTGCATCTGCGACCAAGCGAAGGACGTCGAGATCGGGCGTCGTCGCCCCGCGCTCCCACCGGGAGACCGTGATCGGCTCGACCTCGACCTCTGACGCGAGCTCCCGCTGCTTCCACCCTTTCGAGGCGCGGGCTTCGCGGATCCGGCTTCCGAGTCCTGGTTGCTCTGCCATAGACAGGATCATAACACGTAAAGACTAGTCCTTACATAAGCAATACAAGGCTAGTCTTGAGTATTCACATGCTGCCCAGTAGATTGGCTAGACATGAACTGTCTAGTTGCAGAAGGGAGGCATGTGATGTTGAGGCAGCTCCTCATCATGCTCGCCAGCGTCGCGGCCGCGATCGCGTTTGGCGATCTCGGCGGTGGTGTCGGCGGTCCTTGATCAATCAGCGCCTGGATTGCACGAGAGGCCCCGCCGGGGCCTCTCGTGCGTGGTCAGGCGACAGAAACCTCCTCCAGCCGCGAGTGAGCCCACCGCTTCGACGCGAGGTTTCCTTTCGCGTCGTACAGCGCGATGGCCCGCTCGATCTCGGCCGCAGCGTCCGCCTCGCGCCGTGCCGCCGACAGCGCGGTCGCAATCGTCAGGTGCATGTCGCCTCGGAACGTCAGTGCGTCCGTCGCCTCGATCAGCGCCAACGCCTCGAGTGCGAGGGGCAGTGCCTCCTCGACCCGGTTTCCCGCTACGAGAACCAGGGCGCTGAGACTGCGCCAGGCCGCCTGCGAGATCCTGTCTCCGGCCGGTGCACGCTCTCGAGCGACGCTGTTCCAGGTCGCCGCTTCCTCGAAGTGCCCCTGGAGCAACAGCGAGTTCCCGAGGTCGGCGGCGACGGCCGACAGTCCCGCGTCGTCTCCGGCCTGCTCGAGCGTCGCACAACCCTCGCGGAACGCGGCCTCGGCGAGCTCAGCGTTGCCGGCGCGGAGATGCGCGTGGCCGCGGATCCTGAGGCTGTTGTCGGCGCGGGCAATCGTCTCGCCGAGCTCTCCGTAGATCCGATCGGCCTCGTCGAGCTCGGCGAGCCCGTCGTCGAGACTTTCGGCGAGTGCGTGGAGGCCTCCTCGGTAGACAAGGACATTCGCGGTGCCAAGGCGGTCGGTTGCCTGCGCTTGCAGCTCTTCGAGGCGGCCGAGCGCCTGCACGACCGGTGTGGGGCCGTGAAAGAGAGCGACCGCCGCCTCGAGGAAGCACCCCGCCGGCGACCAGCCGGAGCGGCGGTAGTAGTCGGCTGCCCGCTCGGCCGCCTCGAGCCACTCCGTACATTGCCCTTGCAGCGATCCTCGGACATAGCCGACGAGGCGCCAAGCCCTGGCGAGTGCGCGATCGTCTCCCAGCTCCTCGAACACGGGTCGTGCCTCCGCCACGAGGTCGAGGAGCTCGGACGGGCTCGCGTCACGGTCGGTGAACAGCCGCAGGTGCGACAGCTCGATGCCGGCACGCAGCTCGAGCCGGCGGTCCCCGAGCTCCTGTGCGCACGCAAGGGCCTCGGCGAGCGTCGCGTCCGCAGCGTCGAAGGCGACCGAGCGCTGCGCAACACCGAGCTCGCAGAGGTTTTCGGCGCGCTGAACCATGTCTTGGAGCAACGGCGCTGCGCGGCCGAGGAGATTCACCGCCGCGAGAGCATCCGCTCCCTTCCAAGCCCGGATCCCCGCGGCGCCGAGCGTTTCGCCGGCTCGTTGGGCGAGCTTGAGGAGCGACGGATCTGACGGCCATAGCTCTGCCGCGTACCGGTGCGCTTGCTCGAGGTGGTAGCCCACGATCTCCTCGGCGCCGTCCTCCCTGCGCTCGAGCCACGCTGCGTAACGCAGATGGAGATCGGCCCGCACCGCCTTCGTGATTCCGGCGTAGGCGACGTCGCGAATGAGCACGTGGTGGAAACGAAACCCGTCCGCGAAAGACTCGACCAAGCCGCGGCGGACGACGGTGGCGAGGCAGCGGTCGATGCGGGCGGCCTCTTCGGGCGGTGAGAGCTGCGTGATCGCGCTGCGATCGAAGAACCTTCCGGCGACTGCCGCCCGTTCTATGAGCGCCCGCTCCTCCGGCTCGAGGCGGCCGATGCGACTGGCGAGCAGCGCCTCGACCGTCGGCGGCACCGACGTCAGCGCTTCCACCCCTTCTTCAACGGCGAAGGCGAGCAGCTGCTCGAGGAAGAGTGGGTTGCCGTCGGCGACCTCGACGATGCTCGCCTTCGCGTCCGCGGGTAGCTCGTCGCTCGCCAGCTCGCCGACGAGCGTCTTCGCCTCGTCGGCGCCCAGCGGCTCGAGCGCGAGCGTCTTCTCAGCCGTGGTCCAGCCGGGGCGCTGCTCAAGGAGGTCCGGGCGGGCGAGACAGACGACGAGCAGCGGGGCCTCGGCTGCCCACGAGTCGAGGTACTCGATGAGGTCGAGGAGCGTGGGCTCGGCCCAGTGGACGTCCTCGAACACGATCGCGAGTGGGCGCCTCAGCGCCAGCGCCTCGAGGAATCGCCGTACAGCCCAGAAGACCTCGCCGGTCGACCCGACGGCGTCGACGCGCCCGATCAGGTGCGTGACGTGTTCGGCGATCAGCGTCGCGTGCTCGTCTCCGGCCAGCAGCGACGTGATCTCCCGCCGCGGTTGCGTCGGTGCGGCCTGACGGATGATCTCGGCCAGTGGGAGGAAGGTCGCTCCCTCGCCGTAGGAGACGCAGCGGCCGACCAGCGCGCCCTCGTCCGAGCCGAGACCGGCGATCAGCTCGGAGGCGAGCCGGGTCTTCCCCACGCCTGCGTCGCCCAACACCGTCACGACCCGGCTTCGTCGTTCGGCGCGGACTCCGGCGAAGGCCACTCGCAGCCAGGCGAGCTCCGCGGCGCGCCCGACCAACGGCGAGGATCCGAGGGGGCGCACGGCCTCGCCCACCGCCAGCACGCGGTAGGCGTGCACCTGCCCGAGCGAGCCCCCGACGTCGAGTGGCTCCGCCGCCTCGGCCTCGACCACGTCCCGGACGAGCCCGTATGTCGCTGCGCCAATGCGGATCTCGCCCGGCGCGGCGGCCTGCTCGAGCCGCATGGCGACGTTTACGGCATTGCCCGTGGCGAACGACTCGCCGGCACCCGAGTCGCTGACGAGGGCTTCGCCGGAGTTGACGCCGATGCGCACGTTGAGCTCGACCCCAAAGTCGGCGCCGAGGTTCGCGTTGAGGACATCCATCGTGCGCAGCAGCTCTTCCGCCGCCCGCACGGCGCGCAACGCATCGTCCTCGTGCAGCTCGCGCGCGCCGAACACGGCCATGCCTGCGTCACTGATGAATTTCTCCACGACGCCGCCGTGGCGTTCAACGATCGTTCGTACGGCGTCGACGTAGCGCGTCATCACGACACGTACGACCTCGGGATCGAGTTGAGCGCCGAGCTCGGTGGAGTCGACGACGTCGGCGAACAGGACCGTCACGGTTCGGCGCCGATCCGGCTCCGTAGGCGCCTTCGCGGCGCCGTCCAGACCGAGAGCCGCGTCTTGACGGAGGATCGCCTGCTCCAGCTGCTGCAGCTCGGCCGAGGGATCGATGCCGAGCTCCTCGACCAGCGCCTCGCGCGCCTGCCGGTACGCCTTCAGCGCGGCGGCCTGGCGGCCTGAGCGATAGAGCGCCACCATCAGCTGCGCGCGAGGCCGCTCTCGCAGCGGATGCTCCGCGACGAACGCCTCCAGCTCTGCGACGAGCTGGGCATGGCGGCCCGCTTCCAGCTCCGCTTCGAAGAGTTCCTCCCTCGCCGTCGTTCGCAGCTCCTCCAGCCGTGCGATCTCTGTCTGGGCGAAGGGCTCGACCGCGAGGTCGGCCAAGGCCGGGCCACGCCAAAGCGCCAGTGACTCGTGCAGGGCCTCGCCTTCGCGGACCGCCCGCTCGAAGCGGTGCGCGTCCACGAGCTGCCGGTCGAGCTCGAGCACGTAGCCCGGCGCGCGCGTGACCAGCAGCTCGGGGCCGAGGACCTTGCGCAATCCCGAGACGAGGTTCTGCAGCGAGCCGGCAGCCGTCTTCGGAGGCCTTTCGCCCCAGAGATCGTCGAGGAGCCGGTCCGTCGAAACGACCTCGCCGGCGCGAAGCGCCAGCAGGGCGAGCAGGGCGCGCTCCTTCTTCCGGCGCAGCTCGATCGGGCGGCCGTCCACGACAACCTCAAGCGGTCCGAGGAGCTTCACCTCCACAAGAGACACGTCCCACAATTGAACACCCTGGCCGCGACAGCGGCTAGCCGCGTGAGTGAGCTGTGAGAGCCGTGTGAGCGGCCGCGCGCAAGCTCGAGGCGATGAAGCTGTTGATCACCACACTCGCTGCACTGATCCTCGCGGCGCCGGCCCTCGCGGCCCCGCCGCCCAACGACAACCGCGCAGACGCACAGCCGCTCCCGACCTTCCCGGCTACCGCTCACGGGACGACGGCCGAAGCGACACTCGAACGGCTCGATCCACAGGTCTCCAAGTGCGGCCGCGTCGAGGCGACCGTCTGGTATCGCATCGATGCTGCGCCGGACGGGACGATCGTCGCGACGGTGCAGGCCGCGGGGGGGCTCGCGCCCGTCGTGCGCATCTACCGCCGCAACCCGTCGAACATCCAGGAGGTCTCTTGCGGGACCGCCAAGGCCGGCGGCAAGGTCGTCACCTCGGTTGCGGCCGTCCGAGGTGCCGGCTACCTGATCCTCGTCGGACGCCGCTCCGGCGCCCCGGACGGCGAGTTCGACCTGCAGACCGACCTCGTCCTTCCTCCGGACAACGACGAACGGAGCGAACCGGCGCGCATCGCGCGACTCCCTGCGACCACCCGCGGGACGACGCTCGGCGCGACGAGCGACGACTACCGCGGCTGCAGCATGTCCGGCGGCGGCGTCTGGTACCGGTTCAGGGGCCCGGCGACCGGGCGTGTGCTCGTCCAGCTCGCCACCGGCGAGCGCGACGGCGTCGTGGCGGCTTTTCGCCGGAATCGCGGCGGCGTCCACGAGCTCGGGTGCGCGTCGACTGATCGCCGCGGCAACGTCGTCGCCGGCTTCGCGACGAAGCGCAACGCCGAATACCTCATCCTGGTCGGCGACAAGGCCGGATCCGGGCCGGGCACCTTCGTCCTGACGATCCGCCCCGGGGAAGCTCCGGAACGGCTTCCCGGGCGCGCGCTTCGTCGAGGCCGAGCCTCCGGCTCCGTCGACGGCCTGACGGACGTCAACGACGTCTGGTCGGTCCGCTTCCGCCGAGGCAAGACGTACCGGATCGGCTTCAGCTCATCCCCCTGCGCCGGCGTGAGCCTGCGGAGGGCGAGGGCGACGCTGCTGCGCTTCTCCTGCAGCGGCTACACGACGTTCACGCCGGGTCCCGACGGAGGCGGCCGGTACTCCTTCGAGATTCAGGCGAGCGGGGCGCGGCGCCACACCTACCGACTGCGGGTCGTCGCGGCCGGAGCGGACGACCTCGGAATCGGGCTCCAGCTGAACCCTGACTCGACGCGGCGCGGGCGACTGTCGCCGAGCGCGGTCGACGTGGTCGACCTCTACCACTTCGATGTCGAGCGCCTCAGCGAGGTGCGCTTGGGCCTCGCCGGCGGCGGCGGGTCGTTCTCGCTCGTTCTGCTCAGCGACTCGGGCACGCGGCTCGGAACCGGCGGCTCGAGCCTGCGCCGACGTCTCGACCGCGGGCGCTACGTCGTCGCGGTGCAGGCGCCGCCCGGCACGAGCGCGGGCCGCTACGGCTTGTCGCTGCGCCTCCGAGACGTCACGTCGACGACGGTGCTCGTGTCTGGTGCGTCCTCCTCCGAGGTTGCGCCGGGCACGACCGTCTCCATCTCGTGCCTCGTCTCGCCGGCGCCGGCGGGCGGGCTGGTCGAGCTCCAGATCGACCGCTTCGACACGCTCACCGGCTGGCAGTTCCATCGCATCGTCCGCGTGGGCGTCAGGACGGCGGTCTCCTGGCGACCGCCGGCCGCTGGAAGGTGGCGTGTCCGGGCGAGGTTTCTCGGCACCCGTGGCTCTGCACCGAGCAGAAGCGGCTACGCGCACCTGCTGGTCGCGAGGCCGATCGGATGACTCTCGCGGACGAAGCACAGCGGTATCTCGCGGTCGTCGAGGTGTTCCGCGCGGAGGGACGTGAGCCGCACTGGCGCCCGGAGCGCGAGTCCCAGACCACCCCCATCCAGCACATTCCTGAGAGGAGGAAGTCATGCTCGAACTGAGACCACTCGGGCTCGCGCTCGCCATCGCAGCGGCGCTGGCCATGCCGGCGGCCGCCCTCGCGGCTCCACCGGCCAACGATGCTTTTTCGGCGGCGGAGGAGCTGAGCGGGCGCGTCACGACCGCCGAAGGTCTCACCAAGGATGCGACCAAGGAGACGGGCGAGCCGAACCACGCCGGGGAGGCCGGCGGCGCCTCGATCTGGTACCGCTGGACCGCGCCTGCGGATGGTCGAACGATCGTCTCCACGTGCGGGAGCTCGTTCGACACCCTGCTCGCGATCTACACCGGCGACGCGGTCGACTCGCTCACCCACCAGGCATCGAACAACGATGCCTGCGGCGTGCAGAGCGAGGCCGCCTTCGACGCGGTCGAAGGCGTCACGTACCTCATCGCCGTCGATGGAGACGAAGCGGCGACCGGCGCGGTCGCCCTCGCGCTCCGGTTGGCACCGGCGAACGACGACTTCGCGGACGCCGAGGTGATCGCGGGCGACGAGGGAGCGGTGGACGGCACGAACGTCGGCTCCTCACCCGAGACTGACGAGCCGGGCTACCTGGAGCACAGCGTCTGGTACAGGTGGACGGCGCCGTCGTCGGGCCCCGTGAACTTCGAAACCTGCGGGAGCGACTTCGAGACGTTTGTCGTCGCCTACACCGGCAGTGAGATCGGCGCCCTCGAGTACGTCGGGTACGCCGACGACGCGTGCCTCTACTCGTCTCGGATCAGCTTCTCCGCGACGGCGGGCGTCACGTACAGCATCGTGGTCGACGGCTACGGCACCGGTGACTTCGAGCTGTCATGGAACCGGAATCCACAGCCCCCATACGTACTCGACTATCCGTACATCCTGGGCACCGCCCGTGAGGGCGAGACCCTCACCGCAACCGACGGAGAGTGGTCCGGGACCCCGCCATTCACGCTGTCCTACGCCTGGGACCGGTGCGACGAGGATTACGTGTGCAAGCCGATCGAGGGCGCGACGTCCAAGACGTACCTCCTGACGTCCGCCGACATCGGCCAATACATCCGAGCCCGGGTACAGGCGGCGAACGCAGCAGGGACGTATATGGCCTACACCGACACTACGCCTCCCGTCCGATCCCGCGGGCCTCAGAGCACCGCGCTACCGGTGGTCGGCGGAACCGCAGTGGTCGGCGACACGCTCACGACCTCGGATGGCCTCTGGACCGGGCCGACGCCGATCCGCTTCGAGTACCAGTGGCAGGCGTGCGACGCCGTAGGAACGGCGTGCGTGGACCTGACAGGTGAGCGTCAGAGCTTCATCGAGCTGCGTACGGTGCACGTGGGCAAGCGCCTGCGAGCCGTCGTGACGGCGACGAACATCGACGGCTCCAGATCGGTCGCCTCGGGAGCGTCGCCAGTAGTCGTGGCGCCGAAGGTCGTCAAGCAAGTTCGGTGCGTCGTGCCGAACGTCCGCGGAAAGTCGCTGAAGCACGCGAAGGGCCGGATCCGGCGGGCGCATTGCAAGACCGGCCGGGTCACGCGTGCGTACTCGCGCTCGGTCGCCCGAGGCCGCGTCATCGCTCAGAAGCCGAAGGCCGGCGCGCGCATGAAGCAAGGCGCGCCCATCAAGCTCGTCGTCAGCAAGGGCCGGCGCCGCTGACCAAAGAGCCGGGCGGGGACGGCGGCCGTCCCCGCCCCGGCCCACCTGACTCAGGCCGCTTCCGCAATGGTGCGCAGCCGGGGAATCGGCGAAAGAAAGAGCCACAGGACCCCCGCGAGCGCGCCGAGGACTCCGATCCAAAGCGTCGTCTGGAGCCCGATGGCCGTCCCCAGCGCCCCGCCGAGGAGGGCGCCCAGCGGCCTCACCCCGTAGTTGACGAAGCGGAAGGTGCCCGCCATCCGGGAGCGCAGGCGGTCGGGTGTTCGCAGGTAGGACATGCTGCTGCCGTTCACGTCGAGGATCATCACGCCGATCGAGCAGAAGAACTCGGCGAGGCCGAGCATCACGATGATCCGCGCCTCGCTGCCCGACGCGAGCGGGACGAGCACGAGCGGCAAGGGGAAGAGCACACAGCCAAGCGTGAACGCCGGGCCGATGCCGATCAGCCGCTCGATACGGACGGCGAGGAACGCGCCGATGATGCCGCCGACCGCGCCGGCGCCGAGCACGAGCCCGAGCAGCCCGGGCTTCACGCCGAGCTCCTTCGTCGCGTAGAGGATGAAAATCGCATGAAAGACGAAGTTGAAGAGGTTGATCGTCGCCGTACAAAGGAGCCCCGGACGGATCAGCTCGTCGCCGAACACGTAGCGAAAGCCGCTGCGCAGGCTCTCGAGCACGCTTTCCTGCCCGTCCTCGTCGATGGCCGGCTCTTCGGCCTCGATCCGGGCGAGGAAGAGGGCGGAGCCGACGAAGGACGCCGCATCCACGAGCAGCGTCACGGGCGCGGTCAGCAGCTGGACGAGGAAGCCGGCGAGTGAAGGACCGACCACGTAGGACAGTGCCCGCGTCGCGCTCAGCTTGCTGTTCGCCTCGACCACGTCGCGGCGCGGGACGACGCTGACGAACATCGTCGCCCAGCTGATGTCGAAGAGTACCGCGGCAGTTCCCGCCAGGAATCCGACGACATAGAGCTGGGGGAAGCCGAGGATGCCGAGCCACGCCGCCACGGGAACCGAGGTCAGCAGGACCGCGCGGGCGACGTCCGCGACGATCATCAGGCGCCGCCGGTTCGTGCGCCGCTCGATCCAGACACCCGCAGCGAGCGAGAAGAGCAGATGCGGCATCAGCTCTGCGGCGGTCAGCAGTCCCATCTGCGCCGCCGACGCGTCGAGCGTCAGGACGGCGACGAGCGGCAGCGCGAGGTAGCTGATCTGGTCGCCGACCTGCGAGATCGCCTGCGCGCTCCAGAGCTTCAGGAACTCCGGCTGCCGCCGCAGCGAAGGTGTGTCGGGCGTGGCTTCGATCACGCGAGCACCTCTCGGGCAGCGTGTCGACCGGCCGTTTCAGACGGCCGAGCGGGCAAAGCCCGCACGGCCTGACGCCGACATCGCAAGCGACGTCGACGGATCATGCCCGGCGAACGGCGATGTCGCCGCTCATCGTCTGCACGCGCAGCTCGACGAGCGGACCCTCGTCGTCCGAGGGGGCACCCTCCAGCTCGAGCTCGGAGGACGTGGAGCCGGAGAGCGACTGCGCATCGACCCACAGGCGTGAGCCCGCCGCGATGCCGACCTCGACGTCGCCGGAAGCCGAATGAACCCTCACGTCGCCCTCGACGACCCGCCGGAGACGGACGTCGCCCGACGCCGTGTTGATGCGCGCGGGGTGCGCCTCGCGAAGGTCCACGTCCCCCGACGCGGAGTTGATGCGGGTCTCACCCTCGACCTGCTCGAGCACGACGTCCCCCGACGCGACGTTGATCTCGACCTCGCCGAACGTGCCGCGCCCGACGATGTCGGCAGAGGCGACCTCCGAGCGAAGGTCCGCCCCGTGCGGGGTGACGACGCGAACGCGGTAATCCCCGTCTTGAAAGCTGCGATCGGGGGCCTCGATCAAGACCTCACGGCCGCGCGCCTCGATGCGCGTATCGTGCTCCAGCTGATCGGCGTCGCGCCCGCGACACTCGAGCTCGACCACCGTCTCGGCCACGTCTGCCGTCTCGATCTCCACGTCGCCCGCCGGGATCCGAATCTCCAGCCGGATGGGCTCTGGCGTCGAAAACGTCTCGGTCCTCATGCTCCCTCCCTAGTTCTTGGCGTAGCCGGAGAGCCGCTTGCCCACCCGGCGCTGCGGTGGGGCAGCACTGCGAGAGAGCGCGCGCACGAGCCACGTATTCAGTGACACTCCCTCACGCGCGGCCGCGGTCTCGAGCTCGCGCTTCAGGCTCTCAGGCAGACGCAACGTGATCCGCGCCGTCGAGCCGTCCTCGGCAGGAATCGGGTCGGCGGCTTGCGCCGGGATGTAGACGAGCTCCGGATCGGGCCCCGCCAGGCGCACCTCCACGTGACCGTCCGGCA
>Ga0126307_10003260_pt1 | contig 11067 bp, 6 predicted proteins | sample Plot28_FD_89955 | JGI IMG/M metagenome (GOLD analysis project Ga0126307, IMG submission 89955) | Serpentine soil microbial communities from UC McLaughlin Reserve, CA, USA - Plot28 | ecosystem: Environmental > Terrestrial > Soil > Grasslands | place: USA: UC McLaughlin Reserve, Lake County...
CAATCCGCTGAGGTTCGTGTCCAGCACGACCGCCTCGTCCGCCTCGGTCGACTCCGCAAACGGATCGCGCCCGACGGCAAGCCCCGCGTTGTTGACCAGGATGTCGATCCGCCCGAGCTCAGCGGCTGCACGGGCGACGAACGCTTCGGCGCTCCCCGGGTCGGTGACGTCGAGCGGAAGCGCGAGATCCGCATCGACCTCGTGCTCCCGACGTGCACCGCCGGCGACCCGCGCCGCCGAGGCGCGGAGCGCGGCGACCGTCGCCGCGCCGATGCCGCTCGACGCGCCTGTGACGACGGCGGTCTTCCCGTTCAGGCTGAACATCGGCGCGTGACTCTACCGTTGTCGTTCCAACCAACCGCCCGCCCAAAGCGTCGTAAGGAGCGGGAGGTGCGGCTCTCTGATCTGTAACCCAGGGCTCATCAAGTGCTGTTCTACACTGCATAAATGGCGAAGCCAGAGCGTTCGCTGACGCTCCCGTCGCGGGAAGACGCGAGCGAGCTCGCGCGCCAGTGGCGGACCCTCCGGCGCACCGCTACCTTCGTCGCGCTCCTGACGAGCCCTGCCGTCTTCCTCTATCTGCACGAGCAGAAGGGCTGGACGACGGGCTGGTCGATCGTCGGCGCCGTCGTGGCGGTCGCCGCGTTCCGCGGCTTCATCGACCTGGTGCTTCGGCGCTTCATCCCATGGCCGACGCTCTTCGGCGTCGAGGACAAGACGATGCGCGACGAGGACGTCACCTCGCGGCGGCGCATCTGGTTCTGGCGCTTCTGGTACCGCCTCGTCGGCTTCGTGATCGTGCTGGTTACCGGCGTGTACCTCGTGCGGATCCTTCTGCACGGCGCCGGCAGCACGACCTGGCCCGGCACCGCGGGCGACCTCTGGGACATGCTCGGCAACGGCATCCGAATGGCGCCGCAGTTCCTGGTCCTCCTGGTGTTCTTCGGCCTCTTCAACTTCCTGATCCTGTTCGGCCCGATGGCCTTCATGGGCATCAGCCAGATCCGCGGCTTCGAGCCCGGCGACGCCGACTGGGGCGTTCGCCTCAACGACGTCCGCGGCCAGGCGGAGGCGAAGGAGGAGGTGCGCCGGATCGTGTCGCTGTGGCAATCGGGCGAGCTGTTCGAGGAAGCGGGCGGAAAGCGAGAGCGCGGCCTCCTCTTCCTCGGTGCACCCGGCACCGGGAAGACGATGCTCGCGAAGGCGATCGCGACCGGCTTCAACTCGCCGTTCGTCTCGATCCCCGGCTCCGGCTTTGCGCAGACGTTCATGGGCATGGACGTCGTCATCGTCCGGTACCTCGCGCGCAAGGCGCGCAAGCTCGCAGCGAAGTGGGGCGGCCAGTGCATCGTCTTCATCGACGAGATCGACGCGGTCGGCATGCGACGCTCGTCGCTCGGCGGCGCGCCCGTGGGCGCAATGCGCCCGCCGGCGCTCGAAGACCTGCTGTTCTACGGCCCGAGCGGAGCACTCAATCCGACGGGCGACATGATCCTCGAGACGCGCGCATGGCGCGACCGGCTGTTCGCCGAGCGCGCTCCAGAGCGCCGCGGTCCGAACCCGCTGCTTCAGCGCGTCGCAAACGTGGTGAACGTGATCGCCCCGGGGATGATGGGCGGCACGGGCCAGCTGGCGCTGAACCAGCTCCTGATCGTGATGGACGGCGTTGACAATCCGCCGTTCTTCCGGCGCGTGTTCACCAACAAGATCAACCAGTTCCTCGACGCGATGTACGTGATCCCGAATCGCATCGGGCGGGCGTCGCTGCGCGTGCCGACGCCGAAGCCGCGCAAGGAGCAGATCTACTTCATCGGCGCCACGAACGTGCCGATCGAGTCGCTCGACCCGGCGCTCACGCGCCCGGGCCGCATGGGCCGCCACGTCTGGTTCCGGACGCCGACGAAGCAGGACCGGCTCGACATCTTCGATCTCTACCTCGCGAAGGTCTCCCACGACCCGGAGCTCGACCGGCCGGAACGCCGTGACGAGCTTTCGCGGATCACGATGGGCTACTCGCCGGCGATGATCGAGCAGGTCTGCTCGCTCGCGCTGACGTACGCGCATCATCAGTCGCGGCGCGTGTTCGTCTGGGACGACATCGTCGAGGCGATGACGACGCTCGAGTCCGGAACGGCAATCGGCATCGACTACATCCCGGAGGAGACGCGGGCAGTCGCGATCCACGAGGCCGGCCACGCCGTTGCTGCGCACGTCTACATGAAGGGCCGCGAGTCGGTGCGGCTCTCGATCCGCATGCGCGGCGGCTCGCTGGGACACCACCAGGCGCTCGAGAAGGAGGAGCGCTTCAGTCGCTTCCGCAGCGACGAGGTCGGGATCCTCGTCTGGGGCCTCGGAGCGATGGCCGCCGAGCGCGTCTTCTACGGCGAGAACTCGAACGGCGTCGGCGGAGACGTCTTCTCGGTCACGGCGTCCGCGGCGTTCATGGTCGGCGCTTCGGGTATGGGGCCGGAGCCGATCGACCTCAACGGCCACGCAGCGAGCTACAAGCTCAACGGCCGTCCGCGCAGGCTGACGTCGCAAGAGCAGAAGGACGAGATCCTGCGCCGGTTCGAGGAGATCGGACTCCAGATCATGAACCGCACGAACGGCGGCGGCCCGCTGGGCGAAAATCCGATCGCGAGCGTGCTCGCCGACCAGCACAAGCGCAAGATGGTCGCCCAGTTGCTCGGCCAGGCCTACATGAAGGCGCACCACCTGATCGAGTTCAACAAGGCGAAGGTGGAGAAGATCGCGCAGACGGTCGTCGAGCGCAAGGAGATCTACGGCGACGAGCTGGTGAAGCTGCTCGACGACGCCAAGCTCGAGGTGCCGCAGGTCGACCTGACCGACGAGAAAGCATGGCCGACCGTGTGACTTCCGCTCACGGCCGGAAGTTCGGCCTGGCGTACCTCGGCCTCGCTGCCGTCCTCGGCGCTGCGGCCGGAACGTTCGTCCTGCTCGTCGAACGCGGGCCGCCGCCGCCGCCGCCGCCGTGGTCTGCCTGGCGTCCGACGTCTGCGTCCGCGGTCCAACGCTCGACCGAGATCGCCCGCCACATCGCGGCCCGTTACCACCTGCCGAGCGGCAAGCGACTCGTGCGCGTCTACGTCGGGAACCCGACCGGCCCGGCGCCGATCCGCTTCCTCGCGGTCGCGAAGAGCCCCGAGCCGAAGAACGCGAGCGACTTCAATACGTTCGACGGCTCTTCGACGCTGATGTACATCCTGTGCGGCGACGGCAAGCAGTGCTCGATCAACGAGGGGAAGCCGAGCGTCGAGCGCGCTGCCGTGCTCCGGCGGGAAGCGCTGGAGCTGGTGCTGTACACGTTCCGGTACGTAGACGGCGTCGACTCGGTGGTCGCGTTCTTCCCTCCGCGCAAGGGCCAGAAGCCGCAGCACGCGCTCTTCTTCCGGAAAGACGACGTCGAGGATGAGCTCGACGCGCCGCTCCGGAAGACGCTTCCCGAGCCGGCGCCGCCGGTGCCCGGCGAAGCGAAGCTCTCGGCCGTCGAGCGGAAGACCATTGACGAGTTGACCACCGCGCGCGTGTTCCGCTACGCGGTTCAGAACGCGCAGGGCCAGCGCGTGCTCGTGCTCGCACCGGCCGTGTAGGACATCGCGCTCGCCTGGCGCCGCGGGCGGTCGTTTCCTCCGCGACCGCACGGGAACGCGCCCGGCGTGGGACGTGCGGCGATCGTCACCGGGTCCGACTCCGGTATCGGCAAGGCGACGGCGGTCGCGCTCGCTGTCGACGGCTTCGACATCGGCGTCACCTTTCACACAGACGAGGCGGGCGCGAACGAGACGGCGGAGGAGGTGCGTTCGTGCGGACGACGCGCCGAGGTGCGCCGGCTCGATCTGTCCCAGGGCTTGCCGGACGCAGTCGACGTGATCGACGAGCTGGGCCTCGACCTCGGCGGCCTCTTCGCACTTGTCAACAACGCCGGGATGTCGAAGAAAGGCGAGGCGGTCGATCTCGACTACGCGGACTGGCGAGAGACGCTGTCCGTCGATCTCGACGGGGCATTCCTGTGCGCGCAGCGCGCAGCGCGGCGGATGATCGACGCCGGCGAGGGCGGACGCATCGTCAACGTCACCTCGGTGCACGAGTTCGTGCCGTTGCCGGAGTCGATCGCGTACGTCGCGGCCAAGCATGCTCTCGGCGGCGTCACGAAGCAGTTGGCGCTCGAGCTTGGACCGCACGGGATCACCGTCAACTCGGTCGCGCCGGGCGAGATCGCGACGCCGATGACGGACAACGAGGACGTCGATCCGCGCGAGGTCGAGCGGCCGGGCGTCCCGGCGGGGCGCCCGGGCGACGCGCGCGAGGTCGCGTCCCTGATCGCGTGGCTGTGCAGCGATGCGGCCGCGTTCGTCACCGGCGCGTCGTACGTGATCGACGGCGGTTTGCTGCTGGTGCCGGCTGTGCGGAACCAGGAGCGGGCAGCGGACTAACCGCGCTGCAGGTCAAACGCGCCGCCACGAAGCAGCGGGCTGCGCCCGCGGCCATGCGACAACCGAAGGGTGCGCGGGCCACCCCCGCGCACCCTCCGCGTATCGCTTAAGCCGGAGCGTCGCGGTGCCGCCGCGAGCGCAGTCCGACGAAGCCGGCAGCCGTGATCAGAAGCGCGAGCCCCGCGAACGCCGCCGTGTCCTCCGGTGACGGCAGCGAAATGCCGCTGTCGCCGGCCGTCGCCGAAGCCGCCTCGACGCCGCCCGTGCCACCGCGGCTGTCCGTGATGAAGCTCGTCGTCCCGACCTCGGTCGGGGCGAGGCCTCCGGTCCCACCACGGCTGTCGGTGACGAAGCTGGTCGTCGCGTCCGGAGCCGGAACAGCACCACCGTCCCCGCCACGGCTGTCCGTGACGAAGCTCGCGGTCGCGTCGGGGGCCGGAACCGCACCTCCGTCGCCGCCACGGCTGTCCGTGACGAAGCTCGTGGTCGCTTCGGGGGCCGGCACAGCACCGCCGTCTCCGCCACGACTGTCCGAGATGAAGCTCGCCGCAGCCGGTGCCAGGACCGCACCTCCGTCGCCGCCACGACTGTCGGTCATGAAGCTCGGCGCGCTCGCAGGGGTCGCGCCCGACGTAGCCTCGCCGGCGAGCTGCGGATGCGCGAAGGCGCTCCCCGAAGCTGCGCCCGCCGTTGCGACGACGATGCCGAGGACGGCCGCACGCTCACGGAGCCCGTGGCCTTCGACGTCGTCTTCCTCGAGCAGCTGCTCGAGCTCGTCCTGGTCGAACGAAAGCATCACATCGCCATCGCCAGAGGACCGAAGGAGCTCCTCGAGCTCCGTCCGTTCCCAGTCCACAGCCACGCGTGCCTCCGGCGTCAGCTCATGCGCGTCCGCTGCGGGGCGCGCCACATCGAGCATGAGCCGAACCGGGTAGTCGCCGGCGGCGATCGCCTCCTTGATCTCGGAGCGAGGAAGCACCGCAGTCGGTCCGCGATCCACAGAGCTGCCGGCGCCCAAGTCAACGAGCCGCGCCCGCGTCTCGACTTCCTGCATAGGTCCCCCTTTCTGGGGTTGTTCCGTCTCACGCAAGACGGTTGAGGCTCAGCCGATCTTCCCAAGCTTTCGAGCGAATTGCAACGAAACTCGGTTGAGGGCGGCGCGTAGCTCGGCCGAGCGCACCGAATGCTGCCGACGTCTCACACCGGCAAAGATGTCGCGACCGCAGTCGCGCGTTCGGTGTCAGCGATCAGCGCCCCGGCCCGGCGGCCGCCGCAGGAGCCGCCTGACCGATGCCGTACCGCCCGAGCCAGTTCGAGGGCTGCAAGGCGCACGCCCAGAGTTGCCGGTCCGCAGCGACTCGGCATCCCTCAGTCGGGGGGTTCGCCCGGCCGCGCTGGTGTCGCGTGCTCGCCGGCGCCTCGGGCATCCGCGTCGTGCTTCGGGAACACTTCGCCCGTGACGGCAACGCTCGAGTCGGAACGGATCCAGCTCCGGCTGCTCGTGGCGGCGCCCGGCGTCGCAGCCGTTCCGGTCGAGCTGGACGCGCCCTCGGACGCGAGCGGCGCCGCGGTTGCGGAGGCGCTCGCGCACACGCTCGACGCCGAGCCCGGCGAGCTGGTGGTCCAGCGCACGGGGAAGAGGCTCAGCGGCACTCTCAGCGCAGCCGGCCTTCGTCACGGGGACATGCTCCGCCTCGGCTCCACCGGCGCCGCTCCGCAGGCGCCCGCGGCCGCGCTCGAGCTAGCCGTCGTCGGCGGGCCTTCGGCCGGCCGCCGGTTCCCACTGCCCGACGGCGAGCACGTCGTCGGCCGGGACGTCGGCGCGGAGATCGTGCTCGACGACTCCACGCTGTCGGCGCGCCATCTCGAGCTGACGGTCCGCAACGGCGGCGTCAGCGTCATGGATCTCGCCTCCCGAAACGGGACCCTCGTTCAGGGGTCTCCGCTCGAGCCGCGGCGGGCGGAGCCGCTCGCGGCGGGAACAGTGGTGCGCGCGGGCCGCAGCCTGTTGAGCGTCACCTTCCCCGCCGCCGACCCTGAAGCGCCGCCGCGCCAGCGAAACGGCGTCGTCGCGTTCAATCGCCCGCCTCGAGTTCAGCGTCCGCTCGAGCCGATGGTTCGTTCGTTTCCGGCGCCGCCGGACACGGCGCAGGGGAGCCGCCTCCCGCTCGCGGCATCGCTCGCCCCACTCGCGCTCGGCGTCGTCCTCTACCTCGCGACGAGGCTCCCGATGATGCTCTTCTTCGCGCTGCTGACGCCCGTGATGGCGCTCTCCACGTATCTGGAGGACCGCCGCAGCGGCCGGAAGGGCTTCGAGCGGCGCCGGCGGGATTACCGCCGGAGCCTCGCATCCCTGCGCGACGAGCTCGAGGCAGAACGCTCCGCCGAGCTCACGGCGAGACGCGCGGCCGCGCCGCCCGCGCACCAGCTGCTGCGCCGCGCGCGGACGCTCGACCCGTCGTTGTGGGAACGGCGCCCCGGCGACCCGGACTTCCTGGCGCTGAGGCTCGGGAGCGCGGATCTGCCTTCGCTGCTGTCGATCGAAGTCGAGCGAGGCGGCAACCCGGACCTCCGCAACGAGGCCGAGGAGGTCACGTCGTGGTTCGCGACGGCTCCCGACGTTCCCGTTTCGCTGCCTCTTCGCGAGCTCGGCGCGGTAGGCGTCTGCGGGCCGGACGCGTCCGTCGATGGCCTCGCCCGCTGGCTGACGGCGCAGGCGGCGACGCTCCACTCGCCGCGTGAGCTGACGATCGCCGCCGGGCTCTCGGACGACCATGCTTCCGAGTGGCGGTGGTTGCAGCTGCTGCCGCACACCCGTGCGGACGGCTCACCGCTCTCTCGGACGCTCGTCAGCGGCGCACTTGCCACTCGCGCGCTGGTCGAAGAGCTGGCGGACGTCGTCGCGGACCGTCAGGACGCTGCCGAGGAGGCGTTTGGCGGCGGCCGGCGTGCGCGCTGGCCGGCGGTCCTCGTGCTCCTCGACGAAGGCGTGGCACCCGAGCGGCCGCTCGTCGCCGAGGCGCTGGCCCATGCGGCCGACGCCGACGTCGCGGTTGTGTGGCTCGGACGCGAGCGGCGCGACCTGCCCGGCGAGTGCCGAGGAATCGTCGAGCTAGATCACGCGGCGGCGCGCCTGGCATTCACCGATGCACGCACGGGCCAGACGCTCGAAGACGTCTCCGCGGACGGGCTGGCGCTCGACCTTGCGGAGGAGCTGGCCCAGTCGCTCGCACCGGTGCGCGACACGAGCGCGACGCGCGGGGCGGGAATCCCCGAGCGCGTCTCGCTGGTCGAGCTCGCCGGCTCCTCCGAGCCGAGGCTGACGTGGGACGAACGGGATGGGGGGCTCGAGGCGATGCTCGGTGCGGCGGCGGCCGGCCCGCTCGCAGTCGACCTTCGTCGTGACGGGCCGCACGGCCTGATCGCGGGGACGACGGGATCCGGGAAGAGCGAGCTCCTGCAGACGCTGATCGCGTCACTTGCTGCCGCGCACCCGCCGACCCGTCTGACGTTCCTCCTGATCGATTACAAGGGAGGCGCTGCGTTCAAGGAGTGCGCGTTGCTGCCGCACACGGTCGGCGTGGTGACCGATCTCGACGCGCACCTCACACAGCGCGCCCTCGTCTCGCTCAATGCAGAGCTGCAGCGGCGCGAGCGGATCCTCCGCGACGCCGGCGCTAAGGACCTCGTGGACATGGAACGGCGGGCACCTGCGGTGACGCCCGCGAGCCTCGTGATAGTGATCGACGAGTTTGCGACGCTCGCGACAGAGGTTCCCGAGTTCATCGAGGGCGTCGTCGACGTCGCGCAGCGCGGACGCAGCCTCGGCGTCCACCTCGTGCTCGCGACTCAGCGTCCGGGCGGCGTTGTCAGCGAGAACATCCGCGCGAACACGAACCTGCGAATCGCGCTTCGCGTGAACGAGGCGGCGGAGTCGACCGACGTGATCGGAGTCTCGGATGCCGCGCGGATCCCGCGTGACCGGCGCGGCCGCGCGTTCGTGCGCACCGGGCACGGCGAGCTCGCGGAGGTCCAGGTGGCGTACGTCGGCGGCGTCTCGGGCGGCGTGCGCCGTCAGCGTCCGCTGCGCGTGCGTGAGCTCCGGTTCGAGACGTCCATCGCGCCGGAGCGCCGTGAGGACGACGTCGAAGGCGAGACCGACTTGCAACGCCTCGTGTCGGCCGCACGTGCGGAGGCGGAGCGGCGCGCCCTCGATCCGCCGAGCTCGCCATGGCTGCCGCCGCTCGCTCCCGTCCTTGCTGCGGAGACACTCGACGAGGCGGACGAGCCGGCGCGAGTCGCCGTACTCGGATTGGTGGACGAGCCGGCGCGCCAGCGGCAGCGGCCACTCCTGCTCGATCTCGAACAGGAGGGGAGCGCGCTTGTCTACGGGACGAGCGGCTCGGGAAAGACGACGCTGTTGCGCACGCTCGCGCTCGCGCTGGCGCGCACGGCGTCGCCCGACGAGCTACACCTGTACGGGCTCGACTTCGCGACGCGCGGCCTGCGTGCGCTCGAAGAGCTTCCGCACACGGGCGCGGTCATCACCGGCGAGGACGAGGAGCGGACGGCGCGGCTGTTCGCGCTCCTGCGATCGACGCTCGAGCGGCGAAAGGCGTTGTTCGCCGAGCGCGGCGTGTTCGCGCTCTCCGAGTATCGGAGCGCGTCGAGAGAGACCGTGCCGCGGATCGTCGTGCTGCTCGACGGGTACGCCGGGTTCGCGGCTGCGTTCGAGCGCGTGAATCTCGGCGAGCTCGTCGACGCGCTACCGCGGCTCGTCGGCGACGGTCGCCCCCTCGGCGTGCACTTCGTGATCACCGCCGACCGGCGCGGGGCAGTGCCGAATGCGCTCGCTGGGATCATCCCGACCAAGCTCGCGCTGCGCCTGGCCGACGAGGACGAGTATCAGTCGCTCGGGATTCCGCTGCGGAGCGTGCGCGGCGCGACGATCCCGCCGGGACGAGGCTTCCGTCCGGACGGCACCGAGTTCCAGATCGCGATCGCCGGAGGCGACGTCTCCGGAGAGGGCCAGGCGGCCGCGATCGCCGAGCTTGCGCAGCGGCTGCGGACCGAGCACGGCGACCGGGGTGCGCCGACAGTGACCCTGCTGCCCACGCACGTGGAACGCGCGTCCTTGCCCGATCCATCGGCGCCGCTGCACGCACCACTCGGGCTCGGCGACGCCGACCTGGCGCCGGTGGAGCTCGCGCTGGACGATCGCCACTTCCTCGTCGTCGGCCCGTACCGCAGCGGCCGCTCGACGACGCTCGGGACGATCGCGACGTCGCTTCGGCGCGGCGATCCGAAGCTCCAGCTCCACCTCCTCGCGCCGCGCCGCAGTCCGCTGACGGCGCTCCGGATCTGGACGAGCGTGGCAGAGGGCGTCGAGGCGAGCGACACGACGGCGGCGCGGCTCGCCGAAGAGGTCGATACCGGCAGGTTTGTGCTCGTGATCGACGACGGCGACGAGGTCGCGGAGTCTCTCGGTGCGATCGCCATCGAGACGCTCGTGCGTCGGGGCCGCGACCACGACGTGCGCGTCGTGGCGACGTGCGAGCGCCAGGCCGCGCAGCGCGCATTCTCGGGCTGGCTACGCGAGTTGCGGAAAGAGCAGCACGCGCTGCTTCTCGACCCCGATCCCGACGTCGACGGCGATCTCGTCGGCACCAGGTTGCCTCGACGCTCATCGCCGGTCTGGCCGGCGGGCCGCGGGTACCTCGTGCGCCGCGGCGGGCTCGAGCTCGTTCAGGTCGCCATGTGAGCTGCCGGAGCTACGTCCCCGCCTGCGTCAAGGCCTGGTGACGGCGCTGGATCTCCTGGCTCGCCTGCTGCAGCGCAGCCTCGAGCCTCCGCATCGTCGGAGCGAACTCGCTCTCCCACGACGCGCGGAACCTGTCCGCCGCCGGGCCTCTCCACCACGTGCTCTGGACCTGGCTGCCGATGGCGGCCGTCAGCTGCGCGACCGTCTGTGACTCGCGCGAGAAGCTCTGACCGAGTGTCTGCAGCTGCCCCATCTCTGCACCAATCGTGGACACGGCGCCTCCTCTCTGGCTGGGAATGACGTACGGTCGGGATGCCCACGGTGGCGCCCGACCCAAACGCTCGAGCCCGGCACTTTACGTGCCCCGGACGTAGAAGGGCTCCGTCCGCTCGAGCATCAACTCGACGAGCGGCCCGCCGTCCTCGCCGACGAGCACGGGGACGAGCGCGAGCGTCTCGACCCCGGCAGTGCGCGCCGCCTCCGAGGCCTCACGCACCACCGCGTCCCGATCGGCGTCCGGCTCGAGCACCAGCGCGACGATCGGCTCAGGGACGCGAGACTCGTGGACGAGCAGCCCCCGATGGGCGGCCTGGATCTCGGGCCGCGTCGAGGCGAAGCCGCGAATTGCCTCGAGGAGCTCCGGCGTCTCCACGGCCGGCTCGCCGAACGCGAACCCGTCCTCCGAGTCGACGGCGACGACGGCGAGCCGCCCGATCTCCTCCTCCTCGAGCACGGTGCCCGGCGCCGCGCCCGGATTGAGCACCAGGCGGAAGCCGATGGGCCACGCGCTTGCCAGGGCCTTCCCGGTAAGTGCGACGTAGCCGCCGCCCTCCGGCCTCGAACGCTCGAGGC
>Ga0126307_10003261_pt1 | contig 11063 bp, 8 predicted proteins | sample Plot28_FD_89955 | JGI IMG/M metagenome (GOLD analysis project Ga0126307, IMG submission 89955) | Serpentine soil microbial communities from UC McLaughlin Reserve, CA, USA - Plot28 | ecosystem: Environmental > Terrestrial > Soil > Grasslands | place: USA: UC McLaughlin Reserve, Lake County...
CGTTGCCCGCTTCCAACGCGGGCGGGCTCAACACGTGGCGACCCGTGACCAGCGCGCGGAATCCGGGAGCGCGCCCTTCGATCTCCGCTTCGACCCGGTCGGCGAACGCTTCCACCTCGGCGGTGTCCCACTTCCCGGTGAGGTCGCCGCCGGCGTCGGCGCGCACCTTCAGCGGCACGTGGGTGTACGCCCACACCGTTTCGGTGCCGGCCGGCGATCGGGTCGGGTCGGCCTTGTTCATCTGACCGACGAGCACGAACGGACGCGCGGGGATCCGGTCCTGCGCGAGATCGGCGGCGACCTGCGTGAAGCCGTCCATGCCGTCGCACACGTGGACGGTCCCGGCGTGGGTCGCCGCTTCGTTCCGCCACGGGATCGATCCGGACAGGGCCCAGTCGACCTTGAAGGTGGCCGGGTCGTACTGGAACCGCTCGAGGTCGGCCACCACCTGCGCGGGGAGATGCTCCTCACCCACCAGCTCCCGATAGAGCGCAGGCGCGCCCACGTCGGCGAGTACCCCCCGCGGCGCACCAATGGTCTCGCCGTCGGCCAGTACCACCGCCACTGCCCGCCGGTCGCGCACGTCGATGCGGACCACCGGCGCATTGCAGCGCACGATCCCGCCGCGCGCGGTGAGCCGGTTGACCAGCGCAGCCGTGAGCTGACCGGCGCCGCCCTCCGGCACGGGGAAGCCCACCTCCTGACCGAGGCCGGTCAACATCCAGCCGAGGAAGCCTCCGGGCGGAACGTCGGGCCCGAGGTCGGCATGCATGGCGTTGCCGGTGAGCAACACCGCGGCGCCCTCGCCGGCGAACTGCTCGTGGCTCATGCGCCGCGCCGAGAGCAGTGCGAGACGGGTGAACTCCAGCAGTCCACGGGGCCCCAACTTCGCCGCCAGCCGAGTGGCGCCCTTCACCGGCGGAATCGGCGAGGTCATCGCATCGAGCAAGGGACCGCTCACCGCTCGGAAGCCGGCGTCGAACTCCCGCCACGCGTCGCCGTCGCCGGGGGCGTACTCGTCGAGCGACGCTGCGGTCACGTCGACGTCGGTCGACAGCGCCGCACAGCGGCCGTCGGCGGTGGGATGCGCGAGCACCAGTGGGGCGTGGCGCCAGCGCAAGCCGTGCGCCGGTAGGTCCAGCGCGCGCATGACCGGCGACGCCAACCCGAGCGGATAGAAGGCGCTGCACAGGTCGTGCACGAACCCCGGGTGGGTGAGCTCGGCGCTGCGGACGGCACCGCCGGGTTCGGGTTGCGCCTCGAGGACGAGCACCCGCCAACCGGCGTCGGCGAGCAGGTTGGCGGCCACCAGGCCGTTGGGTCCTGCTCCGATCACGACCGCGTCCACGTCAGCCACCGCCTCGACGGTACCCCACTCTCCCGGTCGATCCTGGGTCCGGCCGCGCTGTGCGGACGGGGCATGATCGCGGAATGACGGCCGTGCCCGCGTTCGAGCTGTCGGGCGTGCATCTCGTCGAGCAGGGCGCGGTCGTGCTGCACGACCTGGACTGGACCGCGCACGCCGACGAGCGCTGGGTCGTGCTCGGCGCGAACGGGTCGGGCAAGACGTCGATCCTGCGCCTCCTCTCGTTCGCGCGCGGCCCGTCGCGCGGGACGGTGACCGTGTTGGGGGACCGGTACGGCGCGGTCGACGTCCGTCGCGCGCGTCGCCGCGTCGGCCTTGCGAGCAGCGCGGTGCTCCAACAGCTGCGGCCGTCGTTGAGCGCGCACGATGCCGTGCTCACCGGCGCCGACGCGGCGCTCGAGACCTGGTGGTCGAGCTACGACGACGACCAGCACGCCCGCGCGGACGCGCTGCTGCACTTCGTCGGTTGCGGGGGCCATGCCGCACAGGAGCTCTCGACGCTCTCGGAGGGGGAGCGGAAGCGAGTGCTGGTGGCCCGGGTGCTCATGACCGAACCCGACCTGCTCCTCTTCGACGAACCGTGCGCGGGGCTCGACCTCGGTGGGCGCGAGGCGATGGTCGAGGTGCTCGCCGAGCTGGCGGGCGAACCTCGCCCCCTCGTGATGGTCACCCATCACCTCGAGGAGATCCCGCCCGGCATCACCCACGCGCTCTTGCTGCGTCAGGGCGCGGTCGTGGCTGCGGGCCCGGCGACCCAGACGCTCACATCGGCGGCGGTCGGTGACGCCTTCGGCGTCACGGTGACCGTCGATCGCTCCGGCGGCCGATGGTTTGCCCGAATAGGGAGCTAGCGACCGCTCCGAGCAGTTGATACGGTTCTGTGACGGTTCTCGCGCGCCTGATGCCGAGGGCGCGCGACCGCTCCACTAACTTGCCCCGTGGGAGTTCCACCCGTGTAGTCCCCCGGGTCGGGCCTTCCATCCCCCCATCAGCACTCTGCCTCTGCGCGCGCGCGGGCAGGCCAACCCAAAGAAAGGAGCACCACATGCGCAAGCGGTTCCTGCTCATCGCAGCCCCGCTGGTCGTCGTGGCGATCGCGGCAAGCGTTGCCGTCGCGTCCCCGTCCGATGCCGAGCACTCACGTGGTCTTCGACTCGACAATCTCCATGCGGAGCGGCCGATCGCCGCTTCCGACAGTAACGCCACCTTCTCCGTGACCGATGCGGGCTTCCAGAAGGCGGCGAAGGACATTCAAGACTTTGTCATTTTCCGCGAACAGCAACTCGACGAGTACCTGCGCATCCTGAGTGTGGAGGCCGTCGGCGACTACATCGCCGCCCGCCAGGCCGCCGAGGCTGCGGAGGCAGCCCGGTTGGCCGCTGAGTCGGCCGCTCAGTTGGCCGCTCAGTTGGCCGCTCAGTTGGCCGCTCAGTCGGCCGCTCAGCAACCGGTGAGCGAGCCCGTGTACTCCACCACCGACCCGGGTGACTTCCTGAGCTGTGTGCGCAACCGCGAGAGTGGTGGCGACTACAGCATCTACAACAGCGGTGGTTCCGGCGCTGCCGGCGCCTATCAATTCCTGCCCGGGACCTGGGACTCGACCGCAGCGTCAAGCGGTCGCGGGGACCTCGTCGGGGTCGACCCGGCACAGGCCTCGCCAGCCGACCAGGACGCGATGGCCCAGGCGCTCTACGCGCAGCAGGGCTCAGCGCCATGGGGCGGCGCGTGCTGAGCATCCAGCACTGACCTGGCGCGGGCGGCTGCGGCCGTCCGGAGGTCACGACGAGGCCCGGCCGAACTCAGTTCGGCCGGGCCTCTGTCGTTTGCCTCCTTCTCACCGCCTTCCCCACCGTCGCTCGTTGCCGCTCGCTCCGTCCCTCACTTCGTCCGAGCGGCGGGAAGCAAGGGGGTGCCCGGTAGCGTTCTCCTGGCGATGACCGTGTCCGAGCCGTCCCCTGCGCCTTCTCCCGACACCGCGTGGGGCGCATTCAGCGACCGCGGTCCGTGGGTGCTGGATCTCGACGCGATCCCGTGGCAGTGGGACATCGATCGCATTCGGCGGGGCACGCGCCGCGAGGTGCCACGCCTCCTCGCGTCGGGCCGGCTGCCACCGCTCGGCCGACTCACCCGCACTCTGATCGAGATCGGGAGCGCGCTCGGGGGATGGCTGGCGTTCGAGTGGCGCCGGCCGTCGTCGCGCGCCGGCATCTCGCGCCGGCTCCGCCTGGCGTTCGAGCGGCTCGGCTCGAGCTACGTGAAGCTGGGCCAGATCATCTCCGGCGGCGAGGGCCTCTTTCCCGACGAGCTCGTCAACGAGTTCAAGCTGCTGCGCGACCAGGTGCCGCCGGAGTCGTTCGCCGATGTGCGTGCCGTGGTCGAGATCGACCTCGGCGGCTCCCTCGAGGAGCTGTTCGAGTCGTTCGACGAGACGCCCATTGCGGCTGCATCGATCGCCCAGGTCCACGCGGCTCGGCTGCGCACCGGCGAGGCGGTCGTCGTGAAGGTCCAGCGGCCGCTCGTCGCGCAGAGGTTCCGCGACGACATCGCCGCGCTCTCGTGGCTCGCACCCCGACTGGTGGGGCGCATCCCCGTCGCCGCGCTCGCCAACCCGCCCGCGCTGGTCGAGCTGTTCGCGGAGACGGTCATCGAGGAGCTCGATTTCCGGCTCGAAGCGCAGAACATGCTCGACATCGCGCGCGTGCTCGCGGAGACCGAGCAGCGGGGGATCATCGTGCCCCGGCCGCACCCGACGCTCGTCAGCCGGCGCGTCCTGGTGATGGAGCGGCTCGACGGCTTTGCGTTCGACGACGTCGAGTCGATGCATGCAGCCGGCATCGACACCCACGCGCTGCTGCAGGCGGGACTCATCGCGTCGCTCGAAGGTGCGATGATCTACGGCGTCTTCCACGGCGACCTGCACGGCGGCAACCTCGTCGTGCAACCCGACGGCCGGACCGCGCTGTTCGACTTCGGTATGACGGGTCGGCTGTCGGAGACGCAGCGCGTCGCGTTCATGCGCCTGCTCATGTTCGGCACCACCGGCGATCAGCGCGGCCAACTCGTCGCGCTGCGCGACCTCGGCGCGTTCCCACCCGACGTCGACCTCGATGCGCTCGCGCACGACCTCGACCTCGACGGTCCGGTGAAGGATCCCACGCAGATGTCGGCCGACGCACTGATGGCCGAGATGCGCGAAGTCACCAAGAAGCTGTTGGGCTACGGCGCGCGAGTTCCGAAGGAGCTCATGTTGTTCGTGAAGAACACCATGTTCCTCAACAGCGCGACCGCCATCCTCGCCCCCGACCTCGACATGCTCCAGCAGATGATGACGATCTACACCTACTTCGCCGAGACGCACGGCGAGCGCATCCTGCGAGAGGTTGGGATCGACGCCAGCCAGGCCGCGCCCGACCCCGACGCGATGAAGGCCGCGTTCCTCGTCGACTCCGACACCGACTCGCTCACCTACCGCGACCTCCAGGCTCGACGCGACGAGGTGCGCCACAAGCTGCAGCGACAGCGCGAACGGAAGCGTCGCCGTGCGCCGTGGTCGCGCACGCGGCAAGGAGAGCGGCAGGGGGAGAGCTGAGGTGCCGGAGCTGCCGCAGATGCAGGCCCTCGCCGAGCGTCTCGGCGATGCCCTCACCGGCAAGGTGCTCGAGGGCGTCGAGCCGCTCGGGTTCTCCGCGCTGAAGACGGTGGTGCCCGCGCCGGAGACGCTGATCGGCCGTCCGGTGGAGCGGGTGGACCGTCGGGCGAAATACCTCATCCTCGACTTCGGCGAGTCGGGCCGCATCCTGCTCCACCTCTCGCAGGCCGGCCGGCTCGACCTCGAGGACCCCCCCAAGAAGACGCGAGCCAAAGGTTCGGTGGTGCGCCTGCGCTTCGCCGACGCGCCCGCCGTGCTCGTGCGCGAATACGGCCACGAGCGAAAGGCGGCGTGGTGGGTGCTCGCCCCTGGCGACGAAGGGCCGCTGGAGCGACTCGGACCCGAGCCCGATTCCGACGACTTCGCCGAGCTCGTGCGTCACGGTGTCGATGGTCGCCGCGTGCACACGCTGCTCCGCGACCAACGCACGGTGTCGGGCGTGGGGCGCGGCTACGCCGACGACGCCTTGTGGCGCGCGCAGCTTTCTCCGTACGCGTCCTTGAAGTCGCTCGACGACGACCAACGCGCCCGGTTGCTCACCGCCATCCGTGACGTCATGGCCGACGGTCTGGAACGCGAGCGTGGCCGCAGCGGTGGGTTGTCGCAACCGAAGTTGGGCGAGCACTTCGAGGTGCACGCACGCTACGGGTCAGCCTGCCCGCGGTGCGGCGAGACCCTCCGGCGTGTGAGCTACGAGTCGCACGAGGTGACGTACTGCCCCCACTGCCAGACCGGCGACAAGGTCCTCGCCGACCGACGCATGTCGCGCCTCGTCAAGTAGCGCATCGCCCACCAACCCCGAGCATCTCGGAGTTCACGTACACAGCTGGGGGAGAACTCCGAGGTGTTCGTGGGGACGGGCGCGTCACCAGCCTCGGGAGCCGGGGCCGCCCTTGAACGGACCGAGCACGGTGGATGTGATCCAGCCGCCGTAGAAGCCGCCCGGCTGTGGGATCACGAGCTCGTCGTCGACGAAGCACGCGTCCATGCGCGCTGCGTAGAACGCGACGTGGTCGCGCAGCGGCGCGAATGCGGCGCTCGGCGTGCCGTACGCCCACGCCGCGTCCTCCTCGACGCGGTCGCCGCCGCGCACGGTGAAGTAGTGCGCGCGGCCCTTCCACTCGCAGAACGATCCGCCGGTGCTCGGCACCAGCGCCCCTTCGACGACGTCGTCGGGCGGGAAGTAGTAGTTGGGAGGGTGGCTGGTTTCGAGCACCCGGTACGCACGTGTCGTGTCGGCGATGGTCACGCCGCCGAGCACCACGACGAGGTGCGCCGACGTCGGCTCGAGCCGCGGTGGCCGGGGGTACTCCCACGCCGACTCCTGGTCGGGGCCGACCGGTTCGGGTTGAGGTCGGTTGGAGAACACCACCCGAAGCGTACGGCTACTTGTGCAGCGACTCGCCGGTGTTCACGACCTCGAACGCGCTGCCCGGCACCCGCTTGAGCTGACCGAGGTCGACGTCGTGCCAGCGCGTGTCAGCGGCTCCGGTGATGAACCAGTTGCTGCCGTTGTCGGCAACGATCATTCCGTACTTCTTCAGCGCAGTCAGCACGACGCGCGCGTGGCCTGTGTACGCCGACAGGTCGAAGTTCGCCTTCAACCGGAACCGCAGGCCCATCGGCGGAAGGTTCGGGTCGGTCGACGACGAGGCCCAGTGCGTGGCGGGGTGCAGGTACGCGCGCTGCGTGCGCGACACCGTGAAGCGCAGCGCGTGGTCGATGTGGCCGGCTGTCACCTCGTCGTAACGCACGAGGCCAGGGAAGATCGGCAGGCCCGCGGCGTCGGCCGACGTCCAGCCCTCAGGGCGCAGCGCGTTCGACCTGAGGTCGAACACCGCGCCTGACGCCGCCGTCCACGACGTGGTCCCCGCGCTCGCCGCGAACAGCTCGTAGAGCTTGCAGCGGTCCCGGTCGACGGCGAGCACGTGCGCGTCGCTACCGCCCTCGATCGGCGCCGCCAGCGGGATGGGGTACGGCCCGGGATCGCTCTCGTCCCCGTAGGCATTGAAATTGATGGGGACGAGCGGTTGCGTGCCCGGCACCGTGATGTACGGGATGCCGTAGGCACCGCCACCGCCGAAGTCGGGGTGCAGCGCCTGGTTGCCGCCGAGACCGGCGATGGCGGAGAGGTAGTTGGCCGAGTTCGTGTCGACCGGGAGCGTCGAGACGTCACGGTTCCATGCGTTGTCCGCAGGGAACACCGTGCACGTCCCCAGCGACCCGTTCTGCGCCCGCCCGCTGGTCGGGGGCCGCGTCGTGGTGGTGGTCGTGGTCGACGTGGTCGTGGTCGAGGTGGTGGTGGTCGAGGTGGTCGTGGTCGCGCTCGGCCTGGTCGTCGTCGTGGTCGACTTCGGCGGCTTGCCCCGCGTGGGCGCGACTGCGCCCGTCACACCGCTCGTCGCCGTCAGGAGGGCAACTGCCCCCACGGTCACGGGGACGAAGAAGAGGAGCAGGCGTCGGCGCATCTTGTTGTATCGGCATCCGGGGCGCGAAATCTTGAAGCACAGGTGCGACTGATGGTGCCACCTACCATGAGCGGCCGATGCCCCCCGCCCTCGGCTCGATCCCCAGCCCGTCGGACGGCAATCTCGGGCCCTTCCACATGTACGGCATCATTCTCGCCGTCGGCGTGCTGGTCGGTGTCTACGTGTCCGAACAGCGGTGGCGCCGGCGCGGGTACCCACGCGACGGCATCTACGACATCGCGTTCTGGGTCGTGATCTGGGGCGTGATCGGTGCCCGGGTGTACCACGTGATCACCGATTACCAGCGCTTCGAGGACCACCCATGGCGCGCGTTCCAGATCTGGCGCGGCGGCCTGTCGATCTGGGGCGCGGTGATCGCCGGCGCACTCGCGGTCATCGTCATCACCCACCGTCGCAAGCTCCCGACGCTCGTGGTCATGGACTGCCTGTCGGTCGGCATCGTGCTCGCGCAGGCGATTGGTCGGTGGGGCAATTACTTCAACCAGGAGCTGTTCGGGAAACCGACGACGCTTCCGTGGGGGCTCGAGATCGCACCGGAACACCGCCCGCGCGGGTACCTGGTCGACAAGACGTTCCACCCGACGTTCCTCTACGAGTCGCTCGCGTGTCTCGCCATCGCCGGCATCTTGCTTCTGGTCGAGCGCCGCGCTCGTCTCAAGCTGGGGCAGACCTTCGCGCTCTATGTCGTGCTTTACACCTTCGCCCGGTTCTTCTTCGAGAACATGCGCATCGATCCCGCGCACGAGATCGCGGGGTTGCGGGTGAACGCGTGGGTGTCGATCTTCTTCTTCGTGTTCGGCGTCGCGTGGTTCGTGTGGCTCGGCCGCCACCAGCCCGAGCAGCGGCATCCGGGCGAGGCTACGGAGCACGACGCGAGCACTCCTGTCGCCGCGGACGGGGTGTCCTAGAGTCTTGCGGTCCGGCCCCCCACGGAGAGAGCCCTCATGACGGAGACCTTGACTCACGCGTCGATCGACGTGGCCGCCCGGGCCATCGACGCGTCGAAGATCTACGGCAGCGGCGAAGCCGAGGTGCGTGCGCTCAACGGCATCAACGTGGAGTTCCAGACCAGCCGGCTCACGGCGATCATGGGCCCGTCGGGTTCGGGCAAGTCGACGCTGCTGCACTGCATGGCGGGGCTCGACCGCCTCACCTCGGGACAGATCTACCTCGGTGACGTCGACATCAGCCGCGCCAACGAGAAGGAGCTCACGCTCATCCGCCGCGACAGGCTCGGGTTCATCTTCCAGTCGTACAACCTGATCCCCACGCTCAACGCGCTCGAGAACATGACCCTGCCGATGTCGCTGGCCGGCAACAAGCCCGACGCTGCGTGGCTCGACACCATCGTGGACACCGTCCGCCTGAAGGACCGCCTCTCGCACCGGCCGGCCGAGCTCTCCGGCGGTCAGCAACAGCGCGTCGCCGTCGGCCGGGCGCTGCTCAGCAAGCCCTCGATCATCTTCGCCGACGAGCCCACGGGCAACCTCGACTCCCGCTCGGGCGCCGAGATCCTCACGTTCATGCGCAAGGCGGTCGACGACCTCGGTCAGACAATCGTGATGGTCACCCACGACCCCATCGGCGCGGGCTATGCCGACAGGGTGGTGTTCCTCGCCGACGGCTCGATCGTCGACGAGTTGCTCGCACCCACAGCCGATTCCGTCCTCGACAAGATGAAGAGCCTGGGCGCCTAGCCCGGCTGGCTGCAGAACGATGTGGAAGGTCACCCTCAAGGGGATCTGGGCGAAGAAGGTCCGCTTCCTGCTGACCGGCGTCGCAGTGATGCTGGGCGTCGCGTTCGTGTCGGGCACGTTCGTGCTCACCGAAACCATCTCCAACACCTTCAACGGTCTTTTCAACGACATCTACGAGCACACCGACGCGGTGGTGCGGGCCAAGGAAGAGTTCAGCGGTCAGGGCTTCGGCGACGCGGGCCGGGGCACCATCGGCGCCGATCTCTTGCCGACCATTCGCCGCACCGAGGGAGTCGAGGCTGCCGACGGGCAGGTGCAGGGCCTGGCCGTCATCGTCGACAAGAAGGGTGACGCGCTCGGCAGCAACGGTGAGGGCGCGCCGACGCTCGGTTTCGGCTTCGTGCCCGATCGCGAGCTGAGCACGATCCACGTCGTCGACGGTCGGGCGCCGCGGGGGCCTGGCCAGGTCGTCATCGACAAGGGCAGTGCCGACGACGCCGGGTACAAGGTGGGCGACAAGGTCCCGATCGTCACCAAGGCCGGCCGCAACGACTACGAGCTCACGGGCATCGTGAAGTTCGGCAGCACCAACAGTCTGCTCGGCGCCACCATCGCTGCGTTCGCCCCGAACACTGCGACTCGTCTCCTCGGCACCCCTGGGCAGTTCGGCTCGATCGACGTGAGGGCCGCGCCCGGCGTCTCGCAGGACCAGGTCGTCGCCGACGTCCAGACCGCACTGAAGGGTGAGCCGGGCACCGAGAACGTCGAGGTGATCAGCGGCAAGGACATCACCGCCGAGAGTCAGAGCGACCTGAAGGACAACCTCTCGTTCTTCAACACCTTCCTGCTCATCTTCGGCATCGTCGCGCTGCTCGTCGGCTCCTTCATCATCTTCAACACCTTCTCCATCGTCGTTGCGCAGCGCAGCCGAGAACTGGCGCTGCTGCGCGCGATCGGCGCCGGGCAACGTCAGGTACTCGGGTCGGTGTTGTTCGAAGCGGTCCTCGTCGGATTGGTCGCGTCAACCGTCGGCTTCGTGCTCGGCATCTTCCTCGCCGCCGGGCTGAAGGCGTTGTTGGGCGCGCTCGGCCTCGACATCCCGGCCAGCGACATCGCCATCCCGCCCGCGGCGATCATCTGGTCGTACGTGCTCGGCATGCTCGTCACCGTGGTGGCGGCGATCGCACCCGCGTTGCGCGCCGCCCGGATCCCACCGATCGCGGCCATGCGCGACTCCAGCATCGACAGGTCGAGCACCTCGCCACGCCGCGCGGTGTTCGGCGTCCTCATCACCTTGGTGGGCGTGGCATTCCTGGTCCTCGGTCTGTTCGGCAACAGCGGTTTGCTCTACGTGGGCATCGGCATGGGGGTCGTGTTCCTCGGTGTTGCGGTGCTCGGTCCGATCATCTCCGCACCCATCGCCGGTGCGCTCGGCATCCCGATCCAGAAGATCAAGGGCGTCACCGGTGTGATCGCGCGCGAGAACGCGATCCGCAACCCCAAGCGCACGTCGGCCACGGCCGCCGCGCTCATGATCGGCGTCGCGCTCGTGGGACTCATCACCGTGTTCGCGGCGTCGGCCCGCACGTCGGTCGACGCGGCGATCGATCGGTCGATGAAGGCCGACTACGTCATCACGTCACCCGGGTTCGGGCAAGGATCGATCCCGCTCGAGGCGCAACGCTCCCTGGCCGAGTTGCCCGACGTCACGTCGGCGTCGGGCATCCGTAGCGGCCAGGCCCAGATCGACGGCTCGGTGACCCAGGTGATCGCCGCCGACCCCGCGAAGATCGACTCGCTGTTCGACCTCGAGCCGAAGCAGGGCAAGATCAGCGAGCTCAGCCCGACCGGCGTCGCCGTGC
>Ga0126307_10003262_pt1 | contig 11060 bp, 14 predicted proteins | sample Plot28_FD_89955 | JGI IMG/M metagenome (GOLD analysis project Ga0126307, IMG submission 89955) | Serpentine soil microbial communities from UC McLaughlin Reserve, CA, USA - Plot28 | ecosystem: Environmental > Terrestrial > Soil > Grasslands | place: USA: UC McLaughlin Reserve, Lake County...
GAGTGGGCCGAGGGCCATCCCATCGCCAACCTGCTGCGCTACCTGCTGTTCGGCAAGGGCGACACCGCCCCGGTGACCCGCGAGGTCCTGCGCGAGGTCGAGCCCGACCCCGGCAAGCGCCCGGCCATCCACGTCGGCGGCTGAGCGGCCATGGCGCTGGCGCCGGGCCTGGAGGCGGCCTTCCGGTACACCGTGACCGGGGCCGACACCGCCGCCGCCGTCGGCAGCGGCGAGGTGCCCGTGCTCGCCACCCCCCGGGTCCTCGCCCTGGCCGAGCGGGCCACCGTGGAAGCGGTGGCCGGCGCCCTGGAGGCCGGCGCGACCACCGTCGGCACCCGGGTCGAGCTGGACCACCTGGCCCCCAGCCCGGTCGGCGCCGAGCTGGCCGTGCGGGCCGTGCTGGAGAGGGTCGAGGGCCGTCGCCTCCAGTTCACCGTCGCCCTGGCCGACGGCGACCGGCCGGTGGCCCAGGGCCTGGTCACCAGGGTGGTGGTGGACGCCGCCGCCTTCCTGCGTGCCGCCGGCGCCGGGCCCACCACCTGATCGGCCCTGACCTCAGCGCCACAGGACGGCGTGGAACTCGCCGCCGGCGGGCGTCGCTGGCCCGGGTGGTCCCGGACCGGGTCTGAGGCTGGGGCGCGGCGGGCTTCCACCCGTGCCGGGTTCTGTCGGATGCTTTCCCTGACCCGGTGGACGCCACGGACAGGAGGGCCGCCATGATCTTCATCACCGCAAAGTTCCAGGTGCTCCCCGAGCACGCCGACAACTGGCCCGAGATCACCCGCGAGTTCACCACCGCCACCCGTGGCGAGCCCGGCTGCCTGTGGTTCGACTGGTCGCGCTCCCTCGACGACCCCAACGAGTACGTGCTCGTCGAAGCCTTCCGCGACGACGCCGCCGGCGCCGCCCACGTCCAGTCCGACCACTTCGAAAAGGCCCAGCAGGACCTCCCCCCGCACCTCGCCGAGACCCCCAGGATCGTCAACTTCACCATCCCCCAGGACGACTGGTCGGAGCTGGGCGAGCTGGCGGTCCCGGACCGCGGCGGGCGGTGACCGGCAGGGACCTGACCCCGGGCCGCACCCGCCGGTAGCCCGGGGCCGCCCAGGCGAGGCCTCGGACGGGTGATCCCTCAATGCGCGATCGGGGTGTACCGATCCCCGGCCTGCGGCGTGTATGTGGGTGCAAGGCCGACACAGAGGGAGGTCATGGCAGCCAGGGCGAGCTTCGAGGACTTCTACGCGGCCACGGTCAACCGGTTGCTCGGCCACCTCTTCCTGGTCACCGGGGACCTGCATGCGGCCGAGGAGATCGTCGAACAGGGCTCGCGCGCCACAGAAACCACGCGATCCCGACGCCGGTAGGCGAGAGCCAGGTGGCGCGCGAGCCCTGTTCAGAGGCCTTCACCGGGCCTCGATGCCTGACCCCGGTGCCGGAAGGGACCGGGGTCCGCTGGCACTCGCGCTTCGACGCGCCGGCCGGGTTCGGCTGGATCTACGTCGCCGCCCTGCGCCGCTTCACCCGGGGGCTGCTCCACGGGGCTGTCGAGACGGGTCGTCACGGTCGCCGCCGGGCCGCGGTAGCGCCGCCAGCCCGCGGCCGGAGCCAGAGCGAGACCGACCGCGGCTCGATGGTCTGGCTGGCCACCGCGCAGAGCTCGGCGGTCAGGGTGTCCAGGTCGAGCTGTTCCCGCAGCCGGGTGCTGAACGCCGCGATCGTCTGGGCGGCGTCGTAGCGGCGGCGGTTGAAGCGGCGGTCGACGGCCCGCTGGATTCGGCGGCGAGCCGGCTGGAAGAGCGCCGCCACGGCCAGCGTGGCCCCGGCCACGGCCAGGCTGTCGCGGTCGCCGCCGGCCAGCTGCCCGAGCACCAGCACCGCGGCGGCGTAGCCGAGGCCGAGCAGCGCGGTCAGCAGCCCGTAGACCAGGGTCCGGTTGACGATGACCCGGATGTCGTAGAGGTCGTAGCGGAGGATGGCCACCGCGGCCGCGGCCGGGACCAGCGGCAGGGTGAGCAGGAACAGGATCGGGCCCGACCCGGTGATCCAGCGCTGGCTGTTGAGCACGGCGAACAGCGCCACCGCCCACACCAGCCAGGTCAGCTGCAGCCGCTCGACCCCACGGGCACGGCGGAAGCGAAGCACCAGCTCGGCCACGCTGGCGGCCAGCACCGCCACCAGCAGCAGGCCCGCCACCGCCCACAGCGGGTCGAGGGCGTGGAAGGTGGCCGGGGCGATCAGCGGCGCCACCGGCCGGTCGGTCAGCGCCAGCGCGGCCGGGTCCAGGACCGTCTGGGCGTCGAAGGCCAGCCCGCTGACCACGGTCAGCCCGATGAGCCACCGCCATCGCGGGCCGAGCGGCCGGCCGGTGGGGAACAGCTGCACGGCCAGGGGCAGGGCGATCCCGATCCCCAGCGGCCACACGCCCATGAACACGATCAGCAGGGCCCGCAGGCTCCCCGGGGACAGGACGTCCTGGCGGGCCACGGCGATCGTCCCGGCCAGGGTCGCCACCGCGAAGCACAGGCTGTGGCCGAGGAACAGCCAGCCGATCGGGTTTCCGGGCCGGTTGCCGGCCACCAGCCCGCCGATCGCGCCGAAGGCCACCACCATGCCCAGGTTGGTGACCAGGTAGGCGTCGACGGCCACGTCCAGGCGGACATGGCCGGCCAGCAGCAGGACCACGCACGCCGCCGCCATCGCCCCGCGGCCGCGCACAGCCCCCAGGCGAGCCGCCCGAGGCCGCCCCGCCGCCGCCCCTGGTCGAGCATCGAGCCGGTGGTCATGCGGCCAGTGTGCCCGCCGACCGTCCCGCGATCGTTACGGAGCCAGCGGGTGGTCGGCCTGAGCCCGTTCGCCGGCTCGCCGGGATCGCGGGTCCGGCAAGCCATGCACCGGCTGCCCGTCGGTGCCCCGATCACGGTGGACAGCCCCGCCCCTGCCTGCCGGCTGTAGTGCCGTGAGCCGGACCCTCGGCGAAATCGGTTGCCGGTGCCACCGCACCCGGTCAGGCTCGGGCGGTCGCATCGTCGGTTCCACGGAGCGCGGCTGGGGTGAGCAGGGCCGTTCGTGTCGGGGTGCTGGGGCTCCGCCGCGGCGCCGGCCTGGCTCGCCTCGCCCAGCAGGCCGGGATGCGGGTGGTCGCGGTCTGCGAGCGGGACGACCGGCGCCGCGAGGCCGCCACGACGTCGGGGGCCGTCGCCTACCGGGACGTCGAGCCCTTCCTGGACCACGCCATGGACGCCGTGATCCTGGTCAACGACTTCGACCAGCACGCCCCGGTCGCCATCCACGCCCTGGACCGGGGTCTGGGCGTGCTGTCGGAGACGGCCGCCTGCCGCACCATCGCCGAGGGCGTCGCCCTGGTCGAGGCGGCCGAGCGGTCGGCCGGCATCTACATGTTCGCTGAGAACTACCCCTACATGCCGTTCGTCCGCGAGCTGCGCCGCCGCTATGCGGCCGGTGACATCGGCGAGGTCCGCTACGCCGAGGCCGAGTACCTGGACGAGCCCGCCGACCTCCTCGCGATGGTCGACGACCCGGCCCACTGGCGCGCCCGCACGCCCGCCACCTACTACTGCACGCACTCCCTGGCCCCGGTCGCCGCCATCACCGGGACGCGGCCGGTGGAGGTGAGCGCCTTCGTGGCGCCCACGGCCGCCGGCCCGGAGGCGCTGGAGCGGGCCCGCCGGGGTCGGGGCTGGGCGGCCCTGCTGGTCGTCCGCCTGGACAACGGGGCGGTGTTCAAGTCGTTGCACGGTTTCCTCGAGGGTGGCCAGCAGGCCTGGGTGCGGCTCCACGGCGACCGGGGCCTGATGGAGAACCTGCGCCACGGCGACACCCGCACCGTCCGGGTGGTCTGGGACGCAAGGGACGGCGACGACTGGCGGCGGGCCGAGGAGGTCTACCTCCCGTGGCCGCCGGAGTTCCCGCCCACCGACGCCGACCCGATGGGCGACGGGGTGGCCGAGACGCTGATGCTGCGCGACTTCGCCGACGCGGTCCGCCACCGCACGCCACCCGACCAGGACGTCCACTTCGGGGTCGAGCTGTCCGTCACCGGCATCCAGGCGATGCGCTCCAGCCTGGCCGGCAGCCCACCCGTGGAGGTTCCCGACCTCCGCGACCCGGTTGTCCGCCGATCCTTCGCGGCCGACGACTGGTTCCCCGAGCTCCCGGAGTTCTAGGCGGATCAGCCGCCGGCACGCCGCAGCTTCAGCAACCGTCGTGGCGGTCGACCTCTCTTGTAGAGGTCATGTGACCACTCAATGCGGTTGCCGTGAGGAGCGAGGCGTGCGTCGGACGGCGAACGAGGTCAGGGTCGGCCAGCAGCAGCCAGGGGCAACAGCCGGTCCCGGGGTCGAGCCGGGGGTGGCGAGACGGCGCCTGTACATCTCGGTGACCGTGAAGTTCCTGGTCGCTCAGGTGGTCGCGCTCGGTTGGCTCGGTGTGTCGGTGCTGCTGTCGCTGCCGTGGGTTCGTGAGCTGGCCGCGGCGATCTCGACGGTCCCGGCGGTCGTGGTCGTCTGCCTGGTTGCCTACCTCCCGGGCTGGCTGGTCGCGTTCCTCGCGGTCAGCCTGCTGCTGGACCGCCAGCCGCCCCTGCGCAGGTCCCATCCGACGGCCCCGGTCACGGTGCTGATCGCCGCCCGCAACGAGGCCGACCGGATCCAGGAGACGCTCTCCTACATCGCCCGCCAGGACTATTCGGGACCTGTCGAGGTCCTGGTGGCCGACAACGGCTCCACCGACGGGACCCGGACCGTGGCCGAGGCGTACGGCGCCGCCACCGGCCAGCGGGTCCGCTGCATCGACGAGCCACGCCCGGGCAAGAGCCACGCCCTCAACAGCGGCCTGGCGGCGGTCGGGACCGAGCTGGTCATCACCTTGGACGCCGACACCCTGCCGCATCCCCAGGCCATCCGCCAGCTGGTCGCCCGCCTGCTGAGCGCCCCCTCCGATGTGCAGGCCGTCGCCGGGTCGGTGCTGGTCCGCAACAGCCGGGACAGCCTCTGGACCCGGATGCAGGAGTGGGACTACTTCCTGGGCATCGCGTCGGTCAAGCGGATGCAGGGCCTCTACCAGGGGACGCTGGTCGCCCAGGGAGCCTTCAGCCTCTACCGGACCCAGGCGCTGCTCCAAGCGGGCGGCTGGCCGGACGCGATCGGCGAGGACATCGTGCTGACCTGGCAGCTCATGCGTCAGGGAGCCCGGGTCTACTACGAGCCCTCCGCGGTCGCGTTCACCGCCGCACCGGCCCGGCTGCTCCACCTCGCCCGCCAGCGGGCCCGCTGGGCGAGGGGCATGATCGAGGGCATCCGCACCGTGACGCCATGGAGCCAGCCACGATGGCTGCTGCGGTTCCTGACCGCGATCGACCTGCTCATCCCCGCCCTGGACGTCGCCTATGCGCTGGTGTGGCTTCCCGGCCTCGTCCTGGCCGCGACCGGCCGCTACTGGATCGTCGGTCCCTACACCCTGGCCGTGCTGCCGCTCACCCTGGTCGTCAACGCGATCCTGTACCGCTTCCAGCGACGCCGGGTCTTCAACCTCCTCGGGCTCCGGATCCGGCGCAACGCCCTCGGCTTCCTCGGGTTCGTGCTGGCCTACCAGATGCTCATGTCCCCGATCGCCGTGGTGGGCTACGCCTAGGAGCTCCTGGGCCTCCGCCGCCGCTGGAAATAGCCCTCAGGAGCGATTGGCCTGGCGGGTCGGGGCGGGATTGGCTCTGGTGCCGATCCAGGTGGGTTCGTAGGTTCCCCGCGCGGTAGTGCGGTCGGGATCGGCGGCCGCTCCCGAGGAGGACTGCCATGCCGTGCACCAGGAAGCCGAGCGTCCGGCAATCCTCGGTCCTGATCCTGGCCGCCCTGCTGGTCGGCGCCGCCGGCTGCCAGACCTGGCCGTCGCGGGCGCCGGCCGCGGCCACAACGACCACGCCAACCCCGGCCAGTCACATCTCGGCGCCATAGCCGGCTGACCAGTGCTGGACCCCGTCGACCAGGGCGCAGACGTTCTGGCTGGACGGCCCCGGCGGCGACCGGCTGCAAGCCGCGACGGTCGGCAGCGGCCGCGACGCCGCCGTGTTCGTCCACCAGTCCGGTACCCAGGGGCTGTGCGACTTCTGGCCCTATGCCGCCTGGCTCGCCGACACCAAGCACGTCCGGGCGGTGCTGGTCGACCAGTGCAGCTACGGCGCCTCGACCTGCCCGGTGTAGGCCGCAACGTGGACGGCGGCCGGTGGGTCGCGGCCACCCGGGCCGCGGTGGCCTGGACCCGGGCCCACGGCGCCCGCCGGATCACCCTGGTCGGGGCGTCGTTCGGCGGCATCGTGCTGCACGCCGCACGGTCGATCCAGCCGCCGGTCAACGCCGTGGTAGACCTCTCCGGCGAGCTGCGCTGGGCCGGCGTCGACTCGCTGGCCGCCGGCCGTCACCTCAGGGTGCCGGCGCTGCTGGCCGTCGCCCCCGGCGACCGCTACGTCAGCGTCGGCGACATGCGCCGGCTCTATGCGGCCATCCCGGCCCGTCCCAAGCGGCTCGTCGTCGCCCCGGCGGGCGCCGGGCATGGGTGGGCCCTGCTCACGGCCGCGACCGGCTGGTCACCCCTCGGCGCCACCACCGCCGCCTGGATCTACGGCCGTCTGGGTTGATCAGGCTCATGCCACGTAGGCTTTCATACCTGGTCGTCGCGAAGTGACGGCGGAAGGTGGACGTCTGGTGGTGGAGTGGAGCGGCACGGTCAGTGCTCCGCGCGGGAGGGGCTGGGGCTGCTGGCTGTGGAACGCCGCGACGACGGCGCGTTCCTGGGATGTGCGGTCTGCACCACCAGGAGTCGTATCCCGACGACGTCGAGGTGGCCTGGCGGCTGGCCCGGGAGCACTGGGGCCATGGCTCTGAGGTGCTCAGAAAGAGGAGCCGTTAGCCTCAACCGTCGGTAGAAACATTGCCGCGGCATCTTTCCGCGGGAGCGCCGCCAGGCATAGCGGCGGACAACCAGGCCCACCGGAGGCGCATCGATAGGGCCAGTTGCGGCTGGCTCTGGCGCGGGCGGCGGATCAACGGCGAGGCCGCCCCAGCGAACTACCGCCACCAACCCGATGAGCACCACACGATGCAGACGACGATCACCCACATGGCAGCAGGCAGTCACCCAGGTACGATGAACCCGCAGGTCGACACACGTTCACAGCGATGGCCTGACCCGCTGGGGAAGGCAAACGGCGGGTTCGCGGCCTTCAGGGTGTTCCCCCTTGCCTGGGCCAGGTCCACGCGTACCAGACGATCAGCAGCAGAAGGGCGCTCTCGGTGATGCTCAAGAACCAGTAGTAGGCCGAGGTTTCGCCGATCGCCGATGTCACGATGGAGACCACGTACAGGCTTGCCAAGATAATGTTGGTCCAGCGGTTGACAGGCGGGCTGAGGACCAGCGAGAGGAACACCATCACGCTCGCGACCGCGACATACAGCGAGACCGCGAACAGGAAGACTTGGGTGATCACCATCCCCGACAGCTCGCCGGCCATCACCTCCTGGATCTGGCCTGGGCTCAAGAATCCGAAGATGTCGCCATAGGCGAACAGGAACAGCATCGCGACCCATAGGGCTGCGATCTTGCATCGGACGCCGACCTTGACGTCCTCCAAGGTCCTGGAGCTGGTGCTGGACACGTTGGCACCTCCCTAGTTCCCCGCGAGTGCGGGCAAGCCTAGACGACGCCCATCGCCGCGCTCGAGCGTCCACCTGGTTTGAACACGCAGCGTGCTGGGCTACCACCATGCCGGTGACCAGGGACAGCCCGTCTATACAGGGGGATGTCCCTGGCCCAGACCCGCCAGGGCTCCCCCTAACAAGGCGATCGCCCGGGCCGGGCTCGCCTGTCGGGCAGCCCGGCGGGGGTCTCCCTTGCTAGCCAAGGTCCGCCAGGCGGACCGCCGCTGCCCCACAGGCGGGGAGTGCCTAGTCCACGTCTGGTCCAAAGGCCATCGGAACCAACCGGTTCGCAACGGTCTCTAGCGGTACGTCGTTCGCGCAGGTCGCGGGCCCGATCCTGGGGGAACGAGTCGGGTGCAGAACCCCAGTAAGGATGAGGCCCCAGGTTCAAGTCCTGGCAGGCCCACCAACCACCCCAGCAGGTTAGAGGCGCTCAGCCGATTATCGGCGGCCGTCCTCGGCCGGCAGCCGTCTACTGACGCCGCCTGAATTCACTCCGTCCGACAGCCCAGAAGCCCCGGAGTGGGCTCTACACACATCTCTTCCCGTAAACCTCAAATGCCTATTGCCCGTTCCGTACCAACGGCGCAGGCTACCCGGGTCAGGGCTCGGCCAGAGAACCGCTGCACCAGGAAGGGGCAGTACGTCCAAGACGGCGCCACCCGAAGCCCTGAGGACAGGAGGCGCGATGCCGACGCCAACATCATCTTCCAGGCCCGCCCCCACCACGTCTTGACCGGAGCAGCGCCCGACCTCTGCTCGGTCCTCGTCTCATCGCGTGTCGCCTGAGAGCCAGCCTCGACCCGGCCCCAGGACTAGGCCACGCCTGAGCGGTTGGACGCACAAGCGACCTGCTTGCACAGCCTTGCGAGATGCATTCCGGACCAGAAAGGACAAGTCGTGAAACGCCATCGCACCCGCGTCCTCGCGGCCACCGCCGCCATCGCGACCGTCAGCGCCCTCGTCCTCGTCGCTGCGCTGATCGTCGTCCCAGCCTTGGCCACGCCCCAGACGGGGCTGACGGCCGAGCAGGTGGCCCTGGGCCACTTTGGCCAGATCAACGTGAAGAGCCACAACTTCCCCCCGCACAAGGTCAGGCTCAAGACCAAGGGGGACTCTGACGTCTATGTCATCCGGAACACCTTCGACCCGGGCGGTTCCTCGGGTTGGCATACGCATCCCGGTCCCAGCCTGATCACGGTGACCAAGGGCGAGATCACCGCCTATGAGGGCGACGACCCCAAGTGCAGGCCCACGGTCTACCGGGAGGGCGAGGGGTTCGTCGATCCTGGCGACGGGCACGTGCATGTGCTGCGCAACGAGACCACCGCGCCCGCGGAGACGGTGGCTGTCCAGATCCTTCCCAAGGGTGCGGCGAAGGATCGACGCTCCCGCCCCGGGCAACTGCCCGTTCTAACCACGCACCCCAAGCAAGGCACCTCACCGGTCATGAGCGGGCCTGGAGCCCGCTCGTGGCCGTTGCGGCCATGTATCTCCTGGGTGGCGCCAACGCGCTCGGCTGACCGCGGAAGCGTCGGCAGGGGACACCGTCGGAGTCCTGCCAGGTCTGTCCAGGGAGCCCTTTGCCACCAGGTGCGAGCACCATCGCTCCCGTCGGCCGTGCCCCCGCGCGCCACAAGCAGCGGGTACGAGCAGCTTAGTTTGTGGTGCCGCCCGGCTGTAGTTCTCAGCACCGAAGTGGCGCCGGATCGGTTCCAATTGCCGATCGGCCGAGCAAGGGAGTTCCATGGGTACCAAGACGATCACGAGGTATATCTCGGACCTCGACCAGTCCGAGACCCCCGCGGGCAAGGTGTATCAGCTGTCGATCCGGCACCCCGACGGCGCAACCCAGCACATCGACATCTCTGAGAAGAACTACCGTGCCCTGAAGCTGCACAACATGGGCAAGACCTGAAGAAGCGTGGCCGCAAGCCTGGGTCCACCACCAAGCCCACAAGGCGGCCAGCACCCCACCCGCGCACCGTCGGCGCCAGACCACCAAGCGGCCAGCCATCGCCTGACGGCCACCAGCTCGATGGCCCGGATCGGCTACTGAGTGCTGCTCATGGGTGCTCAGAACGGTGGTGCGTCGTTGAAGTCGCCACCGCGCTCTGCGGCCCGCTCGCGGCCCTGGGTGCGTTCGCCGTTGCCGCGCTGGCTGGTCCGCTCGACCTTGGCAGTGGCCCACTTGAGGGAGGCGCCGACCTCGTCGGCTTCGATCTCGGTCACCGAGCGCTTGTCGCCCTCAGGAGTCTCCCAAGACCGCTGGCGGAGGCGGCCGGTGACCATCACCCGGTCGCCCTTGAAAAGCGAGTCGGCCCTGGTCTTCTTCAGCCCGTCGGCCAGACAGGCACGGCTCGATCGGCCGCGTCCAGCACCAGGCTGGCGTCGATCTCCACACCTAACGCTGGGATCTGGCCGGCCGGCCACTGGCAGATGAAGTTCAGCGGCCCGGGCGGGGGTAAGCCCCACAGCCAGTGAGGCGAGCGCCAGCCGCGCTCGCTCCCGCCTCCGCCGTGGCAGTACAGGAACGGCGGGTCGGGCTGCTCGATCTCGAAGGTGCGGGGCCAGGACCGCGGATGGGTGCTCGCGGTCTGGCCGTCGGCAAAGCGCAGCTCCAACCAGAGATTGCGGTACAGAAAGCGTTGGGGCTGGTCGGGGTCGTGGCCGCGCTGCTGGAGCTGGTCTGGGTGTGGTCTGGCGGTGAGGGCGAACTCCAGACCGGTGGGATAGGCACGCAGGTCGGTAACCAAAATGGCATCGGTGTCGGTGCGGACCAGCAGGAGTTCGACCGGGACGATGCCGGGGATCATGGTCTCGGGTGGCCGCAGCCAGGCCGGGATCCGATAACCCGAGGGCGGCTCCCAGGCCGGCATAGCAAAGAAGCTCATGGCGGGCCCTCATCCGGCCATAGGGTCTGGGCCCGCTGGGCCGCCGCCAGGACCAACCCGGCGTCCAACATGGCCTGGGAGGGTGGGATTTGTTCAGCCGGCCAGTGGCAGGTGAAGGTAAGCGGCCCGGCCGGGGGCAGCCCCCACAGCCACACGTGGCCGCCATCAGGGCCACTGACGCTCTGATACAGCCACGGCGGGTCCGGTGGCTGGCCGCCAGAGGGGCGGGGCCAGTGGCGAGGGTCGTTGTCGGCGCTGCGGCCGTCGGCGAACCGGACCTCCAGCCAAAGACGGTCATCCCAGCGGTGCTCACGGCGAGGGTAGCTGGGGTGGCCGGGGTGGCGCCTGACAGCTAGGTCGAAGTCGAACCCGGTGGGATACACCAGCAGGCCGTCGATCAGGACGGCATGGGTGTCGGTACGGGCTACCAGCAGCGCCACCGGCACAACCCCCGGCACCA
>Ga0126307_10003263_pt1 | contig 11058 bp, 10 predicted proteins | sample Plot28_FD_89955 | JGI IMG/M metagenome (GOLD analysis project Ga0126307, IMG submission 89955) | Serpentine soil microbial communities from UC McLaughlin Reserve, CA, USA - Plot28 | ecosystem: Environmental > Terrestrial > Soil > Grasslands | place: USA: UC McLaughlin Reserve, Lake County...
CGCAGGTTCGCTCAATGCGACGTTGTCGCGTCGTTGGCTGTTTCGCGTCATCGACCCAGCAAATGAACCCATTCCGACCGAGCGGCGTCAAGCTTTCCCACAGCATCAAAACTTTCGGATTCGATCGCACTGCTGCTTGAAGGTCCTCACGTGCTTCGTGGACAGTGCCTTGGGGAAAAGCGATCACCACGAGACCTCGCACCAACGCCATCCGAAAGCCGAGGTCACCAGCCCGTACAGAACGGCGGGTTCCGAGTCTGACCGCTGGATAACCGAATGTCCAGGATTGAGGTCGAAAGCGGCGACCTACTGAATTAATCGCACGCGTCGGCCGGTATGCGCCCATCCTGGTCGCAAAAGCGGGCGTCTCGGCTCCCCAAAGCAGATGGGGTGGATGGCTCCCGCGCCCGGCGCCGGCACTTTGATCGTTGCCAGCCCCGCCGCTGCAGCCCTTTAGGTTAAGCGGCCGGCATCTTCGCGGGTGACGTTCCAGATCCTCATGCCTATTCTCGTACCAGCGGTTTCGCCGCAACCAACGAGAAGGACGGAGGAAAGAATGGTTCGGATCGGGGCTCTTGCGGCGACGCTGGTGATCGCGATGGCGGGTGCCACCGCGGCGCAGGCTCCCTCCGGCAAGGTGGCCGTCGTGACGTCATTCTCAAAGGAAGTGACCGATCCGATGAAGAAGGCGTTTGAGAAGGCGCATCCGGGCGCTTGCTCGACGTCCAGAACCGCAACACCAATGCCGGCGTCAAATTTCTGGAGGAGACGCGCTCGAACAACCAGACCGACCTATTCTGGGCCTCCGCCCCGGACGCCTTCGAGGTGCTGAAGTCAAAGCACCTCCTTCAGCAGTACCGACCGAAGGCGACGGGCATTCCCGAAAAGATCGGAGCGTTCCCGATCAACAACCCCGAGGGATTCTATTTCGGCTTCGCCGCTTCCGGCTACGGCATCATGTGGAACGAGCGCTATGCGCGCGCGAACCGCCTGCCCGAGGCGAAGGAATGGACCGATCTCGGCAAGCCCGTCTATTTCGACCACGTCGCGATCGCCGCGCCGTCGCGCTCCGGCACCACGCATCTGACGATCGAGACCATCCTCCAGGGCGAGGGCTGGGAGCAGGGCTGGCGCACCATCAAGGAGATGGCCGGCAACTTCCGCCAGGTGATGGAGCGCTCCTTCGGCGCGCCGGATGCGGTGAACTCGGGCCAGGTCGGCTTCGGGATCGTGATCGACTTCTTCGCCTTCTCCTCGCAGGCCTCGGGGTTCCCGGTGAAGTTCGTCTATCCAAGCGTGACCACGATCGTGCCCGCCAATATCGGCATTGTCGCGAACGCGCCGAACCGCGCCGGCGCGCAGGCCTTCGTCGATTTCCTGCTCTCACCGGAAGGGCAGGAGGTGCTGCTCGAGCCCTCGATCCGACGCCTGCCGGTAAACCCGGCCGTCTACGCCAAGGCGCCGGCGGACTACCCGAACCCTTCAAGGATCCCTCCCTCGGCGCGCGCGTGAAGTTCGACGTCGAGGTCTCAGAGAAGCGCACGGCCGTGGTCGACACGCTCTTCGACCAGCTCGTCACCTTCCAGCTCGATGCGCTTAAAGCCGCGACTCGTGGCGTCCACGATGCCGAGGCGGGGCTCGCGAAGAAGGACAATTCGCAAGGGCGTGCGCTCGTCAAGGAGGCGCGCGACCTCATCGCCGCGATGCCGCTCACGGAGGGCGAAGCTGCCTCCCCGCAGATGGCCGCGGCCTTTACCGGTGGCAAGGAGAAGGGAGCGCGCCAGGCCGAGCTCGAGCAGCAATGGGCGGCTTTCGCGAGCGAGCGCTACGCGCAGGCGAAAGCCAAGGCCGAGGAAGCGCAGAAGCTCGCGCGCTGACACTCGCGCGGGCTCGGGAACATGGCGATCGGCGCTCTCTCGCCGCGCGCGCGGCGAGTCGCCCCGCCGGCCGGCCAAGCCTTGGCCGCGGCCGCCGTCGCGCTCTTCCTGCTGCTCTTCCTCGTCCTGCCGGTCGCGACGGTGGTCTACGTCGCCTTCACCGAGAAGGGCACGGGTGCGTTCACGCTCGTCAATTTCGCCGACTTCGCCCGAACCGACCTGTTCGTCCGCTCCTTCTGGAACTCGCTCTACGTTTCGGCAATGTCGGTCGTGCTGGCCTCGACTTTCGCGCTGCCGCTCGCCTATTTTACCTCGCGCTTCGTCTTTCGCGGCGCGGCGCTCGTCCAGACGCTCGGCTTCATCCCGCTGATCATGCCGCCCTTCGTCGGCGCCGTGGCAATGCAGCTCTTGTTCGGCCGCAACGGCACCGTAAACCTTCTCCTCGACGACGCCTTCGGCATCAAGATTCCCTTCATGGAAGGGCTCAACGGCGTGATCTTCGTCGAGGCCGTGCACTACTTTCCCTTCATCCTCATCAACCTCTCGGCAGCGCTCGCCAATATCGATCGCGCGATGGAGGAGGCGGCGCAGAACCTCGGCTCGTCCGGCTTCCGGCTCTTCCGCCGCATCGTCCTGCCGCTCGCGATGCCGGGCTACGTCGCCGGCGCCTCGCTCGTCTTCGTGAAGGTGTTCGACGACCTCGCGACCCCGCTGCTCCTCAACGTGAAGGACATGCTGGCGCCTCACGTATCTGCGCGTCACCTCGATCGGTATTGCCGACCCGATGGGCTACGTGATCGCCCTGGTGCTCGTCGCCGGCTCGATCCTGGCGATGTGGATCTCGGGGCTCGCGACGCGCGCCAAGGACTACGCCACGCTGCAGCGCGGCGGCGGCGGGCTCGCGCGCCGCCGCATGAGACCGGGGGAAGCCGTGTTTGCCTATACGGTGGTGTTCCTGATCCTGGCTCTCGTGCTGGCGCCGCATCTCGGACTCCTGCTCCTCTCGTTTGCGACGGTGTGGTCCTTCAGCCCACTGCCCGACGCGTTCACCCTGGCCCACTACGCGCGCGTGTTCGGCGACAGCTCGGTCTACATCAAGAACACGCTGATCTACGCCTCCCTCGCCGGCCTCATCGACGTGGTGCTCGGCGTCGTGATCGCCTATCTCGTGCTGCGTACCAGCCTTCTCGGCCGCGAGTGGCTCGACTGGGCGGCGACGGCGGCCCTCGCGGTCCGGGCGTCGTGCTCGGCATCGGCTATCTTCGAACCTTCTACGGCGTGACGCTGCCCGGCGGGCAGCCGCTCGCGACGTTGTGGTTGACGATCGTGCTGGCGCTCGCGGTTCGCCGCCTGCCCTATGCGCTGCGCGCCTGCTACGCGGCGCTCCAGCAGATCTCGGTGTCGCTCGAGGAGGCGGCCGAGAACCTCGGCGCCACGAAGCGGCGCACCATCCGCCGCGTGGTCGTGCCACTGATGATGGGCGGCATCCTCGCCGGCTTCGTCTCGAGCTTCGCGACCGCCGCCGTAGAGCTTTCGGCGACGCTGATGCTGGTGCAGTCGGACGCCGACGCGCCGCTCGCCTACGGCCTCTACGTCTTCATGCAGTCGGCGGCCGGCCGCGGCCCGGGCGCGGCGCTCGGCGTGATCGCCGTTGCGATGGTGGCGCTCGGGAGTCTCGCATCGCATCTCCTGATCGAGCGCAACCAGCGGGCGGGCGTGGCGTGAGCGCGCCCCCACACGCGTCCCGCGCTGCCGGCGTTCGGATCGAGGGCGTCGACCTCTCCTACGGCGCGCACCGGGTCCTCAAGCACGTGGACGTCGAGGTGCGCCCGGGCGAGTTCTTCGCCTTCCTCGGCCCATCCGGCTGCGGCAAGACCACACTCCTGCGCCTCATCGCCGGCTTCAACCAGGCCGACAGCGGCCGCGTGCTGATCGGCGGACCCGACGTGTCCGCCTTGCCGCCCTGGATGCGCGACGTCGGCATGGTTTTCCAATCCTATGCGCTGTGGCCGCACATGACGGTTCAGCGCAACGTCGCCTTCGGGCTTGAGGAGCGCAAGCTGCCTCGCCGCGAGATCGAGCGCCGGGTCGCGGCGGCCCTCGATCTGGTCGGCCTCGCCGATCTTGCCGAGCGCATCGACGAGCCGCTGTCGAATCTCGACGCGAAGCTGCGCCTACAGGTTCGCCGCGAGCTGCGCGACCTGCAGCGCCGGCTTGGCCTGACGGCGATCTTCGTCACCCACGACCAGGAGGAGGCGAACGCCGTGTGCGACCGCATCGCCGTGATGAACGAGGGCGTGGTGCAGCAGGTCGGTACGCCGGTCGAGCTCTACGAGCGGCCGGCGAACCTCTTCGTCGCGAGCTTCCTCGGCACCGCCAACATCCTGCAGGGCGAGATCATCGGATCCGGCGCCGAGCGGGCCTATTGCGTGGGCAAGCTTCGCCTGCCGATCCCGTCCTCCGCCTCGGTGCCGTCCGGCGCGCGCATGGTGTTCCGGCCGCAGGACGCCCGCATCGGCGCGAGCGGCCCCGACATGGCGGCCGTATCTGGGACCGTGGCAAGCCGTGAGTTCCTCGGCGCCACCATGCGCTATGTGGTCCGCATCGGCGAGGCCGAGGTGATCGTCGACACGCCCTTCCACACTGGGGACGCCATGCACGAGATCGAGGCGCGGGTGACCCTCGGCGTACCGGTGCGCTCGGTGTTGTGGCTCTCCGCATGACGGCGCCGATGCCGATCAAGGCGGTCCTGTTCGATCTTGACGGCACCCTAGTCGACAGCGCCCGGGACCTCGCCGAGACGCTCAACCGCCTCCTCGCCGAGGAGGGCGTCGCCGCTCTCTCCCTCGAGGCAGTGAAGAACATGATCGGCGACGGCGTCGGCAAGCTCGTCGAGCGTGGCCTTGGCGCCGTCGGCGCCGACCCGAGCCGGGCTCCGGCACTCACGCCCCGCTTCCTTCAGCTCTACGAAGAACACGCAGCCCGCCACACGCGCCCGTATCCCGGCGTGGCGGAAGCGCTGGAGCAGCTCAGGCATCGGGGGCTTCGCCTGGGCGTCGTCACCAACAAGCCGACCGGGCCGACGCTGGAGATTCTGAAGGCGTTCTCCCTCGCTCGCTTCTTCGACGCCGTGGTCTGCGGCGACACGCTGCCGAAAAGAAAGCCAGACCCAGCTCCGCTGCTGGTCGCCGCCGCTCGCCTCGAAATCGCGCCAGCCGAGACGATCATGGTCGGCGACAACTACCACGACGTGGCCGCCGCGCGGGCTGCCGCTATGCGTGTAATGATCGTGACGTGGGGTTATCTCCGCGGCTGCTCTGAAAAGCTCGGGGTCGACTGCATCCTCCAAAGCTTCGCCGACCTGCCCCAGGCTATCGCGGCGCTAGGCAGACGAGCGCCTCGCGACAGCGTGCTGAGGACCTAGTCGTTTCTCCTCAGGACGTTAGCCGGTCCGCTGTTGAGAGTGTCCGGTTGCCGTCAGGTGCAGCCCTCAACCGTTCAGCGAATGAGTCGCTCTCAAGCGCTAGGTGGGTAAGCGCTCATTCGCATATGTGCTACCACCTGACCTTTGCCCTTGAGCGTGCTGTCTCTCGTTCCTTGCATCGGCTGTCGAATTGGGTGCCGCGCTACTCAGACCGAGCCGCAAAGGCGTTGCGAGCCGAAGGCCTGCTCGCTGCCAGCTCCCACGCTGGCTTGCACCTGAGCGATGCTACGACGGACACTCTGACGAGCCCACCGTGCGCGGTACCGTTCAGCCTCTGCTAAGCGCCGATGCGAGGTGTAGTAGTCGATGAGGACCTCGCAAGCGGCTGGGACGAGGCGGTCGTCCAGGTCCATCGACCGCGAGACGAGGTCCACTCCCGACACGGCGTCACGGGTGAGAAGGAGGCGACCTGCGCTCAGCGTCGCCTCAGCGTTGTTCGGTTCGCGTTCAACGCCTGCCCGGTACGCGTCGAGGGCGTCACTCTCTCGTCCAAGCTCCTCGAGCAGGCGTCCGCGCTCGACGAGCTGCTCGCCGGAGATCCTTTGTTCCGCGTCCAGCTCCTTGAGCCGGCGCACCGCGCCACGGACAATGGCATCGCGCTCACTCCACGCCGCACCATGCTCTTCTAGCCATTCGGCGTCGAGACGGCGCGCAATGCCGGTGAGCTCTGGGCCAAGAAATGCGTCGCCCGCGGATTGCTCGGGAGGCTTAGGCGCCTGCAATCTCTCGCCCAGCGCGTTCAACCGCTCCATCAATGTCGGATGAGTGTCGTGAGGGTGAACGACTGCTCCGATGCGGCCATTGAGTACGTCAGCGTTTGCAGCGGCACTGGCAAGAAGAAGTTGCGTACAGTAAAGGCGCGTGAAGGGACGGGGTGGCTCATGCTCGTTGCCCGGGGTTGCCGCAATGGATGGCCAGAACTTGGCTCCAAAGTGCTCAGCGGCGATATCATTCGCGATGAGGGCTTCGGCGGCGGTCGTCGGGCTCGACACCGCAGCGGCGGCTTGATCGGCAAAGAACTCATGTGCTCGGGCAACCTCCGCCGAACCTGCCTCGAGGCGTGGCAGATATCTTGTGAAGACGCAGCGGACGAAGATCGGAACCGTCCCGCGCTCGTTCAGAACGCCGGCCAGCCGCAACCAGGAGACTCTGATCCTGTATACGAGCCCAGCGAGACGGCTGTCGCCGTTCGCAAAATGCGCGAGCTCATGCGCGACGACGGCCTTCAGCTGCTCCGGCGATAACACGAGAAGCAGTGGGTAGCCGATAAGCAGAAAGTTGCGCGGGCGCCAAATGCTGCCTGCCTGGTAGGCGCTGGCGTTGCAGGCAGGGACCACCAGGACGCCTTTGAGAGCGCGGCATCCTATCGTCTGCTGGACCTCTTCAATCATCGTGATCAGCTTGGGAGCCGTACTTGCAGTCAGTGGCACACCTTTTGGCGACGGTGCGGAGAACACGAGACTACGTATCGCTGCGCCGTTCAGCAAAACCGTCGGCAAACCCAGGAACAACGCGACAAGACCCGCCACCGGCTCACGGGCGAGCACGCCCCAGGCAAGAAGCGCAAGCACTGCAGCGAACACTGCAATCGTGCCGACCAAGTAGGCATAGCCTTCGAGGACGAGCAACACCAACCGAAGCCTTTGCCCGGTGGCGCGGACATGCGTCGATGCCGTCAGTTCAGGCTGCAGCGCTATCAACAGTCGCCCCAAGGGTCTCCAAGCCACGCAGGACTTCCAGTCGCGTTTCAGGAGCGAGCTGCAGCTCCAGAGCCTCCTCGTAGCTTGCCGCCGCGGCACGGTGTTCGCCCGCGGCGGCAAGGGCGTGCCCACGGTTCACGAGTGCCATGGCGAGCCCGGGCTCGAGATCAAGAGCTTGGTTGCAGTCGCCGACCGCGCTGGAGTAGTCGCCCTGCAGGTAACGGGCATGGGCCCGGTTCGCAAATGCGTTTGCGTAGTCGGATCTGAGCGCGATCGCAGTGTCGTATTGCTCGATTGCTGTCTTCAAATCTCCTCGACGTTCGTATGCAGTGCCGAGGTTGCTGCAGACCGTGGCGTTCTTGGGCTCGAGCGCCCGAGCGGCCATGAGGGCCTCGATCGCAGCGTCGAACTCGTTCCTGCGCAGGTGGTCGACGCCGCGGTTCATCAGCGGCTGCGCGTCGTTCGGACTGAGTTCGGATGCACGCTTCCAATCCTTGGCCGCGAGGTCACTCCTGTCCATCTTCGACCATGCAATGCCACGAAGATTGAAGAGGTCAGCGTCCTTGGGCCTGAGCGCGATGGCTTTGTCGAGATACGGCACGGCCTTCGGGGCGAAGTTGTCGTTGTGCAGGAACAGCATCGCCATCGACCGGAACCCTTGGGCCTCGTCCCAGAGGCGGACCAAAAGCACCGACATCGGCCCGAAGAACACGAGGCCCGCAACGCCGCCGACGAGCACCGCCGACACCGCCGGTCGGGTCTTGAAGTACATTCCGGTGCATGGACGTCGCGAGCAGGGCGGCCGCGATGCCGGCCGGCAAGGCGGCCCCCATCCAGGCGTCTTCGTTCTTGATCGTGTTGGGGCTGAGCGACCCGTACATCATGCCGACGAAGAACCCGCCGAGCACGCTCAGTCCATACGAGAGCCAGGTCGTCTCGACCCCAGCGCTCAACACCGTGACAATGGCCAGGAACGCCGCCCAGAAGACCGTCGTCCGTGCAGGGAACACAAGCGCGCGACCGGCAAGCCGCTCCGTCGCGGGGCGAAGCGCGGCAAAGAACACGAGCGCAGCAGCGAGATACAGCGCGAAGCTCGTCACCGACCCGCGCACGGCAGGGCTCAGCGTCAGGGCCGCGAGTGCGCCGGCGGCCGTTCCGACGAGGGTCAGCCAGACGGCTCCGACTACCTTGGATCCGCTGTAGACGAGGTTTGGCTCGTGGAGCGCCGCCGTCTCGGTGACCTCCTCGTCATCAAGGAAGACGTTGAAGTCGTCCATCCATGCTGTCGGATCTTTGATGCGCACCCGAGCCTCCGCAGACCGAGACAATCCGCGGCAGTCTTGCAGCGAATCTTGCAGGAACGCTGAAGGCGTACAGCTAACAGAAGCCTTCTCTCCTTTCTCATGCTCGAAGCAGTTTGTTCGCCACTGCTCAAGTATACGAAGCGTCGGACACTCTGGCCGAGATGCGAGCAGGGGCAAGGCTGCTGTGGAGAACTGGATCTTAGGGCTTAGCTGCGCAGACTACCCTCCGTAACTCATAGCCGTTCGCGGCAAGCAGGCACTGATGCTCATCGAACGAAACAACAGTGGAACCGGCTATTCTGCCATCTTCGAGGACGACGGGAAGGTCGCCTATGCGTACCTCCTGGACAACGGCAAGATCGTTGCCGATGTTTGGCTCTACAATCGAGCCGTCGCACCGGAGGCACCTGAGTGGCGCGACCGGTCGAAAGCGCCGTTCTTGAACCCTCGTGGCTTCACTTCGGACGAGCCCTTCCCGCCCGCAGCGGACGAGTCCGAGGTTGAGTTCTCGTGGTCGAGGAACGACCAGGGACAGACGGCTCTTCAAGTTTTCATTCGTGGCGAGTGCCATGCCATGCTGGCACCAGGAAGCAAGCCTGGTTGGTGCAAGCTCGCGACCAAAAATGGCCCGCTTGCTTCGGTTCTGGCGTGAGCCTGTACACAGCCGGAGGACTCGTTTGACTCTCAAGGAAAACAACATCCCGGTAGACGCGACCGGGAAGCCGGATTTATCCGGTTACGTCGACACCGCCGCCTATTACGCCGCCATGCACGATCAGGCACTTAAGGCCGCGCGGGTGGCAGGGTATGACGCACGCCTTGAGTTTGCCCGGCGCGTTCACGGCACCTGGGGACTCATCGCTAGAGGTGCAGAAAGCGTCCCGTATGCGTTGGCGATGCTGGCGAGCAAGGAATCGGATGCCAGGGAAGATGGAGCCGCCGTGCTAGCCGAGGTAGGCAAAGACAGCGGTGTCGTCGAGCACCTACTCAGCGCGCTGGCGTCCGAGGTCGATTCAGAAGCGCGCGACAGCATTATTCAAGCCGTCGGGAGGATGAAGAGCCCTGCTGCTATTCCCGCCCTTGCCGCCCTCATTCAAGACGAAAGCACCGACGGCGACACGCGATGGATGGCGGTGGAGAGCCTCGGCCGCATCGTTCGGAAGCGCTTTCTGGCTCAGCCACAGCCCGTCTCTGCGGCTCTGGAGTGGTTGAGACAAGCATCACGTCGGAGATGAGCATCAGGCCGTTTCGGCGACCTCGCTGACCGACACGGCCTCTCACGGCACAACAACAGTCGTGAGGGTGCGTTGAGCGCTCTCACCCGGATTGAGACCTTGCCGAACCGTGTGCCCAAAGTCACGTCCGCTTTGCCGCGTAGCAGCCCGAAAGCAGCCGGTCCGGTTACGGCCACTTCCCGCCGCCCGGCTGCTTAGCGCCCATCCTCGCCGTTCCGTTTGCTTGATGCTGCGCCCCAAAAGCGGACGTTCGTTCAGGAAGCGGCCCCCTGCTCGATACCCGAAGCAGGCAAACTCCTCAGGCGACGGGATACTTGTGACGCACAGCGGACTCACATAGCGGCATGACCAGCCGGCGCCTTCTGATTTTCCCGGGAGGAACCATCATTACCCGCGCCGCCTCGTCGAGGGCCCCCTTGCCGTTACGGCGCTGCCGCTCGCCACCTCGGCGCCGCGCGACTGGATCTGCCCTCGTTGTACATGCGGATGCACTCATACGACGCGAACGTGCCGATCGAGCCGGGCCGGTTCGTGCCGTGGATGGCGCGCTACTGCGGTGAGCGGCACCAGCATCGCGCATCTCCTTACTCGCGTAAACGTCGGCACGCCGGTGGTGGTCGCGCACCCTTACTGATCCCAGGAAAAACCTGCCAGCCCCGCTTGGCCGCATGCAGGTGCTGCAGTTGTCCCTTAGGATCAAGCTGAACCTTGGCGTTCGGGCGAGGGGTGGCGCTGCAGCTTGCACGGATCGGCCCGATCCGGATGATCCTTGAAGAGGCTAATCACATGATATGGAGACGCGCTCCCCTGATACTGGCCGGCCTAGTCTTGCCGCTCGCCGCAAACGCGCAGGTGATGTTCGACACCACACGCGTGACCTGCGCCGACTACCTCGCCATGTCGGCGGCCGATGCCCCTCTATTCTCTGCCTTCGTAAGCGGTTGGTTCAATCAGAAAACCGGCCACGTGACGGTCGACCTCAACGAATACGCGCGTAACGTGGCCAACGTGCGGAGCTGGTGTGCCACTAATCCGGGGGAGACGGTCTTTGCCGGTCTCCAGCGCGCAACCGGCACAAGCGGCCGATGATCCCCCAGGGAGAGCTCGACCATGAATCCTAAAACCATCGCCATCGCCGCCTTGCTTGGCGCTTCGTTGGCCGCGCCGGCCGGCGCTCAGACTATCGTGGATATGTCTTTGATCTCCTGTGACCAGTTTCTAAAATCGCCGCAGGAGCGGAAGGATGTGCTGAGCGCCTGGATGGGAGGCTACTACAGCGCCATGAAGAACCTCGCCACGATCGATGCGCGGTACGTCGTGCGCAACTCAAAGAAAATTGCCACCTACTGTAGATTGGCGAGAAACGAGACGCTGATGAGCGCCACCCAGCGAAACTGGCGCTGAGGTCGGAGAAAGCTTCGGCGTGGGCCAGAGCGCGTCTTCGACGTGTCCAAAGGA
>Ga0126307_10003264_pt1 | contig 11057 bp, 10 predicted proteins | sample Plot28_FD_89955 | JGI IMG/M metagenome (GOLD analysis project Ga0126307, IMG submission 89955) | Serpentine soil microbial communities from UC McLaughlin Reserve, CA, USA - Plot28 | ecosystem: Environmental > Terrestrial > Soil > Grasslands | place: USA: UC McLaughlin Reserve, Lake County...
ATGTACGCGTTCGGGCCCGGGCCCTCGGGCCGGTAGACGTAGACAGTCAGCGGGCCCTGATCGATGAAGGCCTGAAGCCTGTGGTCAAGCAGCTGGCGGTCGGCGTGGGCCACCGCATTCTCCCGGGACGCTCGGATCCAGCCTAACCGCTGGCCGTCCATGTTCCAAGCCGCGCTCAGCGTTTACGCCCGTGAACCTCGAGACGCCCGACGTCCGCCACGCGCAGCGGCGAGCATCGTAATGGACCTCGCGGGCCGGCTCGGGTATCGAGTTCGAGGACCGCGAGGTGCGGCAGGTCAAGGGCGTTACCGGCGAGTGGCAGCTGTTAGCGGCTCGACTCAGCGAGCGGACCGGAATAAGCTAGGCGTGCGCGACTCTTCAACCAGGCCACGAAGGTGCAGGCGCTGAAGCGCGCCCGCTGTTCGAAGGCCTCTCGCGCAAGGAGCCGGCGGAAGTCCTGGCGCGTCATCACGAACAGCCGCAGCGGCGTCTTTGCCGTGACCGTCGCAGTTCGCATGGTGTCCTCGAGCAAGGCGATCTCGCCGACGAAGTCGCCGTCTCCAATGGGTGGCGACGCGCTTGCCCTTGCTGGTGACGTCGGTCTTCCCTTCGACTATCACGAAGAGCGCCTGACCGGTCTCACCCCCTCTGCAGAGCACCTCGCCGGCCGGCACCTCGAGGTCTTCGGATACCCGCGCCAGTCACGCAGCGCCAAAAGTCCCCGGACCGTGGTCGAGAACTCCGCGATCCGCTCCTCGCGCTCGCCGCTTTGGTTCGGAACGCGCACGCATGCGGTGACCTGCGCCTTGTGAACATCCAGCGCCGCCGGGCGCTCGACGATCGTCTCCACCCTGGCCTCCCTCCGCTCGATTCACGCGCACCGGCCGCCGCCCAGGGGCCTCGAGAACAAACGAATCTGATGGTCGTGCTCGCAGCACGCTCCGGAGCTCCGGGGAGACCGCACACGCCAGACTCAAAACAGGCTCACAGGCACCAAGGCAAAGAGGACGGCGTCACGGGCGACGCCCGAGATCATCCGCCCTTTCATGCCACCGCGCGCGTCCGCGCAGCGGACAGCTGCACTCAAGGGAGCACTGTGGCGCGGCTATGCAGTGAACTCGAAGTCGTACCGTGACGCGACGCGAGCCATGACCTCGGGAGTCAGCGGTCCTGACTGCGCCGCCTTGGCCAGGTCGCGCATGTAGTTCTCCCACCCGGCTGGCGTGTTGAAGTTGAGCAGGCGAACGGGACCGTCGCTGTCGTTGCGGAAGGTATGCACGACACCCGGCGGGACACAGGCAAAGCTGCCGGGACCGGCCTCGATGTCGCGGTCGCCGAGTCGCAGCGTGAGCGTCCCCTCAAGCACGTAGAACATGTCATGGAGCTCGCGGTGGCGGTGCGGCGGGGGACCGGCGAACCCGGGCGCGAGCGTGCTTTCGGCGAGGAAGAACGAACCGCCGGTGTGCTCGCCGGTGGCCTTGATGAAGATCTGCGCCGGGCCGGCGTCATGGTGCTCGCCCTCTCCGGGGCCGTAAACGACAGGATCCATGGAGCCGACCCTACGCCGTGGCATGCACTTCGCCTGGAGGCACCGCGACGCCGCGCGCTTGCACCGCTCCCTCTGCCTCGTTGCGAGGAGCGTCAGCGTCGACTCACTCGACGTCGAGACTGACGCGGTGTCGGCCTCGTGCGAAGGCTAAGCTAAGGGGCGGCCACGGGCCCGACTCCGATCGGGCAGCGCCGGTCGAACTCCCATCTCAGAAACCGACCTCGAGCACGCCAGGACTAACGCGACACCCGAGGCTGCTAGGAGCATCGGGCACTGCCGGCTGCCCCAGCACCCCCGGCGCCGAGCTCCGGGAGGTCATCAGGAGGGTCGGTAAGGGGCGCATAGGAAGGTGCATCACGGCTCCCGGCTCCGGTGGGCGGCAACGCGGCAGCGAGCCGAGCAGAACCGCGCGTCGCTGCGGACTTCGGGCTCCAGCCACTCGTCGCAGTGTTCGCACTTCCGCTCGGAGAACGCACGGTAGACCAACGGGCTGTCGTGCCCGTGCCGCGCAATCCGCCGCCCGAGCGTGTTGGCGCACTTGGGGCTGCACGTGCTCGGCGGCGGTCCCATACGACTGGGGCGGGTGAACTCACGCCAGCAGACCGCGCAGATCCGGATCTCGTCGCTTGCGTAATGCTTGCCGGCGTGCCGTCCGTACTGCGCTCGACGGGCGGCGAAGTAGCTGCCGATGGCGGCCTCTAGCGAATCGCGCCTGTTACGGCTCGGTGCCGGAGTGGCGAGGTGTTTAGCCTCGGTCATCGGGCCACCTCCAGGCCGATGGGCGCCGAGCCAAACCACGGAACCAGCAGCGGAGTGCCGCTGTATCCGGTTGGGCCAGCGCTCATCGTCCTAGAGGCTACGGACCAGTCGCCAGCGCGATAGGAGTCCTCGTCATGCGGCGAGCGCGTGGCCGCAGCTATCGCTGATGGCCGTCCAGCGCGACGGTGCGTGCGTCCGGTGCGGCTCGACCGCCCACGGGTTGCCGGCCCACCACATCATTCCAAGGGCTGAAGGCGGCCCCGACGCGCCCGAGAACTGCCTCGCTGTCTGCCCTGCCTGCCACGGCCGGGAATCCGCCGATGAACACGGCTCCCAGCGGTACTGGCGGAAATCAGTGAAACCGTTGGGATCCGCATGGAGGCGTCCCGGAGCGCTGCCGCGTGTGAGGCCCATGGAGGGCGCCATAGAGGACGGCAGCACCGTTGAAGCTCTCCAGTAGCTCCAGCATCCGCTCCTCGTCGACCAACGCCTCCAGCCCCTCGTGGAGCTCCAGCGCAGCGGCGAGGAAAACGTCTCGGACGATCAAGCGGTCGCCCGTGGGGTACGTCGGCAAGGTCGGCACCGCGACCTCCCTTCGTGGGGGGTGCGTAGCGCAAATGCACCACGCCTGCGCGTAGTGTCACAGGTCTGGCAAACGCTCGCGGCCGTCCCGCGATTCAGGCTTCATCGCGGCTGGCTTGCCCCCGGCCGACACCACCGGGGGCGAGTCCACCAACGGCCTACTTGCAGCCGGGTGTGGTGATCGTCTGGCCCGGCGAGTGGCACTTGGCGTCGGCGTCGTTCGGGCCGCGATGCCGACGAGCTCGAACAAGCACGGGACCGGGCGGGCAGACGATCGCGAGCACGCGGTCCCCGCGAGCCAGACGCGCGCGAATAAGAAGGGTCTCCTTTTCTCGAGTTGCACCGTTAGCCAAAATCTGGTGCAATGGACGAGCGGCCGGCTAGCGTCGCCGGCGCCGCCCACGAGCGGGAGGCTCATCGCGCACGTGAGACGACGCCGGGCGCGGCTCGGGGGCAACACGCGGATGTAGCCCGGGCCAATACGTTGCAACGCGCTGGCACGCTGGAGGTTGGCGTGACGCCGTTCTCGTGCGGCACCGTGCCGAGGTGTCTGGCCGATCCTTCTAACGAATCGCCGAGCACTGCCCGGCAGGGTGGGGTGCGTTCGCGCATCCGGTCTAGGAGCCCTTCGAGCGTCCGCGCGCTCGCGTGCGAGTCCGGCTGCGGCGTGAACGAATCGGGGTGCTCGCGGACGAGTTCGTGGTGCTCCGATCGCCGGACATCCGGCAGGGCGCCAAGAACGAATCATGCGGCAGCGGAGTGCCCGAGTAGCCCGCGGCGCTCATCTGCGCTCCGTCCCGAGCGCGTCCTGCACCACCAGCGCGATCTGGACGCGGTTGTCGACGCCGAGCTTGTCGAGCACGCGCGACACGTGCGCCTTCACGGTCGCGACGCTCATGTGCAGCTCGGCCGCGATCTCGGCGTTCGCGCGGCCCTCCCCGACGGCGAGCGCGACCTCGTGCTCGCGCTCGCTGAGGTGCGCGAGCCGCTCCCGCGCGCGCTCGTGGCGCGCGCCCGCGTCGCCGTCACCGGCGACGAGCGCGATCAGCCGCCGCGTGACGGCGGGAGAGAGCATGCCGTCGCCCGCGTGGACAAGCGCGATCGCGCGCACGATCTCGGCCGGCGGGGTGTCCTTGAGCAGGAAGCCGGCCGCCCCCGCCTGCAGCGCTCGCAGCACGAGCTCGTCGGCGTCGAACGTCGTCAGCACCACGACGGCGGGCGGGTCGGGCTGCCCGCGCAGCAGCCGCGTCGCCGCGATCCCGTCGAGCTGCGGCATGCGGATGTCCATCAGCACCACGTCGGGCCGGTGGAGGTCGACGGCTGCGAGCACGTCGCGGCCCTCGCCGGCCTCGCCGACGACCTCGATCCGCTCCGCGCCGGCGAGCATCATCCGCAGCCCGGAGCGCACGAGCGGGTCGTCGTCGACCAGCAGCACGCGGATGCTCGCGCTCACGGCGCCCCCGGCAGCGTGGCGCGCAGGACGAAGTCGCCGCCGTCGTCCGGCCCGTGCTCGAGCCGGCCGCCCGCGAGGGCCACGCGCTCGGCGAGCCCAGATCAGCCCCGTGCCGGCGCCGGAGCGGGCGAGCGGGCCGCCGGCGGCGACGCCGACCGGCCGCCGGCTGACCACCTCGACGACCAGTTGCCCGGCCTCGCCGGCGGTGATCGCGACCTCGACCGCCGCGGCCGGCGCGTGCTTGCGCGCGTTGGTCAGCCCCTCCTGCACGATCCGGTACGCCGTGCGCCCGAGCGCCGCCGGCAACGCGTCCGGCGGGTCGATGCGGCAGCCGACGCGCATCCCCGCCGCGCGCGACTCCTCGACCAGCTCGGGTACCTGCGCGAGCGTCGGCTGGGGCGGCTCGGTGACGTCGGTGCCGTCGCGCAGCACGCCGATCACCTCGCGCAGGTCCTGCAGCGCGGCGTGCGCGGTCGCGCGGATCACGCCCGCCGCCTCGGCGATCTCGTCGGCGGGCGCGTCGGGGCGGAACTCGAGCGCGCCCGCGTGCAGGCTGAGCAGCGAGACGCGGTGCGCGAGCACGTCGTGCATCTCGCGCGCGATCCGCCGCCGCTCCGCCTCGCGCGCCTGCTCGGCGTGCAGCCGCTGCTCGGCCTCGAGCCGCTCGGCCCGCTCGCGCAGCGAGCGCACCAGCTCGCGCCGCGCGCGCGTGAACAGGCCCCAGCCGACGACGACGCCGCTGATCAGCGTTCCGACGATCACCTGGGTGGGGTACGGATCGCTGCCGGGATACAGCAGCGGCGAGACGGCGATGTTGACGAGGCCGAGCGCGACGAGGCCGGCGAGCGCGCGGCGCGACGTCCGGATCGAGGCGTTGAACAGCGCCACCACCGCGGCACCGGCCGCCGACGCGGACGGCACCGAGATCAGCAGCGTGAACAGCGCGATCGCGAACGGGTGCCGGCGGCGCCCCCACAGCGTCAGGCACGCGATCGTCCCGAGCGCGATGTCGACCACCGCCATGAGCCGGCCGTGGTCGTCCCACGTCGATCCCAGGACCGCCGTGCCGATCGCGATCGCCAGCAGGAACAGGATCGCGTCGACGAACCAGTCGCGCGGCGAGCGGCGTCCGTCCCCGTCACGCAGGACGCCGGGCAGGAGCGGATTGCGCCCCTGTGGCGCGCTCGCCCGCCGCTGCGCCGAGTCGGTCATCGCAGCGCAAGCCTACGCCCGGCCGGCCGGCTCGACCCCCTACCGAAGTCGATCTCGGACTAGACCGGCGGCGCGCCAGCGACCGACCGGTGGCCGTGGTCGCCGACGCCGCGAAACCCGATGCTGGTCGCCATGATCGAATCGGAAGGACTCTCGAAGCGCCTCGGCGGCCGGATCGTCGTCGACGACGTCTCGTTCCGCTGCGAGCCCGGCACGGTGACCGGCTTCCTCGGTCCGAACGGCGCCGGCAAGACCACGACGCTGCGGATGCTCTGCGGGCTGCTCGCCCCCGACGCCGGCGTGGCGACCGTGCTCGGCGTCCGCTACCGCGAGCTGCCGAATCCGGGCCGCCGCGTCGGCATCCTGCTCGACGCCGCCGCCCAGCACGGCGGCCGGCGCGGGCGCGAGGCGCTCGCGGTCTCCGCGCAGACGATGTCCGTCGACGAGCGGCGCGTCGACGAGCTGCTCGGACTCGTCGGCCTCGACCGCTCGGCGGCGCGCCGGCGCGTGCGCCAGTACTCGCTCGGCATGCGCCAGCGGCTCGGGCTCGCGCACGCCTTGCTGGGCGATCCCGAGGTCCTGATCCTCGACGAGCCGGCCAACGGGCTCGATCCGGAAGGCATGCGCTGGATGCGCGAGCTGCTGCGCGACTTCGCCGACCGCGGCGGCACCGTGCTGCTGTCGTCCCACCTGCTCTACGAGGTCGAGGCGATCGCCGACTGGCTCGTGATCATCGGCGGCGGTCGCATCGTGGCGCAGGGCGGCCGATCGGAGCTCCTGTCCGGCTCCGGCACGCTGGTGCACGCGAGCGACGAGCAAGCGCTGATCGCCGCGCTCGCGGCCGCGGGGCTGCCGGCCACGGCGACGACCGACGGCGGCTTCATCGTCGACGCCGAGCCCGAGCGGGTCGGCCGCGCTGCACTCGCCGGCGACGTCGCGCTCAGCCGGCTGGGACCGTCCGAGTCCGCCGGGCTCGAGCAGCTGTCCTTCGACCTGACCAGCGGCGTCGCCGCCGGCCCCGACCTCGTGGAGGCAATCCGATGAGCACCGCCACCATCGTCTCGCCGCGCGCCGTCCGCGCGGCCGGCGCGCGACCCGGCCTCGCGCGGCTGACCGCGGTCGAGCTGCGCAAGATGACCGACACGCGCGCCGGCTTCTGGCTGCTGGTCGCGACGGTCGCGCTCACCGCGCTGGTCGTGGTGGTCGCGGGCTTCGCGCTCGACGAGCAGGACCGCACGCTGCGCCGGATCCTCTCGATCGCCGTCCAGCCCGCCACGATCGTGCTGCCGATCGTCGGGATCCTGCTCGTCAGCTCAGAGTGGTCGCAGCGCACGGCGCTGCTGACGTTCACGCTCGTCCCCGACCGGACGCGCGTGCTGATCGCCAAGCTGCTCGCCAGCGTGGTGCTCGCCCTGGTCGCGCTGCAGATCTGCCTCGCGGCCGCGGCGCTCGGTACGGCGGTCGCCGCGCCGGGCACAGCCGACGACTGGTCGCTGTCCGCCGGGCTCGTCGGCCAGGTCGCGCTCTACGTCGTGCTGCCGATGATCATCGGCGTCGGCTTCGGCGCGATGCTGCTCTCCTCGGCTCCGGCGATCGTCCTGTACTTCGTGCTCCCGACCGCGTGGTCCGCGCTCGGCTCGCTCGAGCCGCTCGAGGCTCCCGCGCGGTGGCTCGATCAGGCGCGCACGATGGAGCCGATGCTCGAGCACGCGATGAGCGGCACGGAGTGGGCGCGCCTCGGTACGACGCTCGCCTTGTGGATGCTGGTGCCGCTGCTCGTCGGGCTCTGGCGGGTGACGCGGAGCGACGTCCGCGGACGAGCGCGCCAGCCCGACCGCTGGCGCGGCGCGAGCCGCTCCGGTTCAATCCCCCCATGGGGCCGCCAGGCCCAGCGGCACGACTCGGACCCGTCGAGAAGCTCGACCTGCGCCCGGCGTTCCAGCCGATCGTCGATCTGCGCGACGGCGCCGTGATCGGCTTCGAGGCGCTGATGCGCAGCGGGCCAGCCGGCGGCGAGCTGCACTCGGCGCCGGCGCTGCTGGCCGCCGCGCGGCGCGAGCACAGCATGCCGGCGCTCGACCAGGCGGCGCGCGACGCGGCGATCCAGGCCGCCGAGCGCGCCGGCCTGGATGCGCCGTTCTCGCTCTTCCTCAACGCCGATCCGGCCACGCTAGACGCGAGCTTGCCGGAGTGGTCGCCGACGCGCTGCATGCCGCTGGTCGACGTCACCGAGCAGGCGCTGATCGCGCGGCCCGCGGCGACGCTGCGGGCGCTCAGCCACCTGCGCTCGGCCGGCTGGGGGATCGCGCTCGACGACGTGGGCGCCGACCTGCGCTCGCTCGCGCTGATGCCGATCCTCTACCCCGACGTGATCAAGCTCGACCTGCGACTGCTGGCCGAGCGCTCGCCCGACGACCTGGCTCGGATCGTGACCGCCGTCGGTGCGGAGGCGGAGCGGCGGCACGCCGCGGTGCTCGCCGAGGGGATCGACTCGGACGACCAGCTCGCCGTCGCACGGGCGTTCGGCGCGACGCTCGGACAGGGCTACCTGCTCGGCGCGCCGGGGGCGCTTCCGGACCCGCTGCCATCCCCGGGTAGGCCGCTGCGGCTGCCCGGCGGCGGCGGCGACCCGTCCGGCGCCACGCCGTGGGAGCGGATCACCAACTGGCGCCGGCCGAGCAGGACGTCGCGCCGCGCGGCCGCTGCGGCGGCACGACTGCTCGTCGACCAGGCGGCGGAGCTGGGCCGCACGGCGATCGTGCTGGTGGCGCTCGCGGACGAGTCGCACGGTCCCGGCTCGATCGCGCGCTACGCCTGGCTGCCCGAACAGGTGGCGCTCGTGGGCGTCCTCAACGCCGGGCGCGCGTTCGACGGCACGCGCGTGCGCGGCGGCGCCCTGGCCGCCGACGACCCGTTGCGCGGGACCGGCACGCTCGTCGCGCTCGCGCCGGACTTCGCCGCATGCTTCGTCACGCGCCAGACCGGCCCGGACGAATGGTCGTTCGCGGTCACCTACGACCGCGACAGCGTGGTCGAGTGCGCGCTGCCGCTGATGGCGCGGATGGAGGCGCTGGAGGCCTGAGCTTCAGACCCGCTCGGCGAGCGCCGCGATCACGCGCGACAGCTGCCCACCCTGCCACGCGAGCGGCGACGCGCCCGGGCGCTCGGACACGAGCTCGGCGCCGGGGATCGCGGACGCGTAGCGCGCGCCGATCGCGTAGGGGTGCCCTGGGTCGGCCTCATCGCGGCTCGCCACCACGACCGTCGGCAGCGCCAGCTCGCCGAGCTCGGACCAGTCCTCGAACGCGCGCGACCGCGGCACGGCGCGGAGCGCGTCGGCGAGCGCGTCAGGATGGTCGTGCGCGGCGAGCCGCTGGCGCAGCACCTTGGTCACGGTCTCGCGCCACGCCTCCGGGACGCCTGGCTCGCCGTAGGCCTCGACGAACCCCTCCACCCCGCCGTTGCGCAGGCCGTCGGACAGCGCGTCCCAGCGCTCGAGGTCGCTGCTCTCGCCCTCCGGCGTGTAGGCCGGCGTGATCAGCACGAGGCCCGCCGCGCGGTCGCCGTGGTCGAGCGCGAGCCGCACGATCGTGTGCGCGCCCATCGACGAGCCCGCGAGCACCGCGCGCTCGATCCCGCGATCGTCGAGCAGCGCGAGCAGGTCGCCGGCGAGCTGCTCGTAGCCGTAGTCGCCCGCAGCCGGAGCGGGCGAGGAGTGCCCGTGGCCGCGGGCGTCGTAGCCGACGACGCGGTGCCCGCTGCGCTCGAGCGCACGCGACCCCATCACGACGTAGCGGCGTGTCGCCGTCAGCCCGTGCAGCAGCACGACCGGCGTCCCGTCGCCGGCCTCCTCGCCGGACAAGCGGACGCCGGCGCGCTCGACGGTGAACTCGGACACGGTCGCTAGCCTAGAAGCGTGATCTTCGACGCGACCGAGGCGACGTTCGAGCAGGACGTGCTCGAGCGCTCCAAGCAGCTCCCCGTCGTCGTCGACTTCTGGGCCGCCTGGTGCGGGCCGTGCCGGCAGCTCACGCCGGCGCTCGAGCAGGCCGTCCGCGAGCGCGCCGGCAAGGTCGCGCTCGCCAAGGTCGACACGGACGCGAACCCGCGGCTGGCCGCGGCGTTCCGGATCCAGGGCATCCCGGCGGTCAAGGCGTTCAGGGACGGCCGGATCGCGTCCGAGTTCACCGGCGCGCAGCCGCCGGCCGTCGTGGCGGGCTTCCTCGACGCGCTGCTGCCGTCCGAGGCCGACGCGCTCGTCGCGGCCGGATCGGAGCACGACCTGCGTCGCGCGCTCCAGCTCGAGCCCGCCCGCGCCGATGCCGGCGTCGCGCTCGCACGGATCCTCGTCGACCGCGGGGAGCGCGAGGACGCGCTGTCGATCCTGTCGGAGTTCCCGGGCAACTTCGCCGCCGAGGGCCTCGCCGCACGGCTGCGGCTCGAGGACGACGAGGCGCTGCGCGCTGCGTTCACCGAGCTCGACGCCGGCGAGCAGCAGCGCGGCCTCGACGCGCTGATCGGCGCGATCGCCGAGACGTCCGACGCGGGCCGGCGCGAGGACCTGCGCCGCGCGGTCGTCGGCGTGCTCGACCAGCTCGGCGTCGAGCACCCGCTGGCGCGCGAATCCCGCCGCAAGCTGGCCTCGGCGTTGTATTAGTTCCTCCGCCGGTCATCCAGACGACGTTCTGATCGGCATGCCGGACGGTGTGCCTCGGCCGGCGGCCTCGTCACCGGCTTCGCCTCGGTCCGGACTTGACCGGGCTTCGCCCTCTTAAAGACCGAATTCTCGGTCGGCTTTAGGGCGGCTATCCTGCGTGCGGTGAGCGCTCCGGATCACCTGCACGCGCTCGAGTCCGAGGCCGTGCACATCTTCCGCGAGGTCGCGGCGGAGCTCGAGCGCCCGGTGCTGCTGTTCTCGGGCGGCAAGGACTCGATCGTGCTGCTGCGGCTCGCCGAGAAGGCGTTCCGCCCCGGCCGCTTCCCGTTCCCGGTGCTGCACGTCGACACCGGTCACAACTTCCCCGAGGTGCTCGAGTTCCGCGACCGCCGCGTGCGTGAGATCGGCGAGCGGCTGATCGTCGCGAAGGTCGAGGACTCGATCGCGATCGGCCGCGCGCGCGAGGAGTGGGATGCGTCCAAGCCCGGCACGTCGCGCAACCGGCTGCAGACCGTCACGCTGCTCGACGCGATCGAGCAGGGCCGCTTCGACGCCGCGTTCGGCGGCGCGCGCCGCGACGAGGAGCGAGCGCGCGCGAAGGAGCGGATCTTCTCGTTCCGCGACGACTTCGGGCAGTGGGACCCGCGCGCCCAGCGGCCGGAGCTGTGGAACCTCTACAACGGCCGCATCCGCCGGGGCGAGCACGTGCGCGTGTTCCCGCTCTCGAACTGGACCGAGCTCGACGTCTGGCACTACATCCAGCAGGAGCGGCTCGAGCTGCCGTCGATCTACTTCGCGCACGACCGCTCGGTTTTCGAGCACGACGGCATGCTCTACGCGGTGTC